>Ga0114999_10001781_pt1 | contig 29455 bp, 36 predicted proteins | sample ArcticOcean_MG_C_3_FD_89820 | JGI IMG/M metagenome (GOLD analysis project Ga0114999, IMG submission 89820) | Marine microbial communities from western Arctic Ocean - ArcticOcean_MG_CB8_126 | ecosystem: Environmental > Aquatic > Marine > Oceanic | place: Arctic Ocean: Canada Basin | collected...
CGGCCTGAATATTAAAAAAAATATTTTATATATTAAAAATTCAATCAAAAACTTAAAGCAAAATAATATAAAAGTTTCTTTATTTATTGAACCAAGAATTTCAGATGTAGTAATAGCAAAAAAAATTGATGCAAATAGCGTGGAACTTCATACAGGTAAGTTTTGTAGACTTTTTAATAATAGAAAAAATTATAAAAATGAAATCGAAAAGATAAAAAAAGCTGCAAATTATGCAAAAAAAATTGGTTTGCACGTTCATGCGGGTCATGGTTTTACATATAAATCTGTTGAAAAAATTTGTAAAATTAGAGCCATAACAGAGTATAATATTGGTCATTACATTATATCCGCATCTATATTTACAGGAATTTCTTATTCTATTAAAAAGTTTAAAAAAATTATAAATAAATAAAATGAAAATACTTGGTATAGGCACAGATATAGTTAATATAAAAAGAGTTAGTAAAGCACTAAGTTCTTCAGGAAGTCAGTTTAAAAATAAAGTTTTTTCTAAAATAGAAATTGATTATTGTGAAAAAAAGAAAAACCCTAGTAGTTTTTATGCCAAAAGATTTGCTGCCAAAGAAGCTCTATCTAAAGCTTTGGGTACCGGTTTTAGTAAAGGTGTTAGTTTTAAAAATATTGAAATATCTAATGATTCAAGCGGTAAACCAAAAATTAAATTGAAAGGGTCAACCTTAAGCTATCTTAAAAAAAAGATTAAAAATAAAAAATATAATATACATCTTTCCCTATCAGATGATAAACCATGGGCTCAAGCTACTGTAATAATATCTTCCAAATAATGAAAAATAAAATTGTAGACAATATTAAAACTTTATTTTATGCATTAATTATAGCTTTAATTATAAGAAGCTTATTTTTTCAGCCTTTCTATATACCATCGTCATCCATGGAGCCAAATTTACTAGTAGGAGATCGTATTTTTGTTTCGAAATATTCTTATGGATATAGCAAACATTCTTTTCCCTTTAGTCCCAAAATAAGCAATAAAAGATTTTTGAGTGATAAACCTATAGCTGGGGATGTTATAGTTTTTAAAACTCCAGCTGACAACAGAACAGATTATATAAAAAGGCTAATAGCTAAACCAAATGATCAACTTCAATTTATAAATGGTGAAATATATATAAATAATTTAAAAATCAACCGAAAAAAAATTGAAAACCCAAAAGTAATAAATTGTGGAAAATTTAAAATAGAAGTTCAATCTTATGAAGAAACTTTATCTAATGGAAGTAAATATATAGCAGTATATAGCAAAGAAGGAACCATGCTAAATTCAGATAAATTTATTATACCTGAAAATCACTATTTTTTTATGGGCGATAACAGAGATTGTTCAAAAGATAGTAGATTTTTAACTAGTGTTGGATATGTACATTTTAATAATCTTGTAGGAAAAGCTCAAATAATTTTTTTTTCAACTGACAGTAACAAAGGTAATGTTTTCCAAATATGGAAATGGAATAGCATTATAAGGATAAAACGTTTATTTAAGATTATTGAATGATTGATATAAATAAATTCCAAAAAAATTTAAATATTAAATTTAAAGATAAAAAATTGCTTATTAAAGCTTTAACGCATAAAAGTTCGAACCAAAATGATAATAATGAAAAGTTAGAATTTTTAGGTGATAGGGTAATAGGCTTAGTATTATCTAAAAAACTTTTTGATTTATATCCAAATGAAAAAGAAGGAACAATAGACAAAAAATTTGCTCAACTAGTAAATAGAAAGACATGCTGTTTGATTGCATGGTCATTGGGTCTGCAAAACTTTGTTATATTAGGTAATGCAAAAAAAATTATTAATAAAAGTGATGAAAAAATATTAAGTGATGCTTGTGAAGCTCTTATAGGTGCAATTTTTATTGATAATGGCTATAATTTTGTTAAGAAATTTATTCTTAAATATTGGCAAAAAAATCTAAGCTACTCAAATAAAATTGTTTTGGACCCCAAAACGGAGCTTCAAGAATATTCATTAAAAAAGTTTAAAAAACTTCCAATATATGAATTTATTAGCTCTAAAGGACCCAAGCATTCGCCAGTATTTAAAATTTCTGTATCAATAAATAATACAAAAAAGTTTATTGGAATAGGTAAATCAAAACAAATGGCAGAATTAAATGGTGCAAAAAATTTATTATCAGGAATTAAATCTATTTAAATATGTATTGGTCAGATGAAGCTTTTTTATTGTCAAAGAATTACTTTAAAGAAAATTCACTTATTATTGAAATTTTTACTCTTAATTATGGAAAATGTTCTGGAATAGTTTATGGAGGTCTATCAAGAAAACAAAAAAAGAATTTTCAAGTAGGTAATAAGTTTATGGTTCATTGCAAATCGAGAAATGAAAACTCTATCGGTTACTTTACTGCAGAATTAATTAATCCTATATCACCACTATATTTTGATGATAAACTTAGGTCTATTAGCATACTTTCAGCATCAACACTTTTGAAGATTTTACTTCCTGAAAGACAAATTAACTCTAAAATATATTTATCTTTTGAAAATTTATTAAATAACATAGGTTCAGATGAGTGGATAAATATGTATATTTTTTGGGAACTTTCTTTGATTAGAGAGTTAGGTTTTGATATAAACATTTCAGACAATGCACACATTTTAAATAATAAAAATCTAATTAAGATAAATGAAAAATTCCACAAAATTCCAGAATTAATATTAACTAGCAATGTTAAGACAAATACTAATGCTAAAATTAAAGAGGCTTTATTTTTTAATAAAAATATATTAATAGAAAATTTTATTGAACCTAACCGGCTACGATTTCCTTACTCTAGAAATATTCTGGAAAAGTATTTTAACTAGTTAAATCAAGACTTATTTAATTTTTTCGCAACATCTTCAGCAAAGTATGTAACAATTGCTGATGCTCCAGCTCTTTTAAAGGATATTAAGCTTTCTATAACTGCGTCTTCATTTATTATATTTTTAAGAATTCCGTTTTTAATTAAACTGTATTCTCCTGAGACTTGATAAGCAAATACTGGGACTTTATAGTTATCTTTAACAATCTTAATAATATCAAGATAAGGCATCCCAGGTTTTACCATAACAAAGTCCGCACCTTCTTGAATGTCTAACGCAACTTCTCTTAAAGACTCCATTGAATTATTATAATCCATTTGATAATTTTTTTTATTACTTTTAAGTGAATTTTTAGAGCCTACTGCATCTCTAAATGGACCATAAAAATTAGATGCATATTTAACAGCGTATGAAAGAATTTGAACCATTTTGAAACCATTTTTATCCAAAGCTTTTCTTATTAACCCAATGCGACCATCCATCATATCAGAAGGCGCAATTACATCACATCCCATTTTAGCTTGCAAGAGAGCCTGCTTTACTAATACTTTTAATGTTTCATCGTTATCTACATAATTATTTTTTATAATACCGTCATGACCATGGCTGGTATATGGGTCTAAGGCAACATCACACATTACCCCAATTTGATTATATTTTTTCTTTATTATTTTTAGAGCTCTACATACAAGATTATTTTTATTTAATGCTTCTGAACCAAGTTTATTTTTTTTTGAATTTGGTGTGTTTGGAAACAATGCAATCATTGGAATTTTAGCTCTTATAGCTCTTTCAACAATTTTTTCAATTTTATCTAAAGAATATCTAAAAACTCCAGGCATTGTGTTTATTGGTTCCTTAATATTTTTTCCTTCAGTAATAAATATAGGCCAAATTAAATCACTTGATGACAAGTTATTTTCTTGAACTAGTTTTCTGCTCCAACTACTTTTTCTATTCCTTCTAAGTCTAACAGACGGGTATGATCCAAAATTTTTCATTTGATAATTATTCTCAATTCAATTTTAAGTTTATATTAATATAAAATACATTCCTATTGCGACAAAACCAACATATATATATTTTAATCTTGAAATAATGTAAGACTATTATATTAAAGTATAAATATGATGAATTTTAATGACTTTCAAACTGTTAAAAATTTGAAGTTTGATATTAATAAACTGCAAAAAAGTCTTCAAGAAGTTCTTAAATTAAAAAAATATGACAGTGCAAATGGTATTAAAAATTTTGCTGCAATATGCTTAAATCAAATTCCTGGAAATCCAGACTCAACCAAAGGCGTTAACTCTCGAGGAGTATATTGGACTAAACCTGATCACAATGGAAAAGAAGTTATAAGAGATAAAGTTTTACATGAATCTGAATACACTGAGTTCGTTAATGATTTTGAAAATACCTATTTTAAAGAGGTTTATGAAACTTTATCATCTCGTTTTAAATTAGGTCGTGTTCGGATATTGCTAAAAGAGCCAAGATCAACTTTGAGTTGGCATAGAGATCCTGAGCCTAGACTGCACATACCTATAATTACTAATCCTGGATGTTTAATGGTTATTGAAAACGTAGCTAAACATTTGCCAGCTGATGGATCTGTTTATATTACTAACAATATAAAATATCATAACGCTTTTAATGGTGGAGAAGAAAATAGAGTCCATTTAGTGGCTTGTTTGACTGATTATAATTTTTAGAAATCATTAAAAAAAACAATCATAATATTGTGGTCTAAATTGTTATGTTGTATACATGTAGATAAATTTATCATTATCTGTGTCAGAAAAAATATAAATAAATGAATGAAAATATAGTTTTAGCCTCAGATCATGCTGGATTTGAACTAAAAGAAATTATTAAAAAATATTTAATTAAAAAAAGGAAAAAAGTTTTAGATTTAGGTACCGACAACAAGGGTTCAGTGGACTATCCTGATTTTGCTCATATGCTTTCAAAAAAAATTAAAACTAAAAATCAATTAGGAATATTAGTCTGTGGATCAGGTATCGGCATGGATATGGCTGCAAATCGACACAAAAATATAAGAGCAGCTTTATGCTATAGTGCTAAAGCTACAAAATTAAGCAGGCAACATAATAATGCCAATGTAATGGCTTTGGGTGCTAGATTGACTAAAAAGAATGTTGCTTTAAAGTATGTTGATATTTTTATAAAAACCAATTTTATTGGTGGTAGGCATTTAAAAAGAGTTAAAAAGATTTAAATTTATGGCAAAGCTAAATAAATATATCTCTGAAAGTTATCAAGGATTTTTTGATAATGATCTATCAGAAACTGATCCAGATTTATATAATTCGATAAAACAAGAATTTGAAAGACAGCAACAACATATCGAACTGATTGCTTCAGAAAATATAGTTTCTAAAGCTGTTCTAGATGCTCAGGGTTCTATTATGACAAACAAATATGCAGAAGGTTATCCTGCAAAAAGATATTATGGTGGTTGTGAATTTGTTGATAAAGCAGAAGTGTTAGCGTTAGAAAGAGTAAAAAAATTATTTAACTGTAGCTACGCAAATGTACAACCTCACTCAGGTGCTCAGGCCAATGGAGCAGTTTACTTAGCACTTCTAAATCCCGGCGATACTATATTAGGGATGAGTTTAAATTCAGGTGGTCATTTAACTCATGGCGCAAAAGTTTCTTTATCTGGGAAATGGTTAAAAGCTTTTCATTATGAGGTAAATAAAGAAACGGGTTTGATTGATTATGATGAGGTCCAAAAATTAGCAAATGAACATAAACCAAAATTACTAATAGCGGGTGGCAGTGCTTATTCTAGAGTTATTGATTTTAAAAAATTTAGAGCTATTGCAGATTCAGTTAATGCTTACTTAATGGTTGATATGGCTCATTTCTCAGGTTTAGTAGCTGGTAAAGGTTATCCAAATCCAGTCGATCATGCAGATGTAGTTACATCAACAACTCATAAAGTTTTAAGAGGTGGAAGAGGAGGTATCATACTAACTAACAGAGAAGATTTAATTAAAAAAATAAATTCTGCAGTGTTTCCAGGATACCAAGGTGGACCACTGATGCATGTTATCGCTGGAAAAGCAGTGGCTTTTCAAGAGGCATTACAACCCAGCTTTAAAGAATATATAAAATCAGTACTCGCGAATGCAAAAATTTTATCAGAAACGTTAAAAAACAATGGTTTTAAAATTTTTTCTGGTGGAACAGATACACATTTAATGCTTGTTGATCTCAGACCTTTTAAAGTTACTGGTAAAGATGCTGAAACTAGTCTTTGTAACGCAAATATCACTTGTAACAAGAATGGAATACCATTTGATACAGAAAAAATGACAATTACATCTGGTATTAGACTCGGCTCACAAGCTGCAACTACGCGTGGTTTTGGTTTAAATGAATTTAAAAAAGTAGGAGAATTAATAACTAAAGTAATTGTAGGATTATCTAAAAATTCAAATGATAATTCCTCTGTTGAAAATGAAATTAAGGCTGAAGTAATTGACCTTTGTTCGAAATTTCCAATTTATAAACACTTAATTAGGAATTGATTTATGCTTTGTCCTTTTTGTAGAGATAAAGACACTTCTGTTGTTGATTCTAGACCAACAGAAGATGGTACTGCAATTAGAAGAAGAAGAGTTTGTGGTTGTGATAGAAAAGAACGCTTTACAACTTTTGAGAGGGTTCAGTTCCGAGAATTAACAGTTGTAAAAAATAACGGAAGAAAAGTGCCATTTGATAGAGACAAGATAGCAAAATCAATAATGATATCTTTAAGAAAAAGACCTATTGATAGTGAGGGTGTAGAAAAATTTATATCAAAAATTGTTAGAAACCTTGAGGGTCTAGGTGAAAACGAAATACCTACTTCAACTATAGGTAAATTTATAATGGATGGCCTTTCAAATTTGGATCAAGTAGCTTATGTTCGTTTTGCTTCTGTATACAGAAATTTTAAGGAAGCAAAAGATTTTGAACAATTTATTGGCAACTTGAATGTTTACAAATCAGAATAATAATAAAAAAAATTTATATTTTATGAAGCTTGCATTGAATCAAGCTCAAAAAAACTTAGGAAACACAAAAGAAAATCCCTCCGTAGGATGTGTGATAGTTAAAAATGGTCATCTTGTAGCTTCAGGTTTCACAGGATTTAACGGCAGGCCACATGCTGAAATAAACGCTATAAATTTTACAAAATCAAATCTTAGCAATTCTTCCATGTACGTAACACTAGAACCATGTTCTCATTATGGAAAAACACCTCCATGCATAAATACAATTATTAAAAAAAATATTAAAAAGTTATATTTTTCTGTAAAAGATCCAGACAAAAGATCATTTAATAAATCTAGAAAAATATTATCAAACAATGGAATTAGTGTAAATGTTGGTTATTTAAGTAGTAAATTAAATGTTTTTTACAAAAGTTATTATAAATATAAAAGAAGTTTTTCATTACCTTTTGTGACTTCTAAATTAGCTGTTTCAAAAGATTACTTGACGATAAATAAAAAAAAAAGATGGGTAACAAATAACTCATCGAGAAATAGAGTTCATTTAATAAGATCTTATCACGATTGTGTATTAACAAGCTCTAAAACAATTATTAAAGATAACCCGCTTTTGACTTGCAGAATCAAGGGTCTAGAATATAAAAGTCCTACTAGAATTGTATTAGACAAAAACTTATCGATTTCAATAAATTCTAAAGTTATTAAAAGTTCAAAAAAATATAATACAATTTTATTTTATAATAAAATTAATAAAAGTAAAATTGCAGCGTTTAAAAAAAATAAAATAAAGCTATACAAAATAGATTTAAATAATGATGGTAGCTTAAATCTAAAGAAATCGTTGCAGAAACTTAAGATTCTGGGTTTTTCAAGAATTTTAATAGAAGCGGGTAAACAATTAACATCAAGTTTTTTAAATGAAAATTTGGTTGATCAGTTTGAATTATTTATATCAAGCAAAAAACTTAATAATAAAGGTGACGGAAGTATAAAAAAATATTTTAATACACATCTAAAAAATAAAAAATACATTTATGAGAATGTAAATCTTTTTGGTGATAAGATACGTTCATATAGGCTCAAGTAATGTTTAATGGAATTATATCAAATAAAGGCAAAATATTTAAAATAATTAATAATAATAATAAAAATATTATTTTATTTATTAAAACAAGTATGACTTTTAAAAAAAATGAAATTGGTTCATCAATTGCATGCTCTGGAGCTTGCTTGACTCTAGAAAGTTATAAAAAAGATATAGCTCGTTTTTTTGTATCCAAAGAGACTCTAGGTAAAACAAATTTTAAGTATATTAAAAAGAATGATGCCATAAATTTAGAAAAGTCATTAACATATGGTCAACGTATTTCTGGTCATTTTGTACAAGGTCATGTTGACACTACCTCAAGTATAAAAAATGTTAAATTAGTAGGAAAATCTTGGGAAATATATTTTTCTTTACCAAAAAAATTTAATAAGTTTATTGTTAACAAAGGATCTGTGGCAATAAATGGTGTATCTTTAACAGCAGCTAAAGTAACAGCTGATAGTTTTATGATTTCTGTTATTCCAAAAACACTTAAATTAACTAACTTAATAAATCTTAAAAAAAATGATGTTGTTAATGTTGAGTTTGATGTTTTAGGAAAGTATATAAAAAAAAATTTAAAGAACTAGTATGAAATTCTCAAATATAAATAAAATAATTCAAGATGCAAAAAAAGGAAAAATGTTTGTATTGGTAGATGATGTAAGCAGGGAGAACGAGGGTGATTTAATAATACCAGCATCCAAAGTTTCGGCTAAGTCGATAAGCTTTATGGCTAAATATGGCCGAGGTCTAATATGTTTAGCTTTAAGTCAATCGCAAGTTAATAAACTTAACTTGCCATTAATGTCAGCTAAAAATAATTCAAGAACACAAACAGCTTTTACAGTTTCAATTGAAGCAAAAAAAGGTGTAACGACAGGTATTTCTGCATATGATAGAGCTCACACAATTAAAACAGCGATAAAAAAAAACTCATCAAAAAATGATATAGTTTCGCCTGGCCACGTATTTCCACTTATTTCAAAAAATGGTGGAGTTTTAGTAAGGGCCGGTCACACTGAAGCTTCGGTTGATATTTCAAACTTAGCTAAATGTGGCTCATCGGCAGTAATTTGTGAGATTATGAATGATGATGGTACTATGGCTCAAGGAAAAAAATTACATAAATTTGTAAAAAAACATAAGTTAAAAATCGGAAAAATTGATGATCTAATTTCATACCGATTAAATAAAGAAAATTTAATTAAATTAAAAAAATCATCATTAATAAAAATTAAAAAACAAACTTTTAGTATTAAGATTTTTGAAAATTTGCTTGATGGATCAGAAAATTTTTCATTAAGCAAAGGATCTGTTAAAAAAAATCCTAGAGTAAGAGTTATTTCTTCAAATATAGTTAAAAATTATTTAATGGGAGAAACCTTTCCAAATTCTTTTAATCAAACTATTAACTATTTTAGTAAATACAAAGATTGTGTAATTATTTTTATAAGAGATACAAATCTTAAGTCAGTTTCTGAAACACTAAGAAGTTATAAAACCAGAGAATTTTATAAAGGTGGAAATGATAGATTAATAAGAAATTATGGTATTGGTGCACAAATTATTAAAGCTCTTAATATTAAAAAAATGATTTTAGTTACTAAATCTAAAAAGAAGGTTATTGGATTGGATGGATATGGTATAAAAATAACTAAACAGGAAATAATAAAATGAAAAAAAAAATTTGTATAGTTCAAGCAACATACTATGAAGAAGTATCTAGAAATTTGTACAATGGAGCAATTAAAGTTTTACCAAATAGTAATTTAATCAGCGTTCCAGGTATATTTGAAATACCAGTTGCTATATCAAAGCTTATTAATAAGTACGATGCATTTGTTGCATTAGGTTGCGTAATAAAAGGCGAAACACCTCATTTTGATTTTATATCTCAGTCAGCAACAAATGCTATTATGTCATTATCTATAGATAACAAAAAACCTATAGGAAATGGAATTATTACGTGCCTAAATATGAAACAAGCTCTTGAAAGGGCAGACCCATTAAAAAAGAATAAGGGTTCTGAAGCAGCAAAAGCAGTTTTATCAATCTTAGGGATTTAATTATATGAAACTAAATGATGCTCTTGAAAATCCAAGAGTTATAGTAATTCAAAAGCTATACAGTAATCATATAAATAATGATACTGAAATTACTTATTCAAAACATCGGTATAAAAAGTTTATTAAAGATGTTGTTACAGGAACAATTGAAAGAAATGAATTAATTCTTGAATTAATAAATAAAGAATTAAAGAATGACATAAATGATAATAAAACTGAAATTTTAGTTAAGTTAATAATAATGGCTGCAATTTTTGAGTTTATGTATATGCATAAAACTCCAATCAAAGTTGTTATTAGCGAATATTTAAAAGCTTCTGATTATTTTCTTGGAAGTTCTCAAAAAAGTTATTTAAACGCAATATTAGATAAAGCGGCAAAGTTAAGCCGCACTACAAATGAATGAATTTAATATAATTAATAATTATTTAAAAGATTTATCTATTGGTAATAAAGGCTCTTTTAACTTAACCGATGATATCTTTTTTGATGCAAAAAAAGGTACTGCTATATCTCTTGATACATATGTTGAAGGTATTCATTTTTTAGATTCTAAAAATCCACACAGCTTTTTAAAAAAAGTTTTAAGAGCCTCATTGTCAGATTTGTACTGTAAGGGTATTACACCAAAATCTTATTTTATGTCATTAGCATTAAGTAAAAATAATGCTAATAAAAAATGGTTAAATACATTAAAAAATATATTAAAAAAAGAACAGAAAAAATTTAATATAACATTATGTGGTGGAGATATCGCCTACTCATCAAAATTTATTATAACAATTGTTGTTTTAGGTTACAGCAACTATAAACCAATCTTAAGAAGTACTTCACAAATTAATGAAGATATTTATGTTACTGGGAATATAGGAGATTCGTATTTAGGTTTGAAAATAATTAAAAAGAAAAAAAATTTTGGTAAATATAATGATTTTTTTATTAAAAAGTACTATGAACCAGATCTAGCTGTAAAAATTTCAAAATTTTTAAGATTATTTGCCAGTTCGTCTATTGATATATCAGATGGTCTTTTGCAAGATTTAAATAATATCTGCATTCAATCAAAATGTGGAGCTAAAATTAATTTAGATTTATTACCTTTTTCTTCTCAAGTTAAGTATTTATTAAAAAAGAAAAAAATCAGTATGCTTAATATGTTTTCAAAGGGAGACGATTATCAAATCTTATTTACATCAAAAATCAAGAATAGACGTAAACTTGAGAGCCTATCAAAAAGGCTAGGGGTCAAGTTATCTAGGATTGGAATAACTATAAAAGGCAAAAGTATCGTGTTTAACGATAAAGTGCATAAATTGAAAATAAAAGATAAAAATATGGGATATATTCACAAATTTAGCTAAAGATTTAAGTTGCGTTTTATGTTTTTTTTTGTAAATTTCATTTTTTTAATATTATCGAATTTTTTAAATGATTAGTACATTAGTTCTCATAATTTTTGCCGGTTTAATATCAATTTTGTATGGTTATATTGTAGGAAGGCAAGTTCTTGCAGCTAGTCCTGGAAATAAAAAAATGCAAGAGATTGCTGAAGCAATACAAGAAGGTGCTAGAGCATATTTAAGAAGACAGTACAAAACTATAGCTATAGTTGGTGTAATAATTCTTTTTATAATCACTTTCGCCTTAGGTATTTGGGTTGGTTTAGGATATTTCATAGGAGCTTTTTTATCTGGTGCGGCTGGTTATATTGGTATGCTCGTATCTGTTCAGGCGAATGTAAGAACAGCTGAAGCTTCAAGAAAAGGTTTAGCGGCTGGTTTGAATATTAGCTTTAAATCAGGAGCTGTTACTGGAATGTTGGTAGCAGGCTTAGCATTACTATCTATATCTGTTTATTATTTAATTTTAATTAGCTTTAATGTTGATAATAGAGAAATTATAAATGCATTAGTAGGTTTAGGTTTTGGAGCGTCATTAATATCTATCTTTGCAAGATTAGGTGGTGGAATTTTTACTAAAGGAGCTGATGTAGGAGCAGATTTAGTTGGAAAAGTTGAAGCTGGAATTCCTGAAGATGATCCAAGAAATCCTGCTGTTATAGCTGATAACGTTGGTGATAATGTTGGAGATTGCGCAGGTATGGCAGCCGATTTATTTGAAACTTACGCAGTTACTATAGTAGCTACAATGGTTTTGTCGTCGATATTTTTTATGGGCGATATGAATATGATGTTGTACCCACTAACTATTGGGGCCGCTTGTATCATTACATCTATAATTGGAACTTTCTTTGTTAAGCTAGGTAAAAGCAAAAATATTATGGGAGCTTTATATAAAGGTTTTATTGCTACTGCAATTCTTTCTGTAGTAGTTTTGTATCCTCTCACTGATTATATTATTGGTTTTAAAAATATGTATTCAGTGGCTGATATAAGCTTTACTGGTTTTGAACTTTATTTATGTGGTGTAATTGGTCTGTTTATTACTGGTCTTCTTATTTGGGTTACAGAATATTATACAGGTACAAATTTTAGACCTGTAATTAGTGTTGCAAAATCATCGACTACAGGACATGGAACAAATGTAATTCAAGGTCTCGCTGTATCACTAGAGGCAACAGCATTACCTGCTCTAATAATTGTCGGGGGTATTTTGTTCACAAATAGTTTAGCTGGTTTATTTGGTATTGCTATTGCTGTTACTACGATGTTGGCTTTAGCAGGGATGGTTGTTGCATTAGATGCTTATGGGCCCGTAACTGATAATGCAGGTGGTATTGCTCAAATGGCAAATTTACCTAAAAAAGTAAGAAAAACTACTGATGCATTAGATGCTGTTGGAAATACAACGAAAGCAGTTACTAAAGGATATGCTATAGGATCAGCCGGTTTAGGCGCATTAGTTTTATTTGCGGCTTACACAGAAGATATTAAATTCTTTTCTAACACCCAAGGTTCACCTCTTGAAAACATTGTTGTAAGTTTTGACCTATCAAATCCTTTTGTAGTGGTAGGTTTATTAATTGGTGGGATGTTACCCTACTTGTTCGCTTCAATGTCAATGCAAGCTGTTGGCAGAGCAGGTGGTGCTGTAGTAGTTGAAGTAAGAAGACAATTTAAAAAAATTCCTGGTATCATGAAACGTAAAAGAAAACCTGATTATGGTAGATTAGTTGATTTATTAACAAAAGCAGCTATACGTGAAATGATTGTTCCTTCATTATTACCTGTATTGTCTCCAATAATTTTGTACTTTATTATTTATTATATAGGAGGTCTAGAAGCTGCGTTAGCTTCAGTAGGAGCTATGCTTTTAGGAGTAATTGTAACAGGATTATTTATGGCAATATCTATGACTGCTGGTGGCGGTGCGTGGGACAATGCTAAAAAATTTATTGAAGACGGAAATCATGGAGGAAAAGGATCAGAAGCCCATAAAGCTGCAGTAACTGGAGATACTGTAGGCGATCCCTACAAAGATACAGCCGGACCGGCAATTAATCCAATGATTAAAATTACAAATATTGTCGCTTTACTGTTGCTGGCTGTGATAGCTCACTAGAAATTACTTTTTCTTACTTTCCATTTTTTGCCTAACACTTGTCAAAAAACTATAAATAAAATTTTCTTTTTTAATTTCGTTTTCGGTTATAGCTTTTGCAAAAGTTAATTCTTTCATATTATCCTTATTATAAAAACTTTTTTTTGTAACAATTCCATAGTTATTAAATTCTAAGACTAATACATTATTCTTTTTAAGGTAGTTTCTTCCTAGTTTTAGGAGCCTTCCTCTTGTTATTGTTCTTTCTATATAGATCCATAAATTATCATTAGTCATTCCTTTAGTGGAGGGTTGCCCTAACAGCGACACAGTATCATTTTTATTTGATATATTTACTTTTACTAGCTTTTCTCTATTTTCAAGATATGATATTCCATGACTTTTAATAACATCTTGTCTAGCACAACTACTTATTGTTATAAGCGCAAGAAATAATAAAAAAAAAAATTTCATATGTTTAGCTTTTATAAAAAAGACAAAATTCAGAATTTACTATATAGCAAATTTGTTTTGTTGTCACGTAACTCACTATTTTATAAAAATTTAAACCTTGCAGATACCTTCCAGAATAGAATTAATTTAATCTTTTTGCACTCTTCATTCATATTTATTAAAATTAAAAATGAAAAAGAGAAATTAGCATTTAAAGACTTTTATCAACCAATGTTTGATTTGACGTTTCGTAATATTGAACTTAATATGAGAGAAATTGGATATGGAGATGTTTCTGTAAACAAAAATATGAAAATTTTAGTTAAAAGCTTCTATAATATACTTTTAGATTGTGAAAATTTTAACAAAAAATCTATGAATGTATTAGAGTCCTTTTTCAATACATATTTGGATAAGAAGGATAATAAAGAAAACCTTAATATTACTGGCTTAATTGATTATTTTAGTAAATATGAAGCTTTTTGTTTTGATTTAGGATCTGATAGTGTATTAAAAGGTGATTTAAATTTTAATTATAAATAGAAATTATGGCTGTACCTAAAAGAAAAACATCTAAATCAAGAAGAAACAAGAGACGATCTCATCATGCAATATCTTCTTCTAATGTTGTTGAAGATAAAAAATCTGGTGAATTCAGGCTTTCTCATCATGTTGATTTAAAAACTGGTTTATATAATGGTAAGCAAATCTTAGATCCTAAGAAATAAAAAATATTAAAATGTCTGATAAAGTTAGAATTGCAATTGATGCTATGGGTGGTGAAAACTCACCACAAAAGATAGTTCATGGTATTGATATTTCTCTCAAAAAAAATAAAGAAAACCATTTCTTTTTGTACGGTGTGAAGAGTACAATTGAAAAGGAGTTAGGCTCAAGTAAAATTTTAAACAATCATTGTAAAATAATTGAAACTAACGATGTTGTCTCAGATGATGAAAGTCCTCTTGCGGCCGCTAAAAGAGGTAAAGAAACAAGTATGTGGAAAGCTATTGAGTCACAGAAAGAAAACAATTCTGATATATCTTTATCAGCAGGTAATACTGGGGCGTTACTAGTAATATCAAGATTGATACTTAAGACTATTGAGGGAATAAGTAAGCCTGCATTAGCAGGCTTGTGGCCTAATAAAAATGGCATGAATATAGTTTTAGATTTAGGAGCAAATATTGAGTGTAATGAAAAAAACCTAGTAGATTTTTCTTGCATGGGTTCTGCTCTTTATAAGTCACTTTTTCAAAATGATTTACCTAAGGTTGCTTTATTAAATGTAGGAATGGAGGAAAATAAAGGAAGCGATGTTTTAAAAAATACTTTTTCATTATTAAGTAAAAACTCATTAAAAAATTTTGAGTTTACTGGTTTTATAGAAGGAAATCATATAATGGACGGTAATGTTGATGTCATTGTTACTGACGGTTTTACAGGAAACGTAGCTCTTAAAACTGCAGAAGGAACTGCAAATTTTATTACAAAAAGTTTTAAAAAATCTTTAAATAAACTTTCAATACTTTTGTCGTACAAAGCATTAAAAAACTTTAAAGAAAAACTTGACCCAAGAAAGTATAATGGAGCCATATTTTTAGGTTTGCAAAGCCCAGTTGTAAAAAGTCATGGTTCAACTGATGCGATTGGTTTTGCACACTCAATAGATGTTTCAAACAAAATTGTTAAAGCTAACTTAATAAATAAAATACAATCTAATTTAATTACAGTTGACGCTTCCTCAACGCAGTAATATTTTTAGTTAATGCTAAATAAAAACTTTACCCGAAAAGACATTTATAAAAAAATAAATAAAAAAATAGGATTTTCCAAAACTCTATCAAACAAAATTGTAGATGAATTTTTTATTTTATTGGTAGATGAACTTACAAGTTTGAAAAAAATTAAACTTACTTCTTTTGGTACATTTGATGTCTTGAATAAATCTAAAAGAATTGGAAGAAATCCAAAAACAAAAAAGGAGGCAATAATTAATGAAAGGAAAATAATACGATTCAAAGCTTCAAAACTTCTTAAAAATAAAATTAATGGCCAATGAATAATAAAATAAAATCAAATGATGCTTACAAAACTATTGGCGAAGTTTGCAAAGAACTAAATCTTATAAATAAAAAAACAGGTGCTCTACAAACTCATACTATTAGATATTGGGAAAGTGAATTTAAACAAATAAAACCTTTTATCGGAGTTGGTAAAAGAAGATATTACTCTCCCAAAGATCTTAAAGTTATAAAAATTATACAATCTCTATTGAAGGAAAAAGGATTAACAATAAAAGGTGTAAAAAAAAGCCTTGATAATCCGGAAGCATCATCTATTGACGAAAATGAAAATATAGGTATATATAAGCAAAATTTAGAATATTCGAAATTTATCAAACAAAAAGTTTTAAAAATTTCTAAATTATTATTAGAACTGAAAAAGATTAAATAATGGCAAAAAAAACATCTGTAAAAGTTAGGCTTGTACCTGAGGCTAAACCCAATAGCCCTTTTTTTTATTACGTTAAAAAACCTTCTGCTGGTGAAAAAGCTAAAATAAAACTAAAAGCAAAAAAATATAATCCAGCAACCAGAAAACATGAAACTTTTGTGGAAAAAAAACTTCCACCACATAGTAAATAATTATTTTTTTTTAAATTTATTTTTTTCGTACTCAATATAACTTGAAATCATTGATTTCCATATTTTTTGAGTAATTTTTGGATCAATTTTCTTTTTTATAGAGTTAAGTCTAATTTTTTTTAAAACTTCAATAATTCTTTTATTATCTACTATCTGATTTTTAAACTTTTTAATCTTAATTACTTGGTTCACTAAAGAAGTTCTTTTTTTAATTAAACCAAGTATTTTCAAATCTAGTTTATCAAGCTTACTTCTAACAAATTTCAGTTTTTTATTTTTCATTAAGCGACAAATATACAATTTTTAATTATTATAAGAAATGTATATTGAATTTAATGATTGAAGAAAATAAAAAAAATTATGTCTCTTATTGGCTATTTTCTGTAATACTACTAATTTATTTAATGATCGTGGTTGGTGGATTGACAAGGTTAACAGATTCGGGCCTTTCTATCACAAGATGGGATTTAATTACTGGAATTTTACCTCCTTTAAATCTTCAGCAATGGGATCACACATTTTCCTTATACAAAAAAATTCCTGAATTTAAATTATTAAATCCTGACATGTCATTAACTGAATTCAAAGTGATTTATTGGTGGGAGTATATTCATAGGTTGTTAGGTAGAGTTATTGGTTTAGCTTACTTAATGCCACTTATTTATTTTACATATAAAAAAAGTTTAAATAAAAATAATTTATATTATTTATATTTTATTTTATTTTTAATTTGTTTTCAAGGTTTTGTAGGTTGGTATATGGTCAAAAGTGGTCTCGTTGAAAACACTGACGTAAGCCATTATCTTTTATCACTACACCTTACCATAGCTTTTATTATTTTAGTTTTACTTATTTGGGGTTTGCTTACTGTTATTAATTTAAAAGCTTATGATAGCATTAAAAAAATACCCTACAAACTAACAGAAATTTTTGTTTTTTTAATTTTGTTACAAATATCTTTGGGAGCTTTAGTTTCGGGTCTGGATGCCGGAACCATCTATCAATCTTGGCCTTTAATGAATGAAAATTATTTTCCTGATGATTCTAAATATATGGATTTATTTTTGTTAAGTGCATTGGAGACGCCATCACTTGTACAATTTTTGCATAGAAATTTGGCTTATTTAATAATTATATTATCTGCCTTTTTAGCATATTTAATTTACAAAAATAATGAATTCGAACGTTTAAAAAAATTTTTTATAATAGTTTTGCTTGCTCTATTTTTTCAAACTCTTTTAGGTATTTTAACTATTTTATCTGGTGCACAAATATTTTTGGCTTCTTTGCACCAGATAGGTTCTATATTTTTAGTATCAAGTTCTATAATTTTAATTTTTAAAAATTATAAAACTAACTAACAGCTTTAAGTTTCTTCTTACCAGCTGCTTCCAAAGCTTGGCTTAAATCAGCTATTATATCGTCAGGATGTTCTATACCGATTGATAATCTAACATAACCAGGAGTTACACCCGCAGCTAACAATTCTTCAGATGTTAATTGACTGTGAGTAGTTGTGGCTGGATGTATAGCTAAACTTCTAGCATCACCAATGTTTGCAACATGATAAAACATTTTTAATGCTTCTATAAATGTTTTGCCTGCATCAACGCCACCTTTAACTTCAACGCCAACTAATCCACCGTTACCACCTTTGAAGTATCTTTTGGCTCTATCTCCAATTTCACCTTTGTGTAAATTAGGATAAATAACTCTATCTACATTTTTATGTTTAGATAAAAAATCGACAACAGTTTGTGCATTTGAGCAGTGTTGTTTCATTCTTAATGGCACTGTTTCCATACCTTGAATTATTCCAAAAGCATTATCTGGCGCTAAAGCTGATCCTAGATCTCTTAAAAGTACAACTCGCGCACGTACAGCATAAGCTACATTTGCTCCCGTTAATTCAGGAACTACTTTTCCCCAAACAGCTCCACCATAACTTGCATCAGGTTCATTAAATAGTGGTTGTCTTTTTGGATCAGCTGTCCAGTCAAAGTTTCCACCATCCACTAGGCATCCACCTATAACTGTTCCATGTCCACCTATAAATTTAGTTAACGAATGGATCACAACAGCAGCTCCGTGTTCTAATGGTTTACATATTACTGGCGCGGCAGTGTTATCCATAATTAAAGGTATATTTTTTTTTCTTCCTATATCAGCAACTTCTTTAATTGGAAAAACTCGAAGATACGGATTAGGCAATGTTTCAGCATAAATACATCTAGTTTTTTCATCGATTTGTTTTTCGAAATTTTTTGGATCAGATGGGTCAGCATACCTAACTTCTATTCCAAGTTTTTTTAATGTATGAGTAAACAAATTAACAGTTCCACCATACAGGTCAGTTGAACTGATAAAATTGTCACCAGCTTGACAACAGTTTGTTATTGCAAAAGTTGATGCAGCTTGACCCGAAGAAACAGTTACACAAGCTAGCCCACCTTCTAAAGCCGCTACTCTTTTTTCAAGTACATCATTAGTAGGGTTCATTATTCGCGTATAAATATTGCCAAATTCTTTTAGTGCAAAAAGATTAGCGGCAGTATCTGTGTTTTTGAATTGGTATGAAGTTGTTCGATATATTGGAACTGCTACTGCTGTTGTAGCTGGATCACTTCTGTAATCTCCACCGTGTAGTGCAATAGTTTCCGGATTTTTTATTTCTTTACTCATTTTTTCCTCCTGTATTTGTGCTTAAGATTAATTCAAGGTGCACATAATGATGATTTCACAACCTTTACCAATTTCAGTGCATAAAAAAATCTTTTATAAAGGCAATTAAACTATCAATTTAGCTGTTTAACGCCCGCAATCTGATTTAAATCGGCACCTAATTTGACTAATAAATTGCCTCAATGTAAAGCCTTTTTTTATGTAAAAGATTTGACTTTATCACTAAATCTCAGTAATTATGCGCAAATTACAATGACAGGTTTTATAAAAAAAAGTGAAATTCAAAATAACTGGATATTAATAGATGCTGAAAATGCAATTGTTGGTAGACTAGCAGCATATATATCAAAAGTCTTAAGGGGCAAAGATAAAGCTACCTATACACCAAATATGGACACTGGTGACTTTGTTGTTGTTACAAATATAGAAAAAATAAAATTTACTGGTAAAAAATTTAATAATAAAAAATACTATAGACATACTGGATACCCAGGAGGCATAAAAGTTTCTACACCATCTTTTTTACATGATAAAAAACCTGAAGAAATTTTAAAATTAGCAGTTAAAAGAATGTTACCAGGTGGTCCTTTAGCCAAAAAACAACTTTCAAAATTAAAAATTTATAAAGGTAGCAATCATCCACATGAAGCCCAGAATATAAAAGTAGTAAACTTTATAAATCTCAACACTAAAAATAAAATATCTTTAAACTAGTATGCAAGAAAATTTAAACAACGAAACTAAACTAAATTTAAACAACGAAACTAAACCAAAAAAAATTAAATTGGATTTTAAAGATTCAAAATATGCTACTGGTCGAAGGAAAAGATCGATAGCTAGAGTTTGGTTAAAAAAAGGTTCTGGAAATATTTATGTAAATGGAAAAAAGATGGTTGAATATTTTATAAAACCAACGTTGCAGATTGCAGTAAACAGACCTTTGAGCATTACAGAAAGACAAAATGAATTCGATGTAAGATGCACAGTGAAGGGTGGAGGACATACAGGTCAAGCTGGAGCTATAATACATGGTATATCAAGAGCTCTAGTGGAGTTTGAACCAAATCTTAAAACTATACTTAAGAAAGAGAACTTAACCACCAGAGACTCAAGATCCGTAGAAAGAAAAAAGCCCGGACGAAGAAAAGCACGAAGAAGCTTCCAATTCTCGAAAAGATAATTCTTCAATAAATATTACTTAATAAAAATTACTGGTATAATCATTACTATGAAAGATTCATTATTAAATATAGCTATTTTAGGGGCTACTGGATATGTAGGCCTTGAACTTATTAAATTGTTAGAAAAACATCCTAAGGTTAAAATTAAATATTTATGTGCTCAAAAGTTAATAGGAAAATCTGTAAATGTATTAGATAAAAAAATAAAAAAAAAAAATTTACCAAAAATTTCTAAAGTAAATAAAATAGAATGGAAAAATGTTAATTTAGTTTTTACTGCTTTACCTAACGGTGAAGCACAAAAATTAGCTATGAGCATTCCAAAAAAAATAAAAATTATAGATTTGTCAGCTGACTTTAGATTGGATAGCTCAACATTGTATAAAAAGTGGTATAAAATTAATCACAAATCAAAAAAATTAATTAAAAAATCAATTTATTCAATACCAGAATTTAACAAAAAAAAAGTACGAAAATACGATATAATAGGAAATCCTGGTTGCTATCCAACATCTATACAATTGCCATTGATACCCTTGCTTCAAAAAAAAATAATTAATGTAAAAAATATAATCATCGATTCAAAGTCTGGCTATTCAGGTGCTGGAAAAAATTTAGAAAAAAAATTTGAACATAAACATTTATATGAATCTGTTTCTGCATATGGGATTGGTTTACACAAACATATGGCTGAATTAGATCAAGAACTTTCAAAAGCTGCAAATAAAAAAATAAAAGTTACATTTACACCTCATTTAATTCCAATGTTTAGAGGAATACTTTCGACCATATATTTAGAAATGAATAAAAATATTACTGCTAAAAAAGTATACACACTTCTTAAAAAATATCACAAAAATAATTATTTTGTTAAATTTGCTAAGTTTAATACATCAATAAATACTGGTGAAGTTTTGAATACTAATTTTTGTAAATTATCTGTTTGTAAAGATAGAAAAACTAATAAAATAATAGTAATTTCAATTATTGATAACTTGATTAAAGGAGCCTCTGGTCAAGCAGTTCAAAATATGAATATTATATATAATTTTAAAGAAACTGCTGGCTTGTTATGAGAATTTTTTTTTTATTTGCTTTAATTGCTTTGTTATATTCTTGTGCAGCAAAACAAGGTGCATATTGGTGTGGAGATCACCCTTGCATTAACAAGGCAGAGAAAGAAGCTTATTTTGAAAAAACAATGATTGTTGAGTTTAGGGAAGTAAAAAAAAGTAATAAGAAAGAACAAACTGAACTAAATAAAATTCTTGAACAAGCAAAAAAAAGTGAAAAGAAACGAATTTCTGATGAGAAGGCATTGAAGAAGCAGGCTAAACTTAGCAATAAAAACCAACTTAAAGCAAAAAAAGAAAAACTTAAAAAAGAAAAATTATATGAAAAAAATAATGTCAAAATGGAAGAATTAAAAACTGAAAGTAAATTGAAAGAAGTTAAAAAAAATAAAAAAATTGAAATAGTTAAAAATGAGCAAGTAGATATCAATAAATTTACTACTGATAAGTTTGAAGATGTAGTGAAACGAATAAATGAAAAAAATTCTTTAAAACCTTTTCCTGATATAAATGATACACCAAACTAATTTAATGACTAAAAATATAAATATTGGAATTATTGGTCTCGGGCAGATTGGCAGCAGACTCTACAAAGAGATCTTTTTGAAAAAAAAGGATATAGAAGTAAAAACTGGAAAAAAAGTTAACATTATTGCTATATCTGCAAAAAATATTAATAAAAATAGAAATTTTAAATTTAATAAAAAAATCTTTTATAGAAACCCCTTAGATATAGTAAGCAATCCTAATATTAACATTATATTTGAATTAATAGGATATTCAGATGGTATTTCAAAAAAATTAGTCGAGACTGCTTTAAAAAATAAAAAGCATGTAATAACTGCAAACAAAGCATTAATAGCTAAGCATGGTGATTATTTGTCATCTTTAGCTGAGAAAAATTCTATTAATTTAGAGTATGAAGCTGCAGTTGGGGGAGGGATACCAATACTTAGAACAATTAAGGATGGTCTTGCTACAAATAAAATTAACAAAGTTGTTGGAATTTTAAATGGAACTTGTAATTATATTTTATGTAAAATTGAAAGTACTAAAGATTCCTTTTCAAATGTTTTAAAAAAAGCACAAACACTTGGGTATGCCGAGCCAGGAGATCCAAAATTAGACTTGAATGGTTATGATACTTTAGCGAAAGTAAGAATACTTTCAGCATTGGCTTTTAATAAAAAAATTTCTAAAAAACCTTGCTTAATGGATGGAATTGAAAATATTGAGCTTGAAGATATTCAAGTCTCTGACAAATTAGGTTTTAGAATTAAATTGCTTGGTATTACAGAAATTATTAATGACGAACTTTTTGAACGAGTTCACCCATGCTTAGTCCATAAAAACTCATATATAGCAAATATAAATGGTGTTATGAATGCGGTTATACTTAATGGTAAACCAGTTGGTCAAAGCATTATGCAAGGGGAAGGAGCGGGCCCTGGACCTACTTCTTCTGCATTAATGTCAGATTTATTATCAATATTAAGAGGCAATATAAAATATCCTTTTGGCTTACCTTCTAAAGAAAGGCGGACACCTAATCATTATGACAAAAATAATTATTTAAATTCACTGTATCTGAGACTTCATGTTAAAGATAAACCTGGGGTCTTATCATCTATAACTAAAACTTTTGCAAAAAATAAAATCTCCATTAAGAATCTTATACAAAATCCTGATAAGAAAAATAACAAGGCTTCAATAATTATTATTACTCACGAGAACTTAGAAAAAAATAATATTAATCTAATTTCCAATTTATCAAAAAATAAATTCATAATAAAAAAACCAACGTACATACGGATTGAAAAATTTTGATGACTATCGATAGGAAATTTATTAAATTTTTTGTGAAAGCCACAGAAAGAGGTGCATATGGGGCATCTTTATTTATTGGTAAAAATGATAAAATAGCAGCAGACAAGGGCGCTGTTGACGAAATGCGAAATCAACTAAACAAAATTGACATGAAGGGTAAAATAGTAATCGGTGAAGGTGAAATGGATCAAGCGCCAATGTTATATATAAATGAAAATGTAGGAAATAATAATGGTGCAGAGTTTGATATCGCTGTGGATCCGTTAGAAGGAACAAATTTTACAGCAAAAAATCTTCCTAATGCTATGTCTGTTTTAGCCGTAGCAAATAAAGGTAACTTACTTAAGGCTCCTGACATGTATATGGAAAAAATTGCTGTAGGTCCTAATTTACCTAAAAATCTTATAGATTTAGACTACACAATAGAAAAAAATATACGATTAATAAGCGAAGCTAAGAATTCAAGTCCTGATAAATTAACAGCATGTTTGCTAAAAAGACCAAGGCACGATAAATTTATTAAAACATTGGGAGAGCTTGGAGTAAAAATTAAGTTTATAGACGATGGGGATGTATCTGGCGTTATGTCCGTAGCTCATAAAAATTCTAACATTGATATATATTTAGGTATTGGTGGAGCGCCAGAAGGAGTATTGGCAGCAGCTGCATTAAAATGTCTAAATTCACAAATGCAATCAAGACTTTTTTTTGAAGACGACAAGCAAAGAGAGAAAGCAAAGATTCTTGGTATTGATAATTTAGATAAAAAGTATTCAATTGATGATATGGTCAAAGGTGATGTTATCTTTTCTGCTACAGGAGTAACAAACGGTGACCTAACAAGTGGTATAAAAGACATCGGAGAATCTTTTGAATCAGAAACCTATGTTCTTCATTTAGAAAGTAAAACAGAGGAAAAAATAAAAAATATTACAAAAAAATGAAAGTTAACTCAGTTAGTGGAAAGAATTGGGAGTATAAAAAATTTGATTATTCTGAGCAGAAAGAACTTTCCGAAAAATATTCATTAAGTGAAATAGTTTCTAAATTAGTTGCTATAAGAAAAAACAATATTAATAATATTGATTTCTTTTTAAACCCTACAATTAAAGATTTATTACCTAATCCATATACAATCAAAGATATGCAAAAAGCTATTGATAGATCTTATGAAGCAATTTATAAAACAGAAAAAATTGCAATCTTTGGTGATTATGATGTAGATGGTGCTTCTTCAACAGCCTTATTATCAAGATATTTCCTATCAATTAATCAGAAAGTTATTACATATATACCAGATAGAAAAAAAGAAGGTTATGGACCAAGCATAGAAGCTTTTAATTCTTTAATTAATGCAGGCACAGACATTATATTTACTGTAGATTGTGGAACACTTTCTTTTAAACCAATTATAGAGGCACAAAAGAAAAAAACCGATGTTATTGTTCTTGACCATCATCAATCAGAGATAAAAATTCCTAACGCTTGTGCTGTAGTAAATCCTAACAGGCATGATGACACTTCAAATCTTAATTATTTATGTGCAGCAGGTGTATGCTTTATGTTTCTAGTTGCATTAAATAAAAAGTTAAGAGATTCAAATTGGTTTAAAATTAACAATATAAATGAACCAAATATAATAAATTTATTAGATCTAGTTTCTTTAGCTACAATATGTGATGTTGTTCCTTTAATTGATTTAAATAGAGCTATAGTCAAACAAGGACTTAAAATTATTAAAAGAAGGTCTAATTTAGGTTTAAAAACTTTATATGACTTATGTAATATTAAATCTCAACCTACTACTTATGATCTTGGGTTTAAACTTGGACCAAGGATTAATGCAGGGGGTAGGGTTGGAAAATCTTCTCAAGGTTCAGAGTTGCTGATATCTGATGACCCACAAAAAGCGTACAAAATAGCATTAGATCTAGATAACTCTAATTCGGAAAGACAAAGTATAGAAAAAGTTCTTTCGGAGAAAGTTAATATGGAGGTGAAAAACTACCACAATCATCCAGTTTTAGTTTTGTCTGGGACAGACTGGCACGAAGGTATTATTGGTATAGTGGCTTCCAGAGTAAAAGAAAAATATAATAAGCCAACAATATTAATTTCTGTAAACGGAAATATTGGAAAAGGTTCAGCAAGATCCATTTATGGTTTTGACATAGGAGCACAAATAATTAAAGCTGTACAATCAAACATTTTAGAAAGAGGTGGTGGTCATAAAATGGCAGGTGGATTTACTTTACCTAAGGAAAATATTGATAGTTTTAGGAATTTTTTAATAAATAGTTTTGAAAAATTAAAAATTTCAAATTCTCAAGAAAGATTTTTATATGTAGACGCAAAAATAGCTCCAAGTGCATTAAATGAAGAATTTTATGAGGAAATTAATTCTTTGGCGCCTTTTGGTTCAGGCAATAACGAGCCAAAATTTGTAATAGAGGGTTTAAACGTCATCAAATCAGATGTTGTTGGTGATAATCATATTAAATCTATACTGAAGGGTAGAGATGGTTCTTCAATCAAAAGTTTTTCTTGGAATGCTGTTGATAGCCCTTTAGCAAGTTTTTTAAGTGTCAAAAATAAAAAAAAAATTAACATTGTAGGCAAAATGCATCTTAACGAGTACCATGGTACGCGAAGTATCGAATTTATAATTGAAGATATTTCATTGTCCTAGTTATTTAGCTTTCTAAAATAAGTATCTAGATATTTACTATAATTTTTCCATTTATTTATTGAACTATCATAAATTTTTTCTCTTGCTTGAATATCACTAGCAGTTTTAATAGATCTACTATTTTCATAATGCTTTAAAAAAATATTATTCCATTTTAAACCACTAAATTTTATCAATTTTTTAATTTCTGTTTCCGAATTGTAAATTAAATTTTCGTATTTAACAGTATAAATAAAATCAGGTAATAAAGTATTCCAGTAAGAAATTATATTGTTATAAAGATTATAAAACTTAACTATTTCTTCTAAATTATATGAAAATTTCATTTGATCATTAGTAAAATAATTTGTATATATTGAAAAACAGACGTCATGTGGGATTCTGGTGCAGTGTATTATTTTAGCATTTGGCAATATAAGCTTTATAAAACCTATCCACTTAAAATTTAATGGCAACTTATCAGTAAATTTTATTAGACCATTAGATAATTTTTTAATTTTATTTTCATAATCTAAACCCATTTCTTTAAATTTTTTTTTATTAAAATGATTTAAATTGTTAAAATCTAAATTAGGAAAATCTTTTTTAATTATATCAGGTATAAAATTTAATTCATCGCCTCCAAAAACATCAGGATGGCTAGAAATAATTTGTTCTATTAAAGTAGTTCCTGATCTTGGCATTCCAACAATAAATATGGGTTCTATAGAACCGTTTCCCACGTTTATATTTTTATCAAATAATTTTTTATCAAAACTTTTAATAATTCTATTAAAAATATTTTTTTCGTTCTCAATAGAGTAATCAAATGTCTTTCTTAATATTGTGTTTGCTAATTTATAATGATTAAAGGATTTCTTATAATCTTTAGTATCTGAAAATGCTTTTCCCAAAGAAAATGAAATAAAAGAAGTATTAAATTTATTATCAATTTTCTTTTCTTTAATATCTTCACTTATCTTTATTAATTGTTTTAAATGCTGGCTGTTTTTATCATATTTTATAATTCTACTTAAGGCCCTGTGTGCTGGATAAAAATTTTCATCTAGTTCAATTGTTTTTTTTAAATTTATTATTGCTTTCTTAAACTTGCCTGTAGCAACAAAAGATACTGACAAATTATAGTAAGCGTATACAAAATTTTCGTTTACGCTTATTGCTTTCATGTAACATTTAATCGCATCATCATGCTTGCTAAGCTGGGCGTATAAATTTCCTAGATTATTATATGGCTCTGGTAGATTATTATTAACTGAAATACTCTTTTTATAGTATTCTTCAGCTATGCTAAATTCATTATCATTTTTATTCCTAAATATTGCTCTTCCTAAATTATTATAAATTTGGGAGAACTGTGGATCAATTTTTATTCCTTTTTTAAAAGTTTTAATTGCTATATCTATTTTTCCTAAATCAGAATAAATCAACCCCATAAGATTGTATAAAAATGCTATTTTGGGGTTTTCAATCAAAATTTCTTTACATAGGGTTTCTGACTTAACAAGATTACCTGATTTGTATATGTTGGCTATATTTTCAATTCTTTTTTTAAGATTTTCCATTAATACTACAATCCTTAAGTTATATCTTGCTACTATATAGATATTATTTATAAACTAAAATTTTTGGCCATTGAAAGAAATTTAAATATATAATAAATACATTAACAATTTAGTAGGTCCCATCGTCTATCGGTTAGGACACGTGGTTTTCATCCTCGAAAGAGGGGTTCGATTCCCCTTGGGACCGCCAAAAAAGGCTTATAATGAAATTATTGAGAATTGGATCTTTAAACAATGAAAAACCGGCTTTAATAGATAGTGAAGGAAAAATAAAAGATTTATCATCCGTTATAAAAGATTTAAGTCCAGAGACATTAAATTTTAAAACATTAGAAATTTTAAAAAATATAGATATAAAATTACTACCAACTCTTTCAAATTTAGAAAGGATAGGAGCTTGTGTAAAAAACCCAAGAAAATTTATTGGAATAGGTTTAAATTTTAAAGATCATGCTGAAGAGCAAAATTTACCAATTCCAGATGAACCAATAATATTTTCAAAGTTTACAAGCTGCATAACTGGACCAAATGATGATATTATTATTCCAAAAGAATCAAAGCATACAGATTGGGAAGTTGAGTTAGGTTTTGTTATTGGGAAAAAAGCTTCGTATGTAAGTAAGGATAATGCTCTAGAGCATGTTCTAGGTTTTTTTTTAGTAAACGACGTTAGTGAAAGAAATTTCCAAAAAAAAAAGGGTCCTACTTGGGACAAAGGAAAAGGATTTGATACTTTTGGACCTATTGGACCGTACATTGTAACAAAAGATGAATTATCTGATTTTCAAAATCTAAATATGTTTTTAGATGTTGATGGTAAAAGAATGCAATCAGGAAATACTAAAGAAATGATTTTTGATATAAAAACTCTGGTTTCATATATGAGTCATTGTATGACCTTATACCCAGGAGACATTTGTTGTACTGGAACACCACCGGGCGTAGGGGAAAATAAAAAACCTCCAATTTTTTTGAATGAAGGAAATGTTGTTAAGCTAAGTATTGAAAAACTAGGAGAGCAATTACATAAAGTAGTTTCACATACTTAAGTTTTTTTAATGAGTTTTTTTGTATATTTGCTAGCTAACAAAAAGTATAAAAGAATAACTACATATGTCGGATACACCAATAATTTAAAAAAAAGGGTTAAATTACATAATGAAGGAAAGGGGGCAAAGTTTACTAGAGGAAGAAAGTGGAAAATCATATATTACGAAAAATTTACTACGAAAACAGAAGCAATTTCTAGAGAATATTATATAAAGAAAAATAGAAAATTTAGAAATTTTATAAAAAAAAAATATTTAAATGAAAAATAAATCAATAGCAATACTACTTCCTTATAAGGATCATTTTACTAAATCGAATGCTGGATCTGCATCTATATGGATTAAGGATTTTAATAAAAAAAGTTCATACAAAAAAAATATAAAAGTTTATGGGAACACTGATAAATTAAACGATATTGTTGATCAGAAAAAATATATAAATATTAACTTCGATAATTATAACTTTAAAAGTAAAAATCAAGCTTATGTTGATAAATTTGTTAAATTAATTAAAAATAAAAATTTTGGATTAATCGAAATTCACAATAGACCTTCATATGTACATTATTTAACTGATAAAAATGTTTCAATAAAATTAGTTTTAATTTTTCACAATAATCCACTAGAACTAGGAGGATCAAAAACAGTTACTGAAAGACAAGAGCTTATAGATAGGTGTGAAAAACTAATTTTCGTAAGCAACTGGGTAAAGGAAAAATTTTTTGAAAGTTTTCAA
>Ga0114999_10001786_pt1 | contig 29396 bp, 26 predicted proteins | sample ArcticOcean_MG_C_3_FD_89820 | JGI IMG/M metagenome (GOLD analysis project Ga0114999, IMG submission 89820) | Marine microbial communities from western Arctic Ocean - ArcticOcean_MG_CB8_126 | ecosystem: Environmental > Aquatic > Marine > Oceanic | place: Arctic Ocean: Canada Basin | collected...
TAAATAATATAATTAACTTAAAACTTATAGTCGGAGAAAAATTATGACTACTAATGACGGTGGTATTGACGCTCTATTACAAGAAGACAGAACATTTCCTCCATCTGCCGAATTTATTGCAAATTCTACTATGTCAAATTCTGAGATATATAAGACGGCAAAAGACGATCCAGAAAAATTTTGGGCAGGATTTGCAGAAGAAATTGATTGGTTCAAAAAATGGGATCAAGTGTTGGACTGGAATCCTCCAGATGCAAAATGGTTCTTAAATGGCAAGTTAAATGTATCTTACAATTGCGTTGATAGGCACGTGAAAACTTCAAAACGTAATAAGGCGGCATTGATATGGGAAGGTGAACCTGGAGACTGGAAAATTTACACATATTGGGATTTATATAGAGAAGTTTCTAAATGTGCTAATGGCCTGAAATCCTTAGGTGTTAAGAAAGGAGATCGCGTTACCATATATTTGCCAATGGTTCCTGAATTAGTAATTTCCATGTTGGCTTGTGCAAGAATTGGAGCTCCCCACAGTGTGATATTTGGTGGGTTCAGCGCAGATTCAATAAAAGACCGAGTTGAAGATTCTCAATCTAAGGTAATTATTACTGCAGATGGAGGATACAGACGAGGTAACATTTTGGATTTAAAGCAAAATGTTGATAATGCGGTGGATGATTCGAGCCCTGTTGAAAGAATACTTGTTGTTAGGCGCACAGAGCATGCAGATGATCGCATGGTACCTGGCAGAGATGTCTGGTGGCACGATTTAATAGACAATCAATCTGCTAATTGTGAGCCAGAGCAAATGGACAGCGAAGATATGTTGTTCATGTTGTACACAAGCGGAACTACCGGAAAACCCAAAGGCATCGTTCATACTACTGGAGGTTACTTAGTAGGTACATATGCCACTACTAAATGGGTATTCGATATTAAAGATGACGATGTCTATTGGTGCACCGCTGATTGTGGTTGGATAACGGGGCACAGTTATATAACTTATGGACCATTAGCAAATGGTGCAACGCAAGTAATGTATGAAGGTTCGCCAGACTACCCTGATAAAGATAGATTTTGGAGTATAGTTGAAAAATACGGTGTTAGCATATTATATACTGCGCCTACGGCTATTAGAACATTTATGCGATGGGGGGAGAAATACCCCGCCAAACATGATATGTCCACTTTGAGATTGTTAGGGTCCGTTGGTGAGCCTATTAACCCAGAAGCGTGGGTATGGTATTGGAAAAATATTGGGGCAAGTAAATGCCCAGTTGTAGATACTTGGTGGCAAACTGAAACTGGATCAATAATGATAAGCCCTTTACCTGGTATTACTACTTTAAAACCAGGAAGTGCTACTCAGGCATTCCCCGGTATAGACGCAGAAATAGTGGATGATAAAGGAAATATTGTTGGCCCAGGCGGCGGCGGATACCTTGTAGTGAAGCAGCCATGGCCTTCAATGCTACGTGGTATTTACGGTGATCGTGAAAGATTTGTCGAGCAATATTGGTCAAAATACCCGGGCCAATACTTCACTTCAGATGGTGCTAAATTGGATAATGAAGGATACTTCTGGCTTTTAGGGCGGGTTGATGATGTAATTAATGTGTCTGCCCATAGAATAAGCACTATGGAAGTAGAAAGCGCTCTGGTTGATAATTCTAAAGTTGCCGAGGCAGCTTGTATCGGTAAGAGCCATGACGTTAAGGGCCAAGCTATAGTCGCATTTGTGACCATAAAAGATGGCATAGAAAGATCTGAAGAATTAATAGTCGAATTGAAGCAGCATGTTGCAAAAAAAATCGGACCAATGGCTAGGCCGGATGATATATATTTCGCTGCTGAACTTCCTAAAACTCGTAGTGGCAAAATTATGCGCCGATTATTACGTGATGTAGCTGAAGGTCGCACTCTGGGAGACACTACTACATTAGCTGATCCAGCTGTAGTAGAGTCATTGAAGGCTCAATATGGAGATGATGAATAACCAATGGATTATGAAACAGTCATAGGATTAGAAGTTCATGTGCAATTGGACACAGTAAGTAAAATGTTTTGCTCGTGTGGTTCTGATTATCAATTAGCAGATCCAAACTCCAGAGTCTGTCCAATATGTTTAGGATTGCCAGGTTCATTACCACAAATAAATGGCAAAGCAGTAGAGTACACGATATTAACAGGACTAGCTCTTAACTGTGTTATACCTGAATACACAAAATTTGATAGAAAAAATTACCCTTACCCGGATCTTATGAAAGGTTACCAAATTTCACAATTCGATAAGCCGTTAGCCTTAGCCGGTGTCCTAGAAATAGAATTAAATGAAAAAGTGAAAACCGTGAACATCACTAGAATTCACCTAGAGGAAGATGTTGCTAAATTGACTCATATTACTGATAGCACAGGCTCGTATTCTGTAGTAGATGTGAATCGGGCAGGAGTAGCATTGATGGAAATAGTATCAGAACCGGATATGAGGTCTTCAGAAGAGGCACGGCAATATCTGCAAAACTTGCACGCAATAGTTCAATATCTCGGAGTATCTAAGGCCAATATGCAAGATGGCAATTTCCGGTGTGATGCAAATGTAAGTGTCCGCCCTAAAGGAGCCACAGAACTAACTACAAGAACAGAAGTTAAAAACATGAATAGCTTTAAGGCAGTTGTTCAGGCAATTGAATATGAAAGAGATAGACAAATTAAAGTTGTGGAATCTGGCGGTACAGTAGTGCAAGAAACTAGGGGATGGGTTGATGACAAACAGATTACTTCCTCTCAGCGAAGTAAAGAGCAAGCTCATGATTATAGATACTTCCCGGAACCTGATTTGCCACCATTAAATATAACAATTGAATTAGTAAACAAACTATCCGCCTTGATGCCAGAATTACCTAAGTTGCGCAACAAAAGATTCGTATGTGAACTAGGTTTGTCAGAATATGATGCAGGTGTTTTGATTTCAGATAAGGCGATGGCTGATTATTTTGAATCTGTGCTGGAAGGCATTGAAAACATAAATAACTCTGTAGTGAAAACGACAGCGAATATAATTTTAGGAGATATGACAGCTTTATTGAAAGAAGCTAATGAAGATTTCTTGTCTTGCTCATTGCCTTCGTCATATGTGTCAAATTTAATTCAAATGATTCAAAACGGCACTATAAATTTATCATTGTCTAAAACAGTACTGTCTGAATGTTATTCAAAAAAACAAAAACCAGATATAATAGTACAAAATAATAATTATTCTGTTATTTCTGATCCCGATGTATTAGTAAATACTATAAAGAAAATTGTAGATGAGAATCCGAAAGCTGTGGAAGATTACAACACAGGGAAAGAGTCGGCTTCCAAATTTTTAGTGGGTCAAGTGATGAAAGAAACTAAAGGACAAGCTAAGCCAGATTTGGTATCTACGATACTTTTGGAAATGTTGTCAAAGTAATAATAAGGACTAAAAATGACTTATTTAAATATATCTCAAATATTAATATCCGTGTTGATCATTGCCGTGATTCTAATGCAAGTTAGAGAATCTGGTGGTGGTGTTTTTGGTGGACCACAGGGCACTATCAGAAGTAGACGAGGCCTAGAAAAGGTCATGTTTCAATTCACGATAATATTAGCGGTGTTATTCCTAGTAGTATCCATAATAAGTGTCCGTCTTTCTTAACAATATTTAAAATTCAAGGTGGGCCGTAATGCCAGGCATACTATCACTGATGACCGATTTTGGTACTCTTGATCATTACGTAGGAGTCATGAAAAGTGTGATGCTTACTAAAGATCCCCTTGTACAAATAATTGACATAACTCACGATATTGAGCCTCAAAATATCGATCAGGCTAAGTTTCTAACTAGATGTAGTTATGAATATTTCAATGAAAATGCAATTCATATAATAATTGTAGATCCTGGAGTAGGAACTGATAGGCTAATAGTAATTTTACAAACTCCGGGCGGGTTTTTTATTGGGCCTGATAATGGAGTTTTAAGTGAAATAATCAAAAAATACTCTGAATTGGGCATAGATGCGCAATATGGATTAATCAATGTACCAAATTCCTGTAAAGCTTTTGCATTGGATCGAAAAGAATTTTGGATGAACCCCGTAAGTAATACCTTTCATGGTAGAGATATTATTGCCCCTATAGCAGTGTTGCTCAATCGGACACTGGATCCTTCTATTTATGGGACTGAAATAACAAAACTAAAATATTCACCATTACCTACACCTTTGATTGAAGAACAATCTATTATTGGTTCAATTGTGTATTGCGATAGATTCGGTAATTTGATTTCTAATATACACAGTGAGTTGATTAATGAAGACAAAATCACTAACATCGAAATAACAAAACAAAAAATTTCAAAAATAGCCTCCACTTTTCAAAATGGCAATTCAAATGATCCTTTTACGGCATTGATAGGGAGTCATGGGTATTTAGAAATTTCTAAATATAATGCTAGCGCTGCAAAAGACATTGGAATTGTTGTTGGTGACGAAATAAAGGTAGAATACACGAAGCAAGGCTAAGAACGAATTATAAAATGGATAATACAATTTTGGAGACGATATGGAACTAAATAGAGAAGGATTATTAAACTTGTATACCACTATGTCTACCATCAGGCATTTTGAAGAACGTGGAATACCAGAAACAGGGCAACGAGGAATGTCTGCCTCCGTACATTCTTCAGTGGGGCAAGAAGCGGTACCCGCTGGTGTTTGTGCTCACTTAACAAATGATGATTACATTGGAAGCACCCATAGAGGGCATGGCCACTGCATTGCTAAAGGGGTAGATCCAAAAAAAATGATGGCAGAATTGTTTGGTCGATCAACTGGCCCTAATAAAGGCAAAGGAGGGTCTATGCATATAGCAGATATGACTAAAGGAATGTTAGGTACGAATGGAGTAGTAGCAGCAAGTATACCTTTGGCGGTTGGAGCAGCTTTAACTTCCAAAACTAAAAAATTGGGAAGAGTAGCGGTAGCCTTTTTTGGGGATGGAGCAGCTAACCAAGGAGTACTACATGAATCAATGAATTTGGCATCTGTCTGGAAATTACCAGTGATATTTTGTTGTGAAAATAACGGCTATGCCGAATCAACTCCATTTGAATATGCTTCTTCAATCGCGGCAATATCAGACAGAGCAGCAGCATACGACATGCCGGGATTTAATGTTGATGGAATGGATGTTTTTGCTGTTTATGAAGCAGCTGCTCTTGCTATAGAACGCGCCAGATCAGGAGAAGGACCTTCTTTATTGGAATGTAAGACTTATAGATATTACGGGCATACTGTTTTTGATAACCCGCTAACTTATAGATCTTCAGAAGAGGAAGACTATTATAAATCTAGAGACCCTTTGAAACTTTTCAGAGAAAAAGTAATTCCTGAAGGCTCTATTACAGAAGAAGAATTGAATAATATTGATTTGGCTTGCGAGCAACAAATGGAAGAAGCGGTATCCTACGCAGATAATAGCCCCCTCCCCGAATTGAATGACCTTTACACTGATGTATACGATGATTATCCACTGTCGATGATGAAACGCGGCACTAATATGTCCATATAATTTGAATTGTGAATACTAGAAATAAGGAGAACCTAATGGTTGAAATGATACCTACTACAGGAAGAGAAATACTATATCGTGAAGCAATCAATGAAGCGTTACGTCAAGAAATGAGAGCGGATGAAAACGTAATTATCATGGGAGAAGAAATTGCTGGAGGAGCCGGTCGAGAGCATTTGGGTATAGTAGATGCGTGGGGTGGCCCATTTAGGACTACAGTTGGGTTGATACAAGAATTCGGAAATGAAAGAGTGCTGGATACCCCATTATCAGAAGCAGGTTTTATTGGAGCAGCCATAGGAGCTTCCTCAACTGGCCTTAGAGTTATCGCAGAGCTTATGTTTGTGGATTTTATGGGGGTCTGTTGGGATCAATTAATTAATAATGCGGCTAAAATGAGATATATGTTTGGTGGTCAAGTAGATGTTCCATTTACGATGCTAACTAGAATCGGAGCAGGATTTGGAAGTGCTGCTCAGCATTCTGCATCATATTATTCATTGTTTAGCCATATGCCTGGATTAAAGGGAGTAGTCCCGTCTGACGCATATACTGCAAAAGGATTGTTAACAGCTGCAATACGAGATAATGACCCAGTCATATATTTTGAGCATAAAGGGCTATATACAGAACCTGGTTTGGTGCCTGAAGATCCCTATGTATTACCTTTAGGGAAAGCCCGCACTGTGAGAAATGGCAGCGATATCACATTAGTAGGCATTTCTAAAATGACTTGGGTGTGCACTGAAGCGGCTAAACAGTTATCAGAGATCGGAATTGAAGCTGAAGTAATTGATTTGTTAAGCATATCCCCCATAGATTATGACCATATCATTGAATCAGTTAAGAAAACTCATGCAGTAGTGGTTGTAGATGAGGATACTCCAGTATGCAGTATAGCCTCTGACATATGCTCTAGAGTTGCTGAAGAGGCATTTGATTATTTGGATGCTCCGCCATCCAAGGTCACGGCACCACATACTCCTGTTCCCTATAGCCGTATTTTAGAAGATCAATATGTTCCTAATGTTGAAAGAGTTCTTTCAACAGTGAGATCTCTATTCAATGGATACAGATAATAAAAAGGAGTAACAATGGCTGAAAATACTGTAGGACAAGGGTCATTCACATATACCTATCAAAAAGATTGGGCAATTTTGCCCGAAGGGCAAACATTTGGAACTGTTAGTGCAGTAGCTACAGATTCTTTAAACAGGGTATACGTATTTCAAAGAAAAGACCCGCCAGTGTTAGTTTTTGATTCAACCGGTGTTTTCTTGAATTCTTGGGGGGATGGTAATTTTGTTAGTCCTCATGGGATATATATCGAGAATGATCTGGTATATATTACTGATCGAGAAGGCCAAGTAGCTTTGAAATTCACATTAGATGGCAAACCTCTCCAAATAATAGGAGAACATGGAGTGAGCTCTGACACGGGATGCGAATTTCCAGGACAGCTTCTGACTAGATCTGCTGGCCCATTTAATTTGCCTACAGAAATGGTTCCACATCCCAACGGAGATTATTACATATCTGATGGTTATGGAAATGCTAGAATTCATAGATTTACATCTGACGGTAAATTGGTTAAATCTTGGGGAAAACCAGGGAAAATAGACCCTATGGAATTCCATTTGCCTCACAGTTTGATTATAGGGCAAGATCAAAACATTTATTTATGCGACAGAGAAAACAGTAGAATACAGATTTTTTCTCCAGAAGGGGAATATCTGGATATGTGGACAGACATGCAAAGGCCACTGGATATTTCATGTGATTCAGACGGTTTATTTTATATAAGTGAACGACCTGAAGGCGATAACCCTCCTCAGTTTAGTATTTTGTCTAAATCAGGAGAAGTATTATCACGATGGCCATGTAGATCAGCTCATGGATCATGGGTTGATCTACATGGAGATATTTATCTGGCTCTGACTGCAGAAAAGTCAGTAGATAAATATGTACGGATTAAATAGGAGGAAATCATATGGATATAGGGCTTTTTTATCAAATACAAGTTCCGAAACCTTGGAATAGTGAGAGTGAATCAGAGAAGTATCACCAAATGTTGGAGCAAGTTTCATACGCAGATGAAATTGGAATGAGTACGGTCTGGTTTGTTGAACATCATTTTAGATCAGAATGGTCCCATGCGAGCGCACCAGATTTAGCCCTGGCAGCTATAAGCCAAAGAACACAAAATATCAGACTAGGTATAGCTGCGGTTTTGCCACCATTACATCACCCTTTACATACTGCAGTCAGAATGGCTACGTTAGATATACTGAGCCATGGTAGAGTGGATGTAGGGATTGGCAGATCTGGATATCCTTATCAAATGTTACCATTTGATAGAGATTTGAAAGATGCCACAAATATCGTAGAAGAAACACTTGATATAATTCCAAAGGCTTGGACTGAAGAGGTTTTTTCATACCAAGGCAATTACTTCAATATAGGAGAAAGAGAAGTAATTCCAAAGCCAGTACAGAGCCCGCACCCTCCCATTTGGCAAGCTTGTTCTCAAGAACTCACATTCGAAAAAGCGGGTACTCAAGGATTAGGGTGCTTAACTCAAACCAGTATCGGCATAGATCGAACAGAAAAATTAATTGAAATCTACCGCAAGGCTAGCTTGTCTCCTAACCCAATTAGTAAAGTTACTACAAACAAAATTTCAGGAAGTACAGTAGCATATTGTTCAGAAGATCGTAAAAAGGCAAAAGAACGCAGCGCTGAACTTATAGATTGGTACAGGTATCAACAGAAGGTGAGAGATTCAAAGGTATGGGAAGGATATTCTGCTTCTGATGTCCCTGAAGATTACAAGTGGCATTATGATAGAGCTACCAAGATTGATACCGCCCGAAAAGACGAAGTTACGTCGATGGATCTTTTGAATGAAGGTGATAGATTCTGCATGGGTGATCCAGATGATTGTATAAGATACCTCGAAAAATATGAATCTTTGGGAATAGATGAAATCATGCCATTATTCCAAGTTGGGCCAGTTTCTCATCAAGAAGTTATGGAAACTCTTAGACTTTTTGACAAATACGTAATACCTCACTTCAAGAAAAAAACTAAACTGGCATCAAAAGTGTAAGGCTAGCAGGTTAATTTACGATAAAAACTCATTCAGTATGTTTGTAAACGCAACAGGGTTCTCTACTTGAGGAACATGCCCTACGCCAGGGATGATGATTGATAAAGACCTGATAATGTTGTGTTTTAAAATAGGAGCTGCTGGTAATAACCTATCTGCTTCCCCGTATAATATTAAAGTTTTACTCGCACTGACTAAGTTTAATTTAGGATAAACATCATAATATGCTAATGCAGTGGATAGGTTTTTAACCCATATTCCTGCTTGCGATCTCGATTGATTGACTGATAGTAGTAATTGCTCAGTTGGGTTAGCGAATGTAGATTTTTCTTTGAGCTCTTGCAATGTCCGAGGCTTGGGGAGTCCAGCATCGTCAAAATCAAATTGAAAAGCTTTAATTCTTTCATCACTCTCTGATATATTCCACACAGGGCATCCTACTAACACTAATTTGTCAATACGATCAGGATATCTAGAGGCCATTTCGATGGCCAAGCATGCCCCTACTGAATTGCCTATAAAATGTGCTCTGTGGATGTTTAAGACTTGGCATGCGTCATCTAATGATTCTGCATAATCAGAAATGCTGAATTCATGTTTGGGTTTATCTGACTTACCATGACCCAGCATGTCGAAGGCATAAACTGTGAATTGTTCACTCAAGCTTCCACGAATTGCTTCCCAAACCCATGTGGACATTCCCAACGGGTGCAATAACACTAAGGGGAAGCCTTTACCAGATTTTTCGAAGTAAAGTGATCCTGCCCGAGTCTCTACGAAATCTGTTAAATCTCTGCGTACGAACATTTAGTCCTCAATTACTATAATTTTTTATAAGTTATATTATTAAAGTTTTTGTTGCTCAATATCTAAAACTTTATTCAATCTACGTACGAATCTTTCTTCGGAGTCTTGGAATTGTGCAAATAAGAAAGATTCTATAATGTCGTATATTATTTGTTCTCCGACAATTTTTGAACCGATGCAGATGACGTTCATGTCATCATGTTGAACCCCTTGTTTTGCGCTGTATGTGTCGTGGCATATAGCTGCCCGAATACCATTAATTTTATTCGCAGTAATGCTGGCGCCTACTCCGCTTCCGCATATAATGATTCCTCTTTCTGCTTGTTGAGTTGAGATCTCTAAAGCTACATTTTTTGCAAAGTCAGGGTAATCGTCCTCTGCATTAAATACAAATGCCCCAGAATCAACAACTTGATGGCCATTTGATTGTAGCCAAGGTATGAGTATGCTATTTTTTATTGTGAATCCGTTGTGATCTGAGCCTATAGCTATTCGCATTACACTTCCCATTAATATTATTAAATTCAGGATAACCAATATTTAGTAATAATTGCAACAAACGTTGACACTAAGTTATATATCATATATATAAAAGAAATGCTAAAAAATGTAGTATTCTTTGATTTTTATAACACATTGGCTAAATTTTGGCCGCCATTGCCTTATATCCAAATGCAGGCTGGGTTGAAATTTGGTTTTGAATTACAAGAATCAAAAGTCAAAAAAGGCTATCAAGTTGCTGACATTTTTTTTAATAAGCAAAATGAAACTAATCCAATAAGCACTATGTCATCTGGGATGAGGAGCTCTTTTTTTGCAGAATATGAAAAAATCATACTTAACGCTGCAGGATTGGATGTGTCTTTGGATCTTGCTAAAAAAATATGGGAGCAAGCTATAAAAATCCCCAAAGAATTTATTTTGTTTGACGATACTATCGATGCCTTAAAGCAAATACAAAATAACGGTATTAGTATTGGAATTATTACTAACTTACGGGCTGATATGCCAACACTGCTTCATAAATTAAAATTAGAGCAATACATAGATGGAGTTATTAATTCTAGAGACGCAGGATATGAAAAACCTGACCCTAGAATTTTTCACGATGCCTTTAAACTGTTTAACGTTTCTCCTGGAAATTCACTTCATGTTGGTGATCAATATAGGTCAGATGTTCAAGGAGCTATAGCAGTAGGCATGTCTGCTGTACTACTTGATCGTGAAAACTTCCATCCAGAATATGGAGACTGTAAAACTATAAAAACATTGCTTGATTTGAACTTGATCTTCAACTGATTTTTCGTCCTGGTAACAAAGAGTCCTGAAGTCACATGTTAGTTGAACGGTATATGGGGGTATGGTAGTATGAAAGGACGCTGTAATTAGGAAGAGGTTTATCCGAATGGATGTGCTTACCACTGCTATCACAAACGCCGTTCGTAGCCAAGAACAACCCACCAAAACTGTACTGTCATCATTATTGGCAATACAAGATAAAATAGGTTACATACCAAAGGAATCAATGGAAATTGTTTCTTTGGAAATTTCCAATACAACTGTAAACGACGTATGGGCAGTTGCTTCTTTCTACCCAAACTTCAAATTTGAAGAACCTGCAAAGTGTAATATAGAAATATGTTGGGGCCCAACATGCCATATTGCTGGTGCTATGGAGATTTTTGAAGAAGCTTTCGAATCTTTGGATATAACTGAAGAAGGTCGAACTCAAAATGGAGAAATAGAATTAGGCTTTAACACATGCTTAGGAGCATGTGCTCAGGCCCCTGTTGTAGCGATTGACCATCATTTAATAGGGCGTGTTACAAAATCCTTGCTGAAAAATAAAATTGAAGAATTAAAGTAAATGATTACACTGGAACATACGATGGAAAGGTTTTTAGGATAGCTTGTGGTAGTAGAGACTGACTCATTTAAGAAAATATCTGCACAGGCGCAAGAAAAATGGAATCATCTGAACCAAGGTGAATTACCATGGATCAGAATAGGTACTGCTCTGTGTGGAGAAGCTGCAGGAAGTAAACAAATATTTAATTCGATTTCCAATTGCTTGGAGGCGTTAGGTATCCAAGCTAACGTGAGTGAAGTTGGATGCATAGGTTTATGTTTTGCCGAACCTTTATTAGATATTCAGATGCCAGGTGGAAATAGAGTTTTCTACAATAACGTATCTGAAGATAACCTCAAAGATATTATACAGTCTCATATCATTGATAACCAAATCCCCAATAAGCACGTTTTTTTATATAGCGGTGATATTGTATTAGAAGGTGTAACTAAGTTAGAAGATCACCCAATGAAATCTAAAGAATTACGGATCTCGTTGAGGAACGCCGGTAATATTGACCCGTATGATATCGATCAATACATATCCAATGGAGGATACTATGCTTTGAACCGGGCATTGTTCGAATTGGATCCTGAATCTACTCTCAACGAAGTAAAAGAATCTGGATTGAGAGGAAGAGGGGGAGCGGCATTTGCTACAGGAGTAAAATGGAGCTTCTTAGCGTCTAATCCTGCTAAGGATAAATATATTCTATGTAATTGCGAGGAAGGGGATCCCGGGGCTTTTAATGATAAAGGAATATTGGAAAGTGACCCACATACAGTAGTTGAAGGCATTGCTCTTGCAGGTTATGCGACTAATTCAAACAGAGGATATATATTCATAAGACATGGACATGATGGACCAATCGAAAGAGCTAAAACTGCAGTAAAGCAAGCATATGAAAAAGGTTTATTGGGAACAAATATATTAGGCACAGATTTCTCATTTGATTTAGAAGTAGCGTTAACTGGAGATTCATATGTCGCAGGAGAAGAAACGGCGCTAATGGAAGCTATAGAAGGGAAACGGGCTATGCCTAGATACAGGCCACCGTTCCCTGCGCAAGTAGGAGTGTTTGGGAAACCAACTAATATCAATAACGTAAAAACCTTGTCGTATATCCCTGAAATAGTCAGAAAGGGAGGCCAATGGTTTTCAGAAATCGGATATGAGCAAAGCAAAGGCACCGCCATTTTATGTTTGTCAGGCTCTCTGAACCGAACAGGTATGATAGAAGTTCCAATGGGGCTTAATTTAAAAGATATATTGTTTGATCTTGCTGGAGGAATCCCAGAAGGTAGGAATTTAAAGTTGGTTCAAACTGGAGGCCCGCTGGGTGGAGTCTTGAATGCCGATAACATAGATCTGATCCTAGATTACGAGTCTTTTAGAAATGCTGGAGCGATTTTAGGATCCGGAGGTATTATTGCAGCAGATGAACGGACTTGTATTGTGGATTTAACTCGTTCACTAATAGCATTTTGTCAGTATGAATCTTGCGGAAAATGTTTCCCTTGCCGAATGGGAATGAGTCATCTCTTAGAAGTGTTAGAGCGTATCTGCGATTTAGAAGGAACTGAAGAAGATTTAGATCTTATGAGAAGTATAGGGGAAAATATGCAAGCTGGTTCATTGTGTGGCCACGGTCAGCTTGGTTTCAATCCAGTTGCTTCTGCCATTAAATATTTTTCTGAAGAGTTTAATCAACACATAATTGGACATACTTGCCTAACTAAAGTATGTAATAAAAAAAGATTTTCTCCTAAACGTACAAGAAGATAATATGGAGTTAACATGCCAGACGAAATAACTATTACCATAGATGGCCAAGAAGTAAAAACAGAACCAGGTAAAATGGTATTGGAAGCCGCTATAGACGCTGGCATATATATTCCTTACCTGTGCTATCACCCTGGTATGAAACCTTTTGGAGCTTGTCGTACTTGTGTTGTGTCTGTAGTTGATGGCCGAGGAACACCAGCATCATGCACACTTCCAGTGCAAGATGGAATGATAATCAACAATAATGTTCCTGAGGTAAATGAACTTAGAAAATCCATAATAGAGATGATGATAGCAGAACATCCAAATGGATGTTTGACGTGCCACCGTATCGATATTTGTGGCCCAGGTGATGTTTGCTTGAGGCACGTGTCAGTTAATGATAGATGTATAACCTGTCCTAAAAATGAAAGGTGTGAATTTAAAGATACTGTGAGATATTTAGGAATGGAATTGGAATCCCATTTAGATTATAAATATAAAGAGATTCCGCTAGAGATTAAAGATCCTTTCTATGACAGGGATTATAATTTATGTATAACTTGCGGAAGATGCGTCAGAGTCTGCGAAGAAATACGAGGAGACTCCGCAATTACGTTTGTTGAACGAGGAGGCAGAGCATTAGTAGGAACCTCATTTGGATCTTCTTTATTAGAATCGGGTTGTGAATTTTGTGGGGCTTGCTTAGATGTGTGCCCAGTAGGTGCCTTGGTAGAAAGAGAAAACAAATGGGAAAAACCTCGAGAAATCAAAAAAACTATTTGTACTCAATGCCCTGTTGGTTGCCAGATGAACTTTGAATTAAATGAATTTGGACGAATGATTAGAGTAGTCCCTGAATTAGATTCTCCAGTAAATCATGGACAAGCCTGCTTTAGAGGGAAATTTGGTCTGGATTTTGTAAATTCTACCTCAAGAATTCGTCACCCAATGATACGCAAAGACGGAAAATTAACAAAAGTTAGCTGGGAGGAGGCTTTAAAATTAATATCAGATAAATTAAACGTATGCTCCAAAGAGGATTTTACTCTGCTAGCTGCTAAAGATAGCACTAATGAAGAATTATATATATGGCAAAAATTAGTCAGAATGCAGATGAGAACCAATAATATAGATCAATCTACTAATATACACCCAGAATTGACTGACAATTTGCAAAAAATGATAGGAATGGGATCCGCAACCGGATCTATATGGGATATTTCAAAGTCTGAATGTGTATTAGTCTTTAACGCTAACATTACAGAACAACAAAATGTCATATCTCTGCCCATAAAGAAAGCAATAAAATCCGGAGCTAAATTAATCGTCATTGATGTAAGAGAAGTGGAATTGACTCGTCATAGTGATGTTTGGATTAGACCTCGTCCTGGCAGTGAAAATATGGTATTGCTGGGTATTATGAAATTGATGCTCGATAATGATTTAATTGATATTCCTAAATTACGGGATTCGATTAAAAATATAGATGAATTATGTTTGTATGTTCAAAATTTAGATCTTTCTCAAATTTGTAGTACGACCGAAGTAGACGAGTCTGATTTATTGAGCGTTGCTCAATTGTTAACACAATCTGATACAGCATCAATTATATATTCCTTAGATACCATTTCGCGTACCATATCAAATGATGTTGTAGCAAATTTAACTAACTTAACACTAATTACAGATAATATTAATACAATTGGTTCAGGTATATACCCTATGAGATATGGTGCTAATGAACAAGGTGCTCAAGATGTGGGATGCATGCCAAACAGATTACCCGGAGGTAGTTTTGTAAAAGATAAGACAGCCTCTGAAACACTGAAACATAAATGGGGAATGGAGATATCAAGTAAGCCAGGCATTCCCGTTAGAGATCTCGGTGCATCTGTATCAAATGGAAGCATAAAAACAATGATGATTATAGGAGATTTGCCAGTTGAATCAGATGATTCGGTGAGATTTTTAGCAAATCAGCTACAAGAGTTAGATTTCCTAGTAGTGCAAGATAGTTTTGAAACCCAATTGACTGATATTGCGGATGTGGTTCTTCCAAGGCTTACTTTCGCTGAAAAATCTGGAACTCTCACAAATATAGAAAGAAGAGTGCAAAAATTTTCAGAAGTAATGCCTGTTAAAAATAATGAAGCTAAGTCAGAAATATGGGTTGCCAGCGAATTGGCTAAATTGTGGTCCTTAGATGGTTTTAATTTTGCGAATGAATCTGCAGTTATGGACGAGATATCCGAAGTGTGTAATATATATGAAGGAATATCATATGAAATTCTAGATAAAAATGTAAAATTAGTATTTAGATCAGGGTATGATACTCCTAAACCTACACAAGAACTATATGCTAGCTATGAAAGCAATGGCATGCAATGGCCTGCCGCCGGCACTGCTAACCCTTATGGATCTTCCCAATTATTCTCACCAGGCATAGAAACTGATTTTTGTGCATACGTTCCAAATGTGAACGCAAACGAAGTCAATGATTGTAATACCGCAGATTTATTGTTAGTCCAAGGGAGAGTTTTGTTCTCTTCGAACAACTCTATGAAAATAATAGAAGAAAGTGATCAGAATTATATCCATCGCCCAGATGTATTTGAGTTAAATGTATCTTCTGCGAAAAAATTATTTATTAATGAGGGTGATAAAATTACCGTTACAACAAGTAATCAAAAAATGAATGGCACCGTCAAAATCAATGAGAAAATTCCCTCGGGTGTTTTATCTACTACTTCTTTGTTTGGAGAATTGGCAATCGAATTGCAAAATAGTGAAAACATAAACCCGATGTCTGATGTTCCTGGTTTAAAAGTACTTGCCGCTAATATAGACAAAAGGAAATAAAAAATATGAGTCTCCCCGAAGCTCAGTTAATTTCTAGGAAAAAAATAACCGAAGATCTCATGGTTATAACTCTTAAATGTGAACAAAATCAATTTACTTTTAAACCTGGTCAGTATTGCACTCTAGGTATAGATGGAATAGAACGAGCTTATTCAATAGCTTCAGCACCATTTGAACAAATGATAGAAATTTTCATTGAACTTGTACCTGATGGAGAATTGACTCCTAAAATATGGAAATTAAATTTAGGAGATAAAGTTTCCATACGACCTAGAGCAAAAGGCATATTTATCTTGAAGGATGAGTATACTCATCATGTAATGGTTGCTACGGTGACGGGCGTTTCACCGTATGTAAGTATGATTAGAAATTATTTAAACCAGCCTTCCAGCTCAGAAAAAGTTTTTTATGTCTTATTGGGTGCTAGTTACCAAGATGAATTGTGTTATGATCAAGAATTATTTCATTTGTCTCGGAACTTTCCTAATACGGTAAAATTTACCCCCGCTATAAGCCGACCTGATGACTCGAGAAATGATGGCTGGTTAGGCAATATAGGTAGGGTGAATAGCATCGTTAAAGAACAGTTGAATATCAATAAACTCCCGAAAAAATCAACCTATGTCTATGCATGTGGTCATCCTGGTATGATTGAATACGTTCGTGAAGATGTAGTACCAGAAGGATGGAATTTCATTGAAGAAAGATTTTGGAAAGAATAGTTAAATTTAAAGGTATTCTCTAAAACAATATTAAATGCGGTGAACTACGTGACTCCAATTAGAGAACAATATATTAATATCAAGAAATCTTATGAAGATTCGATATTATTTTTTCGTATGGGCGACTTTTATGAATGCTTTGATGACGATGCAAAAATTATTTCTGAAGAATTAGACATAGTATTAACACGGAAGAGCTTAGGTAAAAACGTTGTAGTCCCACTCGCTGGCATCCCTGTTCATGCCTGCGATACATATTTGAGTAGATTGGTTAAGATCGGATATAAAGTGGCTATTTGTGAACAATTGTCTGCTGCTACTAAGAATAAAGACCTAGTAGAACGAGGTGTGGTCCGAGTAGTTACTCCAGGAACTGTTTTTGAAGATGATTTTTTAGATGTTCAATCCAATAATTATTTAGTTTCTCTGTTTAAGAATGATAGTGCAATAGGTTTATCAACGGTGGATATATCTACTGGGGAATTTTTTGTTACGAAACTATCTTTGGATCAATGTAAAATGGAACTCGCACGATTGAATCCTTCTGAAATTTTGATTTCTGGCAGTATGAAAACTGATATTTCCAAGATCACAGATGTATCAGATATTGATTTACTACAGACCGGGCCGTCCCGACACAATTTTATTACAATATTAGACGACTCGTATTATTCTCTTGATTATAATGGAGTGTTGATAAAAAACCTTGAATTAACTGGGGAGGATTTAAAAATTATATCTCTTAGTGATGTAGTGGTTCAGTCATCGGGAGCATTATTATCTTATTTACAAGAAACTCAACAGTCAACACAGAACCATTTATTAAAACCAAAATTTTATTCTATTGATGAGTACATGAATTTAGATGTCCAAACTAGACTGAATTTAGAATTGTTTGATACAGCTAAATTATCTGGATCTAGCAAAACTTTATTTTCTACGCTAAATCGAACTAAAACCCCGATGGGCGCTAGATTGCTGAAAAAATGGATTGGACAGCCTTTATTGAGAAAAAAAGAAATCATACTTAGACAAAATGGAATAGAGTCATTGACCGATGATTTATTTGCACTAACAAGAGTAGAAGAATTATTGAATAAAGTGTCAGATATAGAACGCATATCAGGTAAGATAAAATACCATAAAGCCACTCCTAATGACTTGTTAAGCCTAAAAAATACCTTATCTACGGCCATAGATTTATCCCAAATGATACAACAACTCCCGGACCGGTCGTTGCTAGAAATTTGCAAACAAATTCAAGTTAATGAAGAAATTATTAATATTATAACTTTTGGTATAGACGAAAATGTTGAAGGAAAGGTTGGCGAAGGTAAAACAATACTACCTGGGTATTCTCAAGAACTAGATTCTTTACGAACTTTGGCTAATGAAACTAAAACATTCATATCAGAACTAGAGTTTATTGAAAGAAATAGAACTGGAATAAAAAATTTGAAAATAGGATTTAATCAAGTATTTGGGTATTTTATAGAAATTAGTAGGGCTAATTTAACTGCAGTTCCAGACAATTATATTAGAAAACAGACTTTGACCAATGCCGAACGATTTATAACAGCTCAATTAAAGGACTATGAGCTCGAAATATTAACCTCTAGGGAAAGAATTGAATTACTGGAAAATGATTTGTACAGACAGATTTGTTTTCAAATCTCTGAAAATCACGACCAATTAATTCAATTGTCCCAATCATTGAGCGTGATAGATGTGATTTGTTCTTTTGCGAGAATAGGATTAGATAATAGCTATATCAGACCAGATATTAATGAAGAACATCGTATTGTTATAAAGAATGGCAGGCATCCTGTGGTTGAAGAAGTGATTGGATTAGTGAATTATGTACCTAATGATGTGTATATGTCTAATGATGATGCCAACGTCATTGTATTAACTGGACCTAACATGGCTGGCAAAAGCACATACATACGACAAACAGCTATAATAGTACTAATGGCCCATATCGGTAGTTTTGTGCCAGCTACAGCCGCTGATATTTGCTTGGTTGACAGAATTTTTACAAGAATTGGATTACAAGATGATTTGACCACTGGGCAATCAACGTTCATGGTAGAAATGCTGGAAACAGCATCGATATTAAATCATGCCACTAGTAAATCATTACTGATTTTAGATGAAATAGGTAGAGGCACTAGCACATATGATGGGCTTTCCATAGCACAATCTGTTATTGAATATATTCACAATAACCCTTCTTTGGGATGCAAGACTTTGTTTGCGACTCACTATCACGAATTATCAGGGTTATCAAGCCATTTACCTAGAGTTAAGAATTACCATGTTGCAGTGTCTGAAGAAAATGGCGATATAATATTCTTACGTAGGATAATATCAGGCAGCTCTGATAAGAGTTATGGAATACATGTCGCTAAATTAGCTGGAATGCCAAAATCTATTTTATTAAGAGCATCTGATTTATTGTATGAATTTGAAGAGAACAATCTTTATGTAGATAATGATACTAAGAACGGATTGAGTAATAATCAACTCCAACTTTCATGGGATTTTAACGGTATATCTGAAAAACTGTCTGACTTGGATATGAATAATATGACTCCTATGGAAGCAATCAACATACTGCATAAATTAAAAACAGAGATTAATGAACAGCATAAGGAGGGTAGGTGAAAACAGCTAATTTATATACTTGGAAGCGTTGAAGCAGTTGTAAAAAAGCGAAAGAGGTGCTTTCGCAACGTGGTTACGAGATTGCTGAGAGAGATATATTTGAAAACAAATTAACTATATCAGAATTGAGTGATTTATTAGAATATTGTGATATAGATTATATATTTGCTACTAGAAGCCCTTCTGTGAAAAAACTCGGATTGGTATTAGACGAAATGACTACTGAATCCAAGATGAATTATATGATTGAAGAACCGAAACTGATCAAACGACCGATGGTTTATTTTGAAGGTGAGATCTTTACCGGAGCTGATATCAAAAAATATTTGATGTAATAGAATAGATCAATTGGTTGAAAAATTGAATTTGACATTGTTAGATGGAGTCATTTCTTTCCATTTGCTTATATCTATGATAGAAATAGATCTTGGAAGGCTCCGTTTTTGACGATCTTCTCCCCCTGATAGGAAATATTCCCACTTTAATTGCTCTATGTTGAATAATTTAATTATCATTGGTGAGAGCATCTATTACAAAAGGTTTGTTTTTTTCAATTAATCCAGACTCACTAAGAAGTTGGTAAGAGGCAACAAGTTCATTGGTTAATTGAGGTAATTCTCCTAGCTTACAATAAATTTTGTATATAGGCATTGGTTCTTCATGAGTTGACCTATTTGACATTTCTACCTACTCCTTAACATAACACTTCATATGTGTTAAGTAACTGGCTTTTTGCTATACTGATTGTTAAAACTTACGAACCTAGTATAGGGACGTTAAATTACTTAAGCATTACGGGAACCAATACCCGACAAACTTAAATTGCCGAATCGAGTTACTAAAAGAAATAATTATAAAAGGTTAATTGATTAAAACATGAATATATTTTTTGATGTGGATTACACTATTTTGGGTTTAGATAACTCTCTTAGATATATGACTAAAGAAGTTTTTCAAAAGATAATAAACGATGGCCATAACATATATATATGGTCAGGAATGGGAAAACGTTGGGAAGTAATTGAAGAACATCAACTTGAAAAATATGTTACTGATGTTTATGAAAAACCCAAGGATAATTTTGAGCAAAAATTTAAAGACCTAGATATTCCAATTATCCCTGACTTTGTTATAGATGATTATCCTGAAGTAGTAGCATATTTTGGGGGATTATGGGTACAACCTTTCTTTTTCGAACGCAATAAAGATAATGCTATGAATGATGTTTATGAAGTTATATGCGATATTGTTGAAACAAGAACTTCAACCAATAAGCATTATAAACCGAAGGGCACCATATTGCCGTTATTTTAGTCATGTTAGAAATCAAAAAATTAAGCCCTTTATTAATAACACAAATTGCAGCTGGAGAAGTTATAGAACGTCCTGCATCAGTTATAAAAGAATTGCTTGAAAATTCTATTGATGCTGGTTCGTTGCATATTACTATTGAAATACAAGATGGAGAGAAAAATTTTATAAAAGTTAGTGATAATGGCATTGGCATAGAACGTAAATATTTGACTCTAGCATTTGAGCATCACGCAACTAGCAAAATTTCTGTAGAGGCCGATTTACATTCAATAAGAACTTTAGGGTTTAGAGGTGAAGCTTTACCAAGTATAGCGTCGATTTCTCATGTTTCGTTAATTAGTAGAGTTAAGTATGAAGAGTTCGGATACTTGATTGATAATGATTTTGGTGTTATCTCAGACCTTAAAATCACTCCTTGCCAAATAGGAACGCAGATAATTGTTACAAAATTATTTCAAAATGTTCCGGCTAGGTTAAAGTTTCAAAAATCTTTAAGAAGCGAACACCTACAAATCAAGAATTTGATAGTACGTTATGCTTGTGCTTATCCGCAGATAAAATTAATTTTGATAATTAATGGTAAACAAATATTTAATAGCCCGGGTAATAATAATTTACAAGAAACGCTTATAACATGTTTGGGTAAAGAGATATCTAGCCAAATGCTGTTGTTGGATTATAGTAGGGATGATTATGTAGTTGAAGGATATATTTCCCCAGTTCATTTACATCGTTCTAATCGTCAGTCAATGATATTTTTTGTTAATAATCGGTTAATACAGAACCCAATATTGGCTAGAGCTTTTACAGAAGCATACCATGGACTAATGCCAGAACGGAGGTTTCCTGTCGGGGTAATTAATATTATAATTCCACATTCTGATGTAGACGTGAATGCACATCCTGCTAAAACTGAAGTTAGATTTTTGCATGAGTCTAAAATATTCTCTACATTGCAACGAGCCGTTAGAGGTAGTATATCTGCATTATCATCTGTTGCACCCATATCCAGTCAAGGAATGAATAATACATTACATATCAATAACGAGTCATATAACCAACTGAACATGGATTCCGGTTTAAGAGATCTAACAGCTCAAAACAACCCTATACCTAATGATGGTCATTTCAGAGAGATTTTAGACAATCTACACGTAATAGGGCAAGGCCGTACCACTTATATCCTTGCCGAATGTAGCCAAGGTATTTACTTGATCGATCAACACGCAGCCCATGAAAGAGTTAAATTCGATCAATTAAACTCTAATTCCATTACTGGAGCAAATAATTCTCAAATGCTATTAGAACCAATACATCTTCCTTTGAATGACGCTCAAAATGGATTTTTTGCAATTAATAAGCCATATTTAAAAAACAAAGGTATGGTTGTAGAGGATTTCGGTGGCAATTCTATTTTAGTTAGATCTATTCCTGCAGGCATTTCGCTGGACAGTAGTGAAAATTTTATATCTGATTTACTTGAACAGTTGATGAACCCTTCTGGGCGAATTCCTCAATATCAGATACTCGCTACTATCGCTTGCCACAGTTCAATTAGAGCAGGGCAAAAGCTAAGTTTAAGAGAAATGGAAGAATTAGTTGAACAGCTAAAGAATACAGACAATCCAAGAACTTGCCCGCACGGTAGGCCGACTGTACTGGAATTAAAAAACTATTTTTTGGACAGATCCTTTGGAAGAGTTATGTAATTAGCTTTTTAGGTTGCGAGGTTTAAAAATTGAATCTGCTGTATCAGTAAAATTAGATGAACTTTCTTTTCGGAACCATGACAGTAACGGGTTAGCCCCAATCACTAAACTAGCAGATCCTATTCCTAAAATTGAAAGGAAGTTACGACGTGTTTCTTTTTTTGATTTGTTACCCATAATTTAATCCTCAGACTTGTATATATTATCATTTTACACTCGTAGTTCACGTTTGAAAACCGTCAATCGACCATTATGGCGATGTTAGTTCATAATGGTAGTAATGTGATTGGAACCATTCAGAGTCTAATTGCTTGCTAAACTGGTACTTTTTGAGGTTGTTCCAAAACGTGATATTGAAGATATTTGTTTTGAAGTAATTAAAATCATTGATTATTTCGTCGGAGAGTTTTTCTTTTGTCCTATTCTCTCCAGTTCTTCTGTATACTTCTGGGAACCAAATAATGTTTTCTATTTTAGTTACAGTGTAAGAGTTTTTTAACTGAGCAGAGTATATATTGTGATGGTCTTCACTTAATAGGTAATGATAGCTGTATGATCCCTCATTTAAATCAATGCACTGTTCATTCCATCCCGGTTCTCCTTTAGTTTTAAAGCAGTTAAAAGTAATAGAAGAGGAGTTTTCGTTATCACGAAAATACCAATGTAATGGATACCAGATATCATAATCAATCATTAGGATAGTTGATGGCTCTATATGACTATCAAGGATAGTAGTTAATGTAGGTAAGTGAGTTCCAATTTCATGGCTGCCCTGTGCATAAACCATAAATTGTTTATGCTCATCCCCGTATTTGTAATTGAGGTAGTACGAATTTATGCCAGTAAGGATTAAAAGTATCAGCACTATAGGGACTAATGAAATAACCTTTGAATGATGTGGGATGATATATTTGATCAATATAGCAGATGCTACTAGAAGACATACGATTATTAATCCTATCAAAGATAGAATGAGTAGACTTAATGATAAATATAGCATAGCTAAAATCAATATTATTATGCCGGTCACACAGGCACATAAAAGAAATTCTTCACTTGGTGACCTGAACTTTCGCTGGTACTCTTCTATTATGCTTCCTAGATATATTGCTGATACGATAATTAAAGGCAAAGCAATGTATATTAGTAACCAAGGCATTTTTTCAGATGCTATAGTAAAAAATATTAGAGATCCAATAGCCCAAAAACCACTGGATAATGCCAAAGCGTTTCGAGTTTTTATTGCCCAGGTTATGCTTATAACTCCTAATACTAGTGGTAGGAATTCGTAAATGGATAACCCAACTATATAGTAATACCAAGGCTGGTTTCCTCTAGCCACTTCTTGTTGGCTCATCCAGTAACCTAGGCTTTGCCAAATTCCTGTATAAAAACCCTGTGAATTAGTGAAGTAGGTTGTGTATGTTATGGCTATAATTCCATAAAATACAAACATAAATACAATCCATTTCCAAGAAAAATTTAAAATTCCTGCAGCTATTGATAATACGAATGCTAAAAATATTATGCATATAGTTACCAAGGAATTAAACGAAATATATTGATCGAAAATATGTTGACCTGGCAGCAATATCTCAATTATTGTTTGCAAAACTGGAAGCCCAGACGTTAACACTAATGAATGAATGAAAATTGCCGAGGAACTACTTAAAAGAATTGTCTTAAAGACTTTGTCGTGGCTTCTAGAAACATATACGATTGATAAAGAAGTAGATAATAAACTTAATGCGATGGGCAAATACCAAGTTTCAATAGATACCATGCCGAGCGCTTTGAAATAGGCATAGAACACAATCAAGCCTAAAGACGCTACTAATGCAAATTTTATGATATTTTGAGCAGGCTTGGCTACCAGCAGAACTATGATTAAGGCACTTAAAATTATTGGAATTGAGATTAAAGCCAGGGGACTGGTAGTTATTAATGAGAAGTCGATCCAGGGTGGACCACTTGTTAAGGAGCCAGTTAAGGCATTAGGTGTATTCTCGGGAGCCACTATCACTAGTTCAAACATCTGTTGGAATATACCTGTTATGGCACCGAACATTGGTATGATTAATGTGATTAGTATTAATAATAATTTATATAAGATGTTTATAGTTGTTGAATTGATATAGTTAGGAGTTCTTCGGGTGATGATGTATAAGTATATTAATCCTATTACTAGCCCAAATATCACGGTAGTGAATAAAAAGTAACTTGTTTCTTTAGTCGAAAATATTAACGCTAAGATCGCAACAATGCAGACGAGCCATATCTCTTTTCGAGTTAATATATATTTCCACAGAGTAATAAACAATAACATCGCTAGGAACATGACAATGATATCGTTTCTGGCAAATCTACTCATATATAAGATGGAAGGAGAAACTGTTAATAATACACTCATTATTAAAGCAGACATCTTGTTAATGTGCGGTACTAACAATAATGGTAATATGCATAATCCACAGCCGAATATCGCATAAATCAATCGTCCGCTATATAGAGTGTCTCCAATGAATTGGAATAATAGTGATACCAACTCAATTTGCAATGGACCATGCATCCACGCAGACGATTCAAAAAAACCATCATGGAATAGTTTCCATGATGCCATTAAATGTATCGCTTCATCGTAATGGATAGTTCGTAGATCTAATTCAAACAACTTAGTTAATAGGCTAGTTAAAATTACTCCAGTAAATAGAGTGTTGTAACAAAGGTTTTTTTTGCTTTGTATATTATTGAGAACTGTCATAATAAATTTCGGTGTCATAGATTGATATACCATTATTTGAATAGGCCAATGAGTATAAGTCATTGAACTTTGATAACTTCATTAAAGCATGAGATTCTAACTCTCGATTGCCTATATATATATACTTTATCTCATGCTTTTTTATAAGAGCTTGAGTGAGTGTATAGTCAGTTGATTCATATATGGTATTTATTTCCATTGTGAGCCTTAAAATTTCGCTTTGATTTGCTCTCCATTGTATTTGATGACCAGGCCAAGCAAGAATAGTAGAGTTACCAGACAACGATGAAATTCTTCCTGCACTAGAATAGTCGGTTCCATAAGTTTCAACTATATTTGCTGGCTTTTGTTGTGTTAACCAGGTTATTGCTGACATTTCAGCAGGGTTTTCGTATGAAATAAAACTTGTTCCATCTATGTTCATATCTTTTAGTGATATGAATTCATGGGTTCCCACTAATGCGAGGCTGTAATATGCTGGCCCAATAATGCCTAGAGTTAAGATACATAAAGAACATAGTAACAGAATGATTCTTTTAGATATATTCGTTTTTTTCGATATTAAGAGCAGTGAAAACACTACCAGGCTACTGCCTATGCCCAAATAAATCCATACTTGATAATAAAATTTAAACATAGTATTCATTCGGTTGCCAAAAATGTCTTTAATGTAGAATAGCTCTGTCGCAGCCAGTGTCATATAGGAAATAAAAAATAAACTTAATGTGAACAATAACAAGTAGTTGGTTTTTTGGTCGGACATTTGTTTGACTATGACATATAAAGTTAATCCACCTATTGCAGATAGAGGTAATGTTAAATAACTCTTGTTAACAATTAGGAGCCAAGGGTTAATAATTTCACTGCTTATCAAAATCGCTACAATCCATATTATGTACGGTGCCAAACACAATAATAGTATAAATAGTTGTTGCACTTCTAATTTTTTAATATTGTGCTTCTGGATTAAAAAAAAATGGAAAATGATAAATGGTAACGAAATCATAATCCATAAACCGTTTACTAAAAACATATGCACATATCTAGTGTTTACAGTTGTTACTAACCCAATAGTATTGTGATTACTTTGATAATGTAGAAAAAATGGTAATGTTAGTATCATAGATAATACGACTAAAATAGAGATAGATACTGTGGATGAAATAATATTCCTTAGAGCTGTATCTGGATTTGATACGGAATATGACAAATAGTACGCTCCGAATAGAGATATTAATAAAACGGGGAAATTCCAAGGATTTGTCATAAAAGATACGGAAATTACAATTGAAGTAAATATTAAAGTCAAAATATTGAAACGATTCAAGTGTTTTGCTTTAAAGGGAGTATCCTGCAAGATTTGTAAGCTCAAAAATAACCCTATTACTATAATTGGTAAAGATAATAGATGGGAGTGTAAATCTCGAATTACAAGACTAAATAATGGGAATTCAGTGATTGTATAATCTAAGCTCTTACCGTTGATGTCTATGGTATTTATTACTCTGGTGGCATTCCACCACCATCCATCAATTGCTGGTAATAATCTGGAGGAAGAACTTGATATAATAGATAACGATGGTATTCCAATCCAATTGTACATAATTGGAGTATATAAATGTAAAGACCGTAGTAATTCTAATAGCCCTACCTGATTTCCCAATCCTAATAAAATCACAGGTGCTAATAAGGAATAAATTCTACACTTCACTACGCTGGTTTTTGCAAGTTGTAAGGCATTATAAGTTAATCCGTAAAACCCAATAGTTACAATTCCACAGATTAATGATAAACCGAGGTTATAACTTATTGACGCAGGAGTAGCCGTTATTTTTGATATGGTTGCTATTAGAAGATGCCCGAAATAATAATAATTCAGATTAGCATTACCGAACCATAAGTCTGTTGGAGGGAAGTGTTGAGAAGTTAGTAAAGAGTTTAATATCATGAAATTCATAGGTTGTTCAGTAAATTGTATGCTTGGGTTTTGCGAAATAAAAAAACAACATAACAAAAAAGATGCAGAGAATATAATCTCTACAATACATATAAAATACATATTCGATTTTATCCAATCCAAAGACTTTCTGAAATGCATTTTTTGTATGAATAATAATTGAGTAATGACTAATATGATTAATAGCGAGAGTAAAGATATCTGAGAAAAACTAATCCATTGGATCGAGTTAATTAACCATGCTAGATATGTTAGAAATATCAAAGACAATATTTTTGATATTGAATACCCTTTGTCTGGTAGATTGTTGAATAATACATGGCAAACCGGAAAAAATATAAGCCCTATAGTTTGGATTAATAAAATCCAAGTTATAATGTCTTTCAATTCAACTTACCATTGGGTAATATTTGCCATGATTTTATCCTATCTCCAACATGGCATCTACAAATTCTACGGGTTCAAAGTATGCAATATCTGCCATTGATTCTCCTGTGCCTATGAATAGTATTGGTATATTTAGTTGATCTTTTACAGCTAATACTATCCCACCTTTTGAAGTACCATCTAATTTGGTTAAGAACACTCCGGTGCATTGAACTGCTTCGTTGAAGGATTTAGCCTGCTCTAATCCATTCAAGCCTGTAGTGGCATCTAGAATTAAAATCACTTCATGTGGAGCATCAGGATCATTCTTTGTTAGAACTCTTTTTATTTTAGTTAATTCTTCCATCAAGTTCGACTTATTGTTCATTCTGCCTGCAGTATCTATTAATAAAATGTCGATATTTCTAGCTCTGGCTGCTTGGTAAGAGTCGAATACAACTGATCCAGGGTCTGACCCTTGGGGTTGCTTTACTATGTCTACGCCTACCTTATCAGCCCAATACTCTAATTGTTCAGCTGCAGCTGCTCTGAAAGTATCTCCAGCGCTAAGCAATACGGATTTCCCTGATTGTTTAAAGTAAGATGCTAATTTGGCTATGCTTGTTGTTTTACCGACTCCGTTGATACCTACTACAAGTATGACATATGGCGTTTTGATTACGGCTTCACTTTCTGGAGCAAGATATTCCAACTGGGTTATTAACACTTCGCGAAGTATTTCTAAATGTGAGACATTATTATTGGGTGTAGATTGTATTTCTTTCCTAAGCAAATCAATGATTTTCTGAGACATAGAGTATCCGGCATCAGAAGAAATCAATATCTCTTCTAATTCTTCCCAATCTTGGTCGGTCAATTTATTTTTGGAAAATATGATTGGTAATTTACTTAACCAATTCTGTTTTTTATTTATGGTATTTTTATAATTGTCCGGATTCTCAGGTGTATTATTTTTCTTGAAAATGTTGAACATATTTGATTTATAATTTTACACTGTTATTATTTGCTGATAATAAGATGTCTAAAGCTACTTGTGCTACTTTAGTTTCTGCTTCAGATTTGGAATTCCCGACTTCTATTGCTAATGAACGAGTACCGATAGCAACAGAAACTTTGAATATTGGTTTGTGATCAGGCCCTTCACGCCCTAAAACTTTGTACTGAGGCAAATCGTTATATATTTTCTGTGATAATTCTTGTAATTGAGACTTAGGGTCAGATATCTGATTATTACCCAATGTGAATTGGCCTAGTGGTTCCTTTAATTGTCGCAGAATGAAATCACGCATTGGTATATAACCTTGATCTAAATATATGGCTGCAGTAATAGATTCAAACACAGCAGCAAGAATGGATTTTTTCTGAGGTCCTTCTGACAGATATTCTCCATTGCCAGTTATTATGTATTTATCTAATCCCAGTGCTGCACCTATTTTTGCAAGTGAATCCCCTGAAACTAAACTGGATCTTATTTTAGTCAGAGCACCCTCTAAATAATTCGGATACTTCTTATATAATTCCTTAGATATTATTTCACTCAATAATGAATCCCCAAGAAATTCTAGTCGTTCATATGAAGGTAAATCTTTATTAGGTTGTTCATTCAAATAAGATCTATGAGTTAGTGCCTGCACTAAAATACTAGTGTTTGTGAACTCTACTTTTAGCAGGCTTTGTAATTTAGTGATTTCTGCTGTATTCACTGTTAACTCAACTTTATATGATGCCTAGAGGCCATGGTGGCTGAGGACGTTTCATTTCACCCACATAGTTGAAAGACCCCATGACTTCTATCAGTGATTTGAACATCGTAGCACTTTCATCTTCAGGCGGTACAAACATTTTTAAGAATATGGATTGTCCAGATTCGAAATAAAAAGTTGGAACTCCAAA
>Ga0114999_10001789_pt1 | contig 29357 bp, 29 predicted proteins | sample ArcticOcean_MG_C_3_FD_89820 | JGI IMG/M metagenome (GOLD analysis project Ga0114999, IMG submission 89820) | Marine microbial communities from western Arctic Ocean - ArcticOcean_MG_CB8_126 | ecosystem: Environmental > Aquatic > Marine > Oceanic | place: Arctic Ocean: Canada Basin | collected...
AGCAGTCCTTGGATATCCGAGCCGAGCTGGCAGCCCTGAAGGTTCATGCGGTCATTACTGGTCTTGGCAAGGTGGACCCACCCGACGAGATGACGACGATCATTGACGCGATTGATTCGGTGGGTCTGGAGGCTGACAAAAGGATGATTACTTATGAAGAAGAAAACTAAGTCACATGGTATTACATTTGAGGTAGTAGATGAAGAACATCCACCGGTATGGCACACCATCAAAAGAGAGGTCATCCCCGTAGAATGTGACACGAGTCACCTTAATGATTTTAGGGAGGCGTATGGTAAAAAAGAGTATAAGGAGAAAGTACGAGGGGAATTCAAAATACTTAAGCCCTCACCTTTTGCGGAAGAGTTCCGAGACAAACTTAAACAGGAATGGGAAGAAGCACATCCACCAAAGCCCGCATCAGACTTCACAAAAAAAGATCTGGAACGTCTGGGGCACGACCCTAATGAGCCGATGGTACCGTATTACATTTACAGGACAATAAGCACTTAATGGTGCTTCGCTTTAGAACCCGCGCGTTGCGCGGGTTCCACAGCTAAGGAGGCTTAATGACTAACGAACAATTTCTAAAGCACAAAGAGATGGTAGTAGACTCCATGACGCAGAGCCTGAACAGCCTCAGCAGGACGATCACGTCAGTTGGTGATAGGATCGTGGGGGAGTTGGATCGGTTCGACGGGACAGATGAGGACGTCTTTCAAAACTCGATCCTCCCCAAGATCAAGGGGCTGAAGGACGGTCTGCAATATGGTGTGGACAGTATGCAGAAGGTGGAAGAGTTCATTGAAAAACTGCAATGAGTATTTCAAGCACATCCTGGGGGATATCCACAAATTCGCCAATGCCCTCGGGATGCGTGGCAAATACGAACCCACGGACCAGCAGAAAATGCTGTTCGATGCGGTCATGCGGGCGCAGGTCGGCACCGGCCCGAGGAGAATAGCCGTCAAGAGCGGTCAGGGGCCTGGTAAGACGACGAGTACCGCCGTGACGGGGCTCTACCGGGCCTTACGTTACAAAGACGCCCTGACGATCGTCACAGCCCCTACAATGAGGCAGTGCAAGGAGGTCTGGCTTGCCGAGGCCAGGAGGATCATTACGAGGGCTGATCCGCTCCTGAAACGCTCTATAAATATCACCAAAACGAAGGTAGAGCTGTGTAAGAGGCCCAAATGGGGGGTGGATCTTATCACGGCGAGCAAACCAGAGGCTGCTCAGGGGATACATGAGGAGCATTTAACGATCATAGCGGAAGAAGCGTCGGGTATTGACCGTGGTATTATCGAAAACTTTGAAGGTACTTCGACCAACGATGACTCTATCTTTATTATGATTGGTAACCCAAATACCAATGATTGTGCCTTTTTTGACTGTTTTAACCGTTTTAGGCATAAATGGCACTGTATTACGTTCAATGCGGAGGATTCTCCCCTTGTCAGTAAAGAAAACATCGAATACCTCGCCGAGAAGTACGGAAGAGATTCTGACGTCTACCGAGTACGGGTGCTTGGCGAGTTCCCTCATGGAGATCCGTCAAGCGTCATATCACTCGCAGACGCCGAAGCATGTACTAGAACAGATCCTGAAGAACTTAGGCATACTTTACGACCTGACGTTGAAGACCATGAGGACCAATACGCTCACCCACAGCAGTTCGGAATAGATTACGCACGGTTCGGAAGCGATGAATCCGTAATCTACGCAAGAGAAGGCAACGCGATTACCGATTTCAAATTCTACTCCCACACAGACCCGAACCTTGTGACCAGGGAAGCCTTCCGAATGCAGATCGAGAAAGGCTGGTCAGACAATAATACCTGGTTCATTGCCGACGCGGGGGGCATGGGTCAGGGGTGCATGTTCAACTTCTACGAGGCTGACAAGCTCCTGCACGAGTTCCACAACGCCGGGAGACCAGCCAACGGCGCGGAGTACGACAACAAGATCACAGAAGCTTGGTTCGAGCTGTCACACCTGATGAAGAATCACCAGGTTCACATACCAAACGACTCGATCTTGATCCAGCAGCTCACCTCGCGGAAGTACTTGACCACGAACAAGGGCAAGTTAATTATTGAGACCAAAGATCAGTACATGAAGAGGGACCAGCCCAGCCCGGATAGGGCGGACGCTCTAGTAATGGCCTTCTATGAGGGACAAATAGCAAGAGCACGAGTGGCGAGGCAAGACCCAGGGAAGCGAATTGGTGTGAAACGATGAGTGATCGTTTACTTTGTGCCGCGTGTGAGACGTACCTCCACATAGAGAGGGTGTACCAGGTAGGGGGCACTGCCCAAACCAAAACTGGAGTTTGCCCTTCGTGTAGTAGACGGTATACTATAGTGGCTGAATTCTCAGGCGACCGTACTGAGGTACGGATAGTCGGAGATGAGAAGGAAATAAGTGCTTACCTCTTAGCAAAGGAACTAAATGGAAAGCGAACTATCAGACAGACAAAACCAAGTACTGGAGATAATCAAAAGAGAGAAAAAGCCACCTAGCTACGGTCTTATTGCTAAAGAGTTAAAGATTTCCCGTGCAACTGCCGTAGAGCACGTAGATAAGTTACTTCTGAAAGGTTTTGTAAGGAAGCATTTCAGTAAGATTTACTTGACTGCAAAGAACCTCCCAAGACTTCACAGCCCTTCGGAGCAGTATCAGAAGATTGAAGAATTAGAGCTTGAAAATAAACGACTGAAGGAAGAAGTAGAACACCTCAGGAGAAGCAAAGGTGCTATCAAAACCACCCCCAGACCGACTGAAAATATCTTTGAGCCTATTGACTGAGCAGGGTGATAGTATCGTGGAGCACTTCGTTACAATTGACTGCATGGAGAGGCATTTCGGATACAGCCTGCTGGAGCAGGAGCAAGAGTTGGATGATAGCCTTATGACGGCTATCAAGGCTATAGTACCAAAGTTCGGATTGAAATATGATGAATGAGTTTGACAAAGCATACGAAGAGTACTACGGTACCCTTGGCTCGCAGAAGGACTTCTGCCGGATTATCTGGAACGCAGCTATTGAGAGGGGCATAGAGGAGACGATGGGTAACATTGACGCGAATTTCCACACCGTTAAGAAGACCCTGGAGGCTTTGAAAGTTGAAGTTGGAAAGTAAACGGGATCGGGAGGTTTGGAACGCAGCTATTAAGACGGCTAAGTTAATTGTTGAGGAGCAGTACACAACAGATCTCGGTGCAATTGAGTTTGAAGAAAACCTACAAAGGACTTTGGAGTGGCAAATAGTTGAGATTAACGACTGACCAACTGGAGTTTCAGAGGCTTGGTAAAGAACTAAAGTTCCGGTACCTTACCTCAAGTCAAAAGAGGGAGATTTGTAATGGCTGCGGGCCGAAGTTCGCCGGGGAGATCTGCCCGAAGTTCCTCCTCACCGCGAGCTGCGACCACCACGACTTTAACTACTGGCTTGGAGGTACTTCACTGGACCGGCAGATTGCAGACGACCAGTTCTACTCGGCCATGCTCGACGACGCTTCAAAGTCGTGGCCGCCGAAGAGTTGGTTCTACAGGCTCCTTGCCTGGAGGTTCTACCGCGCCGTCCGTGAGTGGGGCGCGACGTTCTTCGGAGCAGGCCGTAAGAGGAGTTGGAATGAGTTAGCGGCATGGGAGCCAAAATGAAAAAGCCGGATAGTGAAAAACCAGAAAGCTGCTACGCCTGTCAGTTTGAGACAGATAAGTTAAAATGGTACCCCCCGGTACCTAGAACGAATGAGGGTAATTGGTTCTGTAAGATCTGCGCCAGCACTTGCTCAGGTAATTCAGTTCAGTACCCCGATCTGTACCGCAACGAGGGGAAGACCCTTACGGCTATGGCCTTTATGACAAATACAATCTTAAAAGCTATAAAGGAAAAGAAGTAATGAACAAGGACTTCTATCCCGTCTTTATACTTCTAGCGTGTATTTCACTTGTTCAAACTCTGAATAGTTGTGGTAGGCAAGAGGATCACGGAGTTACTATTGAAAAGCTTGACCGTGTGATAGAGCTTCTAGAGGTAAGGAATGGCCAAAAAGACAAGTGAGAAGTACGCCATACGGGTAACCGTAGCAGCGCACCAGGGGGACGAGAGGAAGCAGACTATTGAGGTACTGGCTGGAGTCCTGGAGCTTGAGACGGACGAGATAGGGTATATCCTTGAGGCGCTAACGGAGTCGGTATTAGCTAAGTATAAGGAAGATCATGAACGGCAGACAGAGACGTGAACGCATTGCTATCACGGACCCTGCGGACTTGGACGTTGAGATTGAGGAGTTGAAGGCCGAGGCCGAGCGGTTGCGGGGTTCTTTGCAATCCCAAGCGGAGCGTTATGACGACTACATCGCCGAGGGGAAGAAGACATTAAGAATACATGGCCATATAAGTACCCAGGCTATAAATAGTCAGAAGGATAACATACTTGCGTTAAGGGAAGAACTTAGGAAACTTATATCATTTATTGTAAATGAGTATGATGATAGTACAGAAGTCGCAAATGCCGAAGGGTTATTAGATAGGATATATGATAAGGCTATTGAAGCAGGTAGGGAGGCTAATAAACATCTTAAATAAAAAGAGCCCCGCAGGGGAGTATTACTGCGGGGCTCAACGAACGAAGGCGGTAACCTTCTTTACCTACCAGAGCTGCGCGAAGCGCGCAGCTCTTTGAGGTTTATTTAGGTACTACTAAACGTCGTCAACCAGTCCGATCGGCGCTTTGTGCAGGTTCGCCTTACCTGCTGTCGAGTCTGGGACGATGAACGACGTCGGCCGTACCCCGTAGAAGTCCGAGAATACCTTCAGCTTGGCGAGGTTGGAATTCTGCTGGATTGCCACCGAAGCCACTCTCAGAGGGTGTAGAGACTGCGGAATGGCTATCAGGTGCCCTGGGAAGAGGTTCCTGGTCCCCTTCTGCGTCTGCAGGTTGAATGTAGCCCCTCGGCCCAACTCTTCCTGTGCGCGCCTCTCAGCTACCCTGGCGGCCTCGTCGTAGGATGTGGGGATGTGCATGAGCACCCGCTGAGGTTTTGCACCTAATTGGGTCGCGTCAGGCACTGTGACCGGCATTTCCCTGTAATTCCTCGTTCTGTCCGAGAACACGTACATGGGCCGACTGACCTGATTAGGTCGGTGGTTACGCTCGACCTCAGGCTCATCGAGGATTACATCGTTGGAGACTGGGTAAATGTTAGTGTTATTCTCCCTTAGGGGGATGAACTTATACTTACCTGTTGTATGATCCCACGGCAAGTACATTCCGATATCCAACAACATATTACCGAGGACATCACCACCCGTGGTACTGTCTCTAGCAACGATACTACCAAAGAGATCTTCGTTAACATCGTTAAGTAGGATAGCAACCTGCTCCATTGCCGCCTGATCGAATTGGTTCACGTCAACACCAAGCCCTTCGGGCCAGGGGCTGAATAGCAGCATGTGAAGGATGTGCATCGCATTGACGCCATCATCGTCAATAGGTGGGTCAGGGAATATGGTTCCCGTATTAGTGATATCTGTTAACGGAGTGGTCTTATCGACTGTAATTACAGTAAGTCTTCGTTTAGTTCTATCAGATGCGGATACTACTCGTTTTCTGTACTCAACCTTCTCTATCCTGTATAGTTTGTCAGGGTCTGCACCATCCTGATGAATGTGGAAGAAGCTACCTACAAGAAAGACAGACCCATATTTAGCCTGGGTTAATGGGTCTACACCAGGGAAGATATCCCTATCCTCAAAGGCTTCTGTATACAGTAAGATCTTTCTCCCATCTATACTTGAAGCATTAGTCTCTCGACTTTTAAAGGATAGATGAAAAGTAGGGACAGCTCCGGTTTTACCTGGGCGGTACCACGGGTCGACCGATACGGACGGTGACGTCCCGTAAGTCAAAGTAGGGTGGTCCGGGAAGCGGGTAACCTCGTACTCCATTGCAGGCCAGGTAGTCTGCGGCCCCAGGCGCTTACGATCCCAGAGAATATAGCAGTGGAAGGGCCAGCGGCTAGCGATACCTAACCGGGTGGAGTCGTTCCAAGGTGATTTATTGAGCCGCTCATTAACTGGTTGGTCCTCTTCCCCCCAGTAAATATAGAAGCTTCCTTCCTTACCTAGCTCTATCTTACTTCCTGAGGGGTAGTCCTCTCTTGATATGTTACCATTGAAGATAATCGCACCGCTCTGATAGATACGGTGAAGGATATGGCACGGCCCCACACCTAAGATATGCCACCCAGCCTGTAAAGCTATCTGCTGGATACCCTCTTCAGTTTTTACCTGGTCCCCCACCCATGCAATATACGGCCCTACCCTTCGCTTCCCTATGAAGTAGTTAGTAGAGTCACCACGGGTGGCGGTAGATGTGGGCTTATCGTCTTTTAGAGTGATTTTCTCCTGGTTGTTCTTAGCTAGCGCCCTGGACGCCAATGCGGTTGCCACACCTATAGCAGCTTTTAACGCAAAAGCTAGAAATGCTGCCCCAGTTATTGCAAAGCTTACGTCGTCCATAATTCCTTATCCTTCGGTCGGCAAATAGTAGAGGAGGAGAACCCATCTGAGACGTCTTGGATGTGGCCCTCGTGGACGCCCTTTTCTTCAGTGGAGTGCCAGACCGTATTATGTTTTGCACCCACCATCACGGCGTGCTTCCCCTCGTTAGAGTCCTCGCTGAAGATTACGATATCCCCCGGCTCCAGGAAGACGTGAGGTACGATATCTATTTCGTACTGCCTCATTAGTTTTCTGATAGGTACCCAGGTCAAACCTTCTAACGTTAGATTAGGGTCAACGTAGATAGGGTTACCTCTTACAGCGTTCAAAGCATTAAGGATAAACTGTAAGCAGTTAAAATCGTAATACTTTTCCCCTTTAAACCTTTGCAATGCAGAGTCAAGGGCCTTGCATTGCCGAGGGGGGATAGGTTGCCAGCAGGCGTTAAAGAGTGGCATCCGGGCTTCCCTCATTCTCAATCAGAGGATAGTAAGCGGGAGTACCGTAGCCGATCGCGCCGAATTGGCTCTCATTCCCCCACCGCCTACATGATTCAATCGAGAGGTCGCAACCTGACACCAATGTTGCGGTGACCCCCGTCCAGAGGGAGGGGGCAGGTTCAGTCATGTAGAAGATCCGAGGCGACCCTTTATCCCAGGCACGGATCGTCAAAGCCAACCCGTCAAAGGAGAAGGTTCCCTTGTTGTACTCAGTCTGAAAAGACTCAGAACTTCCGTTAAATACGGGGTTGGTTGCAGTGATGATCGTATCCCGCTCGATGGTCTCTACAACGATAGAGTTGGTCAGAGGGGCGAGATTCTTCAGACAACCCCTGCCACCAAACTTCCAAGGGCACTGGTGAGTACCTACGATACCCAGAGGGATATCTAGCTCATTTTTGAGCCCCTCACAGGTAATGAGTACTCTGTTGGGGTCACCTCTGTAATTCCGAAAGGACGTGACTACTTTACCCGAGAACCGGGCGTTAGCCTCGACCACCCCATCGGCGTCCCGTACAAGCTCCGTAATCACCACATTCACGGGAGCATGAGCCTCCCCGAAGGACAAAGGGTGGGTAAATTCGTCGATCTTGGTAATCACCTTCAGAGGGGTTTCTTCGAGCCCCGAATCAGATACCGGGTACTGAATCTCTATGAAGGGTTCAGGGGCGAATACGCTAACAAAGTCCACCTCCTCATTAGAGTCGGTAAGCCTGTGGAACTTAACAGGGTTCCCCCAAGTGAATTCCACTAAGGTAACTACGTCTTTGATTGGTTGTGCTGTGGGACTACTCACGCCAGATTACCTCTGCCCATAGTTTAGTTACCCTTACATTGTCCGTGCTGAATGAGAGGTATGCGCCTGGGTCTTGTAAGATAACCTCAGCCCACATTTTAGATACATTGAGTCTATCTACCGTAGGGCTAGGTAACTGGACTTCAACATCCTTCCCCTCTTTAAGCTCTACCATAGATAGGTTGAAGGAGCACTTATCATCCGTGATCCAGTGTTCCCCCAAGGTGTCGAGGACAAACCTACAGTAGTGGCCGGAAGTGATCGCAGTGGCGGTACCGGGGGCAGTGTCGAACGTCTCTACCGTATGGATTTCAGTGTTGCCACCGGAGTTCTCAAAGTGATCTATCTCGTAAAACTTCTGAATACCTTCAGCACCTTGGAATACAGTAATGTGATTGAAAAGCTGAGTGTAGGTATCAAGGTCTCCCTCCAGTTCACCGCTGTTAGTAATGACAGTACCTGACGGAGCTATGTTAGGATGTAAGTTGAATACAGAGTTAGGGGCAGCGACCCAGAAGGGGTATGCCCTCCCCTTACGAGATTCAAAGAAGTGGATTACCTTAAAGATACTGGCCCTATCATACTCCTCTGCACCTATAGATATGTGTACCTGAGGGGTGTCCCCCCGGACATTAGCAACGATAGACCTTCCTACTGTGTATGTCTTACCGCTTCTCTTGAATGAGAAGTTTTGGACAGATCTCCAGTTGGGCTCCAGGGGGAAGATAGGATCGCCCTTGTAGACGTTCTCCACCCCATAGGGCAGGGAGTCTACAGTAGCTCCAGGTAAGGTAGAAGCTTCCTGCACCTCATTGAAGGTTACAGTTATATCTGTAACCTGATCGTTGAGAAAGTTCGTAGGTAGGTTTAGATCTACTTCAGTATCAATCGCAGGGAAGACGAAAGAAGACACCATCGGGTAAGACTTCACCAAAGGTGTCTCAAGCGTTAGCTGAATAGGTGAGACTCCGTTGGGGGTTAATTGGTGGATTTCAAAGTCACCCGTGGCGAAGTTGTGGATAAACACCCTTTTGGTACTGGCGAATCTGAAATCTTTTGTGACCACCGGGATTGTGAAGAGGGTTGCGTTAACATCGGCCGACAGAGGGGCCTGATCCGAGAGGAGAGGTACCGGCTGCCGCTCCGATGTGTGCCTCGCCATGATATTGACGATGGAGGCTGTATCTTCGGTTGTGAGCCCCCTCAGGTGCGTCGTCATGCTCCTGTATGGATGGATTCGGAGGATACGTCGTTCCTCACTCAGCGTGATAGCCTCTGTGACGTCCGTAGAGTACTTCGTTTGGACGGAAACGTCCGAACCCCAGTGATGTATCAGGATTGGGGCCAGGATCGTAGGAAGGGGCCGTACAGGGGCTACAGGAGGGTTGGGGGCGCTGAGGTTCTCAATAGCCGTATCCATTGAGGAAGTAACTATCCCGTAAGCCTCTACCGAGGAGGCTTGCGCGCTTTTTACCCCTTGGAGGCATTCGAGAGGTGAGGGGAGGGGATTATTCACCGGGGCAAACGACCCGGCTTCGGAGGCTCCGATATCCTCGCGCACGCCAACAAAGGCAGGGTTACCGTAGAAATCAGGGGTTTGGCCACCGTTGTACCCGGTGTTAATACATGGAGAAGTCGTATTCAGGAAGTAAATCTCGTTTTCAAGATCTACTACGTTGGGGTAGGTAGCAATGGAGTTGGCTTCTTCCGCAGCTACGGCAGTCTGGTAATCAGCAAATTCGTTTTGCTCAAATAAGGTCTTCGGCCCAAGACTGTCATAGAAGATCAAGTCAGCGGAAGGTAAGCCACCCTCTGTGTAATAGCAGTTACGGTCAGTGTTGATATTGGCTGCGGAGGCACCCGAACCTACACTAAAGCAAATACCTTTAGTAAGATCGTATAGGTTACCTTGGTGAGCAATAGTCTCCCCAGCCATACCCTCCTCTAAGCGAAGGCAAACAGAGCCAGGCTTTGCTACCGGATCATAGGTTCCGCTAAAGGTATTACGTCGTATCTGGGAGACGGTTGCAGTGGATATACGCAAATTGATAGCGTATTTCGTAGTATCAGAGGGCTTACCGAGGGTATTGAAGATGATAGAACCGTCACTACCATTAAGGGAATCAGGTGTAATGATTAGAGCATTCCAAGCATCAGAAATGTGGCAACGGTGTATTTTGTAGTTAGCACACTCTTTAAGTTGGACACCATCGGAGGAATCATCGATATTGAAGTCGGTTAAATGGTTATCGAGGATCTCTATGTTATTTGAATTAAAAGCATTGATACCATCAGCACAGTTGTAAATAGTCAGATTCTTGGCGATAGTGTTGTTTGCAATATGTATCTGTAATCCAGATCCACCGGGAACTACATTATCGTAGTATTTCCCACCGTCAACTACGTTATCATCACCTGTACGGACGGTAATTCCATGGCGGCCGTTATTGTGAGAATCACAATTCAGGGCCAGTCCTCTCGCACCGTCCATCCAGATACCGTCATTCTCCCCACCACCGCTTGCGCCAGTGACTTCAATATTTTCTACGGTGCAATCATCTTTAACATTGAAGTGGACACCTATGTTTTGCCCTACGGCGTTTATAATAGGTTTACCGGCATTAGGATCGCCATAGTCTTTAATGGTTACATTATTTACTAGAAATTTGATTTGCTCAGCGAAGGTAGCTCCACGTTTGAGGTAAACGGTATCCCCCGTGAATACGCTTCCAGAGTGAGCATTATACGTTTTCCATGGGGTTGTCTGCTCACCGTTGCCAAGGTCGTCTGCAACCGTTGAGTCGATGTAGTGCTCAGTGCCGACCGGGGTTGTGGGGCTGTCAGACCAGGAGATTGTCCCGGTGGGTGAGTCGACAGATTGTATATCGTAAGGTACACCGTTAATTGTCAGGGAATTGTATGAACTAGGGAGACGATGCGTCATCACAGTCGCATCTTGGATATCCTCCCCCGTAACTATGATCGAAGTACCGCTATATTCTACTTCGATGATCTTAGTTTTTACAGAGGTTTGAATATAGGTATCGGCCCCGAACTTAAGTCTAGTGCCTTCGGTAAGGGAACATCTAATAGGGTTGACAAAACCTGGAGCACGTTCGATTATCCCTGCAAAGCCGTTGATCTCGTATCCCGCAGCGAAGAAAGATCCACCAACGTCATAACCATGATGATTGAGGATATATACTTCTGATGAGTTATCTAAATACGTTGCCTCAATGGCTGAGATATCATCATTATCAATGATTTCAGCTACATCAGGCCTCATGCCGTACCCTGAAGCAGTAGTTGGGTACACGTAAGCGATAAATCGCATTTTACCGCCACCAGGCATGGATTTAGAGACCCGCCAGACGTAGGCGGTATCATCATCATCCATGTAAGCACCTAGGCCGCTGTTAGTGTATGACGGATCTAACTCATAGGCCCCGTCCGTTGGCTTGACGAACTTTACTGCGGTAACCAGGCTATCATCAGACTTCTTGGAGCGTACCCACCTATCACTATCGAAGTCTGATGAATCAGGGGTGTCTTGGCTGAGGAAGTTCCATTCAGGGGCAATCGTCTCCTGAGCGTCGATAGTGTCTATGACAACTACCGGCCCCTTATTTCTAAGGAACATCCAGTGCCTGTTGACCTCATCAAGATTCAAGTCCGGGGTCACTGTCAGTTCAGGATGCACCCTGGTCGGGTAGAGGTTGGCCAGTTCTGTCCTGGCAGCCATATGATTGTTGGACGCGGAGAAGACATTAATCCCACCGTTGAGCCAACGACCACCCAGAAAGTCAGCACGGTCATCAGCTTTGGAGCCCCCCAACTTATTCATCTGAAGCTGAGGTTTAGCTGGATTAGCATTTAAGTCATTTGATCCAGTCTGACCGACCCTATCTCCATCTTTGTTGAATGTCAGAGTATTAGACACCCAAGTTGATCTTGCCCACCCATCGGGAGTACCTGACGAATTATTCGTCAGGTGATTCATTACTCTCCATTCGTCGTAACCCCCTCCATACAAGGACCACATACCTACCTGCATTCTTACATGATGATATGAGTCCCGCATATCAAGAGGATATTGCGCGTTAGATGGGGGTACTGCACTGTTGAAAGGTTGGGAAGACCATTCACTGTCAGATCCGTTTGAGTCCCAAGTAGGATGCGTAAGATTAGCATGGATGTATTGCCCCCTACCTAAATGATGCCACCCTGAGGCGGCGAAGTTCCACCCTGACGCATCTTGCTCGAACCTCTTACGGGCAAAGATAAAATCTTTATCAGGTTCGCAGTAGTGGGTGGGCCATCCTGAGGCTTCGGGGGAAATAGCAGGTACGGTATAGTCATGCAGAAGAATTTCCCAGATCAGTACGTTTTCCCAGTCTGCGCTTCCTCTCCTAGGGGGCAAGGTGTAGGATAATTGGGTTAGCCTATCGCCCAACCATTGGGCCTCCCCATCCCCCCAGTATTTAGCTGCAAACCTATAAGATGACATATTAGAATGTTTTCTAGAATTGGCACTAGAAACATCCCCATAAGGTATGAGGGGCTCATTTACCCGTATCGTACTTGGCCTAGCTGTGTACGTTTGGAAGATATGTAAGCCCCTTGCATGGCCCCACCCACTAAGCATATCTTGGCCAAAGGCCCTAGCGTTACAATGATGGGCATAGTACCAATTAGAAAAAGTCTCTAAATAGTTCGAGCCTTCCCAATAGCACCCTGAATTAGTCCACATAGATCTCTGTGCCCTGAGAGCTATGTCATGGATTATATCCTTTTGAGCATCTTGACTATTTATGGAGACCCCGTGAGTATTAACTAAACGGGTTCTGTCATCTGGGGTAGCTGTAATGGCTGAAATGCCGGTCCCCATACCCATAACCGAAGGATCATTAAAGTGGTTTTGGGAATACTTCGTAGCCCAAGTGTTGCCCCTATAGACCTCAGGGTGATCTATCTGTACTGTGCGGATAAGTTCCACAGCATCCCATATCTTTTTCTGGATATTAGATAGGGACATATATCCATTGTGTTGATCGTTGGCTTCAATGAATGGGTACAGCATATCAAATGCCATAGCACAGCGCATTGTAATAAGGCCGAATAGTCGATCTACCTCTCCCGCATCTCTCTCCCACCCAGTACCTTCAAAACTTAGTTTGCACTGTTTGCTAAGGGCGGAATAAGCCTTTACCCCGAAAGCACCTGCGGCAGTAGTCCTATTTAGGTAATCAGCCAGACCAAAGTCGTTGTTCTCTACGGCCCACATTAAGGAGAGGATACATAGGAATTCGACACCTGGGCTAGACCCTACAGAGGTTGTCTCAGCCTTTAGAGCCTCATATATGAGATAACTATTGGTTGTATTATCTTGGCACTTCGCCTTAATACCGCCTGCACCGTACATCTCATCTTCGGTATACATCATAAAAGGATGTACCGTAGGCTGAGACCAACCGCCGATAGCAGGGAAACCGGTATAATCTGTATTTATAGCTGTAAAGTACGGCTCAGATTCCCAGGGGTAGACTGTATTAGGATAGGCCATTAGAAGGGTTGCAACTCCATACCGAATTCAGTATCAGGGAGGTCGACAATAGTCCAAGCAAGTGCAGTGACGGGATTAACCTCCAGCAACTCTGAAGTCACCTCGTACCCTGATGTTACTTCATTGTCTATAGACATCTCATTAGGTGACGTGGCGTAAGTGTCCCCTGTCACACGTCTGAACGCAGGCTTAATAACTCGCGTGCTCGCGCCCGTGTCTTTGGAGCCAGCTACGTTTATTTCGACCCCTAAGACTGAGGTATACGGAGGTGACACTACAGCGGGGGACGACATAGTGTACAACTCGTGATCGTTGCCCGTATTGGACGTGACCTTGGTTAAGTCTCCGTCAATACCTCCTGTCCCTGATTCCGTGTGCTGGGTCCAGTTGGGGGAGCCGTCAGTAGCTATCCACTCATTATGAGTTACTTCGTCAGCGGAATTTTCAATCACCTTGATCCCCTCGACCACGATAGGCCCGAGGGCGCCATCGAAACCGGAGGAGGTTGACCCGGAGAAGTCGTTGATGTACAGATCGTCTACGGCAATGACCGGGTTACCTGAGTTGTAACCCCAATGGATCTTCCCTTGATCGGCTACAGCATCTATCTGGTTGGTCTCAATGGTATTGAATGAGTAGAGAGATACCCCGTTGACCCATACTTCGACAACACCGGAGCCTGCTAAATCTAAAATGATTTTAGATTCAATATACATCCAGGCACCGTTACCGAAGGGGATGTAGTCAGTTAGAGGGTCATAACCTCCACATGCTACTTCCACTGGAGTAAGGGTATCGTTAATACCTGAGTAAAATTTGAAGGTCACCTCATCTACTTTCAAGGCTTCATTGTAAGTCATGTACAGCCCCCCTACGAAGACTCCATTGCTCCATAGGCTGTGGATGAGCTTCTTATTATCAGTCCAGTTGAAGGTGAGGTCGGCAAGATAGATAGCGCTTCCGAAGTACCATCTGTTTATCGGTGTGACCACCTTAGACGAGATTACATAATCCCCTGACGTGGCGGCCCTACTTGCGTAACCAGATCCTCTCCTACCTGTAATGTATTCAGGTGGGCTGGGCTCGCTGTAGCCCCCATGTTTGAGACTTAGGGCGGTTGGGGATCTTATATTATCGAATCCCTCTACTAGTCTATTAACCAATTGGAGCACCCCTATTAGAATTAACATAGCCTGTATCTCGGCTGAGTTATCCTTAATCATTTCCATGAACGGCCTACGCCCCTGCGCCAGCAGGCGGTCATAGGTCTGTTCGTCAGAGACTACAACAGCTCGACCAACTCCGCCACCACTGCCACCACCTCCGGTGTCACCAGGGCCGGAGATCGAACCGCCCGTAGCATATCCGACCTTGGGCGTGCGGCCTGATCTTTTCTTGATCGAAGAGGCTCCTGCCAGCGCGCGGGCCTGCATAGGATCGAGGGAGAGGGTGCGAACAGCCTCCATGAACTGCGTCCCGTAAGTCTGCACAGCGTTGAGGGGCTGCATAAACTCCCCTGGCTGCGCCCAGATAGGCACCGTGTCCTTCGGGTGGACCCCAGGAGGCGGCTTAGGTCGCCCACCGGAATGAAGACCCTGAGCGCGGGTGTAGTGGGCTGGGTGGGCAGCTCCTTTCGTGGGGATTTTTCCGCCCCTGTGCTGGGATACTTGCCCATTGAAATTTAGAGACCCTACCCCTGTATAACCCCCACTACCTCCGCTTATAAGACCTGATATCCCCCCTTGCACACTGGCTAATAGTGCCTTGGAGATAGTGCTAGTAAGGGATTGGAAGATATCCTTTGAGATCTGTCTGAAGAGGGATGCGAAAGCTTCTCGTATACTAAAGCCCTTATCAGTGGGGTCTAAAGCCTCAACAATGGCTTCCCCGAGAATATCTGTAGCCCCATCAAAGCCCTTGACTACTGCGTCATTTATAGACTGTGCTATCTCCTGATTTATGAACAGGGAGATATCAGTTATAGTACCTACTAGGTTTTCAATACTTAGAAGCAGCCCCGAGCCGATCGGATTAGTGGCAGCAAGCTCCCGGATAGCTAGAACTCTCTCATATTGATCCTCCAGAACCTTTAACTCAACTACCCTTAGTTTAATATTGTTGCTAACCGTTTTTGTGCTTTCATTTGTGTCTTCGATAAGTTGTCGCTTAGCTAAGATCTCACCAGTTAATCTGTTCTCCTCCTCAGTCCCCGCTTGCACCTGAGCCTTTTGGGCCAACAATGAATTTAATTCCGATCCCATAGTTGCAAGCAGTTCGTTGGCGACCTCTTGATTTTTCCTATCTTCAATCCCTAGCTCAACTATCTCAACGTCAATCTCCAGGATATTAGCCTTGGCAGTCAAAAGCTCTTTCTGGATATTCACTATACTATTCTCAGCCTGCACACGTAATCTAGTGGATTTTACAGCCGCTTCTGATACTCTCCGCTCGGCCTCAAGCTCGAATTTAGTATTTTGAAGTACTTGACGTAATTGAAGATCCCTATTTGCAATATGGCTGTCAGAGATGTTTTGCCGTTGCCTGGCAATCTCTTCTAAACCTTCGTTTGTAGCCTTCAACGTACCTTCAGTGGCGATCAGATCTTCAACAAGGGCTACAGCCCTTTCACTAGACGTGGCCCCTGTGGCGAGCAGGGCCTTTTCAAAATCCCTCATCTCATCCTGAGCAGATTTCAACTCCGCTTGGATAGTGCTGGCCACATCCTTTCCCCTTGCTACAAAGCTCTCAGCTTGCTTTATAGAATAAGGGTCACCCTCCCGTTGTACCTTCTTCAACTCACGTTCACGTTTTACGACTTGCTCTAATGCAGATACTCTTTCCTTATCCCGTTCAGCAATTACTTTAGTTAATCTTATAATGTTTCGCAGAGAGTCGGAAGGGTCTTCTGCGGTAAGTTTCGTAGCGGAGTTATTTAACTCTTCGATATCCTCAAGTAATCTTTTCTGTCTGTTAATCAGGTTATTACGTGCGTCTAATGCCGTGGCTCTCTTCCTATCAGCCGTCTCAGCCGCATCTCGGACCTTGATGGTAGTGTCCTTAATCACGTCAAGTAGGCCCTTGAGTGAATCGGAGGAGCCAATGGAGATAGCTGAGAAGCGCAGTTCAGTTACAAGCTTCCTGGCCTCGCTGGCCATATCTATGATAGTGCTCTTACCGTCCCGTAGATCCTCAACCATTGATGTGATAATGGGGTCAAGGTTGGAAAGCTCCTCAACCATCGACCCTATCTCATTGGTTGCGTCGGCAACCGCGTCAGGCAAACCTTCCGAAAACTCGCCAATCAACTCATCAACAAGACTGAGCCCTTCCCTCACCAGTCCGTCTAACCCACCTTCCCCGGCTGCCTGCTGCTCCCAAATCCTATCCCAGTCCTCTGCTGCAGTTTCACCGACACCTACTATATCATCAGCGATTTTTGTTGCACTATCGAAGGCACCGCCAAGAGCTCCCCCACCTCCAGGGGCTACGACTCCAATATCATTGGCGTAGCCCCTGCTCATTATGTCGGCAGTCTTCTCCATTTGCGCCAGTTCTTTAGATATCTTATCTAACCCTAGAGCCTTTGTGATAATCCTACCTAACCCTGTAACCATACTAGCTACTCTAGTTATAGCGGAGAGGACGAAATCTATAGCTCCCTGTATGATACCATTTATAGTGCCTGCAATACCTGTGAGGACGGAACTGGCTAAATTCCACACAGCCTTGATCCCAAGGAGAATCAGTCGGATCAGTGTACCTAGCCCTATCTCAAAGCCGAACAGCGCTCCGGTGATCTTGAGGATTTCAGATACGATGATTCCGATCAGTATGACAACGGCACCTACTGGTGTGACGAAGAGGAGTATGAACCTGTAGATTGAACCAAGGGGCTTAATGAGGGATTGTGTCAATCCTACGATAATTGAGAGAGGTAGTATGAGGGACTTTATAAGTTGTGATATGGTGAACAGCACTATCCTCAGTGCAACGGCCGCACCTAATGTGGTAGTAAAGAGGGTCACCATCCGTTGCACTAATGAAGGATCAGGGAACAACTTATCGTAGGCTTCCCTGATCTTCGGGCCAAAGGAGGCAATGACCCGCGCCCAGCGGGCGGCTTCCCTGAAGCCTTTTACCAGGATGCTGATTGAGACGATAGCGGCAGACAGGGCAGTCAGAAGCCCAGTCTCAACGGCCTTGAGTACCTCAAAGATATCTGACGCGGTGAACTGCTTAGCGAACTGCTTGGACTTATCTACCAGACCTACGAGAATACGAGAGATGACCCTGAGAAGTGCAACAGTCGTGGGGCTCGGTGCCAGGTTACCTGATATGTCCGTATCCAGGATGAGTGCATTGATCTGTTGTAGGGATTCTTTGATGCTCTCGAAGAAGGGTCGCAGTCCGGAACCCACGACCAGGGAGATAGCGTCTTGCAGGTTGGTGAGGATAGTATTGAAGTTCAGTACTGACTTCTCGCCCGCGAGGGTGAACGCCTTGAACCTATCCTGAAGGAATCCGTACAGGTTACCTAGTTCCTTGGCGTTGCGGATATCCTCGTTGGTGATCCCGAGAGCAGCGGCAATCCTCGTGGTCCGGAGCTGGATAGTTCCAGCCAGCAGCGACCGAATCTCTTCCGCAAGCTGATTCTGCGCCAGACCAATAGCCGTGGCAGCCTGGGAGATCTGGACGGTGAACGCCCTGATCTCGTCGATGTTTAATCCTGCTTGGAATCCAGGGGCAAGAGCGACCTGGAAGGTATCTACGAGATCCTTGAACGTAGCAGACGTCTGGAGGGCCTCTACGCGCAGCAACTGGATCTGCTTACGAGAAGCCCGTGTAGCCAGCTCCAGGGCCTGAGCAGGGGTCACAGCGCCTCCGAAGGCGTCTCTAACGTCCCCCACGGCAGTCAGCAGCGAGGCGATACCCAGGGTCGCTTGCTCGATGTTGGCATTGAAGGTGACCGCCTCCCTGACAAGCCCTACAAAGCCCTGGGTGAGCCGCCGCACGATAGTAAAGGCTGCGAGGATAGAGATCAGGCGACGGAACGTGAAGCTGATACGGTTGGCCCTGAGGGCTGTAGCGTCGAGCCCAGTCCGCAAGGCTGTGAGGGCGTTGTTGGTCTGAAGGATAGTCTTCTTGGTCTGAGCTGCGTTACTCGCCGTCGAGGAGGTTCTGCTTTTCCGCTTCCCGCCGGCAGCAGGGGTCTGGCCGCTTGCGGCTGCAAAGACCGGACTGAGCTTCCGGATTGCCTTGAGGTTCCGAATCTCGCGCTCTAGTTGCTTGTTCTTTATACGGATACTTGTGATCTGTACCCGGTTGGCTTTGATGAATTCCTTGAAGGATTGGGTAGCCTTCTTCGCGGCAGAGAGTCTTTGAGCCTCCCTATCAATATCACCCTTGGTTAGCTCTCTAAGCTTTTGAACATGCTTGAGCCTGGCTCGTGTAGCGGCAGTCAACCTACCTACAGCATTGGCTTGGGCGTTTATATGCCTGACTTTAGTTGCTAGTTTTGTATTAGTATCGGCACCAATGGATGTGCTGATCTGCTTGATAGCAGTAGCTTGGATCTTGAGGTTCTTGGAGATATTGGACGTCGCACTTTGGAACGCCTTGAAGTTGCTTCGTATCTCCTTTTGCTGAGTTGCAAAGGTGATAACCTCTCCACGGAAAGCGGCGAAGGCTTCTTTGTTGAGAGTCAACTCATCTCTGAAGGCTTTCGTACCCCCAGAGAATTTGTCCTCAACCTCTATCGTATACTTAGCGCCGCCAATGTTGGTGACCATCTTAGACCCCTGTACCTAAATCCGATAAAGCCTTAGCTATACCCGAAGCTCCCTTTTCGTTCACGCCACCCAAGATCTCGTCAAGTTGTTTTATATGTGCTGTAAACTGCTTCTCGTCTGCGTGCATGACTGCTCTCAGGGAGTACAGGGCCAGCTTCTGTTCTTGGTACTTAGCTTTCCTTATCGTGCAGTATAAGTCATTCAGACTGGTAATAGGGATGTCTAAGACGTAATCGAGTCCGTACCCATTTCCGACGCAGGTTGATATAATTCCGGAGAGGGTTTCCCATCCTGATTGCTGGGGCTCTGCGTTGGCTCCTTTTCGCTTTCCTTTTCTTCTGGCATCCGCTTTAGGGCTTCCTGCGCCATCAAGGATACCCTTTCCCCCAAAGGGCCGAGCACCTCTTTATTCGCATGGTAGACGCCTGTGAGCAGCTCTCGAAGGGCAATGACATCCAGACCATCCATGAGGGTCGTAACCTCATCGTCTTTGGCGTCCTTGTCCTGCCGCATGGAATTCAGGATCAGCTTGCCAACGATCAGCTTGTTATCAGCGGAGAGGAAGGTGTCTACGATCTCTACGATCGCTCGTTGTCTCTCTCGGATACGGAAGGTCGCAAGCGCCTCAGAGACCGGCTCAATGTGGGTCTCCTGCATGACGTCTTTGGTATTCTTGTTCTCGAATTCCTTTATGGTGCGACCGGCGTCATTCGTATCTCTAGTAAATAAAACAGCCAATGGCCGGGTAATATCCTTGCCAATGGCTTTCATCTGGAAGAGTAGTCGTGCAGTGATTGGGTAGAAGTCAATCTCTCTTCCCCGGATGACGCTTGGGTACGCCTTCGGAGAAAAGGAGAGGGTTTCTTTCCAACTCATAGGTTACCGCCTTTTGAGTAAGAGATTAAAAAGCCGTGGGCGAACAGTTACGCCCACGGCTCGATCATGGAGGATTGGGTTTACGCGAATGTGTTCGGCACGGAGATAGTCAAAGTCTTGGACGTCGAATCCGCCGTCTCGTTGGCTTCGGCAACTCCGGTGAACTGCATGGTCGTCCAGTCGTCAGAGATCAGACTGAACTCACCCTCAGCCTTGAGGGAGACCTGGTGGAACTGGAATTCATACTTACGGTCACTATCCGCCGGATTCTCCGGAATGAACTTCAGCGCACCAGCAATGTTGGTGGAGGTAAGGGCCTGCACAACATCCACATGGGTAGATACTGTACCTGTACCGGCCGTGATATGGACGGCATAGTCATCATTTGCAGGGATTTTGGCAGTACCATCGATGATGAAGATCATCCCCATCTTCCTGTCTACGGTGAAATCTACACCTTCAACAGCAGTGGTATCCGCAGGAGTCGCGAGCGTATCCTTGATAGTGAAAACGGAATCAGCCCGGATATCGTAGATACGTTCAGCATGGAAATCAGAGGCCGCAGGTGCGGTTTCTGGATTCGCATAAAGGTCGTACCATCTTCCCTGTTCAGTGACAGACAGGTTGAACTCAGTAAGGGCAGATCCGTCCGTCGTCTGCGCTTCCCAGGTGTCGAAACCAGTAGCCTTCGTAGTGGTCTGACCTGAGACGAACAGGGCAAGGTTGTCGAAGTTGATCTCATCAAGACTCAGAGAGAGGGTAATCTTCTGAGAGATGATAACTTCCTTATCCACGACCTTCAGACCACCACGAGACGAAAGGTGCTCAAGGGTTTCGGAATCAGTGGCAAAGGAAAATTCAGGAGCGTTCCCCAGGTCTCGATAAGCCTGAGGCTTGCCGAGGAGCAGGGGGGCAAAGTAGACCTTACCTCTTCCGAGGATATAGTCAGAGGTATTTGGGGTTCCAGTAGTATTGATTCCTGGCATCGAAAGGCTCCTCTAAATAGGATATTCGTTTGCTTCTATAGTGTACGAAACAGAAGTCCCAGTAGCCCCTTCTTGGATTACCGGGTGTTGGATCTCTGCTGATATCAAGTTGATCTCAGTTTGAGGCAGGTCAGTAGTTTTGGATAACAGTAGGGGAGGATCGGTTAGACTCTTTTCAAAAGACTCCAATGATACCTCCACAGAGAAAGCCAATCTAAATTCAAACCGCCAAAGCTTTCTTTCTCTTAGCCTGCCCCTCCTGTTTCTCTCCGGTTTATCGAATTCGCTCCCCACCTCGTTCGCATAAGCTACTGTAGGGTGGACCTTTTGAGTAGATACAGAAGCCTCGTTATTGTTCTGACTGTAAGTAATCTTAGGAAACTTATGATTATAAGCCAGCCCAGTAAGGGCGTTCTGTACTCTAGTTTTATTGTTGGTTAGGTCCATAGTGCCTTAACTGATTTCGGCCAAGTTGTAGCACCTGGAGGGAGAGGCTTGATATCCGGCTCCAAGATAGAAGACCTGACAGCAGACTCATCCCCGATAGAAGACTCCCCAGAAAGCAAACTTAAATCCATTTCGATGCTGATCGTCAGTAGTTCAGTCTCTTTGGCAGTATCTGACGAAGCAAACTTTCGTAGAAAAGGATCTTCATTCCAAGCCTCTACCCCGCCGTTACCTTGCTCCATGAGCAGGTGGTTGTAGTACTGAAGAAGCTCTCGCTTGACGATCTTCAGTTCCACATCCTCAGCAATGGCACGCAGGTACCCGTCGCTGGTGGTCGGGTTGTCTGTAGAGGAGTAAGAGAGAAGAAGGGTTATCGTGGCAGATCCCAGACGTCTAAAGAGGGTAGTTCGTGCTACCTTGATAGATACGTCCAGTTGAGCCGCCCTACTCTCATTGAGGTCAATACCATTCAACCCCAGGGTTTCTTCTAACTCACCTTTAATGGGAATGAAGAGAGGCTTAATCATTAATCAGATGCTCTTTTGAAGTCCTGGGAAAGAAAGATAATAGCCTCGTTCTTGTCCTCGAACTTGGGGGCTTTGGTGTCCTTAGCTTTGACCATGTTGTTGAGGTTAGTCAACGGCTGGTCTGAGAGGGACTGGGGGTTAGCGTCCCACTTGATAACCCTATCGAAATTACCTTCGGTGTTGAGCGCAGGTAGTTTCGCCGTGGATTTAACCTGAGGAATCTCAGTTTGGTCTTTGCGGATCAGGTACCCAGTATTAACCATATCCGCCAACCTATCAGCGGACAGATTATCACAAGGGAACTCTTGGCCCTCGTAGACGACCTTACTTACCCCGCCTCTTCGGTTATCGGAGACAGCCTTACCCGGCGCTACAAAATAACTATTAGCCATAAAAAGTACTCCCAAAAGAAATAAGAAAGGAGGGGAGGGTGCGACCCTCCCCTCTCGCGAGGCTTGCACGGAAGGATCTAACCGGAGACGACCTTCATTGAAACCGTACTTCCTGGGCGACGGGGCACAGGCAGAGGACGGGAGGCGACGAGGTTGTATCGCACTGGCGGATCTGGAACCTCCCAGCTCTTACTAAAGCGCTCAACAGCAAGAAGCTGTCCACGCAGAGTCGGGTTGTCGGCAATAGCCCCGAAGTACATGACGTTCTCCGCAGCAGGCGAAGCAGTAACGAACTCCGCATACTTATCCCGGATGAGTGGAGTAGATGAGCCGAGAACGGATACGGTGCGAGGGTAGTACCAGACTCGGAGACCGCAGAAGTCGCCGAGGTACATGCCTCCGCTGTCCTGGAAGTTGGCCGCGAAATTGATGGCCCCAACATTGACGTTGTTCGCGTTCAGGAGAACGTGACCAAGCTGTTTGATAGTATCGAGGAACTCGGTAGCTGCTTCCTCACCGAGAATGACGTCAGTCGGCTGAAGGCCAACATCGTCGCTGATGAGCTTCTTAGCCAAACGGAAGTCAGCTTCCATTTGTCGATCAGCTACGATGGCAGCATCCCACAGTGCAGCAGCGGTGATATCGTGACCGGCAGGACGGGGATAGGTGATACTGAAGGTCTCATTATCCGCGTCAGAGTAGGTCACGGTGTCCTGGAGCGCCATGCACGCGAGGTACTCTTCCGTGTTCGTGAGCTTATCGGCCATGAACGTCATGTCGCGAGCGACTGCCGCTTGGATAGCCGAGGACTGCTGTCCGGAGGTCGGGAAGATCGTGGTGCCAGGACGACGACCGTAGGCGAGGTCAGAAGCATGGAAGGGTCGCTTGATACGAATATTCGTAGGCGAAACTTCCTGGAACTTCTCACTGACTCCACCGACCATCAGCGCTTCGCCATTCTTCTTGACAAACGGAGCAATTTCCCGTCCACCGCTGAAGATGCCGATTTCGATCAGCTCCGTGGTAACTGCTTCTCTGTTCGAGAACAGCAACCTGTTGATGAAGTTGTTTGGGCTTTTGATATCGTTGACGGTTCGCGTCAAGCTCGCCCAGGTAAGAGCCGTCATAGGCATGGTTAGCTTCCTTTCAGAAAAATTAAATCTTTTTCACGAGTTTATTAGAGAGTGAACCAAGAAAAAATCAAATACAAAGTTTGTGCAGATCTATCAAAGTCTGTCTCGCACTTTGAAGACTTTCGTTTCAAAAGTAGTGTAATCATCCCCTCCTGAAGATGTAACCAACACATCTACGGCCAATGTACCTTTAGAGGGTAGATCGGCATCCATAAGTTGATACGTGACCACTCCCTTGTTGGCTACCTGGTCAGGTATGGTACCTGCTTTTAGTACACCGGCAGCCCCGTTGAAAGACAACTTGAATTGCACAGCAGATATCCCAGCACTCAGGTCAATAGGGTTATTATCCTGATCCACTACGGTAAACCGTAGTGTAGGGTTATCTAAAGCTACTAGACCTACGTGACTCATAATTAGTCAGACTCGACTACAGCCGGGATTTCATTAGTTGCGTAATGCTTCTCAGCGCACTTGGGGCAAGCAACCTCATGGGCTACTCCGTCCACAGGCACGGCATTGATTAGCTCAGTGAGGTTGGTGCCACAACCCTTACGCTTCTTCGGGTCTTCAACGGTACGTGGCCCTCGGCAGATGTAGTTAATTCCCTTGCTCATTAGACTGTTGTCCCTGAAATTTCAGTAGTGAATTCTTCGTTAAAGGCAGCTTGGCCCAATCCAAGTGTTTGCTTAATCCATACCCCTACCTTTTTCCCAAAAGCTAAATCAGGGCCATCGGGGACAGTCTGAGCAAGGCCAGTAGATACAAACGTCCCAACCGGGGTTGGGGCCGTAAGTCTGTTCGTAGCAACTACAGTATCATCAACTATAGTGGCCAGAGCCATTTCGATAGTATTGGTTGTCCCGTCGTCAGTAAGTGTGATTACAGCATCCAGCAGATCGAGAGAGGCATGGGTGTTCTTCCAGAAGAACTTCTCAAACCTGATCTTCGACCCGCCTGGGTCGCTCTGTGCGCTGATAAAGAATCGTTTGTTATCAAGGCACCCGATCGGAATGGCAATAATATCACCAGCGTCGGAGACGTGACGGACGGTAATAACCCCGGAAGCAGCCGCGTCCATAGTGACTTGTAAGATGCGCTCAAAGTTATTAGGGGAAGACGGGTCTTGCTTAACCGTGGTGGCGTTAGTAGCATCCATCGCAATAACGTCAGTGACAATAGCTCCGGCAGTATTCCTACCTCTTACCGTCACAGATCGTGCCGTATCCCCGGAATCAGAACTTAGGGCCTCAACAGTGGTATTGATCGGCTCGTTAGTAAAGTCGATTACCCTCTTGTCCGTAGTAGCAATGGCCCCACCAGGGTTAGCAGTAGTATCGTCCTCAACCATAAGGTCGGACTGATATGCGATGAGATCTCCAGCAACAATAGCCATAGGTTATTCCTTATTTAATGTCCATACTTACGACCATTTGCACTTTAGTATCGCACTGCACTAACTGGTTAATCCTTACGGTGCGGTCAATAAAGACAAAATCGAAAATGTCCCTCTGCCCATCACATTCAATGGATGTGATAGTTGAGTTAGCCAATCCCTCTACTGCCTCTATGGCGCTAATAAGCGCAAGAGACAAGGATACGATAGATTCAATTGCAGAGGTCTCGGTCGTGGTCGCTACCTGAAGCGCCTCGATCCTGAGAGTCCCCGCAACACTGAGAGTCTGAATGGCTTCGATCGCTGAAGCCTGGGTGGCCGTGGCGGTCCCCGGCTCCCCCAGGTTTTCAATGGCTGAGGCCACAGCGGCCACAGCGGCTGCCAGGGTCTCAATGCCCGTGACCTGGGAGGAGGTTACCGCAACCGGCTCTCCCTGGTTCTCAATGGCCGTGGCCACGGCAGCCACAGCTACTGCCAGGGTCTCGATCGCTGTGACCTGGGTGGAGGTCACCGCAACAGGCTCACCCTGGTTTTCAATGGACGTAGCTACCGTGGCTACGACCCTGGTGAGAGCTTCGATGGCCGTAGAGAAGGAGAGGGTGACTGTAGCGGGCTCCCCCAGGTTCTCTATCGCAGTGTCCTCAGTCCCCTCTACGCCCTGAAGGGCCTCAATAGGTATGACATGGGTGGCAGGTATGGTACTGAGGGCCTCAATAGCTTGCGCTTGGGGAGCTTCGAGGAGTTGAAGACACTCAATACCAGTGTCTACGGTGGCGCTTACCGGGGTACTGTAAACCCCTATCTGGGTATCATCATCCCGGATAGTAAGTTCGTCCAGGTACATAGTACCTGAGATGCCGGAATCTAAACCACCTACACCACCTACACGGAGACTAGTATTATCCCCTTGAGTAAATAGGTCTACGTTAGATAGGCTGCCTTTGGATACCCCCCCAAACCATAACTCCATCTCCCCGTCATCGTCGCTCGCCCCGGTAGCCCGCTGTACCCTGAACTCTATCTTATGCTCGTCATCGCTGATAGTGTACGGGCCTAGGCTTCTGTAGCTGCCACTATCATCTTTAACATCTAAGCCTACATTATAGTTAGATCCTGTCTTACCTAACGTTAAGGCTACTTTTCGACTGTAAAGTTCTACTAACCTAAACTCATCACCGTCAGACATCGTTAATGCGTTGAGGTCTATAGATGTATATGCTCTACAGTTATCTGTAGACCAGATGATATTCTCTTGCTTGTAGAATTTCCCAGTACTGCCCCCGGTATGGGTTACCAGCATACCACCAGCAGTACCTTCAAGACCAGCGCTAGCGCTCCAGGCTACGCTACCTCCTGATCCCGTACCACCACCACCCCAGTCATCCAGGTCGGCATTCATATTGGTGGTAAAAAGGACGCCCATTATCTATCTTCCCTGGCGAGGTCTTCGGTCCATGTAGCAGCAGTTTCCCCTACAGGTAAGTCACCATAGATTACCTGTAAAGTGCCATCCCTGTTGATATGTACCCTAAACTCCATATCCAAAGCCTTAGATAGCCTGAACTCTACGGTGTCTTTAATCTTCGAAGGGGTATCTAAGTTACGGGTAATTAAATCTTCTTTGGTGAGTGCAATCACCCGACCATCAGTCTTTATAACGAGAGCGTTACCGCGCCCGTCTTCTGCCGTACTGACTGAAAGTAGATTTGCCATAGTGGATAAAAACAAAGGGCCGGAACGTGAGTCCCGGCCCTCCGTTTGCAAGACAGAACAGGACATCGGTTTGGTTTACTGAACGAGGTCGAGGTCTTCGACGATGAACCCAGCATTACGGACAGCCGCAAGACGGAGAGCCGTCTTCAGGTTTGCAGCCGATTCGCCATTGAGCGGGATATCATTATAATTGACGGTCCCAGCCAACATGACGTTCATCAACACAGTCTCAGTAGCGTGCTCGGTTACTTCATCGGGCCACAAGAAGCCACGGATAGCGTTGGTGCCGGTACCGAAAGTAGCCGCATTCGTCCAAAGAGCCCAGACGCCCGTAGCGGTGATAATACCTAGCGCTGTACCGGCAGCGTAGGTTAGCGGGGTGGCATCTGGAGCGAGCTGCTTACCCTTCACGGACGTAGGTGCAAAGCGCAGCCCGTTGGTTGTTGCGGTCCCATCGGTGAAAAGTTCTGGTACGTTTACTGCCATTGGTTAGGCTCCTTACTTAGTGTCAAAGCCGCGAGCGGCGTTAGCAATCTTGGCGATATTCCCGCCCTCGTTAAACCCTTCCATCTCTTCCTTCGACAAAGAGATAGACCCGAATACCTGAAGGATATCGTCTTCGGTAGGCTGCTTGCTCGACTTGTTGAGCTTGGCCAGCTTACGTTGGAGGAGATCGTTTTCTTTCTTGAGGAAGTCAGGATCATTCTTGTCAGGAAGGGTCTCTTCGTCGTCACCCTTTGCGAGAGCGGTGATCGCCACGATCATCTTTGCAACCTGCTCGGGATCGGAGGTATCCGTTTCCTTACGGATCTTCCAAATCTGAAGCTCGCGTTGGTGCTTGGCAAGGGCCTCGACGTCGGTCCAATCGCCCTTGTACTCAGGAGCGTTGTCTTCCTTCTTGTCCTTCTTTTCCAAGGACTCAAGGTGCTTCTTCACAGCTTCCGCGTCGTTGAGGTCTACCGTCACCTCAGGCTTCGCCTCAGGTTCTGGCGTCTTCTTCTCAGGGGCAGGCGTCAGGGCCTTGATAAGAGCCTCGTTACTCTTCTCCAGTGCAGCAACCAGTTCTTCCGTGGTCATGTCGATATCATCCTTCTTATTACTGTATCGTTTGACAAAACTCTTCAACAGGTCTTCCAGGGAGTCGGACTTTTCTTGGAGTACCTCCGCAGTGCCTCCCATAGAAACACCGTTCCAATTCTCTTCTTTGAACAGCTTCCTGAGAGCCTTATCCTCAATCTTCATCACGACGGCCCAGGCGTCTGTAACATCTACTTTCTTTCCTGAATAATCTGTCATTTCGAAAAATCTCGGATCGTTCTTCTGAACGATGAAAGTTTCAGCTACGAAAGCCTTATCCTTTGAGATAGGCTTTCCGTCGTGGAGAATGTCAATAGCACCTCCTTCGCGCTGGAATTCGTAGGCCATCTCCTTGACGACCTCACCACTGGCGATATCACCCTGGGAATCACGCTGTTCCGGGGCGTACACGACGGCGGTCAGCTCGCCCTGATCCTCGAAGTTATCAGGGGTCTTGATGATCGTCGCCCATTCAAAACTCCCGTCGTCCGCCTTGTAGATGACGGGGAACTTGTTGGCCCCCTTGGGTACCAGGGACAGGAACTTAATCTTGGCTTTTACTATTCGCCTCATGCAGCTCTCCAGAATAGATTTAGATTCTCTGTGGATTATGGTATAAAACGGTGCTGAAAAGAAAAGAATTTTCTAATTTGATGGATCTAGCAAAGAATGGCTGAAGACCAGACCAGGGTAATGTTTCTAGATCGTAACTGGAAAGAGTTGTACCCGGAGGTAAGTACCCCGTCTTTTACGACCATTATTAAGAGTACTGCGACAGATCCCCTACCGTCAGCTCAAGACGATTCAGAAGGTGAGAAAGAGCACCTTATTGATATTCAGCAGGCGATACTACTTAAAGAGTACAACCCCTATCACAGTACTTGCATTAGTACTAAAGTAGCTGCTACAACTGGTCTGGGGTTTGTCAAGGATTCGACTGAGGAGCTTCTTGACCCCCTCACTCAAGTCTCCTGCCAGGATCTTCTTACTGACGTAACTGAAGACTTCCACCAGTGCGGCAACGGATACATCGAAGTCATTCGGGAAGACCGCATGACCAACGGGAGCCCCATCAAAGGGCTCCACCATGTACCGGCAGCCTCGATCCATGTTGTCGTCGAGGACAATGACGCCAAGGACACCCACTACATCATCCGTCCTCAGACTGGTGCAGAAGTCAGGTTCGCGAGGTTCGGTGACCTGGAAGACTTCCTCACCCGCAACGAGAAGCACCAGCAGACGGAAGCTTCCGAGATTATCCACTTCCGGAAGCCGACCAGCCGCAGCAAGCACTACGGCCTATGCAACTGGATCGGTGCGGTTCCCTCGATCGAGTTGGCGCAGTGCATCCACCAATACGGATTCGACTTCTTCTTGAACCGTGGGGTGCCTGAGTTCCTTCTCTTCGTGAAGGGCTCCAAGATCGACAAGAAGACCTGGGACGAGATTCAGAACACCATGAAGGCGAACATCGGCTACGGGAATTCCCACAAGTCCGCCGCCTTCAACTTCCCCAACGATAATGTCGAAGTGACCGTAGAGCGGCTCGCAATGGAGTCCACGTCCTCCAGCGACACGATCAGCAAGCTTACAGACACCCTGGCCCTTGAGATCGTCTCAGGTCACCAGGTACCGCCGCTCCTGGCAGGTA
>Ga0114999_10001791_pt1 | contig 29336 bp, 16 predicted proteins | sample ArcticOcean_MG_C_3_FD_89820 | JGI IMG/M metagenome (GOLD analysis project Ga0114999, IMG submission 89820) | Marine microbial communities from western Arctic Ocean - ArcticOcean_MG_CB8_126 | ecosystem: Environmental > Aquatic > Marine > Oceanic | place: Arctic Ocean: Canada Basin | collected...
AACCGCTTACGCAGCCACGAAAAGATGACGCTCGTCGTCGAAGGACGTTCCTTCCAAGACGGAATTCTGCAGGAATTCGCCGCTTAGAAACATTTTCATAACACAACAATTGACAATAGCTCTCACCCGCAACAATGCCAAACGGGTTTTCTGCCCGCTGTAACGGAAACCGCTGCCGCACAAGGGTCGCCGAGTGGCCGACCTGCTATAATCCCGTGTTCTTCGAAACAACGTCGTTTCACAATCTGAATTGACACTCCGCCCCATTTAGCCGGCTGGCTTGCCCCCCGTGGCAATGACAACGCGTAATCAAGATACGGCGGGCAAGCCAGCCGGCTAAATGTGTCAACGAATGATCGTCCTTTGTGTACTGTGAGATTTTGCGGCAGACGTCATGGCGTTCGACAATCTGGCCGAGTTCATTTCGCAATTGCAGGATGACGGGGATCTGGTGCGCATTTCGGCCGAGGTCGATCCGTATCTGGAGTTGGCCGCCATCACCAATCGCCTTTGCAAATCGTCTTCGGAAAGTCCGGCCGTTTTCTTCGAGAACGTCAAAGGCCGGTCGATGCCGGTGGTGACCAATTTACTTGGCAGCCAACGACGGATTTGCAAAGCGCTGGGTGCCGCCACTTTTGATGCCGTCACCGACCGCATCAACGGTCTCGTTCGCCCGGAAGTTCCCCAAGGCTGGGTTCAAACACTGAAGCTCATACCGCAGGTTGTCGAACTGACTCGTTTGCCTCCACAAACAGTCAAGACCGGTGACAGTCAGCAGGTGGTGAAGATGGGCCGCGATGTTGATCTTCGCGAGCTGCCCATTCCGCACTGTTGGCCGAACGACGCCGGCCCGACGATAACCGCCGGACAGGTCTTCACACAGAACCTGGAAACGGGTGTGCGGAACGTCGGCGTCTATCCACTGGAAGTCCGTGGACGCGACCAGTTGGCCATCCACTGGAACGCACATCAGGGGGGATATCGCAATTATCTCTCCTATCGAAAACAGCGACGGCAAATGCCGGTTGCGATTGCGTTGGGTGGCGATCCCAGTTTGACGTTCGCAGCAACATCGCCGTTTTCGGCAAACACCGACGAATGTCTGTTGGCCGGATTTCTGCGCGGCAAGAGTATCGATCTGGTGCGCGGGCGAAGCATCGAACTCGACGTACCGGCCGATGCGGAAATCGTGCTGGAATGCCTGATCGACACTTCGGCAGAATCCGAATCGGTCGGTCCAATCGGTCAAGCCACCGGCTATTACAGTTTGCCCTGCGAACAACCAATCATGCAGGTGACCGCGTTAACACATCGGTCGAACCCCATGTTGCCGGCGATCATTCCCGGTCCGCCGCCGACAGAAGATTACTGGCTGGGCAAAGCGGCCGAGCGGGTGTTTCTGCCGTTCATGAAACTGCACGTTCCCGAGCTTGTCGATTTGAATTGGCCCCGATGCGGTGTGCATCGCAATTTGTTATTTGCCAGCATTCGGAAAGAATACCCGGGCCAGGCTCGCAAGGTGATGCACGCATTGTGGGGATTGAACGAGTTGATGGTTGCGAAGATGATTATCATCGTCGATGAATCGGTCGATGTGCAGGACGAAGAACAGGTTTGGTTCACCGTCGGTGCGAATGCACATCCGGGGCGCGACGTTGTCTTCTGTGAAGGACCGACGCACGCCAGCGATCACGCGGCACCGGTTATGGCAATGGGACACAAACTGGGAATCGACGCGACGCAAAAACGACCGGAAGAGGGACACCCCCGCCCCTGGCCGGAATCGCTGCAAATGCCGCCGGAAATTGACGAATTGATCGCACGCCGTTGGAGCGAATACGGATTCGAACATTAGTATCTTGTCCATTCTCAGTTGACGGGTGCCACTGGCGTGTCGCCAGTGCCCACCGCGTTGCACTGGCGACACGCCAGTGGCACCCAATCGTGGACGTTTGGGATTTTTCAAACGCGAGTACAACGATTTAATGGCCGTTGATAAATCTGAAAAACGCATTCGAGAAATGTTCGGTGAGATTTCGCCGCGTTACGATTTCTTGAATCACTTTCTCTCCGCTGGAACCGACATCTACTGGCGCTGGCGGGCGGTGCGCACAATTGCGTTACAGGAAGAGGTACCGATTCTCGATGTTTGTAGCGGCACCGGAGATTTGGCCATCGCTTATTGGAAGCGCGGTCGCGGCCGAATTCCGGTGGTTGGCAGCGATTTTGCGCACGACATGTTACGGCTGGCCAACGGAAAGTCGGCACGAATTCGTCAGAAGAAATCGCTCGATGCCGCGTCGATCAACTTCCTCGAAGCCGACACGCAGAGGTTGCCGTTCGCCGACGAGATGTTTCAGCTCGTTTCGGTTGCCTTTGGACTGCGAAACGTGACCAACACCGAAGCCGGCTTGCGCGAGATGATTCGCGTTTGCCGACCCGGTGGACATGTTCTGGTGTTGGAATTCACCATGCCGACCAACTGGTTGCTGGGCCGACTGTACCGATTCTATTTTCGGCATATCCTGCCTCGCATCGGGCAGTTGTTAGCGCGAAACAGTCAGTCGGCCTACAACTATCTGCCGGAATCGGTGACGCAATTTCCGCAGGGAAACGCGCTGACCAGCATCATGACAGACTGTGGGCTGGACGAAGTTCGTTGGAAGTCGCTGACGTTCGGCGTGGCCGCAATTTATGTGGGGCGGAAACCGAATCAGCCGGCCTCAGACCGAGTAACGGCGCAGTCGGCGACGATGAATGTTGCCGATTGATGCCAATCGGTAAGCCGCTGCCGTATACTGAATCTAGACACGTCCCTGCGATCGCCCGTTGACACGGTCGGACCAATTTCTCGACAACACGCATATTCGGAACACGTTCGATGAAAGACCTCGTCGTTGCCATGACCGGTGCCAGCGGTAGCATTTACACCGTGCGATTGCTCGAAGTGATGTTGGCCGTCGGCCGCAACGTTCACTTAACCATCAGCCCGGCTGCCGTCGAAGTCTTCAAGCAGGAACTGGGAACGACGATCGACCTTGAAAACTTCGACAGATCACAGCTGCTACCGACGGCGGATGATGTTTCGAACGATAGCAAACTCAAAATGCTTCGCGACGGCAGTTCGTCGATGCACGTGATGAGTTCGGTGTTTTCCGAAGAGGACGACGAAGCCCGGATCGGCGAATTAACCTACCACCACTATCGCGACTTTTCTGCCGGAATTGCCAGCGGGTCGTTTGCGACGGACGGGATGGTGATCTGCCCGTGTTCGATGGGGACGTTGGGCAGCTTGGCATCGGGGCAGTCGATGAACCTCATCCACCGCGCTGCCGAAGTCCATTTGAAAGAACGCCGCAAGTTGGTTCTCGTGCCGCGCGAGACGCCCTTGAGCAGCATTCAACTGGACAACATGAAACGGCTGTCCGATGCCGGAGCAGTGATTCTGCCCGCGATGCCCGGGTTCTATCACAACCCGGTGACAATTCACGATCTGGTCGATTTCGTCGTCAGCCGCATCTGCGATCAACTGGGTATCGAGCTCGACCTGACACAGCGTTGGGGGAATTGAACGACACAAAGCCCACGGGCTGCGGCCCGTGGGATCGGTCCACCCCGGACGCGGCCGGGGTGGCTTTGCGTGTTTATTCTGACGATTTCTTCTTCGTCTTTTTCTTTGCTTTCTTTTTTGCCTTCTTCTTTGTGGCTTTCTTCTTGGTTGAAGCGGCGGCTTTTTTTGTGGTCTTCTTTTTGGTTGCCTTCTTGCGACCGCCGCCCTTCTTTGCGGCTTTGATGGCGATCCAGTCGAGCGCTTCTTCCAGTCGAACCGATTCGATCTCGCGATCTTTGGGAATGGTGGCGTTGATCTTGCCGTGTTTCACGTACGGACCATAGCGTCCTTCGAAGATGCCAATCTTTGCACCGTCGTCGGGATGCTCACCCAGTTCGCGAATTGCCGTCGGTGCCGATGTCGGGCGTGCTTCCTTAAGCATCGCAACAGCCGTCGGCAAATCGACCGACAACACGTTATAAATTGTGCCGTCGAGGTCGTAGGTGTGTTCCTTGCCGAACGATTTATAAACGTTGGCATGCTTCACGTAAGGGCCGAATCGACCGATGCCCGCGTTGACGACTTTGCCGGTGTCGGGATGCTCGCCAAGACGCCGCGGAAGGCGCAGCAGTTCGATTGCCGTATCCAACTCCAGCGTTTCAGGATCGATGTTTTTGGTAATACCTACGCGTTTGGGTTTTGGTCCGTCTTCGACAATGTCGCCGAGTTGAATGTAAGGCCCGAACGGTCCGCTCTTAACATAAACCGGTAATCCTTCTTCCGGGTGCATGCCCAGCGACTTCGGGCCGGCCAGCTTCTGCTCGATTAATTTGTCGGCCATCTCTTCGTTGAGGTCGGCCGGGGCAATGCCTTCGGGAATGGATGCAGTGAGCGACTCGCCGTTTTTCGTCTTCTCAAAATACGGCCCATAGCGACCGACGCGAACATCGGACTCCAAACCATCGAGCTTCAAGGTGCACGCTGTCCGTGCATCAATCGTCTCCACCTTTTCCTTGACCTGTTGATCGAGTCCTTCTCCGCCGTCGTAAAACTGCCGCAGGTAGGGCAACCGCTCGGCTTCGCCCGCTGCGATGTCGTCGAGTTGCTGCTCCATGCTGGCGGTAAATCCGAGATCGACCAGTTTGGGGAAGAACTCTTCCAGCAAACGCGTAACGGCCAGGGCCGTGAAGGTGGGGATGAGTTGGCTGCCCGCTTTACGGACGTAACCCCGATCCTGCACGGTGCCGATGATGCTGGCATAGGTACTCGGACGTCCGACGCCGCCCGCTTCCAGTCCGCGGACAAGCGTTGCTTCGGTGTATCGCGCGGGGGGCTTTGTTTCGTGGCCAACCGCGTTCAATTCGTGGCATCCCAACTTCTGCGATTCGGCAAGCAGTGGCAGAGCCGACTCTTGATCGTCGAGCGCGGCTTCCGGGTCGTCAACGCCTTCGACATACGCTCGAAAAAAACCGGGGAACTCAATGTGCCGGCCCGTCGCGCGAAATTCCGCATCATCGACAGTCACCGTCACCGTTTGAAATTTCAGCCGCGCTTCAGCCATTTGCGTGGCGATGGTTCGTTTCCAGATGAGCGAGTACAGTTTGGCCTCACGGCCGGTCAGCCCGATTTCGTCGGCGGTTTTCATTTCGGTACCGGCGGGGCGAATTGCTTCGTGAGCCTCTTGCGCGTTCTTCTGTTTGCTGGTGAATTGCCGCACCTGGGGGCTGAGATATTCATCGCCGAAACGATCGGCGACACACCGCCGCGACGCTTTGATCGCCTCGCCCGAAAGATTGACGCTATCGGTACGCATGTAGGTGATGTGGCCGTCTTCGTACAGCCGCTGTGCCGTCCGCATTGTGTCTCGGGCGGCCAACCCGAGTTTACGGTTTCCTTCCTGCTGCAACGTACTGGTGGTGAACGGCGGATACGGTTTGCGGACCTGGTTGCGTTCTTCAATTGAGGTGATCGTCCAGTCGGACTTCTGTAGCCGTTCCTGCAGTTGCCGGGCGTCGTCTTCGCTGAGCAATAATACTTTGGCGGCCGATTTGAGTTGACCGGTGTTTTCGTCGAAATCTTTTCCGCTGGCAATTTTTTGTCCGCCGAGCGTGGACAGTTGCGCCTCGAACAGCTTCTGTTCGCCCGCGTCGAGTTCGACCTTCAGATCCCAAAACGAACCGCTGCGAAACGCAAGTCGTTCCAATTCGCGCTGCACCAGAATACGGACTGCCACCGACTGGACGCGGCCGGCCGACAATCCCCGGGCAATTTTCTTCCACAACAGCGGGCTGAGCGTGTAACCATAGAGACGGTCGAGAACGCGGCGGGTTTCCTGGGCGGCGACCAGGTCTTCGTCCAACTTGCGGGGGTTCTCAATCGCGTGCTGGATGGCTTCCTTGGTGATTTCAGAAAAAACCATGCGCTTGACGGGGACTTTGGGATTCAGCAGCAACATCAAATGCCAGCCGATGCTTTCCCCTTCGCGGTCTTCATCCGTCGCCAGAATCAGCTCTTCGGCGTCTTTCAGAGCCGCCTTTAGCTCCCGGACGATCTTCTTTTTTTCCTGGGGGACGACGTAGACCGGCTCGAAGTCGGCGTCGGTGTTGACGCCCAGCGATGCCCAGGGCTTTTTCTGCTCCTTGATCTCTTTGGGGACTTCCGATGCGTTGGCCGGCAGGTCACGCACGTGCCCCATGCTCGCCATCACCGTGTAATCGCTACCGAGATAGCTGGCGATTTTGCGGGCCTTGGCGGGCGATTCGACGATCACCAGCCCCTTCTTTTTCTTCTTTTTAGCCAACGGCTGATGCCTCTTTACGAACGATGCTGTATTATCTCATTCCCACGGGACGCAACCCGTGGGCTTTGCCACGCCCGCTGTTGGACTTGTCAGCCGACGATGGCAAGCTACAATGCGCGGCGACCGCTACAGAGGGACTCTATTGGTTGACGCAGCCTGAATGGGCCATTGGATAAACCATTCTTCCAGCGTCTGTCAAGGCTGTCTGCCATTTCGTTTGGCTTGGTCGGCTGTGGTTGTCGGCAAGATCCAACAACAATTTGCCGTTGCGAAGCGGCGGCGATTCCGCAATTTTGTACCCCCCCGCCAGCCGATTTTCGGCCCGAGGAACACACACGATGAAATCCCCCTTTGCCATTTTCCGCAAGAACGCCCGCGTACTCACGGTCGTACTCACCGGGCTGGCCATGTTCGCGTTTGTTGTGATGGATCAACTGCGATCCAACCCGCAACTGTTTCCCATCCTGATGGCTGGATTGCTGCTGGGTGCGGCATTTTTTTTCCTCGGGCGACCCTCAGGTCACGGTAACGAGTACGGCGTTGGCGGATTGTTGTTGGGCGTCGTTCTCATGGCCTATGTTGTTCCCACGTTCACTGGAGATCGTGCCGCCATTGAGTTGACGATCGGCAGCCTCTCGGAGCAAGAGGTCAACGAGCACCTGCGCCGCAGGGAATTGGCAAATCAATTCGTCGCGCAGGCGCGCAGCAAGACCGAGCAACAGCCGTCGCAGTCGCCGTTCAATTTTGGTGCCGACGGTAAAGACAGTGCCGCGATGTCGATGATTCTGCGCCACGAAGCCGACCAGATGGGGATTGGGCTATCGGACCAGGCGGTGAACGATTTCATCATGCAGGTGACCGACAGCAAGCTGAGTCAGCAAGAGTTCAAAGATATTCGCATGAAAATGCGACTGAGCGAAACGGAACTGTACGACATTTTGCGCGAGAACCTGCGGGCCAATTTGGCACTGCAGATGCTCGTGCCACGCGAATACACAACCCCGGCTCAGTTCTGGGAATACTATCGGCGGTTGAACGTCAAACAGGAAATCGAAGTTGCCGCCATTCCTGTTTCGGCTTTCCTGGATGGCGTTGGCGAGCCGAGCGACGGGGATGTCGCCGCCTTGTTTGAACAATACAAGAACAACGCGCCCACCGGGTTTCTTACTTTCCTCGAACAGAAAGAGATGTTGAAGCGGCCGCCACAGCCGGCCTTCAAACAGCCGCGGAAGATTCGCATCGCTTACCTCGAAGTCGATTACGAGAAGGTCAGTGCCAAGCTGCAGAAAGACGACGACCCGATGGTGATCGACGAGCAAGTCGAGCAGTTCTACGAAGAAAACAAAGCCATTCGCTATCGCGAACCGTCGAACTTCGATGACGAGCAACCACCGTTCGATCTTTCGACTTTTCCCGATGAAGACAAACCGATCGACCCGGTTCTTAAGGACGATCCATCGGAAGAGAAGCAGTCGCCCAAGACTGAAACACCAAAAGCCGAAGCGCCCGACAAAAACTCGGAAGAGGCCGCCAAGTCGAAAACTGACGGCAAGGCCGACGAAGGCGCACAGTTTTCCGTTTCCGATGACGAAGACATCGCGACCGACACGAAGACCGAATCTGATGAGAAGACGAAAACTGATGACAAAGTAAAGGCCGACGGCGAAGCGGTTGAAGCGCCCGATCCCAAGGGGTCGGAGGAACCAGAGCCGGATGAGCCGCCGGTTGAAGCACCGATTCCGGTGAACTACCTTCCGCTGGATGACGAACTGAAGGATGAGATTCGCGAAGAACTTCTGCACGACCGTGTGATTCTTGAGGTCGAACAGATTCGCGTGCGAGTGGATGATTTCATCCGCGATATCGAAGACGAATACGTCATCGGTGACGGGTCGACGAAAGAGCCGACGGCCAAGGAGAAAGCGGCCCAGGCGAAAAAGATTACCGATAAGATTAAGAAGTTTGCAGCCGCCGAAGGACTGCGATACGTGGAACTCGATCTGCTCGGATTTCGGGACCTCTCCGATAAGGGAGAAAAAGCGGCCGAACTATGGAACGAAATCCACGGTGCCGAAACGCAACCCGAAGAATCTGATCTGCCGACGCTGAACTACCTGATTGCCCAGGCGATCGAACCGACAGTGGTGCAGGACTTCAATCGCTCGGAACCGCCGACCACGTTGCAGGTTCTTTTCGGGCGTGAAGACGAACGCCTGTTTGCCCGCGAGTCGGCACGGGACCCGATCTCGAATAACCAGTACATCTACTGGAAACTCGAGGACAAGGCCACTGAGGTTCCCAAATTGGACGACCCCGGCATTCGCAAGCAGGTTGTGGCCGCCTGGAAGGAACAGGCAGCCCGCAAGCCGGCAAACGACCGGGCCACGGAATTGGCCGAGCGAGTCCGCGAGGCGCTTACAGAGAAGCAAACAATGGAAGCTGCGCTGGCCGGACAGACCGTGACAAAATCGGCAGACAGTGTGGAGTTGACGGTTCAAGACACGGGTGAGTTATTCAGTTGGCTGACAATACCGACCGCACAAAGTCCAATCGCTTTCATCAAGCCGCGACCAGCGTTATCGACAATTGCCGCCGTCGAAAAAGCGGGGAATGATTTCATGCGAATGGCGTTCGATGGGTTAGACGTTGGCGAAGTCGGCGTTGCCCCGAATGCCGACATGACGGTTTACCACATCATTCTTGTGAAGAACCGCATTCCGGAAGCACCGGAAGGCGATGCGAAGTTTCAGGATGAATTTACCAAGGAGACACTGTTCGGCAGCTACATTCCCCAACTGAACGGTGCCACATCCACGTACTACTATCTGACCGACGGCAATCAGGGCGCATTGACCGGCCGCTGGCGGCAGAAGTTGCTTAAAAAGTACGAATACAAGCGATCGAAATAGTTGGAATCGACTGACGGTATGAGTGCCACTGGCGTGTCGCCAGTGCATCGCGGCGAACACTGGCGACACGCCAGTGGCACCCGTCAAGCGTGATTTGATCGCAAGCGAATCGTCGGGGCGCAGCATCAAGAATGTTGATGTTTTGAAAGGGGTCTTTGCGTGTCGAACGCCGAGCGGTTGCGCCGTGACGCGGAATCAATCTGGCGAGCCGGCGTCGAGGCGGTCGATTCAAAGCGCTTGGTTGCCGACGTCATGCGGAACACCAGTTCCGAATTGGTCATCTGCGGCCATGCGATTCCTCTTTCCGATTTGAATCGCCTGGTGGTCGTCGGCACGGGAAAAGCGGGTGCCGGAATGGCTGCTGGCTTCGAGCAGGCGGCGGGTGCCGACTTGGTTCGCGACCGGGTCACTGGCTGGATCAACGTGCCGGCCGACTGTGTTCGCTCGCTGCAATCGATCCACCTGCATGCCGCGCGTCCCGCCGGCGTCAACGAGCCAACCGAAGAGGGTGCCCGCGGCGCGAAAGAAATTCTGGATCTGGTGACCGGGCTGGGTGAGAACGACGTCTGCGTCGTGCTATTGTCGGGCGGCGGAAGCGCACTACTACCGGCACCAATTCCGGAAATAACGCTTGCCGACAAGCAACAGGTAACGCGAACGCTGATGCACGCCGGCGCAACAATTGACGAGTTGAATTGCGTCCGCAAGCAGTTGTCACTGTTGAAAGGTGGCGGATTGGCGCGGGCCACCTCCGCCGGACTGTTAATCACGCTGATCATTTCCGATGTGATTGGCGATCCGTTGGACGTCATTGCCTCGGGACCGACTGTAGCCGATTCGTCCACAGCAGCCGACGCGCTGACCATCCTGCAGAAATACGCGCCCGGCACGACCGGTGTTCCGCGTGAAGTGATGGAATATCTGACGCAACAAGCGAAGGAATCTCATCAGGCCGAACCGATTCCGGCAACTGTTCATCATCATGTGATTGGCAACAACGCGACGGCTTTGACTGCCGCTGAAAACCGAGCCGTTGAACTCGGTTATTCCGTCCGCTCGCTTGGCAGCGAGAATGAGGGCGAAGCGCGGAACGTCGGTCGCGACCTGGCAGAGATGTGTCTTTCGGTACGCGACCAAGGGAACCCACTCGCAGCCCCGGCGTGCTTGTTGAGCGGGGGCGAACCGGTGGTCCATCTGGCAGAGAGCGACGAACCACGAAAAGGGGGCCGCAATCAGGAGGTGGCTGTCGCCGCCATCGAGCGACTGTGGGAGCACGGATTCGCGGGCATGCTGCTGCTATCGGGAGGGACCGACGGCGAGGACGGCCCGACCGACGCCGCCGGCGGAATCGCCGATGCCGACGTGCTATCCACCGCCCGATCTGCTGGACTCTGTCCCGCAGAGTTCCTGGCGATCAACAACACGTATCCGTTTCTCGCGCAAACCGGGGGCCTGTTCAAAACGGGGCCGACCCATACCAATGTGATGGACCTGCGCGTCGCGGTGATCGGCGAGTAGAGGTGGTCGCCGGGCTTCTGGTCTTCCGTAGGAGCCAGACAAACGGTACTGGCTCACTTTGGGGATTTCCATAGTAACCCGAAGCGTAAGCGAGGGATCGAAATCGGTCCTCGCTTACGCTTCGGGTTACTATTAAGAAAGCTCACGCCGACAATCGACGCAGATGTCGATCGTCGGCGTGAGCTTGAGTTCGCCGGGGTGGGCCACTCGGTATCATCCTTGATGCCGAGTAGAGGTTCCCCTTGCAAAAGCGCCTTAGGCAATTGTGGTCTGTCAGGCGCTTTGCTTTTTCCGTCCAACGAGCGTGCGAATCCGTTCCGCAAGTAGTGCTGCGTCGAATGGTTTTCTGAAAGTTTCGTTGAACAACGTACGGTCGAAACCGCTGGCGTTGTCATCGTCGCTCAACAACCCAATCAGGACGGTCTCGAGATATTGCGAGTTCCGTTTCAGGTTCTGAGCTATCATCAAAGATTCGTTGCGGCCCATTGCAAAGTCAATCACCACGCAATCGGGGTGAAGCGACTCGGCCTGGATTCCGGCTTCAAATCCGCTGACCGCCGATTCGAGTTTGAACTCGTCGACGCCCATCATCTCGGTTAAGCTCGAACGGACGACGCTATCGGCGCCGACGAGCAGAATTTTTCCTAGTGCCTCATCTTCAAGTTCACCCAGCGGCATGCCATGCTCTTTGAGGAAGCGAATCAGGTGCTCACGCGGAATTCGTCGGTCCTGGGAACCAGGAATCCGATAACCGCGCAGCCGGCCCGAATCGAACCACTTGCTGACAGTACGGGGTGCAACTTTACAGATCTTGGCTACTTGACCAGTAGTGAAGATCGTCCTCATTGCGGGCTCTCCAATCAGATGCTCTCTTGCCAACTTAGAGGGTTTGTCGTGCCCTCAAGATCTTCACCCCTACAACGACGGCCGGCTCTCCTAGCCAGTGGGTCCGTGACATACAAAACCATCGCGGCTCTTGGGTCGGGGTTTATCTTAGGCTATGTGGGTCGTGTGCTTTCCTTAGTTTGCGTTTGCACTTTCAAAGCGAAAGTATCAAAAGTGCAACTCAGTTCATGCCGATTGTCCAATCGGTATTTCGTGGCGCACGCTCCTCCTCAAACGTGCTACGTCGCGGGGGCTGGAAAGTGAGACCAACAGCCAAACGCCGGATAAATCCAGCAACGTTGGCAGGACGAGTGTCTAACATGTCCTTCCCCCCCAATAGACTGTTGAACCCGCCGCTTTCAACTTGAAAAAGGTTCAATTTGAAAAAGGCGACCGCCACATCCTTGCAGTTGTCATAAGACAGAATGCGGGTCGGTTCCAATCCAACCGTCTGACCTATACTTTCGACGTTTCCGGCCTTGACACTTTAAAATCTTTGTCCCAAGGACCAAATCCGGCTTGACATAATCCCAAATGTCGCACCACGACCGGCGAACAGGTCAGCGAGTCAGCGCGAAACGGGAGGAGGATGTCGAACGGAACCTCTTTCCCACACAGAACTTGGCGCAGCATGCGCAACCAATGGCGCTGCGAGGTGTTGCTTCCTCAGATGAGAGTTGGCCGGAAAGTGCGGTTTTGTTTCAACCGACCGCCCCAGTCTGCCCAACCCGAAATCGCGGCAGAACCGTCAGCCGTTACGGCACAGCGGAACGCTGAATTATCGTCCCTGCCTTACGCGGCGGCGTTCATTTCGCCATCCTGCGTCGTCGATTCATCCGATGTTTTCGGAGAACTCGCCGAAAAGCTACCATCTTCACCGACGTCCTCGAAGCGGACGTTCATTCGCTTCGACACACCGGCTTGCTCCATCGTCACGCCATATAATACGTCGGCCTGCGTCATCGACGGTTTGCGGTGACTGATCATGATAAACTGCGTCGTCTCGCGAAATTCTTGCAGCAATGAAACGAAGCGACCGAGATTCGCCTCGTCCAATGCGGCATCAACTTCATCCAGTATGCAGAACGGACTCGGTCGGCACTTAAAGATAGACAACAACAGGGCAACCGCCGTCATTGTTTTCTCGCCGCCGCTAAGTAACGATATGCTTCGCAGCTCTTTGCCCGGTGGACGGGCGACGACATCGATTCCACATTCCAGGACATCGTCGGCGTCTTCGAGCACAATGTCGGCCTCGCCGCCACCGAACAGTTTGCGAAACAGCTCCTGAAACTGTCCGCGAATCGCCCCAAACGTCTCCACGAACATCCGTTTGCTCTCGACGTTGATCCGGCGGATGATGTCATCGAGCGCGTTTCGGGCCTCGACCAGATCGGACAATTGATCACTCAGCCGATCGTACCGTTCTGCCAATTCGTCGAGATCGGTCAGACTTTCCGAGTTGACGTTGCCCATCAGCTTCATTCGCCGCCTTAAACGATCCACGCGAGATTCCAACTCATCGCGAACCTCTTCGAATGACGGCATGTCCTCGTCGGCAGACAACGACTCCAGATCGATGACGACGGTTTCGTTTATTAGGGCAGCCGATTCACAGTCGCCTTCTTCTTCTTCTGCATCAAGTTCTTCACTTGGCGAATCGCTGTCGGCGAGATCTGCCGATTCAACTGTCTCCTCTTCTTCATCTTCGTCCATCGCAGCAGGCGAAGTGGTCTCGTCTTCCCGCTCGCCTCGCAGTTCCTCAAGATAGGCGGCATAGGCCGACTTTCCGGATGCGACCACATCCTTGAAATCAACCTGGTACTCCTCTTCAATTCGTTCGACGAAGCTGTTGATTTGTCCGTCGATTTCACGAAGTCGCATTTCCTGTTGATGCAGAGCATCGTTGCGGTCGCGGCGTTGCTGGCGCACCGCATCGATTTCGCGTTGATTCTGCAATCGGACATCACGCAGTTGTCGTTTCTCCCGTAGCGTTGCGGTCGCTTTGTCCGCAGAGCCTTCATCGATCAACTGCAATTCCGCCAGTGCGGCATTTGTGTTCAGAATGTGCAGCGTAATCTGAGAGCGTTTGGCGACGACGAGCTGGTAACGGCGTTCCGCTTCACTCTGTTGTTGCTGCCGCTGATCGAGATCGCGATCCAACCGAGCAACTGCCTCGCGCATGGCGCTCAGGCGTTCCTCACTCTTGGCGGAATCGAGCTGTTCGGTGCCGCGGCGGCGTTCGAGTGTCGCGCGACGTTGCGTTTGCCGCGCCACGAGTTGTTCGGTCCTGGCGACATCGGCGTCCAACTGTTTCATACAGTCTTCGGCAGCGGCAACGCGGATTTGCGATTGTTCTAATTCGTCGCGAAACTGCCGTTCCTGCGCGGCACACTTTTCCGCTTCCGCCTGCGACTTTTCGCGATCGCGCTGCAGCCGTTTGATTTCGCGATTGCGTTCGTCCACATCGGCCTGACATACAGAAAGCGCAGTGACGGCATCGCGATGAACGGCGTCGGCGTCGGCCACGGCGTCGTTCGCCTCAGCTAACGAATCATCGAGGCCGGCCAGGCGTTTTTCTTCACGGGCGATTCCCCGTTCCAGGTTCTGCAAATCCTGCTTGAGACTCCGCAGCTCGCTTTTGCGAGAGACGATTGCCGATTCGGCCCGCACGCTACCAACCACAATGGTGCCATCGGCGGCAAGCAACTCACCCATTCGCGTCACAAACCGGCAGCCGCGACCATCGCTGGCCGATAGCGCGAGCGCGTCTTCAATCGTGTCGACGATCCAGGTATCGGACAGCAGCCGTGCTGCCAGACCCTCGGCCTGCGGCGCACTTTTCACAAAACGGTCTGCGCGGCCGACGACGCCGGGATACTGCGACAAGTCGGGGAGAATCGTTTCATCGATGCCGAAATGACCGAACCGCGAGGACCGTTCGGGAGTCGGCTCGCCCCTCAACTCTTGCCCGTTCATCACATGCGGAACGACAAACCCAACACGTCCGGCGATACGGTAATCCCCTTTCGACAGATAGTCGATCAGCGGCCCGTATTCCTTCACGACAATCAACTGCGACCGCTCGCCAACCGCCACTTCCAATAAGGCGGCGTATTCAAAATCGACTGTGAGAAGATCGGCCGCACTGCCAAGAATGCTGTTCCACGGTGGGTGATTTGACGTTTGGGAGCGGCTGAGGATTTCCTTGACACCGATGCCCAATCCTTCCTGCCGGTTTTCGAGATCTTCGAGGACGCTCGTTCGCGCCTGACCGGCACTACGCTGCTCGCGTTGCTCGGCAAGCGCCCTTTGGAACTGCGAGTGCTCGCGCAATAACGACTCGCGTTTCTGCTGCAACTCCTGCAGTTGATTTTCGGCGACTGCCGCCCGTCCGCTCGCCTCACGTGCACGCTCTTCATATTCCCTGTTTTCAGCCTGGCAGGCTGCGGTCTGTTGATCGATCTCATCGCAACGGCGCTCAGCGTCCTGCCGATTGTCGATTGCCGCCGCCTGTTGCGAAGCCAGCGCAACGGCTCGATTCGTCTCGTCGGAAACCTGCTTCGAATGATCGGCAATACGAAGTTGATGTTCTTGCAATAGAGCGCGGGTTTGTTCGATCTTCCTGTCAAATTCTTCGATGCGATTTTCGCGAGCCGTCAGTCGATCCCGATGACGCGCGTACTCGTTTTCGTCCGCTGTCAGGCTGTGCATGTTGTGTTCGCGTTCGGCGACTGCCTCGTTGGCTCGCGCAACAAACTTGCTCGCTTGCTGACGTAACCGGACGAGTTCTGTTTCCAGCTCGCGCCTTCGCGCCGATTGATGCCGAACGGTCGCGTTGTGTCCTGCGATCGTTTCGCGATTGGCCGATCCCTGTTGTTCGACATCGCGAAGCCGATCGTCGATCTCAGCGATATTGCCGTCGAGAGCGGTCTGCCGTTCTTCGGCCTCAGCCAGGCTGCCGTTAAGCTCTGCAACTTCCGATTGCAGGTCAGCAATGTCGCTCTCGATCTGGCGAAGACTTCCGGAGAGATGTCGGTGATCGTCGGCCGCCAATCCCAGCCACAGTTCCTTCAGTTCGACAGACGCCTCTCGAAATCGCGTCGCTTTGGCCGCCTGACTTTTTGTGGAATTCAGTTGGCCTTCGACCTCATCGACGATGTCGGTCAGTCGCAACAAATTCTGCTCGACGCGATCCAGTTTTCTCAGTGCTTCGGCTCTGCGCGATTTGTAGCGGCTGATGCCGGCCGCCTCTTCGAAAACCTGGCGGCGGCTGGTGGCGTTGGCCTGGAGAATTTGCTCGACGCGGCCCTGTTCGATGATGGCATAGGCCGACGAGCCGGCCCCGGTTCCCATGAACAACTCACGGACGTCTTTCAGCCGTGCGATGGCGCCGTTGATCAGGTATTCCGAATCGCCGCTGCGCATGATGCGGCGGCCGATCTGCACTTCCTGAAACTCCGAAGGCAATAAACCGTTCGTGTTGTCGAGCGTCAGCGTTGCTTCGGCCATGCCGGACGCTTTACGACCGGTCGCCCCACTGAAGATGACGTCGGTCATCTCCTTCCCACGGAGGCTCTTGGCACTCTGGTCGCCAAGAATCCATTTGATGGCATCGACGACGTTGCTTTTGCCACTGCCATTGGGGCCGACAATTGCCGTAATCCCCGAATGGAATTCAAAGCGCGTGCGGTCGGCGAAGCTCTTGAAGCCGTAGATTTCCAGCGACTTGAGCATCAGCCAACCTTACCCGAAACGCGAACGTCGCCTATGACCGATGGCCGCAACTGTTGAACACACCGGCCGATCATCTCTGCGTTTCGTTCGCTTCATCGGCGAATTCGTCATCAGAAGCTCGTCTGTCCGTCTTGCGCGGTTCGTCTTTTTTATCTTCGTTTTGATCGAAATCGAAGTCATCGTCGGCCGTTGCGTCGTCCTTCTTCGCCGCCGGAAACGGAGATTTCCAGTAACGTCGCAAGTCGTACCACTTGCCCGGATCACTGACGTCAAATGAGTTATCAGAAGAGTCGAGTTTTCCCTCATCGCCAACGTCAAACGAACCGTCGGTCATGTCGTTCTCTTCGTCGTCCTCTTCGCGAATATCGACGGTGCTTGAAACGCCCGAGTCGAGATCGAGGCCGCCGAACTTGCCGGAACGGAACGACTTCTTCCCTTTGTTTCCACGCGTTGAGAAAATATTCGGTGCCTGGTTGGGGTTGCCGATGCGTGTGCGGCGGCGTTCACCCAACGACTCCGACGGTCGATAGTAAACACGTCCGGACTGCGGAACGGCGTCGAGTTCGATCGTCCCGGGGACGTTGTGCTGTTTGTCGGCCTGTGCCAACATCTGGGCGATGTCGGGATACGTCGCATCCAACTCGGCGACCGCCCGAATGACGTCGGCAACCCGAGCAGAAACACGTTTGCGACGGTCCGGCTTTCCAACTTCGTAACGGGCGACCGTCACCTGGTCTGCGCCTTCTGCAGCGGTAATGAGTATGTCGTTGCCGGCGCGTAATGCCAATGGCGTTTGGAATCGCTGATCGCTGCCGAAGAGAACGATTTCCGCTTTCTTGCGGTTTGTCAGGTGGATCATCGGCGGGCCGGTGGTATTCAACACGTGAAATTTGAATTCGTCGCTGATGTCCTCTCCGCGAACGAGGGGGTCGCGGCGATCGGCAATTGTCAGGGCGCGCCAGGCACCGTATCGCGTTTCGGCACTTGCCTCGTGGAGAAGTTCGCGTAGCAGCAAACTCACTTCAGGCTCTTCGCTGGCCGCGAGCGCCGCAAACGCAAAGACACGAAACGCCGGTTCGTCGCGGGCTGCATTGACTAACGTCCGCATGCCGTCCCGTTCATTCAGATACGTCAGCGCGATGGCGGAATGGAATCGCACCTCCAACGAGGGATTATTCAACCCCGCGCGAAGAATTGGAACGGCGCGCGATCCAATGGCTTCCAGTTGCATACTCGCCAGTTCCGCTGTCGCAGAACTGTTCAAATCCTTTTTGAGTCGCTGTGTCCGCACGCGTTGTGCGACCTCGGTCTCACGAAATGCGATGTTACGAATGACCTGTAAGTAGCGCGGATAATTGTCCCGATACCGCAGCGGAACGATCAGCTCAATTCGCTGATCGGTTAATGCTTCGGCCAATGGTCGCTTGATGCCTGACTTGTCGTAGTCGCTGTAGCGCTTACCAATGCGGTCGGCAATTCGTCTTGAGTTGCGGACACTGCGGAAATCGTTTCGCAGGAACAACGCGAGATCGCGATCTTTAAGTGACATACCACCGCCCAACACTTTTCCGCGACGCAATAACGCGGCGCGAGATTCTTTGCCCCCTTCGGTGGCGGAAATCAACAGTGGCCCCCTGGCCTTGGCATAGACGTGACCTTTCATGGGTCCCTGGCCGGGAACAACCGCTTGTTCGGACAGATGCGTCTCCATCAGCCAACCACCGTTGAGGCTGGTTGTTTCATCTGCCCCCGGCACGCGTACCTCAATGTCGAACTTTTCGCCTTTGCGAATCAGCGGAGGCAAGTAGGCCTGAATGACAACCAACGCCGTCGAGGGTGAGCGGAGAATGGCATTGGGGCTGCGAATGCCGCGACGACGCATGTCTTCCATGAGCCGCGTGCGGAAACTGGACGGCGGCGGATCGCTACCGGTTCCCGGCAACCCGGTGACCAACCCCACGCCTTGCAGCGAAATCAGGTTCAAGCCAGTCACCGTCGTGTAATCGCCGACCATAGGAATGTCGAGTGTCGTCTCGAATTCATCGTCGAATTCATCCTCATCCATGTCGTCCTTGTCGGGACTTTGCGATCGCAGGCTCAGCGATTTCCAACTGGGCATGTTGGGCATGCTCGGCCAATTCCACGCCATTGGACGCGAGCCAAATTGCTGGCAGCCGGCCACGCTGAGGACTAATGCCGCGACGAGCCACTGAGAGTTCGACGAGAGTGATTTCATTGAGAATTTGCGCATGGGGAGGACTCCCACCGTGAACGGGGATGGCAGGAACGACCTTGTAACGCAGCGATTGATAACAGGCCGTCGAAGTTGACGCGCAACCTGCAGCAACCGTCCGCACGAGGCAGTTCGGAGTGATGTGAATTGGATTGAATGAGCGTGTGAGAGAGAGGAAGGAGCGAGGAGAATAGATGCTGCGTCGAAAGTGGTCAAGATCGGTTTCTGAGACGACAACGATTCAGCAGAAGCGAGAAGTGACGCAGATTGCGCGAACCGCCTTAACGCAAAGATGCAGAGAACGCAAAGGGCCAAGAGAATTCGCCTATAGGAGCCTGAAGCGCAAGCGAAGGAGCATCAGAGCAGATAATCGAACGCCATTTCTCCTTCGCTTGCGCTGCAGGCTCCAATTTTCTTTGCGAAACTTTGCGCCTTTGCGTCGAAAAAACGAAGCGCATAGTCCCGCAAACACCGACATCACCACCCCCGCCAATTGACCTTGACCGGTTTGGGGGCGTGACTTATAGTCCCGCCCCGTTCCGTATGAGTTGACCCAAACCGACAGTTATTCCTCACAGGCCCAAATCGGAGAACAGCACGATGAGTGAAGGGACTCACTCCAACCCCAACCCACCCAATTGGTCGTCGCGGCTTCGGGCGCTCGGCGGAAACAAGCCCGCCTTGTTTATCGCTGCATTGGGTGTCGCCGTTCTGTCGGCCGGCCTGTTAATGCAGGTCTTCCGCGCCGACGACGTGGCTGCCGAACGCGAAGGTAGCCGCAGCTCCGATGGGGCCGGAAAAGCACGCGTCTCGGGATCACAACAAATGGCGCAGGTGGGCGACCAGGTTATTACCTACGACGCTGTCGCCAAAGAGTGTGTTAAACGTTACGGCGAGGAAGTGCTGGAAAAACTGATCAACCGCACCATCATTCAGCAGGCTTGCCTGAAGCGTGGAGTTTCGGTCACCACGGTCGAGGTGAAACAGGAAGTCCAGACGATTGCACAGAAATTCAAACTCGATCCCACCACCTGGTATCAAATGCTGCAGGCCGAACGCAACTTGAGCCCGTTGCAATATCAACGGGATATCATCTGGCCGATGCTGGCTTTGAGAAAACTCGCCGGCGACAATATTGTCATCACCGACGAAGACCGAACGAAGGCCTTCGAGCGAGACTACGGGCCGCGCGTGGAAGCCAAAATGATCATGCTCGACAACCTGCGACGGGCCGAAGAAGTTTGGCATCGAGCGACGCAAAAGAAAGAGGACTTCAGCCGTTTGGCACGCGAGTTCTCCATCGAACCAACCAGCCGTGCGCTGGGCGGCGACATCCCCCCCATTCGCATGCACATTGGCAGCCAGGAAGTCATCAAACAGGCATTCAAACTCCAGGTCGGCGAAACTTCGGGCATCATTCAGGCGGGTCCCGGTCGCTATGTCATCCTGCTTTGTGAAGGTTTCACCGAACGGGTGGCAAGTTACAAAGAGGTGAGCGAACTCATTGAAAAGCATCTGATGGACGAAAAACGGCAGGAAGCCGTTTCCAAAGTGTTTGAAGAAATCAAGAAAGAAATCCGCGTGGACAATTACGTGACGAATCTTTCGTCCGGCGGCGTGCGACAGGCATCGGGAACATCGACCGGCAACTTCAAGGCTGGCGGTAAAGTGGTCCCAACCAATGACACTTCGAGGCAACCCGCGTCGAGAACATCGGGCGGTCGCAGTCCTGCTCCGCGTTAATCGTTCACACGATTTCCGTTGAACCATCGACGGCGTGTTGGCAGCCATTTCGGCAGCCAACACGCCGTTTTTTTGTTGCGCACGGATTCATGGCGGATGCCAACTTTCGAGCGGCAAGGGGTTACAACGCCGATCGGATTTCGGTTTAATGCAACTCCGACTGCGTTTAATGCCAGGTAGAATCTCGAATGTCAGGTTGGCTGCCAGTGGCGCCCGTCAACTTGGGATTGAGCGAGACAACGAGTGTCGGATTTGTCCGAATCATAACGACTCAAGTTCGTGAGAATGGATCACTTGACCGACACCGCCGAAATTCGATCGCTGTCCGATTTGAGCAACTCGGATGGTGCGGCGATGACGTTCGACCGCGTGATTCGACTGATCCAGAACGCATCGGAGTCGATCGTCATCCACATGTTTGTGTGGCGAAACGACGAAATCGGTAATCAAATCGGTCGAGAGATCCTCGCAGCGGCCGACCGTGGCGTGAAGATTCACATCAAGAAAGACGTCGGCGCGTTCATGTACGAGCGGATTGAGATGAACCGCAAGTCATTTTTAACGTGACAATCTCGCCCTTAAAACGCCTCATCTACAAGATCAACGCACTCACCTTCCCCGACACCTACGTCGAGGACGATTACGACGACAGTCTCGGCCAACAGGTGATGGCCCACCAGAACGTCACAATGGAATGGGTCAACCACACGCATTCCAAGTATTATATTTTCGACCGGCAGATCATGGTCACCGGCAGTATCAACATCGAAGATCGCCACCGGGGATATCGCGATTACATGGTCGAGATTTCCGGCGAGGAACTCATCGAACGATTTCGACTCCGTAATCGCGCCGCCGTTGCGTTCGATGACAACCGTTCGCTCGACTTCGTGTTCAACAATGTGATCGACGGAAAGAAACAATTCGAAATCAAACCGGCCATGCTCGAACTGATTTCGGCGGCCCGGCGTTCGCTGTACATCGAAATGGCATACATCGGCGATCCGGATATCAGCCGAGAGATTATCGAAGCCGCAAAACGTGGCGTGGAAGTCACCACATTATTCTCCAGGGCGGCTAACATCGGTAACGACATCAACTACCGGTCACTGCTGCGAATTTGTCGCCAGGTGGAAATCGCAGTCATCCTTTCCGAGAAGATGATCCACTCCAAGCTGATGCTGTTTGACGACAACACCGCCATTCTGGGTTCGGCAAATACGTCGGTCTTTTCGATGCAAAAGGCGGTCGAGATGGACGTCGTCGTCAAAGACAATCCACAATTCATCGATTCGATCAGGCAGACAATCGATTTGCGCGTGAGCCAGGGTCGTAAGGTGCAGTCGCTGAAAGAGCTAAGCAACTACAACAAAGTGGTTGCCTCACTACAACAGCTACATCAATTGATTCATTGAGGGAGACGCTGCGATGACTGACGAACCGGCGAAGGAATCGCGCGGAGTGATGCGGCGTCTGGCTCGCTGGATTGTCAGTCGGTACTATCCAAATGTTGAGATTTCCGGTGCCGATCGCGTTCCGCAAACCGGCCCGGCTTTGCTTTGCGCAAATCATTCGAATTCGCTGGTCGATCCCGTTCTCATCGGCGTCGCCGCCAAGCGGCCCGTGCGGTTTATGGCCAAGGCTCCGTTGTTCGAGCAATTCATTCTCGGCCCGATCATGCGCGATCTGGGAATGGTCCCCGCCTATCGCGGCAGCGATGATGGCAGCGACGTCCGCAAGAATTTCGAAAGTCTCGACGTGGGAGCAAAGGTCCTCGTCGATGGCCAGGCAATGGGGATCTTTCCGGAAGGAAAATCAACCGACCAGGCACATTTGGAAATGGTGCGATCCGGTGCCGCCCGCATGGCAATTCAGGCGAGCGAAGAGGGAGCCACTGAGCTGAAAGTGGTCCCCATTGGAATCACCTACGAACGCAAGGACGAGTTTCGCTCGTCTGCCTGGGTCCAGATCGCCGAACCAATCGATGTTAGCGAATGCCTGCAGCAGCACGAGGGCAACTCACGCAAGGCACGGCGAGCGCTCACCGAGGAATTGGAAACTCGGCTGAAGAGCGTCGTCGTCCATTTGGACGAACCGGAATGGGAACCGTTGCTGGGCGATCTGGAAATTATTGCCGAGTCGCCACAACAGAAGGGACGAAAACCGGTACCGCCGCTGCGGCGTCGCAAACGACTCGCCGATGCGATGAACCATTTTCTGGCCAATGATCGCGAGCGGGCCGAATCGATTGCCGGGGAAATCAAAGCGTATCGCGAACAAGTGGAAACGGCCGGGCTTCGTATCGATTCACCCGTGTTGCGGATGCACGGTTTGAGAGTGCTGACCGAGTTGTTGTGGGAATCTCTCTGTCTGATCCTGTTATTCATTCCGGCATTCATTGGCACGATGCAGCATCTGGTTCCGTTTGTGATCGTTCGCAGGATCGCCTCACGACTGGATCAGCCGGGCCGCAAGACCGTCTCGACCAACCGACTGATGGTTGGACTGCCGATTTACCTGTTGTGGTATGCGGCGGTAGCGTGGTGGATGGTCGATTACCAGTTCGCCGCATGGTACACGTGGGGCTGGCTCATCGCCTCGCCGTTTTGCGGCGTGGTCGCCGTTCATTATTGGCGGCGGGCAAAGCGGGCCGCGATTTTGTTATGGCATCAGGCACAGGTCATCGTGCGCCGAGAGACATTACTCGGTTTGCGAAAACAGGGAGAGGAACTCCAGAAAGACATTTCGACGCTGGCCGAAGATTACGCGAAAGTCGTCCCGCGGCCCGAAATGAAACTGCTTCCGACATCGAACCGAAAGTGGAAGCGCATGGCCGGAAGACTCTCGGTGGTGCTGCTAATTGCCGCCGCTGTTTTGTTCGGCCGATATCTGCTGTTCGACGTACCGCTCAGCAGCGGTGGACTCGACTTGAATTCGATGCAACCGGCCCGTGTTGAACAGTTGCTCGATGGTGACGAGCAGCAGATCACATTCCTTGTTGATGGACTCGACGCACTCGAAACGGAGGCAACTCAAGTTCAAGCGGAGTTCGCCGACGGTCGCCGTTCGTTCTCCAACCAGAAAGACAACGACGACGTCCGCGAGTTGATGCGACGGTTTCTGACCTACCAACGCGCGATGATGCGGATCGTCTGGAGGTATCAGCAGTACTCGGCAATCGAAGATGAAGAACTACGGCTGCGAACTTTCCTGCTCGATTTCACCGCCGGCGCGGCGTTGTACGAAAACTCGTTGAAGTTCATTCATCAATTTGGCGACAGTACGACGGCCGTTGCCAAACTCAACGAGGCAGAGCCGAACTGGGGCATTCCGCCCGGTCTGTACGATGCGATCCGACACGACCTGGCCAGCCTGCAGAACATCAAGATGTTCGAGGCGGCCCGACAGTATTATCACCAGGATCAAGTGCAGGCACTTTTCGACAAGTACGAACTCGCTGGCAAACCGCCCTACGATCGCTTTCATGAGGCGATTGCCGATGCCGAAGAGACCATTCAGGAAGACGAAGTCTCGGTCCCTGAGAAAATCGTCAAAGTCGCGGCGAACGACCTGGGGGATTTGATTCACAACCTGCAGTACGAAACACAATCGGCCATCTCGACCTGGATTGGCGACTTCAAGATCCGGCAGCCGCACACGGGAAAACCGCTGATCACAACAGCGCAACTTGCCAGACTCTCCGGCATGCTTCAGCCGGGTGACATTCTGTTGGAGCGACGCAATTGGTATCTCTCCAACGCCTTCCTGCCCGGTTACTGGCCACACGGGGCCGTCTATGTCGGCACGGCGGAAGACCTGCAGCGGCTTGGTCTGGACGAGAACGAACACGTCCGCAAACACTGGGAAGAATTCACCGCCAAAGACCACGAAGGCCACGAACACGTGATCATCGAGGCGGTTAGTGAGGGCGTGATTTTCTCGTCGCTGGAACATTCCATCGGGCAGGCCGATTCCGTCGCCGTGTTGCGGCCCAACGTTTCAGATGAAGAAAAGAAGACAGCCATCGCGACGGCCTTCAGTTTTGCCGGCCGCCCTTACGACTTTGAATTCGATTTTGAAACAACCGACATGTTGGTCTGCACGGAAGTTGTGTTCCGCACCTACGGTGGAAATGCCGGCCCGATCGACTTTCCGCTGCAAACCATCATGGGCCGAGAGACCATGCCCGCGATCAACCTCGTCCAGAAGTTCAATAAGGAATACGGAACCAAAGACGCGCAATTCGAGTTCATCGCCTTCATCGACGGCGACGAACGAACCGAAACCTCGACCTTTCACACCGACGTCGAAGTGTTTCTCGAAACAGAACACCGCCCGGCCAGTTCCTTCACCCAAGGATCAAAACTCCACGCCCTGGGCGACATCGGCCCGCTGGGCTGGGTGTTGTTATCGCTAACAATTCTTGCCGGCATCTCTCTGGTGGTTCCGGCACTGAATCGGCGTATTCACTCGAATGCTGTTTGAAAGATGGCGACTCGCAGTGAGAACGCCTGTTCCCTCTGGCGCAGCATGTTACGATCAAGACGTGTCCCGATTTGGACAAACGGTCGTTTGGGAGATTGCCATGCTGATCCTTGCGCTCATGTTCATGATCTTCATTGTGGTTGTCGTTGTCATTGTCGCTCTCGTCATTCGGCACGTTGTGCTGATCGCCAAGAAGAAAAGTCGCCCCGGTTTTCCTCAGGTTTTTTGGGGATCGATTGCCTGGCTGTTACTGTCACCGATCGTGATTGGACCGATCTTTGTCGTGATGGAATTCAGGGGACTGAGAGAGTCCTCCCAAAAAGCCGGCCAGCGACGGCTGAAGGAACGCGTGGCACTGCGCGAGGAGTTTCCCATGGAGTCGCTGGCTGTGCGGCTCCAATATGAAATGGCCCCTGACGTGGACGAGTTAGAACCCGATGGCAACAAATTTAGCCCGTCCGTCGAACAGCGACTGACCTCGTACGAAGAACAACAGGAAACCGACTGGCGAAGTCATCGGCTGGAAAGGCTTCACGACAAGACGACAGATGAGTTCCTGGCAAGTGCCGGCTTTGGAGTGTTCAGGATGCCAACCGTTGAGAAGGAGGATATCGAACTACCGGAATCTCCCCCCGTTCCATTCAATGAACCTGGGAAGAGCTTTGAACGCTACACACCGGAACGCACGACTTTTGACGGTGTGACGCTCTTGGATGACAGCGAATCACGCAACACCCGTCCGGGCAGTTCATCCCTCGCCGCGTATCACATTTCCGGGCTGACCGAGTTTCTTGCGCCCAGCCGCATGGGATACATCAAGGATCGCGAGCATGTTGCCGGCTTTCAGTCGCATCGCTTTGGGAAGATGCCGGAGTTCCCTGAACGGAAAACGCAGACGGCCGATTGGCGGGTCGTTCGCTTGGAACTTGTGAGCCTGCTCAAGCACGACACGCCGGTGGTCTATGTGTCGAAAAACCTGCCGCGTATGGATGAATTGGCAGCTGCTCCAACGCGGTCGTTGGATGAAATGGAACTTGCCGCCCTACCACAACTTCGTCGCGAGCGCGACATCGTGATTGAACACGAAGGCAACGTGATCCAGATGCTTGGCTCGATTCGCGCCAGCAAGACCTGCTTGAAATGTCACAGCGTAAGACGGGGAGAACTGTTGGGCGCATTCACCTATGAACTGCGCCGCCTCAAACCGATTCCACGACCGTCGCCACCGAAGACGAGCAACAGTCCGCCGACGTAGATATTTCACACCTGCTCACGCTTCGACCTTCAACCCCGTTTCCTGAATCGCCGCCCGGCCCGATTTGCGGAAGGGGCGCGGCATGGGTTGGGCTTTGTCGTTTGCATCGATGGTGCGGCAGCGCAGGGTGTATTTGCCGGCCGGTAAGCCGGGCATCAAGATGGCCCAGTGGGCTTTCGCCAGACGAATCGGCCAGGTTTTTGGTTGGCCGGTCTTTGGGTCGAAACCGTAGGTTGGCGACGGAATTTGATTGTCGGCGATGTCGCCGCCCCAGTTCTTTGGCGGTGGAAGAATCTCGGCATCGCGCCACGGCGCTTTGGTGAAATACTTATCGTCGCTGCGCCATTCCTCGTCGTTGTTCTGAATCCAGACCTGAACTTTTTTCAGACCCGAGATGCCGACCTGCGCGTAACCGGTCACAGCGACGGGTTGATCGGGCTTCACCGCTGCGGGAACCGAGAGCGTTTCGCAAAACGTTTTCAGCGGACTATCGACGTCGTTCTTGGCCGCGCCGTAGGTGTCGTTCGACTGCCAACGATGCGACAGATAAAGATGCGTCAACCATTTGATATTTTTGAAGCCGTACGCTTCGGGAACGACAATTCGCACCGGAGCGCCGCGCTTGGGCGTGAGCCATTCGCCGTTGAGTTTGTAGCAGAGAATGACCGGCGGCAAACCGTAGGGGTCTTCAAGAATTCGGCCGACCGACAGCGAACTGCGAAACTCCTGCTTGGGGTCGTCGTTGTGATACCCGTAGTAATGCACGCGACGTAAAGCCGGACTGGGCTGAGCCAACCAGAGTACTTCGCGGAGCGGCACACCTTCCCAAATCCCCATTCCCAACGGGCAGCCCAAATTGAGGCAGGTCATCACCTTGGGAAATCGCACGGCATGCTTCTCGGCCAGTTTCATCAAGTCTTTGAAAGTGAAGGCGGTGCCTTTCTCTTTCGTCAGCGGATTGCGCAAACGGACTTTGTCTTTGGGATCGTCGAGCACTTCGAGCGACCAGGTGTCGCGCGTCAGGCCGAGTTCCTTGTTCTTCGCCTCGTCGAACGAATGCGGCTTGGGATTGCCCCGCGAAACGTCGCGAAATGCGGTTTGTTTTGTCAGCCAGGTTTCCAAGCCGTCGACTACTTTCTGCAATGCGGGATCGCGTTCGCCTGCATTCGCGAACAACGGCAACGCACTAAGTGCCGCCACACCGGCAGTGCCACAACGAAGAAAGTAACGCCGCGTGAGATTCGAATGTTCGGCGAGGAAATCGGTGAGTGCAGGATTCATCGTGCGAAACCTCGAAAGTGGTTACATTGTCAGTTGAATAGAATGATACCCCGGCGCGGCCCTGCGTTCTACCCGTTCGGTTCGCCATTGCCTTCCATCAATGACACATACCAGGACAGGTGATATGATAAATGACTGCTGATGTGATCCAAGATGTCAGCTCCCCCGCCCCACGATAAGGTACGGCTATGCGAACCTTCCCCACGATTCTCTGCTGTTGCTTTTTTGGTTGGGTCGCGTCGGCGTCGGCCGATGATGCGAAACCGGTCGAGAGCGCGGCAAAACGTTGGGCCGACGGCGGCAGTGGGGGGACGCCCGACTTCTTTCGCCACGTGGTGCCGTTGTTTTCCAAGTTGGGCTGCAACAATCGCGCGTGTCACGGTTCGTTCCAGGGGCAGAACGGCTTTCGCCTGAGCCTGTTCGGCTTCGAACCGATTGAAGATCACCGCGAACTTCACGAGAACGACGGAGACGGCATTCGCATCGACACCAAGAATCCCGATGCCAGCCTGGTGCTGTTCAAACCGACGCACGGTGACGAACACGAGGGCGGCGAGCCGATGAAAACCGGTAGTTGGCAGCACCGGATGTTTCGGCAATGGATTGTCGATGGTGCGAAATACGAACCAAAAACTGAAGTCACAATCACCCGGTTTGAGGTGACGCCCCCGGAGATTACTCTCAACGATTCGAGCAAAACCGTAGCGCTGCGTGCGACCGCCTACTTCTCCGACGGAACCGTGGAAGACGCGACCGGCCTGACCGTGTTTTCCAGCAACGACGATGCAATTGCCAAGGTGACCGACGACGGCGAAGTGACCGTTTCGCGAACGGGCGACACGGCAATTATTGCCCGCTACGCCGGCAGTGTGACGAGTACACAAGTGCTGGTTCCGGCAGCCGACGACGGGACGCCGTATCCGTTGACGTTCCCGCACAACGAAATCGATGAGTTTGTTGGCTCCAAGCTTCGCAAGTTGAATATCCGCCCCTCGAATTTGTGCAGCGATGCGGATTTTGTCCGCCGGGTTTTTCTGAATGTCATCGGCGCACTGCCCACAGCCGACGAAACCCGCAAGTTTCTCGCCGACCGCGCGCCCGATAAGCGGGCGAAGCTAATCAACGAACTGCTCGAACGCCCCGGCTATGCGCGGTATTGGGGCATGAAATTTTCCGACTGGACCGGCAACAGCAAGTACATCAACAATGAAGCCATGCTGTCGAACTGGCTGTGGCAACATTGGATCGAAGACAAACTGTCGCGCGACATTCCTTACGATGAAATCGTGTACGGGTTCGTCTGCGCGACCAGCCTGGAAGGCCGCCCGCGCGAAGAGTTCTTGACCGAAGCGAAAACGATTTTGCACAAGGCCTCGGGCCGATACAACTACGACGACGACCACATTTACGCCCGACGGAAAACCAACGAGCTGTACTGGAGCAACGTCGAACGTCGCAATCCCAACACGATGGTGTTACAGACGGCCAATTCCTTTCTCGGCCTGCGTTTGGAATGTGCGCAATGTCACAACCATCCGTTCGATCGCTGGACGAAGAAAGACTTCGAGCAATTCAAGTCGATCTTTATGATGGTTCGCTTCTGCGATCCCGTCACTGGCGAAGAGAAAAAGAAGGGCGGCGGTCGCGGTTACGGCGATGAATCGGTCGAACCGGGCGTGACCTGGCGATTTGTCGGTCAGGTAAAAAAGGTCGCGCCAAAGTTGCTCGGCGGCCCTGAACTGCCGTACGAAGAAAACGGACCCGACGCGCGGGTCGAATTGTGGAAGTGGATGCGATCGCCGGAGAACCCCTATTTCGCGGGTTCTTCACCGATTTTAATGGGTGTTTTCAGCACGGTTTGAGTTTCAGTTTTCCACAGAAGAACAGGATGCGGGTGCGGTAGTTCGCAAAGTTGCGGAAGCCGCGGGCGTTCGACTTGA
>Ga0114999_10001792_pt1 | contig 29320 bp, 26 predicted proteins | sample ArcticOcean_MG_C_3_FD_89820 | JGI IMG/M metagenome (GOLD analysis project Ga0114999, IMG submission 89820) | Marine microbial communities from western Arctic Ocean - ArcticOcean_MG_CB8_126 | ecosystem: Environmental > Aquatic > Marine > Oceanic | place: Arctic Ocean: Canada Basin | collected...
CATGTGAGCGAAAACGTTAATCGTGTTAATGTCGAAGCCGCCCAATAGGCTGAGGGAGTTAACAAGAGATTTGGGAACAAAGTTAATTTGATAGAAATTTATATAAAAATTATTCGTAATACGCATGGATAAAAGGACCAAAACAGCGAAAAATGGCTAAAACTAAAAATTCTTTGCATCCAGGCGAGAAGACGTCTCGGAAGAAAGGCACATACCATCACGGAAATTTGCGCCGGGTCTTGCTCGATTCCGCTCTTGCTATGGTGGAAAAGGAAGGCTCGGGAGGCGTCTCTCTGCGCGCTGTGGCACGACTAGCCGGAGTCTCACCGGCCGCACCCTATCGCCACTTTGCTGGAAAAGAGGGTCTTTTGGCGGCTGTTGCCGAAGAGGGCTTCCGCGCGCTGGAAGTTGAAATGCAGGCCGCGAGCGATAGCAGTGACAGCGTGGCATTGTCGAAATTCCGCGCCATCGGCTTAGCTTATGTGTGCTTTGCCGCCACCAACTCGTCCCATTTTAGGGTGATGTTCGGCCCGGATGTATCGGATAAAAGTACCCATCTGAGTCTTAAGATTGCCGCCGACAAGGCGTCACAAATTATTGCTGATGCGATCGCGAAATGTCAGCGCCCCGGCCTGGAGGGTGCGGATTCGAATCCGGATAGGCTGTTTGTCGCCGCCTGGGCAACCTTCCATGGTCTGGCGACGCTTATCGTCGATGGTCAGCTCGCCGATATGGTGCGCTCCGATTCCGACCTCGAAGCGATCGGCAACAGTGTTACCGACGTTATCTACCGTGGCTTATCGTTCAGCGGCCTTTGACGCACGGACAGGCGAAAAATCGCCGGCGCGATAACCACCAAAATTATTATTCGCACAATATGGTGAGTGGAGACGAACGCCGCAGCGGTGCCGAAGGAATAGGCGATGATACTCATTTCTGCCAATCCGCCAGGCGCCAGGGCGAGGAACAGTGCCGTCTTTGACGTGCCGGAGATTTCACCCAAAACAACAGCAAAGACCGCCGCCACCGCAACCATAATGAGCGCGGCGCCGATTGATATTAGGATGATGCGCCAGGTTTCGCGGAAACCCGCGCCGACAAATCGCGCGCCGATGGCGGCACCGAGCGCGACCTGAGCTGTGGCAATGATTTCACCCGGCGGCATGGCGCTGATGAGGCCACTTAGATGCACGGCGGCACTGAGCCCGAGCGGGCCGACAAGCTGCGCCGCCGGTATGCGCAGGAGGCGCGCTCCGGGCCACCCGAGCGCGGCGCAGGCGGCCAAGACAAGGCCGTCAAGCCAGTTCATCGCCGCGACATTCTCACCCACCATGCCGACCGGCTGATAGCCTTCAAACAGGCGAAAATAGAAAGCAATAAGAAAGACGGCGATCAGGATGCGAACGCCGTGTGAGAGGGATATGCGCCGGGCATCACCGCCCATGGCCTCGCCCAGAACCATCATTTCGCTGAGGCCGCCGGGAATAGAAGAAAAATAAGCCGAACTGCGATCGTAGCCGCCGATTTTTCGATAGTACAGCGTGCACAATATTATCATCAGCGCGCTCGACACCGCTACACCGGCCAGGCCGATATACCAGTCGGTAATACGGGCGAATATCTCGGCGTTGAATTGTGAACCCAGCAGCACGCCGAGAATTGCCACCATGGCATTACGGAAGCGTGGTGAGGAGGCTACTGGAGCGCCGGAGAGAGCCGCAATGGTGACCACCGACATGGCGCCCAACATCCAGGGCAGCGGCAGATTCAAAAGATAAAAGACAGTGCCGCCAAGAGCGCCCAATGTGAGAGCAAGTACAAATCGGGCGGCAAATTGGCGTCTGGAAGTGGATTTATGTAATGGGAAAGGCCTATTCACGATGGGGCCGGTTGGGCGCTTTTTATTCACCAGACACAAAACGGCCAAGACGGACCGCCGTTTGTCCTCTGACCGGCTGGCGCGTCGGCATGACGAGGATGCAATCATCGTAGGGTGTCATGACCTTACGCGTGCCATCGCGGGCGATTTCCGTGCCGGCCTGGGGAATAACCTCGAAACATTGAAACTCGCCGCCAAAGGCAAAGCGATCGGAGCGAATGGTGATGGTATCGCTGATTTCGATGAATTGCTGCTGACCAAGGCGCGGCAGCAGGGGAATATCCTTAGGCGGCGCATCGATCACATCGCAGGCAAGTAAGAAGGCCATGGCGGTTTTTAAGGCGACCGTTGGGCTGTCATTATCAAAATGCTGGCCGCATTCCACAAGTATGGCGCATTTGGCGCTTACGGGATCATTGAATTCACCAAAGTCGCGCAATCGGACGCCTGAATTATGACCCGTATCAGCCACTACATAGTTCGGATAGCCCATTTTGCGGGCAAAATTTCGGCCCTTTTCCAGCACGCCGGAGAGCAGCATGGCCGGGGCGGGCAGTGAGGTTGAATGCAGATCAAGAATGAAATCCGCGCTCTCTACCAGGGGTCGAAGGGCGCGTGCGCGGGTGAGCTCTGCGCTTTTCTTGCGGCTATCAAGCTTGTCCACCATCCACAGCCGGTTCATGTCTTCGTCAATAAAGCGCGAGATATAGGGCCTGGCGGAATCAAAGCGTGAAAAAGCGGCGACGTTTGCAAATGCCAAAATGAGCCGACCACGCTCGGGCGTAAATCCGGAAGACAATAAATGGTTCAGCGCCACCGCGCCGCAGAGCTCATTGCCGTGTATCAGGGCGCTGATCATGACGGTCGGCCCCGGCGCCTTGCCGTCCACAATGGTTACGTAGGGGACGCCTATATTACCGCTTTCATGGCGCGCGATATCAGGCGGCTGTATCAATTTAGCGCTTCCGTTCCTAAGGGGTGAACTGCTCGTTGAGAATGCGTTCTTCGAGATTATGCTCCGGATCGAACAGAAGGTGGATGGTTACGTTCAAATCCATTTCAACGCTGACCGAGGCGATGTCGCGCACTTCGGTGTAGTCGGCCACCGCGCTCACCGGGCGCTTTTCCTGTTCGATAATCTCGAACGTGACCTTTGCCTCATGCGGTAAAAGCGCACCGCGCCAGCGCCGTGGCCGGAAGGCGCTGATTGGCGTCAGGGCGAGGATGTTGGAGCCGAGCGGGATAATCGGGCCGTGCGCTGAAAGGTTATAGGCTGTGCTGCCGGCCGGCGTCGCCACCAGCACGCCATCGCAGATCAATTCCGGCACGCGAATGGTGCCATCCACACTGACGCGAACTTTCGCCGCCTGGCGGGTTTGACGCAATAGCGATACCTCATTGATGGCAAGCGCCTCTTGGCGGTCTCCATTTATTGTCTCAGTTATCATTCGCACCGGGTGCAATTCTGACTTATGTGCGACCGTGAGGCGTTCTTTGACCCGCTCGATACTGAATTCGTTCATCAGGAAGCCGACCGTTCCCCGGTTCATGCCATAGATCGGCTTGCCATGATTAAGATAGCGATGCTGGGTTTCGAGCATAAAGCCGTCGCCGCCGAGGGCGACGATGACGTCGGCATCTTCCACATCGCAGGTATCATAGCGCGCGTTAATCTCTGTCAGCGCAGATTGCGCATCGGGCGAGCGCGATGCGACGACGGCAAATTTTTCGACCATCATGGTAATTCTTCCCCCGGCGAACTATTCTCTGGAGTCGCCAAGGAGCATTATAGTCGCGCCAGCCATATCAGCCACGCCCGAATTCATGAGGTGGTAGATGGTTTCGGAAACGGGCTGCTCAGCCGCCGGTGACACTCATATGACGCGGAACGGCGCTGCCACTGGCAGTGCGGTCAATGAGGAAGTCATGGCCTTTCGGCTTGCGCGCTATGGCTTCGTGGATGGCCGCAATTAACGCATCGTCATCCTCGCTGGCGCGTAGCGGCGCACGCAGATCCGCCGCATCCTCCTGGCCGAGACACATAAAGAGTGTGCCGGTGCAGGTGAGGCGGACGCGATTGCAGGATTCGCAGAAATTATGGCTGAGCGGCGTGATAAAGCCGACCCGCTGGCCGGTCTCACGCAAACTGACATAGCGCGCAGGGCCACCGCTGTCATGATCGTTTTCGTCCAGGGTCCATGTCTTGGCCATGTCGGCGCGAACCTGGCTGAGTGGCAGATATTGCTCGCTCCGGTCACCATCAATCTCACCCATGGGCATGGTCTCGATGAAGGTCACATCCATGTCCTTCTCGCCGCACCAGCGAACGATATCCTCGATTTCATCGTCATTGACGCCTTTCAGCGCCACCGTGTTGATCTTGACCCGCAGCCCGGCGGCACGCGCTGCATCAATGCCGGCCATCACCTTGTCATATTTGCCCCAGCGGGTGACGGCAACAAATTTAGCTTCGTCCAGAGTATCGAGCGATACATTGATACGTCGCACGCCGTATTCGTATAGCTCATTGGCATAGCGCGATAATTGGCTGCCATTGGTGGTGAGGGTGAGTTCCTCTAGAGCACCGCTATCGAGATGGCGACCAAGTTTTTTCATCAACGTCATAATGCCGCGCCGCACCAAGGGCTCGCCGCCACTGATTCGCAGCTTCTTCACACCGAGTTTTATAAAGGCGCCGCAAAGGCGGTCGAGCTCTTCGAGGCTGAGCAGCTCGGCCTTAGGCAGGAACGACATATGCTCCGACATGCAATAGACACAGCGAAAGTCACAGCGGTCGGTCACCGATACGCGAAGATAGGTGACATGGCGTTCAAAAGGATCAATCAGCATGATGGTAAGCCCAATAGGAAAAGTTCAATAAGTTGTTACTTGGAAATATAGCGCGTTTGGCCTGAAAGTCTCGCTTAAAAAGTATCATTAACCCGTTCATTTAATACGGGTTTGTACCTCTTCACTGCGCAATTCCCGGAGCGCATCAGAGGCGATCCAACGGGCCGGCTTTGAGCCTTGCGCATGAATTCGCTCGGCGCATTCGATGGCTTGCTGATTGAGTACAATATTACGTTTACCAATCTGCCTAAGTGCCGAATTTACCGCCTTTTTTACGAAGTTTCGCGGGTCCATGGCGGCTTCTTCGATAAGCCCCAGCCAGGCGATGAATATGTCATCATCAGCCTTCTTATCATGTACTGCCAAAACGGCGATCATGGCGAAGGCGGCACGCTTGACTAACTCTTCCTCGCGGCCCCGCCAATGCGTCACTAAGCTACGGGCAAAATCGGTCTTGCGCAATAGATTGGTGCAGCATTGGTCGCACAAATCCCAGGAACGAAAATCCGCCGCCCAATTTTCGGCCAACGCCAGGTCGGTATCGGCCGGTACGGCGATCATCGAGGCGAGCAGGCGGGCATCATGGATGCCAGAGCGCCATAGGGTGAGAGCGAGGGCATGATCGCGGCCGATTTCCTTGGCCAAGCGGCGCAAATCGGGCAGGGCAACGCCAAGGGTGTTCTCGATATCGATGGCGAAATGCGCCATTTTAGCCAACGCCTCAGGGCGGCCAAGTTCGTGCAGGCGCCTTAATATTTGTTTTTCGCTCAAGCTCATGGAAGATTTGTCGCGCGCTCCTAGGTTGGGCGCAAGAATTTTGAGCGGCAGTGGAAATATGGCAAGCGATCGATCCAACACAGAAAACAGCGCTAGCAAAAGCATCAAAGCGATACTAGCCGGTGATCGGCGGGCATTAGCGCGCGCCATTACCCTGATTGAATCGGCACGGGAAGATCATCAGGCGGAAGCTCAGATATTGCTTGAGGCGCTTTTGCCCCATACCGGCAAAGCGGTGCGAATTGGTATTTCCGGCTCGCCCGGTGTTGGTAAATCGACCTTTATCGAGGCGTTCGGCCTCTATCTCACGTCCATCGGCAAGCGCCTGGCGGTGCTCGCCGTGGATCCGTCGAGCTCGCTCAGCGGCGGCTCGATTCTTGGTGATAAAACCCGCATGGAGCGATTGGCGCGCCAGCCCAGCGTATTTATCCGCCCCTCGCCGGCAGGTGGTGCACTTGGCGGTGTGGCGCGGCGCACGCGGGAGACCTTACTGGCCTGTGAGGCGGCGGGTGTTGATGTGGTTCTTATTGAAACCGTCGGCGTCGGCCAGTCGGAGGCGGCTGTGGCCGGGCTAGTGGATATCTTTGCCCTACTGGTGCAGCCGGGCGGCGGCGATGATTTACAGGGCATCAAACGCGGCGTCATGGAATTGGCCGATCTCGTTATCGTCACCAAGGCAGATGGGAGCTTGCGCGACCTCTCTCATCACACCGAATCGGATTATCGCGCTGCCCTGGCCCTGATGCGCCCCCGGGCGCCGGGCCTGAAAACCAATATCCTAAGCTGCTCGGCACTTGAGGAACGTGGCCTGGAGGAAATATGGCGGGCCGTGCAGAGTTATAATGAGGCGCTGAACGAATCCGGCGAATTGGCGGCGCGCCGGGCCGAACAGGCGACAAGCTGGATGTGGCGCGAGGTTGAGGAGTATATGATGGCCGCGTTGCATGGTGATTCTAACCTTGCAGCACTGTCAAAACGGCTGGAATCGGAGGTCGCTGCGGGCAGAAAAACGCCAGCCGCCGCGGCTGCCGGGATTTTGGCCGCCTTTCGTCATGAAAATGGCGTGGATTAAGCCGTAAATCACCGGCTTGGGCTTGACGCGGGACGCGATCAGGCTTAAACAAACGCCTCTTCTAGATAAGCTTAATTCACTCGGAGCAGACCTCATGGCGCGGCGTTGCGAACTTACTGGCATAGGTGTGCAGGCGGGCAACAATGTCTCGCATGCGAACAACCGGACCAGACGGCGGTTTTTACCCAACCTGCAGTCCAAAGCGATGCTGAGCGATGCGCTCGGAAAATCGGTTCGCTTTCGCGTTACCACTTCGGCGATACGTACGGTTGAGCACCATGGTGGCCTCGACAATTACCTCGTTAAAGCACCGAGCTCGCGCCTCTCCTTGGAAGCGCAGCGGGTAAAACGCAAGATTGTCCGCGCCCGCGCCGCCGCCGCTACCTAAAGCACTTCTCTCAACAGTTTAATTTCCAGATTTGCGCCAATATCGATTGGCGTGCCCTGCTGCGCGACCTATATATAGTCCGGCGCAAGTCAAAGCGCGCCTTATAGGAGATTATTATGGTCGATGCTCAGGAATTTCCTAACCTTCATGTCGTCGATCATCCGCTGGTGCTGCACAAACTCAGCCATTTGCGCGATGAGACAACATCAACCCATGAATTTCGCGCCCTGTTGCGCGAGATGGCGCTGCTGATCGGCTACGAAATTACCCGCAAGCTCGATATGTCGAGCAAATTGATCAACACCCCGATCACCAGTATGGAAGCGCCGATCCTGTCCAGCATCAAGCCGGCGATTGTGCCGGTGCTGCGCGCCGGCCTCGGCATGGCGGAAGGCTTGTCGCAACTCATGCCAACCGCGCCGATCGGCCATATCGGCCTGTTCCGTGATCCCGAGACCAAGCGACCGGTGGAATATTATGTTCGCTTGCCGGATAACAAGGATCGTCTGTTTATCCTGGTTGACCCCATGTTGGCGACCGGCTATTCGGCCAGCTACGCGGTCGATGTGCTCAATAAACATGGCGTGCCGGACAGCAAGATCCGCTTCATGGCCATGGTCGCGGTGCCGGAAGGCATGCGCGCCTTCAACGAAGCCCACCCGACGGTTGAAGTCTGGGCGGCGGCGCTCGATGAAAAGCTCAACGAGAAGGCCTATATAGTGCCCGGTCTGGGCGATGCCGGTGATCGCCTGTTCGAGACCGGCTAACCCGCGGGGTATTCAGGGCGCTGTGATCCGGCGCGGCGTAGCATGATAGGCACTCACTGTGCTAACCGACGGTTGAGAATACATAGTCCTGTTAAAGCTTCTATGCTCCCCTGCAACCGTTCGCATGTGAGAAGTTCGGCGGCGGCAAAGGACGGCGGCAGTGGGGTGGGTCGCGTGGCCAAATCATTTTACCTGATAAACCCTAGGGAATCCGTTCCAGGATATTTTGGGCTGGAGGTAAGCAGTCAGGCGATTGGCGGGCTTGAAGGTACTGGTCGCTGATCTTACAACCACGACAGTGGCCGCGTTGATGCCTTCGGATTGGCGTATTGCCTTGTGCGATGAACGTTTAGAGCTTGTTGACTTGGCATTACGGGAAAGATGTCCCAGCGGGATCGTATGATCGAATTGGCGGCGCTTTACAGGGCGCGCGGCAAGCTGGTGGTGATCGGTGGACCCTATGCCACGCTCAACCCTGACGACATAGCACCCCATTGCGATATCCTGGTGAAGGGTGAAATTGAGGAGATCGCGGCGCAGATTTTTGCCGATATTGCCGCCGGATGCTGGCGGCAGGAATATACCGGCAGCAAGGTTGATTTGTCCTTGTCACTAACGCTGCGCTGGGATCTCTATCCGAACGCATCAGCTCTCAGCGGCACTATTCAAATTTCTCACGGCTGTCCGTTCGAATGTGAATTTTGTGATGTTATTCAGTATGTCGGGCGCAAGCAGCGCCACAAATCAACCCGCCAGGGCATCCAGGAACTGGAACGGCTCTATTCTTTCGGTTACCGCTCAATCTTTCTGGCAGACGATAATTTTACCGTTTACCGCAAGCGTACAAAAGAATTGTTGAGCGCGCTCAGGGATTGGAATCGCGCCGCCAAAGAGGGTCGGGTCGAGTTCTCCACCCAGGTTTCTATCGACGTCTGTCGCGACAGTGAACTGCTTGAGCTCGCAGTTGAGGCAGGCCTCAATCTGGTCTTCATCGGCATCGAGAGACCGAATGAAGACAGCCTGCGTGAGACGAAAAAGCGCCAGAACCTCAGCCATCATATGGTTGATGATCTGCGCAATATCGTCGCGCATGGCATCCGGGTGACCGGCGGTATTATTGTCGGTTTTGATTCTGACGGCCCCGATATTTTCGAAATGCAGCGCAAATTCATCGAGGAGTTGCCGATTCCCATTTTGACCATCGGCTCCTTGGTGGCGCCGTCGCAGGCAACATTGAATGCTCGGCTAGAGGCGGAAGGCCGATTGATCGGGAGTGATCGTTTGGGCGCGGGGGATCCGTATCATACCAACATCGTGCCCAAGCAAATGTTTCAGAAGCGGCTCCTGGAAAGCGTTCGGGCCCTTTGCCTTTCTGTATATGCGCCAGCCGCCTTCGAACACCGGGTCAGGAATTTTATCGCTACCTATGGCAGTCGCGCCGCGGTGCGTCGACCCGCACCGCACCAAGTACAGGTAAATTCCTGGCATGGGAGTGTGCTCAAGGTTATGGCTGCGAGAGGCCAAGAAGAACGAAACTTGTATCGCCGTCTTATACATTTGCTGCAAATTGAACCCAGAGACGTTGTCGGCGCGGTGCTATGGGAATTGGTTCGCTATACGCAAGTCCGCCATATGTACGACGCTGCCGAACTGGTGGCGTAGCCTATCGCGCCGGCGGATAGAGTGAACAAAGCTGGAATCGGCAAAAGCTCAATCCAAAAAATCTGCGCTAATTTTCGCGCAGCTCAAACATGAGCAGCAGGCTGCGTTGCAGGATCGAAAAATTATCGTCTGATATGAGATAGATCAGGGTTCGCCCGGCATTGTCACGCCGCGCTGCGACGCCCTCCATATTGTCGACCGTTAGCGGCGGCGCGAGGCGGGCGAGCTCCGGCCCGTCCAGGGTAGCGCCGGCTTGGATGCTCTCAAGCGGGATGCGCCGCAACAGGGCGGCGACCCCGCCAATCAGGGTATAGCGCCGCTCCAGGATCAGGATATCGCCATCCGGCAGGCGGGTGGCGCCGGTCGGGCGGAAGCGCGCAGCCCGTTTATATTCAAACCGGATATTCGCCGCACCGTGGCGTAACAGCCAACCGGGTTTGCCGGCGCGCGCGTTATCGAGGCCTTCCGTCAGGATCAATAGCTTACCATCATCGAGTGTCGCCAACCCTTCCATGGCGGCATTGCTATTGAATTCAGATAATTCGCCCGGCGCATTCAGGTGCCTGGGTATTTCGCCGGCCAACCAATGCGCATCCAATCGATCCGGTGGCGCGAATCGCAATATCCGGTGATGCTGCTCGAACGCCACAAGGATGGCACCGTCAGCAGCAAGTGCCAACGCTTCCGCGTCGCGGTAGCGCCCCGATAGCGCCTTTCCGTTGGGGCCTGTAATTGGTGCCAGATTAGTCGACGTGATACCGCTGAGGTCACCCACTGCGTCATAAAGCAGTTCAGCGGAAAACCATGAGCCGCGATCCGAAGCGGCCAACATATGTTTGCCATCCGCGCTGACGAGTAAGGAAGAGAGGCCGCCAAAGCGTTTATCCCGGGAAGTTAGCTCAAGCCCGCCGCGATATTCGAGCATGCCGATTTGGTGTTGCTCGCGTTTTTCGTAGTTGAGCGGCACATGCCGGGCGGTGATATCAATTTCATCACCATGCGCGTGCGCACCTGTCCATATGAGCAGAATAACAAAGAGCGGCAACAGGCGGCAGAGTTTCATCACGGGCTATTGAATAGGGCGGGGCGCTTTGGTTGATTAGAATGGCTTTAATAGAGCATCCCATATTTGGAGCGACAACATGCAAATTGCCCGTCGAAATATTCTGCTTGGTATGGCAACCCTGCCGCTGGCCACGGTTTTGGCCAATCCGCGTCTTTCGTTTGCCGCTGCGCAAAGCCTTGAGAATGTCTCGCTGACCACCGATGGCGGGCACAGCGTCGCGGCGGCGCTCGCCGTGCCGGCAAAAACGCCGGCGCCAACCATCTTACTGGTGCATGAATGGTGGGGCCTCAATGACCAGATCAAATCGGTGGCGGCGGAGTTGGCCCGCCAGGGCTATCTCGCCCTCGCCATCGAACTTTACCAGGGACGGGTGACAGATAAACCAGATGAGGCGCGCAAATTGATTGGCGGCGTTGATGGCGCAGCGGCAACCGATACAGCAGGCTCGTGGCTGCGCTGGCTGAAGGGCCATAAGCTTGCCTCGGGCAAGAGCGCGAACATCGGCTGGTGCTTCGGAGGCGGCTGGTCGTTGAACGCATCACTGGCCGAGCCGGTTGATGCGACCATCGTCTATTACGGCAACGAGAAAAAGGCCGCCGGCGACCTGACAGCGTTAAAAGGGCCGGTGCTTGGCCATTTCGCTGAGCGCGACCGCTGGATCAACCATCAAATGGTGGCTGGCTTCGAAGCTGAGATGAAAAAAAGCGGACAAAGCCTATACCAGCCATTGGTATGAAGCCGATCACGCCTTCGCCAACCCGACCAGCGCGCGCTATGACGATGGCGATGCGGCGCTGGCCTGGCAACGCAGCCTGGATTTCCTCGGCCAACATCTGTCATAACTCAGAACATAATTTTTTGCTGCGGGGATGAAATGAAAGATGGATTGAAGATTATCGATTGCGATCTGCATGTGATCGAAAATGGCGAACTGTTCGAGACATATCTCGATCCGAAATATCATAGCCAAATGCCGGAATATCTCGGCTGGGGGCCAACGAATTTCCCCCATTGGAATGCCGGCGGCCAGATGATCCCGCCCTGGGCACGCGATGCCGCTGTGGTAGGGCCGCAAAAGGCGCTCGATACACCGAGCGAGGATATCTACGCGCCGATCCGCGAGAAGCAATATGACGCAGCCTCCACCGTGGCGGCGATGGATGTGGAGGGCATCGACGAGGCGGTGATGTTTCGCACCTTTGCTTCCATGTTCCTCTCCATCGACAGTCTCGCCGGCGATGTGGCGACGGCCTACAGCGCCGCGTTCAATGATTGGTTGGCCGATTATTGCGCGCCTTATGCCGGGCGCCTCAAGGCGGCGGCTATTGTCTCTTTACATGACCCCGAGTTGGCTGCTGCTGAAGCGCGCCGCGCGGTTGAGGAAAAGGGCCATGTGGCGATAGTCCTGCTGCCCATGCCGGTCGGCGGGCGCTATGTGAACGCGCCTGAATGCGATGTTTTGTGGCGGGAGATAAGCCGCCTCGGCGTGCCGCTGATTTATCACGGTACCAGCGGCGGCGCGTCCGAGGATTACGCGTCCAACCGCTTTCGTGGCCATCCCAATTTCCGCACCCTTAATCACGCCTCGGCGTTTCCGTTCGAACTGATGGCCGCCATGGGGGCCATGCTGGTCGGTGGCGTGTGTGATCGCTTCCCGGATATGCGGATCGGCTTTCTTGAAGGCAATTGCGGCTGGCTGCCATGGTGGCTCGACCGCCTGGATGGCCAGTGGAATAAATATGGCGGCGGCGAGGCCATCCAGCTCTCGGCGCTGCCGTCCGAGCTGTTCCTGCGTCAATGTTTCATCGCCACCGATTCCGATGAGGCGCTGGTGGCGCAAGTGGTGGATCGTTTCGGCGATGACAATATTGTCATGTCGATCGACTATCCCCATGCCGATGGCGGCTACCCTAACGGCATCAACGAATTTCTTGACCTGCCGGGACTCGGGGCAGAGGCGAAGAAGAAAATCATGTGGGCCAACTGCCGCAAGCTTTACGGCTTCAGCAATTAACGCGCTTATGGCGGAGGTTTAGCTTGCCCGACGGCGGCCGCGGGTGCCGTTTTCCAGCGCGTCTTCTTCGAACAGTTCGGCCAGTTTTTCAGTCATTACGCCGCCCAATTGCTCAGCATCGGTGATTGTCACCGCCTGTTCATAATAGCGTGTGACGTCATGGCCGATACCGATGGCGAGAAGCTGAACCGGTGAATTGGTTTGGATCCAATCAATCACATCGCGCAGATGGCGTTCGAGGTAATTGCGCGGATTGACCGAAAGCGTGCTGTCATCGACCGGTGCGCCGTCAGAAATCACCATGATAACGCGGCGTTCCTCGGGCCGGCCAAGCAGGCGATCATGCGCCCAGATCAGCGCTTCGCCGTCGATGTTTTCCTTCAACAGGCCTTCGCGCAGCATCAGGCCCAAGCTCTTGCGGGCGCGCCGCCACGGCTCATCAGCATTTTTATAGACAATATGGCGAAGGTCGTTGAGCCTGCCCGGCGTGCGCGGGCGGCCTTGCGCCAGCCAGCGTTCGCGTGCCTGCCCGCCTTTCCAGGCGCGTGTGGTGAAACCTAAAATCTCGACCTTGACGCCGCAGCGTTCCAGGGTGCGGGCAAGAATATCGGCGCTCATGGCGGCAACCAAAATCGGCCGGCCGCGCATGGAGCCAGAATTATCGATCAACAGTGTCACCGCCGTATCGCGGAACTTCGTCTCCTTTTCCTTCTTGTAGGAAAGCGGGTGGAGCGGCTGGGTGATAACGCGCGAGAGGCGCCCGGCATCGAGCAGGCCTTCTTCCAAATCGAATTCCCAGGCACGCACCTGGTGCGCCAGTAAGCGCCGTTGTAAGCGGTTGGCCAGACGACCGATGACGCTTTGCAGTGACGAAAGCTGTTGATCGAGCTGTTGGCGCAGGCGGCCCAATTCTTCGGCGTCGCAAAGCTCCGCTGCATTGACGATTTCATCAAATTCCATGGTGTAGCTGGAATAGCCAGGTCCTTTAGTATCGTCGGAGCCATCGCCCGGCAGCATGCGCCGCCGCCCGCCCTCATCGGACTCGTCATCGCCGTCGCCAGCCATGGCGTCGGCGTCGCTGTCTTCGCCGTCGCTGGCGTCCGCATCCTCGCCCAATTCGGCTTCGCCGTCGGCGCTGCTGTCGCCGTCTATTTGCTCGCCGCCTTCGGCGCCGCCGCTTTCGTCTGAATCTGATTCTTCACTTTGATCGGGCGTTGAATCCGCTTCGGCATCGTCACCCTCGTCGCTGTCCTCATCCTCAATGTCGAGGTCCTGGATCATCGAGCGGATGAGTTTGCCGAATACTTCTTGATCTTCTGCCGCCGCCGACAAATCGGAAAGATTTTTGCCGGCTTTATCCTCAAACCACGGGCGCCATAAATCAGCGAGATGCTTGGTTGCTTCTGGCAGCGGAAGTTCATGCAGGCGCTCGCGCACCAATGCGCCAATGGCATCGGCAATGGAGGCTTCCTCCGGCGTGGCGATATGATCATAGCCCTTGAGCCGGTTGCGCTGCTCAAGAGCCGAAGAAAGGTTGGCGGCGATACCGGCAAAGCGCCGTGCACCGAGAGCTTCGATGCGTGCCTGCTCGACGGCCTCGAATATCGCGCGCGCATGCTTGCCGCGCGGCTGTATGCGCTGATGCGCGGTTGAATCGTGATAGCGCAACCGCAGCGCCATGGAATCAGCCGCGCCCCGTACCATTTCGATGTCGAGTGCGTTCAGGTCGCGTGCCGGGAAGGGCAGTTGCGCCTGGTCGCCGCTTAAACTCGGCGTATCCGAATCGAACGAGACCGCCAGCTCCTCGCCCTTCTTGCCGGCAATTGCGCGCATGGCAGTGCCGACAGCGCGTTGGAAGCGCTCAACCGGATTTTCTTCCTTGATGGTCAAGGCACTGCTTTCAGTCTTCTGCCGGCGTTGGCGCCGCTGATTCGGGCAAATCCTTGCCGAAGCAACGCTGATAGAATTCAGCCACCGCCGGGCGCTCCATTTCGTCGCATTTGTTCACAAAAGTGGTGCGAAAGGCGTAACCGACATCGCTGAAGATTTTGGCATTCTCTGCCCAATGGATAACCGTACGCGGCGACATGACGGTCGAGATATCGCCGGACATGAATCCGGTACGGGTCAGCGCCGCCACTTCAACCATTGAAGACACGATCTTGCGATCTGCCTCATTGGCATACGCGGGCACTTGGCCGACCACGATATCCACTTCCTGCTCATGCGGCAGATAATTCAGCGTGGTTACCAAATTCCAGCGATCCATCTGGCCCTGGTTGATTTGTTGCGTTCCATGATAAAGGCCAGTGGTGTCACCGAGGCCAACCGTGTTGGTGGTTGAAAAAATGCGGAAGGCGGGATGCGGATGGATCACTTTATTTTGGTCCAATAGCGTCATCTTGCCATCGACCTCAAGAATGCGCTGGATCACGAACATTACGTCCGGCCGCCCGGCATCATATTCGTCAAAGCAAATGGCCACCGGATTTTGCAGCGCCCACGGCAAAATGCCCTCGCGGAATTCAGTAATCTGCTTGCCGTCTTTGATGACGATGGCGTCCTTACCGACAAGATCGATGCGGCTGATATGGCTGTCGAGATTAATCCGAATGCACGGCCAATTGAGGCGTGAGGCAACCTGCTCCACATGGGTGGATTTGCCGGTGCCGTGATAGCCCTGAACCATGACGCGACGGTTATGGGCGAAGCCGGCGAGGAGAGCCAATGTTGTGTCGTGATTGAAGCAATAAGCGGGGTCAACCTCCGGCACATGCTCCTCCGGCTCGGAAAATGCCGGGACGACCATATCGCTGTCGATGCCAAAGGCTTCGCGAATCGAAATTGTGATGTCGGGGTGTCGGTCGCTTAATTTGAGCGTACCGCCCGTCTGCTCTTGAGAGGCCATTTTTTATCCCTTTCGAGGGGGCTTGAGCCGCGGCAGCGGCGCGTTCGGGTAATCAGGAGACCTGATTTAGAAGGTAGGTATATGCCTGATTAATTGATTTCAGCAACTCTTCCGATTCTTTACTGCCGCCATTGACGTCTGGATGGTGTTTTTTCGCCAATTCCATGTAGCGGCGGCGCAGTTTGGCCCGATTGAAGCCGGGTTTCAAATTAAGTGTGGCGCAGGCGTTCTCGACATCTACGGCAGCGGCATCGCGCTTCTTATCGCGCGGTTTTTTTTCATCTTTTTTGGTTTTTCCGTTGCCGAACCACTCATGTGAGAAATTGTGGAAGACGCTCTCGAGGTCGTCCATTTCCTCATGCAGGGGGCGTTTGCTAAAAACCGGCCAGGTCGGGCGGTGGCCGGTGACGTCATCGCGTTGAAAATGCTCAATATCGTGGCGTGTCCAGCCTTCGAAAAAATTCCAGGCGCGGTTATATTCGCGCACATGATCCACGCAGAACCAGCGATAGGTGCGCAGATCATCCGGCGCACGCGGCGCGCGGTGTGGCCCGCACTCGCTGCAATTGGGGAATTCGCACATATGCTCGGCCGGCGCCTCTTGCTTTGGCGGGCGCGTTCTTTGGGTGCCTTCAAACACTTTCATGGAATAAATATGCCGATTGCCACTTGGTGAGTAAAGCCAAGGCGTATGTTGATTTTCGGGATTAAAAACTGTAGCAGTTTCATTCGCTTTTAACATGCCGGAAAGAGGTTAAAAAATGCGGGTTGCCAAATCAATGGAGCAAAAATTAAATGCCGGTCTGTCGCCGGAAGAATTAACTATAGAGGATCAGTCGTCGCTCCATCAAGGTCATGCCGGTGCTCGCCCTGAAGGGGAGAGTCACTTTAAGGTGACAGTGGTCAGTAAAAAATTTGATGGCCTTAGCCGCCTCGAGCGCCAACGTATGGTTTACCGCCTCCTGGCTGACGACCTGAAATCCGATATTCATGCCCTGGCGTTAACGACACAAACACCGGCTGAGGCTAAATAGCACTCGGGTGACTGACTAATTAGCGGCAAAAGGGCAGATGCAAGCCGAGTGTAAAATACCAATAGCCCGATGATTATTTCGAGTTAACCATAAGTTCACCTACATTAACTACACTGACCGAATGCTTTGAGCATGCGTTACTTATCCCTTGAATCTAATTGATGCGATGGGGTAGATGCGCGCAGGACATATTAATTTACCAAATTCATATGCCTCTGCTGTGTGTCTCTGGATTGTAGACGCAATAAATGTGGGCGAGGTAGTCAGTTGAAATGCCGGTATCTGCTGTAACTGAAAATGATCTAACGCGCGCGGTGTGGGCCACTGAGGGCGCTTGGCAGCACGAGGTGGCGCGAGCCGTATTTGAACGGCAATCGCAGCCGCAAAATGGCGATGAACCAGGCTCATATTTCGAAGCTTTTGCGTCATGACCGGCAAGGTGCCGACGAGGCTCGTCATTCTGTCCTTTGCCGTATCCCTGCTTATATTGGTATTTGATGTAAGCGTGCCCCTTGGTGTGGCCGGCGGCGTGCCCTATGTGGCGCTGGTTATTCTTGGCATTTGGTTTCCAGAACGGCGATATGTTTTCATTCTGGCTTTCATCGGCACGGCACTCGCAATTGTTGGGTATTTCGTGTCTCCGGAGGGTGGTGTCCAGTGGGTCGTATTGGCCAATCGCGGGCTGGCTGTTTTTGCAATTTGGACGACAGCATTTTTAATATCCTACCTTAAGAGGAAGGAATCTGCCCTCCGCGCAAGTGAAAACATGCTCGCCGAGGCGCAGCATATCGCTGCGATTTCTTGCCCGGCGCCGATCAACTCCACCCAATTACATCAGATCGTCAAGAATTTGACCCGCAATGCCTTTGACGCCATTGACGAAGAAAGCGGCGAGGTGACCGTTGGCCTGGAAGAAGTCGAATTGGCGCAGGATTTGGCGGCAGTCGATGCGAAAATCAAGCCCGGCAGGTATGCGCGAATTAAAGTCACGAGAAAGGGGTGTGGTATGGCAGAAGAAGTTATCAGCAGCATTTTTCGGCCTTTCTTCACCACCAAGGAAGTGGGTCAGGAGACGGGACTTGGGCTCTCCATGGTGCAGGGCATTGTATTAGACCATCGTGGCGGAATTTTAGTTTCGAGCGAACCCGGCACGGGTACGGTCTTCGATGTCTACCTGCCTTTATCCGGGGATGACGATTGATGCCGACTGACAACTCAAGGATATCGTGTGAACGCCCGCATGGGTGAAATGCTCTCTAAGAATTCGCAGCGTCTTCATCTGCTGTATACCAGGCGGGATATTGCGCTTTGACCACTGGCCCCGATGAGTCCCAGGCGAGGCAGCTATCGAGCATGGGCGGCCTTTTGTCGCCGGCCATCAATTCTTTTTCCTTAAGCGAGAAAATGGTTTGAAAGGCGACGGTGGCAAGCACGCTCATCAGCTCGACAATATGGGTGCAGCCCTTCACACCGCCAACGCGCGATTTGATCTGACGTTTCCAGCCCGGCGCAATGCGCACACCCACCAGGGCCTGGAAATTTTTAGTCACATTTGGGCATTCTGCATAGGGCGTCACGTCAGACGCGGTCTCAATGGCCGTGATGAGTAAATCATTGTCGAGCGTCAGGCGCACCCAGAGATCATGGATCGGGTCCCCCGGCGCCACGGTGCCGCGCCAATTGCGCTCGACCGGGTAGGATTTGACGTCCGTGAGGTTGGCTTCGATATCCCATAATCCATCGTCGCGGCGGTATCCCTGGCATTCGATTTGGCGGGTATGGATGCTTTCGCGCGAGGCAGGAGTACTGAGTGGCATGATGATCTCTTAAATAGTTTCGGGAGAAGGGATAAATAGGCGCTTTAGAGCACGGCGTAAATAAGTAACGGCATCAGCAGGAAGGCAAGGGCCGAGGACAGCACTACCAGGCTCGCCACTTCTTCCGGGTCGCGCTCATAATAGGAGGCAAACAGATAGTTAAAGACCGCAATCGGCATGCTGCACTGAATGATCAATACGCCACGCTGCATTCCTTCAAATTCAAATAATTCAGCAAGGCCAAAGCCGCCGGCGGCGCCCATGCCAAGTCGAAAAAGCGAAAGTGCCAGCGTGCGGCTGAAGCGGACAACGCGCAGTTTGGCGAGCGATACACCGAGTGTGAGGGTCATTAGCGGAATGGCGAAGCCGCCGAGCAGGTCTGTGGTGTTGTAGATGAATTGCGGCGGCTGGGTGTCGGTCGCAAGAAATATGGCACCAATGGCCACCGCATAGGGGATCGGTGCTTTGAGGAGCGGCAGCGGCGATGGCAGGCCGGAAAACAGCCATTGGCCGAAGATCAATTGGGCCGAGGCTGAGACGGCGAAAAAACCGATGCCGAGCGCCAGGCCTTCATCGCCAAAGGCAAACAGGCAGAGCGGCAAGCCGATATTGCCGGCGTTGGGAAAGGTTACAGGCGCCAGATAGGTGCGCAGCGGCAGCTTGGCGATCGAGAGGATAATTGCGGCAATGGCCGCGAAACAAAGCAGTGCCGCCACTGCGCTCAACGCCATTTCGGCGATCTGACCGGACATACCCTGAATGCCGACCATGGTCGAAAAAATCAAACAGGGCGCGCCGATATTGCCGACCAGCCGGGTAACAATACGGGTGTCGTAGGGTTGATCAAAGCGCGCCCAGAGATAGCCCAGCCCGGCGCAGGCAATGACCGGGAAGATGGTATTGAACAGGTCCCAAATCATGGCTTAAAAGCGCCGTTCGGCGTGTTGCAGCGAAACGCGGCGGCCTCAATCATGGTGCTGCGTATCGTCTTCCTCGACAGGCTTAGGCGTATTCGCTGGGGGGATCACCCGCACCGATGTAATGCGATTTTTCTGACGCCCGCGCACATCTAAAATAAAACCAACGACTTCAAAGCGGTCGCCAACTTGCGGGATTTGTTGCGCCACATGGAGCGCTAATCCGGCAATCGTTGCAGCTTCCTCATCAGGGAAATTCCAGCCGAAGCGGCGGTTGAGGTCACGAATGGTGGATTCGCCAGCGACCAGAACCGAGCCGTCAGCGCGCGACAGCGTGTTGCGGCGCATTATGTCATGTTCATCGACAATATCGCCGACAATTTCCTCAAGAATATCTTCCAGCGTCACCAGGCCCATTAGAGAGCCATATTCATCGACCACCAGGGCAAAATGCGCGCGCCGTTCGCGAAATGCATTGAGCTGTTCACGCAGGCTTGTTGTCTCGGGAACGAACCAGGGCGGTGTCAGGATGTCTTCTATATTGAGATTGTCCGCATCACTTATCTCCGCCTTGCGATTGCCCTGAATAGCACGCAGTAAATCCTTCGAATGGAGGATGCCAAGAATATTGTCAGGCTCGTTGCGCCACAGCGGAATTCGCGTATACGGGCTTTCAACCACCTGGTCGATAATGCTGCGTGCGCCGACGCCGATGTCGATGTCGAGCATCGCCATATTGTTGCGGTGGGTCATGATTTCACCGACGGCTACTTCGTCGAGGTCGAGGATACCGTGCAGCATGTCATGCTCATGCTTGACCACCGCCCCTTCCTCAGCCTGTAGACTAATGGCGCCGCGCAATTCTTCATCGGCCTCGGCTTCTTTGTTGCCGTTTGCTTTGTGGGCGCCGAACGGCATCAGCGTCACATAGACAATCCCGCGTACCATCTGCACCAGGGGCGAGAGCAACCACACCAGGGCGAGCAGAATCGGCGCGACGGCGAGGGCGAAACGGTCGGCGTTGCGGATGGCGTAGGTCTTGGGCAGCACTTCGGCAAAAATCAGAATCAGCAGGGTCAGGCCGACGGTGGCGTAGAAGATGCCTGTCTCGCCAGCAACCGATATGAGGAGGCCGGTGGCCAGCGCCGTTGCCAAAATATTGACGGCATTGTTGCCGAGCAGGATTGTGCCGATAAAGCGCTCGCGCTCGCGCATCAGTTTGCCGATCATCTGAGCGCGCCGATTGCCGTTTTTCTCAAGATGGTGCAGGCGGGCGCGTGAGGCCGCGGTTACGGCAGTTTCCGAGCCCGAAAAGAATCCGGAAATCAGGATCAACAGGCCGATCGCCACGACGGTAATGATTTGTCCGGTGTTCATGGTCCTAGCGTGTCGGCTTTTGCTCAGCGCCGTCAATGCTGAGGAATTCGTCCAGTACGGCGCGGATATCATCGGCGCTAACATCGGCGGTGACGAATGCTTGGCCTATGCCGTGCACCAAAATCAAATGCAGACGGCCATCCTTCATTTTTTTGTCGCGGCTCATATGTTCGATCAGCGCATCCCGCTGGCGCGCACCAGGCGGCAATTGGCCGGCATGGGTCGGCAAGCCGTGCGTCGCCAGGTGGCTGGTCACGCGCAACCCATCGGCGGCATCGCAGAGACCCATCCGGGCCGACAGGCGAAACGCCAGAATGATGCCGATACTGACCGCCTCGCCGTGCAACAACGCGCCGCCATAGCCGCTTTCGGCTTCGAACGCATGGGCAAAGGTGTGGCCGAGATTGAGCAGCGCGCGGTGGCCGCTTTCGCGCTCATCTTCGGCGACGATACGCGCCTTGGCGCGGCAACATTCGGCAATGGCATGGCGCCGGGCAGCGGCATTGCCGCCACCATCACCATGGCTATCACCATCAAGGATCGCCCGACCATTGGCTTCGAGCCAGGTGAAAAATTCGGCATCGTCAATCAGGCCGTATTTGATCATTTCGCCGTAACCGGCGGCCAGTTCGCGCGCCGGCAGGGTATCAAGCGCACCGGTATCGGCGAGCACCAGGCGCGGTTGGTGAAAGCTGCCGATCAGGTTTTTACTATGGCGACTATTGATTCCGGTCTTGCCGCCGACGGAGCTATCGATCTGCGCCAACAGGCTGGTCGGTAGTTGGATGAAATCGATGCCGCGCAACAGCGCACTAGCGGCAAAGCCCACCAGATCACCAATGACGCCGCCACCGAGAGCCAGCAGCGTTGTGCCGCGTTCCACCCGGGCGCCAAGAATTTGTTCCAGCAGCTGTTCGAACTGGGTAAAACTTTTGCTCTCTTCGCCCGCCGGCACAACGAAGCTTTCGTGAGTAATGCCATGCTGATCAAGAGACTGTTCGACGCGCGCCAGATAAAGCGGTGCGACATTTGTATCCGACACAATCATGGTGCGCGGCTGTGCCAGGAGCGGCGCAATATGTGCGCCAGCGTTCGCTAGCAGGTTATCACCGACGATGATGTCATAGCTGCGCGCACCCAGTGCAACATGTACCTTATCCGCTTCTCCGGAGTTCATGGGTGAGGTCTCTATGGGCTTTCGTTTGGCGGCGGATCACTGGTGCCGACGCGGGGTTCATTTTCCAGAAACTGTCGCAATGCCTTGAGCGCCTCGCCGACGGTCTCTTCATGCGGGCCATCCTGGCTTTGCACCGTAATATTGGCCTCGCCATAGGTCGGATAACGCTCTTCTATCAAGCCGCGTAAAACTTCTTCTTTATTATCCACTTTGAGAAGAGGCCGGTTATCGCGGCGCGAGACGCGGCGCAGTAACACACCAAAATCAGCGCGCAGCCAAATGGAAATACCGCGCTCTTTTACGTATTTCCGGATTTCGGCATCCATAAAAGCGCCGCCGCCGGTGGCCAGGACATGGGCCGGTTGCGCCAGCAGCCGGGCGATGACGCGTCGCTCGCCGTCGCGAAAGGCCGCTTCGCCGTGCACTTCAAAAATATCATTGATGGAGAGGCCAGCTGCTGCCTCGATCTCGGCATCGGCGTCGATAAATTCCATGCCGATGCGCGCAGCCAAGCGTCGACCAATCGCACTCTTGCCAGAGCCCATCAATCCAACCAGAACAATTGAGCGCTCCAGCGGGAGGTCGCCGATAACAGCGTTCATTTCCGCGTTAGCCCTAAATTATGTAAGAAACGTCGTCCCGTGTTCACTGCGCTTTTTGTCCGCCGTATCAAATCGCAATCATTGATGCGATTGGGAGCGATCTTTAAACTATCCTCAAATAGGCCTAAACGATTAGGCTGTCGCAAAATAGCCATAAATGAGCTGTAACACAAACCGGAGCGTTTGAGAGGCCCCGGCGAACATCGGTGGAGTTAACGGCGGAGTGTATGGGATTTTTTACACGAATTATATTGGTGGTGTTGGTTCTTGCCATAGGTGGCGGGCTTGCATTCTTGCTTACTTGGGACATTCCGCCGCCTTCGGGGCCGATTGAAAAGGTGCTTCCTGATGCTCGATTCGAAAAGTAAGCGCCGCGAAATGGGTTTTTCACGACCATTTGCCACCTTATTGGCTGCTTTATTTATTGCCGCAGCGGGCTTTTTAATTGTCGCGGGCGGAGCCGTCGCTTTTGCCCAAACGATAGATACGGACGCGCCGATTCGTTTGGTGCCACTCGAGGAAGTCAGTCCGCCGAGCGAAACGCCGATCCCGGATTTGAACCCGGAGCCGATTGTAGAGGCGCTTGAATCTATAAAATCGACCGAATTCTTCGAGTCTCAGCCGCTCACCACCGTTGAGTCGCTTCTGCCAGTAGAGGAAACCAGCGCGCCAAGTGATTCAGGCGTTGAGGTTGGCGCCCTGGCCGAAATCAATGTGGATGATATTGGATTGTTTGCCGAAGAGTCGGGCGGTTTTCCGAGCACGCTTTGGCGGGGCAGCCGATTTGATCTTCTAACCCTGTTGCTGCCGCGTCTGCCGATTGAGGCACGCTCGCCGGCCATGCGCACAGCGGTGCTTAAATTGCTGTTGTCGCCGGGTGAAGCGCCGCGCCAACAATTGATTGCCGGTTCGGAGCTGGAAGGCAGGGTGGTGGAGAAGGGCGTATTGCTGCGTCTCAGGGCTGACATACTCGCCCAAATGGGTGAGTTCAACGTCGCCATTGGCTTGCTGCGCGCCGCGCCAAGCGGAGATTTCGAGGAAATTATTGCGCGCTACAATAGTGATCGTCTGTTTCTCAAGCTCGATTTTGAGCATGCCTGTGAATTGGCGCGCGAGCGTATCGATATCTCCATGGACGCCCATTGGCAGCGTGCGCTGATCTTTTGCCAAAGCATCGATCAGGAATTCGAAGCGGCCGGTCTCGGCCTCGATCTTCTGCGCGAGAGCGGCTATGCGCCCGAGGCGGCGTTTGTCACGTTGATCAACGGCATGAGCGGGTACGGCGAGGCGGAACTGGACTCCATGCCCAATCCTTCGCCCTTGTTGGTCGCGATGCTGCGCAAGATGGGCATTGAAGCGCCGCGTAATGCGCTCGATGCAGCCAACCCAGCATTGCTGCGCCTTATCGCCGGTGCCGCCGATAGCGATATCGAGCTGCGCCTGGCGGCGGCGGAGCAGGCCGAGGCGGTCGGTGCTTTGCCGGCGGCGAGTGTCGGTGCGCTTTATAGCGAAGTGCAATTCACACCCGAAGAGCGCGCCAATCCGATCAGTCAGAGTGAGGGCATGAAAGGGCCGTTGGCGCGCGCCATTCTCTATCAGGCGGTGATGGCCGAGACTGTGCCGACGGCACGGGCTGAAGTGATCGGCGTTGCCTTGCAGCGCGCACAGGACGAAGCGCGCTTTCCGACTATGGCGCGAGTGCTCTTGCCGGCCATGCAGGCGCTCGAGGCGCGGTCTGATTTCGCCTGGTTTGCGGCCCAGGCCGGGCGCGCCTATTTTGCTTCCGGGCGCTGGGAAGAGGCGCGCCGTTGGTATGACGTCGCCCTGGCTGAGCGCAGCAGAAATGCGGGAGCAGAACTGGCCGCAACGGCGCTATGGCCGTTGATCGCATTGACCGAGCAAGAAGGTGAAATCGATCCCGCCATGCTGGAGAATTGGTGGCAAGCGCAAGGCGGCGCTGGTGATCCGGATGCCTATCGCCGGGGCGGCCTGTTGCTGACATTGCTGACATCGCTTGATCATAATATTGCGGCGGAACAGTGGGATGTGTTGCTAGCCGGGCCATTGAGTGTGCCTGGCGCCGTTGCCTCGCCCGCGCTCCATTATTCCTTACGCGATGCTGCTGTGGGCGGGCGCCTCGGAGAGGCGGTCTTGCTGGCCCTGCTTGGCCTCGGCGCCGGTGGACCGGGAAGCGCCGGCCTGCTCACACTTGGAGAAGCCGTCGCCGCGCTCGAAGATGTCGGCCTCCACCGGGACGCCCAGGCGGTCGCCGTTGAGGCCGCGCTGGCGGGCGGGTTGTAATGCCCGCCGAGGCGGGAATCTAATCATGCCTGCCGCGCCCGGCGCGGAGCGACGAAATCATATCGATGATGCCAGAGCGCTTGAGCTGTTTTTGGAGATGCTACTCTCCGAGCGCGGCGCTGCCGCTCACACCGTGGCCGGATACAAACGCGACATCGAGCATTTTCAACGAGCGCAACTTTTGCACGGCACTAACCTTGTCAGCGCGGATGGCACCGCGATACGGGCTCATCTGAGCGACACGGCCAAGCGCGGCATGGCGCCGCGCACGGCGGCGCGCCGCCTTTCAGCACTGAGACAATTTTACCGCTTTCTTGTGGCCGAAGATTTGCGCAGCGATGATCCAAGCGCTGCCATTGCCGGCCCGCGTTTGGGCAGGCCTCTGCCCAAAGTGTTGAGCGAAGAGCAGGTTGCCGCACTTTTGGCTGCTGCCGAGGCGCGCCTCCAGGGCGAGACCAGGAGCGTCCGTGCGCGGGCCGATGCGATACGCCTGGTGGCGCTGGTCGAGCTGCTGTACGCGACGGGTCTCCGCGTTTCTGAACTGGTCGAAATGCCGCTTGAAAATGTGGTTGAAGGGCGCAAATGCCTGCTTGTAAAGGGCAAGGGCGGCAAGGAGCGTATTGTGCCGGTTGGTGAGCCGGCGGAGGCGGCGCTCGGCGCTTATTTGCCGCTGCGCGAGCTGCATATGAGCAAAAAAGGGAGCTTAAAATGGCTGTTTCCGTCGCGCGATAGCCATCTCACCAGGCACCGATTCGCACAAATGCTGAAGATTCTCGCCGTCGAGGCCAACATACCGCCGGATAAAATTTCACCCCATATCCTGCGCCACGCCTTCGCCAGCCATTTGTTGGCCAATGGTGCGGATTTGCGTGCCGTGCAAAAAATGCTAGGTCATGCGGACATTTCAACCACTCAAATCTATACCCATATATTAGATGAGCGGCTAAAAGCCGTTGTACGCGATCATCATCCACTGGCTGGCGCGGCGCTGGGATTAACCCCTGACGTAGCGCAACGGCGCAAATTAGCGTAGTTTGATGACGAATCAGGACGGCACGGAAGGCGAAAATACCAGCACGATGAGCAGCTATTTGGATTTCGAAAAACCGATCGCAGAGATCGAAGGAAAAATTCACGAATTGCGCCATTTAAGCGATGGCAGCGGCGTGAATATTTTGGATGAGGTCTCCCGTCTTCAGGGCCGCGTCGATAAGATTTTACGGCAAACCTATAGCCGCCTCTCGCCGTGGCAGAAGGCGCTGGTGGCGCGCCATCAATTGCGCCCGCATTTTTCCGATTTTATCGCGGCGCTGATCGAGGATTTCACGCCCTTGGCCGGGGATCGCAACTATTCCGAAGACCGCGCCATCATCGGCGGCCTCGGTCGTTTTCGCGGCCGTTCGATCATGATCATGGGCCACGAAAAGGGCGCCGATACGGAAGCCCGCCTGAAGCATAATTTCGGCATGGCCAATCCGGAGGGCTACCGCAAAGCCACGCGCCTGATGCGCCTAGCCGAGCGCTTCTCCCTGCCGGTGGTCACCCTGGTTGATACGCCGGGCGCCTATCCCGGTGTCGGCGCGGAAGAGCGCGGCCAGGCGGAAGCCATCGCGCGCAGCATCGAAACCTGTCTTGATCTGCGCACGCCGATTGTTGCGTCGATCACCGGCGAGGGCGGCTCGGGCGGCGCCATAGCGTTGGCAGTGGCCAACAAGGTGCTGATGCTTGAGCACGCGACTTACTCAGTGATTACCCCTGAGGGCTGCGCCGCGATCCTATGGCGCGATTCAGCCCATACTCAGGAGGCCGCCAGCGCGCTCAAAATGACCGCCCAGGATCTGCTTCAAATGGGCGTGATCGATGAAATCATCGATGAACCGATCGGCGGCGCCCACCGCTCGCCGGAAGTCGCAATCCAGGATTTCGGCAATGCGCTGGAAAAGGCGCTTGATGAATTATCACCGCTGAGTGGCAACGAACTGCGCGCCAAGCGCCGCGAAAAGTTCCTCGAAATGGGTAAAATCGGCCTGAACTAGGCCCACCTGATCAGCATTGTCTGATTAGCACGGCGTGATCAGCTAAGCCAATTTACCGTGGCACTGCTTATATTTCTTGCCTGAGCCGCACGGGCAGGCGGCGTTGCGGCCGGTTTGGTTCCAGGTTTCCGGGTTTTCTTCGTTGAATTCCGCGTGGCGCTTTGGCCCCAGTCTGGGCTGGGATTCCGGATCGGAGAAGGGGTCCGCAATGCCGTCGATATCGTCGCGCTCTTCTTCCGCCGGCGCCACGCCGGCGAAGGCCGGGTCCTGGCGGGTCTCAACGGTTTCCTGCTCGTCGCGCTGCTGAACCGTTTCGGCACCGTCTTCATTGAGGCGGAGTTCAATATGGGTGAGTAATTGGGTGACCTGCTCGCGCAGGCCCGACAGCATAGTCTCGAACATGGAGAACGCTTCCTGCTTATATTCATTCAGCGGGTCGCGTTGGGCATAGGCGCGAAGGCCAATGCCCTGGCGTAAATGATCAAGCGTCAGCAAATGGTCTTTCCAGGTCTGGTCGAGAATTTGCAGAAGTAGGCTTTTCTCCGCCATGCGCCAGATATCGGCGCCATATTTGGCCACCTTGCCAGCCGCCTGGCGGTCCGACGCTTGGGTGATGCGTTCGCGGATTTCCTCATCCGCAATGCCTTCTTCCTCGGCCCATTCTGGGATTGGCAAATCCAATGCCAGCAGGCGCAGGCAATCTTCCTTCAGCCCCTCCGAATCCCATTCTTCGGCATAGGCCTTCTCCGGGATATTGCCATCGACGATATCTTCGATGACTTCGTGGCGCATATCCTTAACGGTCTCGGAGACATCTTCGATGCGCATCAAGTCCTTGCGTTGCTCATAGATCACCTTGCGCTGATCATTCATCACATTGTCGTATTTGAGCAAATTCTTGCGAATTTCGTAGTTGCGTGCTTCGACCTTCTGTTGCGCCTTCTCCAGCGCCTTATTGATCCACGGATGGATGATCGCTTCGCCGTCCTTGAGGCCGAGCTTGGAGAGCATGGAATCCATCTTCTCCGAGCCGAAAATACGCATCAGATCATCTTGCAGCGAGAGGAAGAACACCGAAGCGCCGGGATCGCCCTGGCGTCCGGCACGGCCACGTAGCTGATTGTCGATACGCCGCGCCTCATGGCGCTCGCTGCCGATAATCAATAGCCCACCGGCGGCTAGGATTTTCTCACGCTCGACGGAGACCTCGGCGCGAATGCGCGTCACCTCTTTTTCGCGCTCGCCTTCGTTCTCGACCTCCTTAAGCTCATCAAGAATGCGGAAATCTACATTTCCGCCAAGCTGAATATCGGTGCCGCGACCGGCCATGTTGGTGGCGATGGTTACCGCGCCGAAGCTGCCGGCCTGGGCGATGATGCGCGCTTCCTGTTCGTGGTAGCGCGCGTTCAGCACCTTGTGCTCGAGTTTCTTTTCGATCAACAGGGCAGCGAGTTGCTCTGATTTGTCGATACTGGTGGTGCCAACCAAAATGGGTTGGCCGGTTTTGCTGCATTCCTCGATGCGGGTGATGATCGCATTCCACTTTTCATCCGCCGTGCGATAGACCTCATCATCATTATCTTTGCGCACCGCCGGCTTGTTGGTCGGGATTTGCGTCACGTCGAGCTGGTAGATATCGGCAAATTCCGCCGCTTCGGTCATCGCCGTGCCGGTCATGCCGGCCAGCTTCGGATACATGCGGAAATAATTCTGGAAGGTAATCGAGGCCAGGGTCTGGTTCTCGTTTTGAATAGGAACCTGCTCTTTGGCCTCCAGTGCCTGATGCAGGCCATCGCCAAAACGCCGGCCCGGCATCATGCGGCCGGTGAATTCATCGATGATGATGACCTGGCCGTCTTTGACAATATAATCCTTATCGCGCTCAAATATCTGATGGGCGCGCATCGCCTGATTGATGTGATGGACGATGGAAATATTCTCGATGTCGTAGAGATTGGGGCTCTCCAGCAGGTCCCGCTCAGCGAGTAGCTTTTCCGCCTTTTCCGTACCGATATCGGTCAGCGTCGTGGTGCGCGCCTTGTCATCGATTTCATAATCTTCTTTTTCGAGGCTGGGCATTAGCGTGTCGGCATTGCGATACATTTCCGAATGATCTTCAGCCGGGCCGGAAATAATCAGCGGCGTGCGCGATTCATCGACCAGGATACTGTCGACCTCATCGACGATGGCAAAACAAAATTCCCGCTGCACCATGCTCTCGAGCGTGAATTTCATATTGTCGCGGAGGTAATCGAAGCCGAACTCATTGTTGGTGCCGTAGGTGATATCGCTCTGATATTGGGCGCGGCGCTCTTCATCGGGCAGGCCGTGGGAGATCGTGCCAATCGTCATGCCGAGAAATTCATAGATCGCGCCCATCCAGGCGGCGTCGCGTTTGGCGAGATAGTCATTGACCGTAATGACGTGAACACCCTTGCCCAATAGCGCGTTTAAATAGACCGGTAGCGTCGAGACCAGGGTTTTACCTTCGCCGGTGGCCATTTCCGAGATATGGCCTTCATTGAGGACCATGCCGCCGATCAGCTGCACATCATAATGGCGCTGGCCGAGGGTGCGTTTGGCCGCTTCGCGCACGCTGGCGAAAGCTTCAGGAATAAGGGAATTTAATTCAGCGCCTTTTTCGAGGCGCTCGCGATATTCATTGGTGCGGGCGCG
>Ga0114999_10001794_pt1 | contig 29295 bp, 28 predicted proteins | sample ArcticOcean_MG_C_3_FD_89820 | JGI IMG/M metagenome (GOLD analysis project Ga0114999, IMG submission 89820) | Marine microbial communities from western Arctic Ocean - ArcticOcean_MG_CB8_126 | ecosystem: Environmental > Aquatic > Marine > Oceanic | place: Arctic Ocean: Canada Basin | collected...
GAAAAATCTATTCACAGCTCTCAGATGTCCGAATGACTTATTATTTTTCCACCACACCCTTATTCCTTAGGAGGGGTTGCTTCATACATTTCCCAATTAGCAAGCAATGCCTCGAGGACTGTGTTGCCTACCTTGTGAGCTGCTTCCTTGGCTGGAATACTGTTTGCGGGATATTGAGCCGTGGTGCTCCATACGGCCTCTTCACCCGGAGGTGGAGTTGTGAAATTGCTGGCAGTTCTTAATACGAGGATTCTTTGGGTATCTACGAGTCCTGTACGAGCCATGCGATGTAGTGCGGTAAGAGTGCCGTTGTCTTCCATGTTGGAAGTAGCGAAGTTTGCTTCACCATTCGTGTGGAGTTTCATCCACTTATTTGCCCAATCGTTTAACAGGTCTCCATGCCAATAAGTGCTGGAGCCAAGTGTGTCTCCGATCATGACTTTGGGTGGACGAGTTGCCTCGGGCATTCCTTTGAATTTCTTGCGGAAACTGACTAATTCTGGCTCATCACCGAGGTCGATATCTTTCGTTATCGAAAATGCCCAGGTTACTAATTCGGGATTGAGGCGGAAGGCAATCGTATCAACGGTCCATCCATCTCCCAAAGTGTCTGGCTTTTTTGCACCAAGGGCGATGAATCCGTAGTCCCAGTCGTCCGGGATCTCTCGTGCGTCGATTTCATAAGCAAGATCACCATCGACGACCCAGTTTGCCCATATGGCATCTCCGAGAGCTGAGTCGGCCGGGTCGGCTCCTCCAATTCCTGCTATGATCCAATAGGCTTTGGTAAAATCGAAACGAGGATCCATCCCTAGAGCCATGATACTGGCCGTTGCATTTGTAACACCGCCTCCAGTGCATGTGAGAAGCACACCATCTTTGCGATAGTAGAGGTCGCGCAGGCCTAGCGGGAAATCCATTTTTTCATCGAAGTTGCCGCGTTCGATCCAGAATTGCATTTCGCCGGGGCTATCCCCGGTGTCTTCCCCGTTTTCAAACATAGAAACTATGACAGCCTTTATCGGAATCTTTGCCTCTGCATAAAGTGTAGCGGTCGCGCCACTGAAAGTTATGATACCTGCGAGTATGATTGATAAAATTGATTTCATCCTGTGGAAAAGTTGCTTATTAATTACTACCCTTCAAGGCGCTTTGGATTAAAGTCAACGAGTAGAGTCACAAGGCTGTGCGGTATGAGGAACAAGGCAAAAGCTTTTACGCAAGCAGCAGTGGCTTCTATCATAGTATCCCCATTAAATATTTTCCACGAAAACCAAACGCACAATCCGAGGATTACCACAAAGCTCAGGAAGTTTGTTTTTTGGAAATGGAAGGAAAGATTCTTTATTAGTCCATCCCCTTCTAAAAGGACACCCCGAGATTCTGGAATGTAAGCGGGAATTCGGTACATGTGCCTGATTGGGTGAAGGATCAAAAAGTAAAAAGCTAAACTATAGAGTGGATGTATAAACCGAAAGGTAAGAAGTAAAATCAGCGACTCGGTCAAATGAGCAGATACCTGTAATGGTAAACCTCGGATCCGGACAAACTTGTGAACTAATATTGCCAGTATTTCCAAAACTATCCCCAACACTAAAATGTAACCTGAAAACGAATACAGAGTGTTTAAAATGTTACTTTGATCGGAATCAATAAAGTTGATAAATAATTCCTGTGTCTCCAGCGGCCTAAAATAAAGAGGGGCAATTAAGACAAGCGTTCCTCGTCCGATACTGCCAATTAACCATGAAGGCCCGCGCGAAGGATACAAATGAATGGTGTCGAGGCTACCCCAATGCCAGATGATTATTGGGGTGAAAAGGGCTATCATGAAATTTGATGAAAAAATCCAGAGGCCATAAGTTAATAGGCTGAAAGCAGCTAACAACCCGATCGCTGAAATCCAGTAAGACAGCTTGGACTTCCAAGATGGATTTAATAACCAAGGTGGAAGGTAAAAGTCCGCTACTTGATGGGGAATTACAAAAATGGTCAATACAAGCATAACAACTATAACCTGGACCGGGACGAATTCAGCTGGAAAGAACCCGCTCAAGGGCCACAAGGCGAGGTATAACAACCAAAGTGCTCGTCTGTCCCAAATGGGCTTGGCTATTGTTTGGAAGATTAGAATGTGGAGCATTGGGTAACTTCAAAAATCGAAGTTTGGTTCTTACATTAAGTTGTTAGTTTCGTCCATTCATATAAATTGACAGGAAATTCTGGATTGAAAGTACTCAAATCGGATAGTGTCTCCAACAGTATAGTTATGAAACAGCTGAAGGATCAGTTTTTACAGCCACCATTTATTAAAAGACTTGCCCAAGTGCTTGAATCCCAAGCTCCAGGAGTGCGCTCTGCTACTTTTATTAAAGCCGTTACAACATCGCCTTGGAAAGAGTTAGAACTAATGGATCGCCTGAGAAAAATAACCGACTGTATCCACAATTTTTTGCCTGATAGCTATCCTGAAGCACTGAGAACTCTTCAGAAGGTTGCTAGGCAGTTTAAAGGATTCGATTCATTAGTATTTCCTGATTTTATTGGCCGATACGGAGCAGAACACTTGGAAGAATCCATTCTAGCACTTCAGCAGTTCACCGAATTATGTTCCTCGGAATTCGCGGTTCGCCCGTTTATTGAACGCTATCCTGAGCCGATGTTTAAACAGCTAATGCTGTGGTCAAAATCCTCAAATGTGCATCATCGGCGATTGGCGAGTGAAGGTTGCCGGCCAAGATTACCATGGAGTTTTGCTCTTAAAGAATTGAAAAAAGATCCATCGCCCATCTTTCCGGTTCTTGAGATTCTCAATGCTGATTCGGAGGACTATGTTCGTAGGTCCGTAGCCAACAACTTGAACGATATTAGCAAAGATCATCCGGATAAAGTGCTTGAACTAGTCAAACGATGGCAGGGGAAGAGTAAGGAAACAGATTGGATCATAAAGCACGCCTGCCGTGGATTATTGAAACAAGGTCGACCCGATGTGATGGAACTGTTCGGATTCACTTTCCCCGATAATATAACCGGGGCCCCTATCCAATTTGACAGCTCGGTTGTCCGAATCGGAGGCAAGGTTGCATTTTCTTGTACTTTGAAAACGTCACTCGTGGAAATGGGAAAGGTGCAGATTGAATACGTGGTTTACTTTATTAAAGCAAACGGGAAGCCATCTTCAAAAGTGTTTCAGATATCGGAGCGCCATGAGACATCTCAACGTATCGAGGTGTCTAAACGACATAGCTTCAAAGACCTTTCAACTCGGAAACATTTTCCTGGTGCGCACCGATTTGAAATACGAGTGAACGGGGTTCCGAAATGCGAAGGAGAGATGTTTCTCGAGAAATAGGCATTTCGTATAACTTCAGGAGCAATATTGGCTTCGACATATTTCGGGAAAAGCAACTAACCTAAGCCCAATGAAACCTCTTTTACTCCTTTCTCTGTTATTCTTTTTTTCTGCCTGTTCAAAACAATCGGAAATTCTTCGCCTCGTGATTGCAGCTGAGAATGGCATACTTGCCATCGCTGACGCAGGTGGAACACTGCTCTGGCAGCATCCTATAAACCAGGTTCACGACCTTCAATTGCTGGAAAATGGAAACATTCTGGTTAACAATGGCTGGCCAAAAATTATGGAGCTGGATCTAGCTGGCAACAAGGCGTGGGAATACGACAGCAGTAAGACTGAAGGTTACAACGGCAAGAAGATTGAGATCCATGCCTTTCAGCGATTAGCGAACGGAAATACCATGGTAGCTGAAAGTGGGATCAGTCGCATCGTCGAAGTGGATGTGCAGGGGGAATTAGTATCATCAATTCCTCTTCAGGTAGCAAAGCCTCATCCCCACACGGACACCCGTCTTGTTCGAAAACTAGAGAACGGTGATTATCTGGTCAGCCATGAAGGGGAGGAGCGGGTGGCGCGCTATAATTCTTCTGGTGAGGTCGTCTGGAATTTTCAGGTCCCATTGTTTGGAAAAGCGAAGGCCAAAGGCCATGGTCCCGAAGCTTACGGTGCGAAAACTTTCAGTGCTATAGTTTTAGAAAACGGTAATTACCTCATCGCAACCGGCAACGGACACAGCGTATTGCAAGTAACTCCCGATAAAGAAGTCGTTTGGCACTTATCTCAAAACGAAATTCCAGGTGTAACTCTCGCATGGGTCACGACCCTTCAAGAACTCTCCAATGGAAACTTCGTCATCGGCAACTGTCACGCCGGTCCTGATAACCCGCAAATTGTTGAGATCAATCGAGCCAAAGAACTTATTTGGAGCTGGAAGAATGTTACCGATTTCCCCAATAACGGCCTTTCAAATAGCCTGGTTGTTGAAGGTCAGCAAGCAAAGCGCTTGGCTGAGAGAATAAGCGCTCTTTGATTTCATTGGCTTAGGGACTCAATCTCCAATCGTAGGATTCTCGTACCAGATCAACCCTAGGCCTGCGTTTCCGTCCCTGGCATTGTTGTTTTCCTCAGTGTTGACGATGTCTAGGTCTGTGTCCCCATCGATGTCGAGGAGAAGGTTGAGGTCGAACTTGATGCCTTCCGGGCCGCTGACGTCGTGGGAGATCCAGTCGGGATTGTCCCAGCTTCCCTGATACTCAAGCCAGACGATTCCACTTCTGTCATCATCGGCGTGTTCAGTGCTGAGGACGAGATCCGTTTTCCCATCGAGATTGAGGTCGCCTGCCGCGACTGCTTTGGCTCTCCCCATGTTGGGCGGATATGTGAGAGGATACTCCTGCCAGCCGGCTCCATCTTCGGTTTTAAAAATGCTGATGTAGCCGTTATTATCGATGTAGTGAGGAACTATCACTTCTTCTATGCCATCTTTGTCGAAGTCTATAGTGTCGATGAGCATGGCTTCCTCCATGTCATTTGCGATCCAGTGATTGTTCCAAGGATGGTCCAGTATGGTGGATTGATATCCCGGATTCTCCAACCACTGGACACCGCCATGCTCCCGTTTTCGTTCGGAGAGCAAGATGTCCGAATCACCATCGTCATCCATATCCTGAGAGAGGATGGACATGGTCCAACCAACCGTAGTCAAAAAGTGAAATTTCCAGTCCGATAACTTTCGTGGATCCGATGGACTTTGTAGCCAACCGAGTTTGGCACCAATGCCTTTACCACCTATCACTATATCTGGTCCGTGTTTCCCATCGATATCCATTGCGGTAGCGAACATCCATTGGCTTCCATCCTCAAATAGTGTTTCTGTTTCCCACTTTGAGGAGTCGCGGTAATCCTTTTTCTTTGAAGGTGCCCAATGAATGAGAACTTTTTTGTTTTGGCCTTCGGTAGAGCTTATTACGTCAATGGCTCCATCTTGATCGACGTCAGCAAAGAGGGCATCTTCAACATTGGGAGCAGGTCCGGCGTCTATTTGAATCCATTCAGGTTTTGATCCCAGCTTTCGAGTCATCAAATAAATACGACTCACGCCTCCTTGTTCCCAGCCTGCAACTATGTCGGGTAAACCATCCTGGTTGACGTCCAAGCTTCTGGCGCCATCGGCACCAAGAGACGAATTATCGATGATGTGGCGTTTCCAGCTTCCATAAGGAGCTTCTTGTATCGTGTGTGGTGTGGTGCAGCCTACAAAGGTGAAGAGGAATAAAGCAGTTATGATAATGTCGACGCGTATATGCATGTATAAATCAAAATCTGCAAAAATTGGAATGATCCTTGGAACTGCAAATAGTTTTGAAAATAAATATTTCGTTCGGACTTGAGTTGGAGTTAGGTGTTTTAATTGAGGAGTAAATTCAACCAGGATTATAATCGGGGTTGAGCGCAATAGGAATCACTGCTCGGGTATTCATGGGGTTGGTGTAAACGTCGGCCCCTTTTTCAATGAGAAGTTTGCAGGCATCCAATTTCCCGCGGAAGGCTGCGAATTGCAGTGTTGTCCAATGATAAAGATCTGGATTCGGATGTCGGGCGTGAACGAGCCCTGGGTCCTCCTCGAGCATAGTTTCCAGGTCCCTGGTGCCGTTCTGGTCAATGGCCTTGAAAATGGCTTCGGTTGGTGGAGGCATGGGATTTAAGGATTCGGTTTTTTAAAAATGACAATGTGCTGCTGTGGCAATGAATCGATCGTTTCTACGAACTCGAGGTTCTGCACCGTCATTTCTTTCTTAACCTGATCCTCTGTCATTTTGTGAAGTGGCTTTATTCTTACTGCTGGATCTTCAGTCCTGTATTCCACAAATACCAGGAAGCCGCCTGATTTGAGTCCTTCGACCATTTTGACGGTCATTTCGTAGGGGTGGCTGAGCTCATGATACACATCGATCATGATCGCAAGATCGACGGTATTCGAGGGGAGGTTGGGATCGGTGATGGTTCCGAGAATGCCTTCAATGCGATCGGCTACTCCACGAGCCTTCATTTTTTCTGCAAGAATGGCTAGCATCTCAGGCTGAATATCAACTCCTAGTACCTTTCCTGATTCACCTATACGTTTGGCAAATTGCCAAGCGAAGTAACCGCTGCCCACGCCGATGTCGGCAATGATGTCTCCCTCTTTAATGGGTAGCGAATCCATCAGTAGGTCGGTGCGCTCCTCCTGCTCACGTCCGGGGCGTTCCAGCCAGCTTGCCCCTTGATGACCCATTACATGGGAGATTTCTCGTCCCATGTAGAATTTCCCTATTCCATCTCTATTCGCTTCTGTCTTTTGTTCGTAGAGGGGGTCTGGAGGAGGGTCGGCTGCAGCCCAAGTGAAGGGTAAGAGGCATGTCCACAGCATACAAACTAGGGCGGTTTTTTGCATACCGGAGTTCACGAGGAAAATGTGGAAAAGGCAATTCGGTAAATCCGATTCCCAAAAGTATCGAAAGATGTCACATTTCAGATGGCTGGCTCGTCCTCTATATGAAACCCAAAATAAAAACTATGTCATTAAATACTTCATCAGCCAAATCATCACTTGTATCTTTTGAGAATCACTACAACTACGATGCCACCTTTCTTCTACACGACATATTTGGCTACAACTTCGATGAGGTGGCCGAAATGCTCGGGAAGAGTGGGGCGGCTTGCCGTAAACTGACCTCCCGTGCCCGAGCGGGTAGGCCCAGATTCGAGGCCAATATGGAGGATCATAAGCGTTTGATGGAGTCCTTTTCTCAGCTGCTCGCTCTGGAGATTTCGATGGTCTCAAGAGCCTCCTTTCTGGATCGGTTTCCCTATACTCGGATGGTGGCGGCAAAGCCATCGCCGTGCCCAAACTTATTTCAGGCGCAGATGTGGTCGCCACATTCTTCACCCGAATTGCAGCTTCAGAGGAGAGAAGCGGTCATGATTACAAGGCTCTGGCTCCACTCGGCCTATGGCCTCCTTCCGCCAGAACCTTGACTTCCTCTACAACCTTAACCACATAATAATAACCTCCAGACTAACAAATCACATGGCCCAGTTTGGGTAACTCGATCAGGAGTAATCGCGTGTTTTTTTTGCTCACCTGGTAGTTTAAATAAGTTGTCCCTCAATGGGTAAGGCCGAAATAGTGCAAAATCGGCGGAAAATTTAAATGTTTTTCTGTAGATACAGCTGGAATCCGAACGGAGGTCTATCATTAAGGGCAAAACATTTTGTGCACTTTGCTTGATTGGGCGGGAAAATTCTCTTTTGTTTTACGGCTTATGTCAGATTCAACCAATCCAAAGGTCTCTCTCGAGACCAGTAAAGGTACTATCACGCTCGAGCTTTATCAGGATAAAGCTCCTATTTCGGTGGAAAACTTTCTCTCCTATGTTGAGAAGAATTTTTTTGCGGAAACTATATTCCACAGAGTTATCCCTAACTTTATGATCCAATGCGGGGGGTTTACCGAGGATATGGAGCAAAAGAATCCTGATTCACCGATCAAAAACGAGGCCGACAATGGAGTTTCCAATGATTGTTACACGATTGCTATGGCTCGTACGCAGGTGGTTGATAGCGCGACCTCTCAGTTCTTTATTAACACCTCAAACAACGATTTCCTGAATCACGGTGGTCGTGACTTCGGCTATGCCGTGTTTGGTAAGGTGGTCGAAGGAACCGATATTGTGGATGCTATTGGTGCTGTGCCTACCGGCAACAAAGGTGGGCATCAGGACGTTCCGGTTGAGGCTGTCATGATACAGTCAGCCTCTCTGGTTTCGTAAAGATTTCTGTGTTGGATGGAATATGGAGTACGGAGTAAGCGTCTTGCCTTGAACTGCTCTAACTTTTCTATGCCTTCCAAGTTAAAATGTTCAATTGTTCTAAGCCTATCCCTGTTCCTGAGTTATGGTCTTGGTGCAAGTTTTGATCATTCGCATAGAGATTGGGATACGGTTTTAAATACGCATGTCTATGGGACGTTGGTTGACTATGCCAAGTTGTCTAATGACAGCAGCTTGTTATCCAAATATCTTAACCAATTGAACTCGGTTTCCCTTGAAGAAATGGATAGTTGGTCGCGCGAAAAACAGTTAGTATTTTGGATAAATGCTTACAACGCCTTTACGGTACAAGCGATTCTTGATCATTACCCAATCCAGACGAGGACGATCAAAGGATTGGTCGTTCCTAGGAATAGTATTATCCAGATCCCCGGTGTATGGAAGGAACTTCAGTGGAACGTGGCTGGGGAGTCTCTGACAATTGATTATATCGAACATGGGTTGTTGCGACCGAAGTTTAAGGAACCAAGAATGCACTTTGCGATTGTCTGTGCGTCAATCGGGTGCCCGGATCTACGACCAGAAGCATTTACCTATGATAAGCTTGATACTCAGCTAGAGGAACAAACGCATAGGTATCTGGCTAACACCGAGAAAGGAGTTAAGTTCGAATTTGATAAAAAGCGTATCTGTGTCTCCCAGTTATTTAAGTGGTATAACGAAGATTTTTTAGTGGCTCCTATCACAGGATTTAAGGTTGAGCAAAGAAATGAAAAGGAGCGGATTGCCTTTCAATTCATCAGTCATTTTATTACAGATCCACGAGCCCTGAAATTGCTACAATCGAAAGATACGGATTTTGATTATCTAAGCTACGATTGGTCACTTAACGAACGTCCCCAACCTGATGATCCAGATTCTTGATTTGGTCAGAACTATTTCCCTACTAATCTTTCTTTTGCCAGGTAAGGTCTTTTCTGCCCAAACAGTTGAGCCCTTCACATCCGAGCAAAAGGAAAAACTGGCAGCCGGGGAGGTTGTTTTCCTTGAACCAGACGCTCCTTACTTATTCAAGGCAGCGGTTCAAATCGACGCTCCAGCCGCTTCTGTTTGGGCTGTGATGCGGGACCAGGAACGAATCCCCAACTATGTAAAGAGTGTCCGTGAAATCCGAGTACTGGAAAAAGGCGGAAACTGGAAAATCATCGAGCAAAAACTCAAGTTACACCCTTTGCTTCCCAGGTTTAATTTTGTCTTTAAAGAGGAATACGGTCCGGGTTATTCCATCCAGTTTGAAAGAGTTCGTGGGAGTTTTAAGGACGTTAAGGGCTGGTGGCGGGTTGATCAAAATGTGCCAGAAAATTCCGTTACTTTAGTTTACTCAACCTATGTAGATGTGGGCTGGTTCATTCCCAAGTCCTGGATCAAAAAAGGCATAAACAAAGACGTGCCAGAGTTGCTGGTTGCATTTCGTGACGAGGTGTATTCCGACTTTGAGGATGACGATAACAACAATGAAACGTGAGTCCTAGGATCTCAATTATCATTCCGGTTCTAAACGAGGCTGCCTATGTTGGTTGCCTTCTGGCATCGCTTGTTAACGAGCAAGATATAGAAATCATCGTGGTCGATGGTGGAAGTACGGATGATACTCTGACTGAGTTGAAACGTTTTCCTTTATTGAAAATCGTAAATTCCTCTTTGGGGCGAGGTATTCAATTAAATCAAGGTGCTAAAATAGCTACTGGTGAGATTCTATGGTTCTTGCATGCGGATAGTATAATTCCCGCGAATTGGCGTGAGGCGATACTTGCTGAACCGGGAGTTGCTGCTGGAAGTTTTTCACTAAAGTTCTCCGAAGAACACCGTATGTTGAAAGTCTTTGCAGCTTTTAGTCGATTGAATCATCCATTGCTCACTTATGGAGACCAGGGGTATTTCATGCGCCGCGCAATTTTTGATAAAGTAGGTGGATTTGAGGATTACCCAATTCTTGAAGACGTTGAAATACAATGTCGTCTTCGAAAAGTTGGGCGCTGGAAAAAGAGCAAATCCTCGTTGGTCACCTCAGTAAGGCGTTTTATTGCCAAAGGAATTATCCGCCAGCAGCTAAAGAATATTGGGATAGTCAGCTTGTTCCTGGCTGGGGCGTCTCCCTTTTGGTTAAGTCGGTTTTATTTGCCCGAAAGTACCGATCAGGCTAACCCGGTCGCCCAATCCACTTCGCGGAAACCTACTGCCTTAATCGTATTCGAAAGTAAAAAGGGACGTTTTACTAAATTACCGTTGTCGGTTAAAAGTTGAATCGCATCCTTCTTGTTCAAGCTTGGGAGTTTGTCCTTCAAACCCAGACTTCGGTAGTCCATGCCAGAGGTGTTGAACAACTTTCGAATTTCTCCTTCATAAACGTTTAGCATCGTTTCCAACTCTCGTTTTGTCGGTGGTGTGTCGCGAATGGCACGTTCATCGAATTCCAAGCCTTGGCTGGTTAGCCATTTGGTTGCGTTTTTGCAGGTGCTGCAATTTTTGTAGGTGTAGATTTTTATCATCTTCTATTGAGTAGAAAACTTCCAAAATATTTTAAAAGCTTTTTCTGTCTCACCACGCCTAATGCCCATTCAATTTGAGTCCGACTTATACGATCCTATCAAAGGCTACCTCCAGAACCTTGGCTACACAGTTAAAGGGGAAATCAAAGGCGTCGATCTGGTTGCTACACATCCAGACAAGGAGACTGTGTTGGTGGAGCTTAAAAAATCATTTAGCATTAAGCTGCTCTTACAAGGGATCGAACGATTAGCTTTATCGGATCGTGTTTACCTTGCCGTTCCGGCGTCGACTTCCTCCGCTAATATTATCAACCAGCAACACAAATCCGTCAAAAAGCTTTGTAGAAGGTTAGGGCTGGGCCTCATACAGGTGTACTTTGGGCCTCGGACTACTCGGGTCGACATTTTGGTAGACCCTGAACCTTATCGGCCAAGGAAAAATAAGATAAAATCCCAGGCGTTACACAACGAGTTTGAAAATCGTAGAGGAGACCCTAATACTGGAGGTGTAACCCGTAAGAAAATAATGACTGCCTATCGACAGCAGGCATTGCAATTGGCCACTTGTGTTGCTGAGCAAGACAACTGCACGCTGGCTGAAATGCGTGAAACAACCGGTGTTTTAAAAGCAGCCGGTATTGTTCAAAATAACCATTATGGGTGGTTCGAAAGAGTTTCTCGGGGTACGTATCGGCTTACAGAATTGGGTGTTTCTGAGTTGAGTTCATTTTCTGAGTAAAAAGTAGATAGTTTTCTTAATTTGATGAAATAAATAGGAACTCACTAGCGTCTAAGCTGTATTAAAAGTTTGAATGGTTAGAGAGTTACCTTTTTGGGCGTGGTTGCCCAGATAGGATTTAGTGTCAATTCGACACCTTTTTGACCCCAGGATGTAGGTTCCTGGGGTCATTTTTTTATTCGTAACCTTGTGAACCTTTAAACAGTTTCTCTCATAGTAATCCTTTTAGCTATGAACCGCTTCTTCCTAACCAGACTACTTTTTGTGATTCCCTGCCTTCTGCTTCTCGCTAAAGAAGCTAGCGCTCAATCCCAGCCGAAGGTTGAATGGGGAGTCTATGAGATGCTCACACGTGCCTATTCATGGGAGGATCGTCTAGATCAGGCTGTAAAAGACTTTGGCGTTAATCCACAATTCGTGCTATTCTTCAGAGACTTAAACCCTCAGCGCGGATTTCCTTCGAACCAGGTGGAAACCGCCAATGCTCATAACATGACTCCAGTTATTAGTCTGGAAATAAGTCGATGGGGTCGGGGAAAAGATACGGGTTGCCTGGAAGAAGTTGCGGATGGGAGCTTCGATGATTTTTTTAGACAATGGGCTGAGAATGCTAAAACTTGTGGGCTTCCCCTGATACTTCGCTTTGGGTTTGAGATGAACGGTGATTGGTTTCCTTGGGGATCTCAGCCCGAGACCTTTGTCACCGCTTGGCGCCGAACTCATAAAATTTTTAAAGAGGTCGGCTGCGAAAATGTGAAGTGGATGTTCTCGCCCAATGTGCTTTGGGATAAGCGGACTGAGAAAAAGGATTTTTATAATTATTATCCGGGAGCTGCCTACGTCGATATGATCGGTCTCGATGGCTACAACTTCGGTGACCATCACGATAAATGGCACCAATGGCAGACATACGAGGACGTGTTTGAGCGGACAATCCGCGCTAGCGTGAAGTTTAATAAACCTGTCTACTTATCGGAGATCGGCTGTGCCGACGATAAGCGAAAACCGGCTTGGATTCGGGACTTCTTAAGCAAAATCTCAAAGGATGATCGTTTGGAAGGATTCATTTATTTCAATCACTTCAACCCGCGGAAAGGCGAACCGAACTGGCGTGTTGATAGTGACCCCGAAACATTGAATATCTTCCGCCAATGGGTCTGGGAGAATCAGGCGAGTGAAATGAAATCGGATGGATAGTTTTTTGCGACTTTCCTGAGCTCCGGTGTGTAATAGGGGGAAAGTCCCATTATGCTTAAGCTTTTAATTATAGTTATTGTTTCCTGGATCGCCCTTTTACTTCTAACGGGAGTCGTTTCCTTTGCAGCTGGATTTATATTGGTAGTCTCCTGCATGGCGCTTCTTTTCTATGCAATTGGAGCCTTCATTTCATTCATCAGCTCAACGACACTTTCAGTTTGAGGGTGGTTGTGTAGCGTCCTATTGTTTTGTGCGGCTGCTGTCTTAATAGCGATGGTTTTCCCAGTCTTGCTAGTCGTTGCTGCCTTCGCAGTTGTATTAATTAGCGGATTTATCTTTAGCGTCTTTCTTAGACTCGTCTAAGTTGCCTGACTAAGCCGATTTGATCCGGGCTAATCCCCATTACTCCAATGGGCTCTTTAGGTTTAACTTTTCCGAAGAAATTTATGTTCACCAATGACAATGGTCAGCCGCATGGTTTTCATCCAGCTTTCATAGGCACTTACTAATGTATAGTGCGTAGCCCCCGAGTTCCATCAGGTAATGTGCCGGCGTACATCCGGTCCGTAATTTCTAGCGCAACTCTCCAATTTGAGTCACGTGAGGCTTTGGTAACATGCCCGGCGTAGCCTTTGTTGCCTGTCTTGCCGGTAGATACACCATTTAACGAGCTGAAAGCGTATGTTTTTTTAACCACTTTATAGATACTTCTTGGATTTCCGCCTGCACGGTTACTGATGACATTTGCTACAGCGCTCATGCCTTGTTCTCCCTGATCGGAAGCTTCCAAGATTAAACAGGCTGCCACAATCTGCCGTTCCCAAGGATCGGGTGAATAAATCGAAGCGAACGTTGAGGATTGAATTCCGCAACTGGCCAAAAGACCCCAAAAACAAACTTTTACTATTTTCATAACTATTCGATGTTTTTGGGGTAACCGATGTGAGGTTCGAGTAAAGAGGAGGGCAAAGTGCTCTCATTTTTATAGAGTGCAACCCCCCAAAATCGATTATTTTTGGACCGATTAATCTGAGCAATTGTTTCCGTAATCGGCTTTATTCGAGCACGATTGAGGTATTTAGCTGCCGATTTGGATCGGACTTTGGCCCGGACCCCAATAATTAATCAACCTGAGCTGCGTACGCTTTTGCAAGGATTTGCACCGTGTGTAGAACGGGTGGAGGAGTATCGTAGCTTTCCAAATGTTTTTGAATTTGAGTCATGCATCCAATGTTTCCCAGCGCTACGGCATCGGGTTGGGTTGACATGAGATTGCTTACTTTTTTTCGACCAAGTTTTTTGGCCACCTCTGGTTTTTCGATATTGTAGATTCCGGCAGAGCCACAGCAGATTTCCCAATCGGGCGGTTCCAGTAGATTTAAATTGGGAATAGCACTCAGAATGGTTCTAGGTGCCGCCTGTTCGCGTTGGGCATGGGCAAGGTGGCATGCGTCGTGATAGACTACATTCATTTCTTCAGGCAGCTCTCCTGGTTGAATGAGACCGATTTGTTCAAGATAGGTACTTATATCCATTGTCTTTTCGGCGAGCGCGATTGCTTCTGCTTCGTCTGGCTCGCCCGCAAACAATATAGAGTATTCATTGATTCCCGATCCGCAACCCGCTGCATTGGTGATCAAAGCGTCAACGTCTACCGGAATAGAGTGAATCAACTGCCTCGCCGTTTTACGGGATTTGTCTTCTACACCTGTATGCAAGGCTAGGGCTCCACAACAAGCCTGGTCTCTTGGGATCACCGTTTCTATTCCATTGGCGCTCAAGACTTCCAAGGTCGCTCGGTTTATTTCAGGAGCTAACACTTGTTGGACGCAACCAGTGAGCAACGCGACTCGTCCGCGCAGAGGGCCCTTATGTGGGTACACGTCTGGCAGTACTTCTTGTTTGGGAAGCGAAGCTGGTAACAGATCCAGTGCCGGTTGCAGCTTTTTTGGAAACAAACCTCTTAATGGACGAAATAATCCTCCGGCGCGAAATGCCCATTTTGCTCGAATTGGGTAGGGGAGAGTGTTTAATATCATGCTTCGCATGATCGTTCTTCCTAGAGTTTTTGGTCGTTCTTTTTCTACCTTGGCTCGAAATGCGGTAATCAAATGATCGTATTCTACGCCCGAAGGACAGGCGGTTATGCATGCATCACAGCCCAAACAGTTGTCGATAGGATCCAATGCCTCTACAATTGGAATGGCACCTTCCAACACTTCTTTCATTAGAAATATCCTGCCACGTGGTGAGTTTATTTCTTCGCCGAGTTCATCATAGGTAGGACAGGTTGGTAAGCAAAACCCGCAGTGTACGCAGGCTTCCACTCCCTGAGTGAGAGCATTTGCTTTGGGTCCGAGTGATTCCTTATTTATGAAATGCTGCATTTGGATCAGGTAGTTTCTGGTACAATTCCTGAGAACGGTAAAAATACGCCCTTGGGATCCAATGCTCCCTGCACTCGGAATATAAAAGGCAGATGGGCTGTGCTACCTATGAGCGGATGGTGAGAAACTTCGCCTTTCAATTGAAGGCCTGTAAGTTGGTGTTCTTGTAGGATCACATCCAATGATTCACCGTTTGTTGAATCAACTCCGCTAAGATAGAACGTCTTCCCGCCATTGGAAATATGAGTTTTCCATAGGCTGGTGTCTATGATTTTGAGGAGTCTTAGCGCTGACTCTGGATTTGTGGCTGTCTTATAAAGGTGCTTGTCTGGCTCATGCCAATCAAAGGCTTTAATTGCCTGCCAGGTCCTGGCCTCTTGTTCTCCGATCGTCATTGTGACTGATTTCCCCACGAGTGATTCGATTCCACGCTTGCGAGCATTCATCGTTGCTTCCTGGTAACCCAACCTCAATGACAGGTTTAAGTTCGAATCGAGCTCAACTCCTTCAAGATCGTAGCCTTTCAAGCTTGGGATTATTCTAATCGCTTCATCCGGGCTGTCACAATCCACAGTAAGTGTTACGTAAGATTGTGGTTCTGGAAATACTTTGAAGGAAACTTCAGTTAAGATTCCTAATCGTCCCATACTTCCGTTGAATAATTTCGGAAAATCAAATCCAGCTGCGTTCTTGACCACCTTGCCACCACCACGAATCAGGTTTCCCAATCCGTCTACAAACTTTACACCGATAATAAAATCTTTGAGAGGTCCGTAGCGATACGCTCCAGGCCCGGATAAACCAGTGGCGACTGTACCGCCAATCGTCGCGTCTTCAGATGCTAAGGGAGGGTCGAACGGAAGGTATTGTCCTTTGTCCTCCAATGTGGAAATAACTTCACTCAGCTTGGTTCCAGCGTGAACGGTTATTGTGTATTCGGATGATTGGTACTCCAGAATTCCTGAAAGATTCCGCATATCTACAAGCGTGGTAGAATTATCGGACTGCCAGAGGGAAGGTTTACTACAGCCACCTCGGGGGATGAGCGAAGATTGCGATTTAACCAAATCAATAACGTCCTGAACGGAGGTGGGAACTGCTGTATTTCGACTCATCCTTATTCGCGAAAGATAATGCCCGCCTTTTCTAGCGGGTGTGCTCCGTGAGTTGTTAGGGCTGGGGCTTCGCCACCTGGAAACATTTTTCCACGATTCGCGATTTCTTTCGGATCAATGGCCAGTCGAACCCGTTTCATACAATCGAGGTCGGTTTCGGAAAACATCTGGGTCATATATTTTTTCTTTTCTACTCCGACACCATGTTCTCCGGTTATTGAGCCACCCATTTCCACGCACATGGATAATATTTTTCCGGCCAGTTCTTCTGCCTTCTCCAATGCTCCTTCCTCTTTTCCATCGAACATGATCAAAGGATGAAGGTTTCCGTCACCGGCATGAAATACATTAGCAACAGCGATTCCATATTCTTTACTAAATTGCTGAATTTGCACCAGTGCTTCACCGAGTCGCGATCGAGGTACCACTCCATCTTGCACAAGGTAGTCCGGCGAGAGTCGGCCTACCGCTGAGAAAGCACTCTTTCGGCCTTTCCAGATTTTTAGGCGCTGAGCTTCATTTTCTGCTACTTGAGTTTCGTAAGCGCCGGTTTTTTCAATGAGTGCTAATAGCTGATTAAATTCTTCTTCAACCGCATCGGTCTCACCTTCCAGTTCCACAATTAAGAGTGCCTCTGCATCCTGCGGGTATCCCGCATTAACTGCCATTTCAGCTGCTTTAATTGCTAGCCTGTCCATGATTTCCATGGCTCCTGGAAGCATCCCTGAATCGACAACGGCAGAAACAGCGTCGCCAGCCTTTTCCAGAGAGTCGTAAGCGGCAAGTAGAGTGCAGTAACGTTGCGGTTTCGGGGTAAGCCTCAATGTTACTTCTAATGCTATTCCAAAGAGCCCTTCATTTCCGCAGAAAAATCCGGCAGCATCGGGACCGACGGTTTCGCCAGAGTCACTGCCCAATACTATTACTTCTCCATCTGCCAAAACAGCCTTGATGCCCAATACATGGTTTGCTGTCATCCCGTATTTCAAGCAATGAGCGCCACCCGAATTGAAAGCTAAATTTCCTCCGATGGTACAGATCTGTTGGCTGCTAGGATCTGGAGCGTAATACAACCCATGTGGAGCGGCAGCCTGGCTAACCTTTAAATTAACTGTTCCAGCTTCAACAATCGCGTAGCGATTTTCTGGATCCAGTTTAAGAATGCGATTCAAACGATTGAGCGTTATAACTATTCCGCCCTGTATGGGCATGGATCCACCAGACAAACTGGTGCCACTCCCTCGAGCAACAAACGGGACTCCAGTCTGATGACAGAGTCGTACGGTTTCGATAACTTCGTCGTGGGTCTCGGGGACCACCACGGCCAATGGTTCTGCTCGAAAGGATGTCAGCCCATCCGTTTCATAAGCTACCAGTTGAGACTTCTTGGTAAAGAGTCGGCTAGATGGATAAAGCTTCTCGAGTTGTTGTAGGACGTCCATTAGGGAGTTCTATTGTTTTGGTAGGCGGAATCCTAATCAAGCCTCTTTACAGAGCAATTGGCTTCTATTCTGTAATGAATAAAAAGTGGCTTCAACGGCCGCGAAATCCGCCCCGCCGATCTCCACCACCACGGTGGCCTCCATCACGATTGCCGCCACTTCCGCCACCATGACCTCGAGAATCACCTGAGTTTCCTCTGTTTCCGCGAAATCCACCTCGATCGCCGCTACGGTTATCGTAGTTTCCCTGTGGTCTCGGCTCACGCTCGAGAGCGAGTTTGATGGATACTTCACGACCTAGAAGTTCTTTGCCGTTCAATTTCTCGATTGCTGTAAGTGCCTCCGTTTCGCTCGACATCGTTACAAAACCGAATCCACGTGAATTACCCGTGCCCCGATCTGTTACCACAATGGTTTCTAGTACGGTCCCACTTCCGATAAAGAGATCAGATAGATCTTGCTGGGTCGCGGCAAAGTTGAGACCGCCCACATAAAGTTTATTATTCATCGATATAAGTTAAGTTACTCCTCAATAGGTTCTGTGAAATATCCTAAAAAAATAAGAGAGTTGCTATCTAACGAGTGATGAGCGCGAGGAGGTTTTAGGATAGATTAATAGGATGAGAATCACGGGTTATTAGGAACAAGGATCTTGTTGTTCGCAACCTGAATCGCTGCGGATACACAAAATATATCATGCTACGACAGCCAATCCTCTAAATGATCCACATTCTTTATGTGGTTTTCAGATTGGAAATCTTCCATGAGTAGATCCTGATACGATCTTTCTGCGAAGCGCTTACAGTGAAACAGAACTCGTGCTGTCTGGCCAGGTGCCCGAACAAGTCTTCCAAGTGCCTGATTAATTTTTTGCATTCCGGGAATCTGGTAGACTTCTTCAAAGGCCACGTCTCTGCCTAGTATTTTGCGATCTTCCATTCGTTTATTTTGCAAAGCGTTCACCTCGGGCAATGCAGGGCCAACCATTACCGCCAGGTCAACCTGCCCTCCAAGGTGGTCAATACCTTCGGCAAAACCACTTCCTAAGATAAGGAAAATCAAGTCCGCTTCTGAAATGGAATCGTCTATGAATCGAGTCTGTTCTTCCGGTGTTCCACCCCGTTGTTGAATGGCAACCGACAGATGAGGGAATTCATTGTCAATCAGCTGCCTTAACTTTTCTGCATAGTTATAGGATGGAAAAAATGAGACGACCGGAGCATTACTGGCATGAACACAATGTACGAGAGTTTCTGCCGTAGTGAAGAGGTGCTTGTCGCGAGCCTTATAGCGGGTATCAACCCGCAAATCGATGGTGCAGTCATATGCATTGGTTCTCCAGGGAGTATTCGCTTCTACCCAAACAGGCTTAAATGATTTTCCTGGAAGGCCGTGTTGTTTCAAGAAGTAAGGCTGAGGCTCGAGAGTTGCAGACATGAGAATGGTGTTTTTGCAGAGAGATAGAATTGCGCCTATTTCATGTGATGCGTCGAGGCAACTGAGGTTTAATCTGCCAGGTCGAGAGCACCATATCAGTTTTTCCAAATGATCGTTCTTAAAAAATGCCTCCGTATCAGCTAGCTCCCAAATCGCATGAACCGCTTCTTCTGTAAGCAGCTTTCCTGGAAGAGGAAATTTCTGCAATGCACCAGCCAGCTGCTCCGTACAGTCGCGAGCTTCATACGCTATGTAGTCGGCCAAGTGGTCGGAGGATGTTAGTTTTTCCAGCAAGTCCAACCACGATTCCAGGGACTTTCGAACAGTGGGATGTCCATTAGTAAACTGCAGTTCCGCGTGCCATTGCTCCACTTCGTTATGAGAAACTTGATACGAGAAAACGTCCGCAACACGGCTGCCGAGATTGTGCGCTTCATCGAGAATAAGTAAGGTTTTTGATAGATCGAATCCCGGTTGCTCGAAAAACAGCGATCGGTTGCGTGGGGAAAATAGGTAGTTCAAATCGCCCACCCACAGATCTGCATAAGGTAAGGTAGCTCTCATCAATTCATAAGGGCACAGCGTCTCCTTCTCTCCGATCCGCCGAAAGTGTTTTGGCTGATCCAATGGACTATCCAGGAATGTGTAAGGGGATAAGCCACATCTGGCCCAACGGTCTCCAGTACTGAGCCGCCGATCATCGGGTTCGCATCTGCAGTTTGGCGAATTACAGAGCTCATTTTTATTGCGAATCTGGAGACCTGAAAGCTTTGAGTTTTCTGGCAACATCGACTCGAATTGTTTCATCACTTGATGTTGGCCGCTGCTCTTACTCGTGAGATATAAAATTTGTTGGAAATTATCTTCAACCACCTGATTTAGCGCATACTCCAAGGCCACGCCGGTTTTCCCGAATCCAGTTGGAGCTTGGAAATACACGACCGGACTCTGCTGACAGGCATCTTTTAAATCTGCCTGGGTGGTTTCCTGTCCATCACGTAGCTGTTCATAAGCTGTTATCGTGCTTTGACTCTTAAACGCGGCTTGCCGGGTTTTTTGATGATCAAGAAATTGCCAGAGTGCTTCTACCTGGGTATTAAATAGATCAATACAGTGTTGGTCGTCCGTGATGTGCTGCCTTATCCCATCGTAGATGTTTATGAAAAGCAGCTCACCTGTGTAGGGTAGGAGTTGATCCTTCCGGTGTTTTAAAAGAGCAAGATAAGTTCCCAACTGTGCGAAATAGGATTGGTAGATATCCGCCAATTCGTCCACTTCGGCAGGGAGTTCAAAACTAGTGGTTTTTATTTCCCGAATCAAAACTTGTTTCTCTTGTTCAATCCATTGGTCGACACGTCCTTGAAAATTTAAGAGCCATCCTTTGTAGGGCCATGCTGCTCGAAGGGTTACTTCGTACTTACCTTTCTCTCCAGCTTGTTTGGAGACCTTTTCTTGTTCCTGGTGCCACTGTACTCCGACTTGTGTTCGCCATTGACCGGATCGACGACTCATACGGTGGGCAGGACCCGTACTGAAATCAGCGAGCTCGCCGACACTCAGTGTAACTGTGTTATTTGGCAGATTGACCTGCATAGTGTGTACTTATGTCCTAAAGCAGGATATCGGTATAGTATTGGATGTAATGTTTCAGCTCTTCGTTCCAGTGTAGGACTCTCTCTGACTTTATCTGAAGTTCAGGGATGGGAGTGTTGATTATCATAGCCACTTCAGTTCGGTCACTGTGTTTGAGTTTTTCGAACCAGTCATGTTTTACCGCATAACCCTCATCTCGAGCATAGACAAACAGGCTCTTAAAGAAAATAGCCTCTGGCTGTATCCGCCTCTCCCATGCATCAAGGCCCTTGGAGAATAGTTGGTAGACCTTTTCAACTTCAGTTTCCCGAGCTAAGTTCTTAGCGAGGATGGACGACCATTCACAAGCGAGTTCCAGCGCAATGAATGATTTGGTTAGGCCTCGCCGTTGTTGATGAATACTCAACTCCTTAACAAATCCGAATCCATCCTCTCCTTTTCGCTCCAAAAGAATTTCAACCTTATCGAATAGATCCGGCATGGGTGATCGCGCGTTTCGTTTTGGTCTTCGAAACATGGCCATTACAATTCCGCGTTCGGGGCTTAGGATGGTAAGCTTAAAGAATTGCTCTCCGGAGATTTCTTTTTTAAGGATAATCCCTGAAATTTGAACCGTTTTCCCGGCCATGCTATCACGATTCCACTACCTGTTCCTCGGTAGGGTTTTCTATGTTCAGAGCTATTTGATCTTCATCTTCTAGCGGGAATGGAGGTACCACGGCTCCGCCGGAAATAATCATTTTCATTCCATCCCCAATCGACATATCCAATTCATGCACTTCGTCTGAAGGGATCATTAGTAAAAATCCACTAGTCGGATTTGGTGTTGTTGGTATGAAAATGTTTCGTAGTTTCTGCTGGGTCTTTGATTGAGTCTCACCTTTTGTCTCGCTTGTTAGAAAGCCCAGCACCCACACACCTTTGCGAGGATATTCGACCATAACGGTCTTCTTAAAAACAGCTCTTTGCTGAGTACTGAAAGTCTGCACGATTTGTTTTACCGTTTTGTAGACCGTATTGATGAAAGGTACTTTGTCCAAGATGTTCTCTGTAGCGGACAGGAACCACTTCCCCACAAAATACCGGGACATGTATCCTAAAAGTGTGACTCCTAGAACCAGGATGATGGTTGCTAGGATATTCCAGATGAGTTGTAGATCCTCATTCTGCCTCCATAGGGTTGGAATAAAATAAAGTAGTCTGTTGCTGAAACGGCCCCCAATATTGTTCACGAGCCAACCGAAAACAAAAAGAGAAACTCCCAGTGGTGTGAGGAGGATCAATCCTGTCAGGAAAGCGTTTCTAAGTGATCTTAGAAATGAGTATTTTTCAGTCATTCGTTCCATAGTTAAACATGGGAATCTGGTTATTTGTTTCCAAATTCGTCATACATACGTGCTCTTCTTTTTTCATGGCTTGGCGATCTTTTTCGGTCAGGTCATCAAATCCCGCTAAATGCAACCAACCATGGACTAAGTACAGGGTAAGTTCTTTCGAAAAATCTTCTCCATGAGTCTCAGCATAGGATTTTGCCATGTCAACTGATACGCATATCTCCCCAGCCATACCTTCATCCGGATCGCCTTGGAAGGTAATCACATCGGTAGGACTTGGGTCGTCCAGAAAATCGGCGTGCAATTGGCAGTGAGCTTTTTCGTTCAAACAAGCTATCGACAATTCTCCATCTGGAATTTGGCAGGAGGCCGATTCATCCAAAAAATGAAAGAGAGCTACTATCTCCGACTCGTCGAAACTAAGCGGTTCGACGGGATTGTGTATTTGTACGTTTCGCTTTTTTTTGGTCCCCATCTCGAGCTTCTGCTTTAGCCTTTTCTTTATCGGGATATTCGATGCGGCTGTGCAGCGTATTTAACAAGGCAAATGAGAAACTATTCCTGATTTTTTTAATTTCCTCAAAGGTGAGCGGGCATTCGCTGAGCTGATCATCAGCTATGCGGTCTTCGAAAATATCATCAATAAGTTCGTCGATACTTTGTGGAGTTATTTTTCGTAGGGATCTGCTAGCTGCCTCCACCGCGTCAGCGAAAAAGATTACGGCACTCTCGCGGAATTGTGGTTTGGGGCCATCATAACGGTAGGTTGACTCTTCCACCCTAATTTCATTCTTGCTTGATCCTTTTCCTTTGAGAGCTTGAACGTAGAAATAGGTGATCAGTGAGGTGCCGTGGTGTTGTTTGATCACATCAATGATTATTCGTGGCAACTGGTTGCGGATCGCCAAATTAACACCCTCTTTGACGTGTGCTTTGATGACTAGCGCGGCCATAGAAGGATTTTGTAGGATGAGTGGGTTCTCACCATCGCGTTGATTCTCTGCGAAATATTCCGGTTTTATCAGTTTCCCGATGTCGTGGTAGAGGGCACAAGTGCGGCAAATAAGTGGATTGGCGCCAATGACTGCAGCTCCGGCCTCTGATAGGTTGGCAACCATTAAAGAGTGGTGGTAACTGCCTGGAGCTTCCAATTGGAGGCGTCGCAAGAGCCGGTGATTGTAGTCAGTTAACTCAAGCAAGGTGATATTGGTGGTAAGCTTAAAGATCTCTTCAAAGAAAGGAAGAAGGCCAATCACTAACATACCGGTGACTGCACCAACACCCACAGAAATTAACATTTCCCAACCAATGGTTACCAAATCAACCTCGTTGAGAATCCCTAAAATAAAGGTGCCTACCGCGAGTGTTGTTCCACCGAAAATACTCGCCCGAACGATCTGGCCCCGCTTACGGACGTCTTGGCAAAACAGCACTGCGACGAGGCAGGCTAAAAACATGGCTGCCATTAGGATAAAGGACTCACCAAACATCAGACTCGTGATGAAGCAAACCACGCCCGCCACAAATATTGCGGCTCTCTGGTTTATTAGAAGAGCAATCAAAATGGGCCCCAAATAAACAGGAAGCATGTACCTCAACAGGGCAAAAGTCTCCTGATTACTCGCAGCAGCATTTAGCAAAAGTCGTGTAATCGCGATATTGAGAAGGATCACTAAGAACAAAAGGCTGACTCTGCGATTATCTGTCAGGCTAGACCATCCGGCCAGTGCCAGGTAAACCACTACTCCTAATCCGAGCAGTAATATGACCATGGTCTTTTCCCAAAAACTGCGTCCGAGTGAGAATGCATAAACCGTATCTTCGGCTAGCAGAAATTCTTGGTATTTCAGCAGCATTTCATACTTGTAGGGCAGAACCGTTTCACCTGGTACAATAATTTTTTCTCCAGAGACAACAGCTACAACCACCTTCTCCGCATTTTTACCGGCCTCTTCTCGCGCTTGTTCGTGTAGATCTTGGTCATAGCGCAAATTCGGTCGAATGGCTTGGCTCATGATCCGAGAGAGTACGATATTGAGATCCTGGGATATATCAAAGTAAGTGAAGTCTCGCTTCATTGCACCGTAAGCCGTGTCCTGACTCTGAATATCGAGGCGCCGAATTTGTCCAGAATCTCGTTGAACATTGATAAAATTCAGGTTTTCAGGATTCTCGTCCAAAACGGCATCGGTTGGATCAAAGATTCCTCCGCTCAAAATACGTCTTACCGAAACAAGGGAGTCGTCTAATAACTGTTTTCGCTCATCGACCTCAGTCCGGGCCAAAATTACTAGGACGTCTTCTACGTTTAGGCGGATTTTGGTCCGCTCCTCAAAGGCCACGGTAAAATCTTCGACACGCTCGAGCTTTTCCTCTGGTGCAAGGTCTGCGACCTCTATTTCGAAAGTGTTTATATCCTCCAGAAGCTCCAGAATTTGATCGCGGAAGGCTTCGTACTGTTTCATGTCCAAACGGTAAACAGGTGGGATCCGCTGCATTTCAAGCGTTTTACGCTGTTCGGACTGTAATTTGCTTTCGTAGCTAAACTCCTTTTCCGCTACCACTCGAACGCGAGAGACCTGATCAGGTAGAACTTGAATCCCGGCGGGAGTAACTCCAGTAAATGCCAACAGAATTGTAAGTAGAACCCAAGTAAGGAGGATGAGTGCCGTTACAACCGGGCTGGTTGCAAGGAAGGTTTTTGTCCAAGTCTGGCGCAGGACCCTACGCTTCCGCCGAGAGGGCGAAGGCTTGTCGGTGAGCTGCTTTCTCTTGCTGAAAAGTTTCACTGTTTTAGTAGGCAGATAGGAATATCAACTGGAGGATGCCTCCGACCGATACGTTTCATAAGCCTCGATAATCTTTTGTACAAGTGGATGACGCACAACATCAAAACTTTCAAAGTAAAAAAGCTCGATTTGGGGGATGTGTGTCAGGATTTGGGTTATTTGACGGAGTCCAGACTCTTGTTTTCTGGGTAAATCTACCTGGGTGATATCTCCAGTAACTATCATTCGGCTACGGTCTCCTAACCGCGTGAGAAACATCATCATCTGCTCTGGCGAGGTATTCTGAGCTTCATCCAGAATGATATAGGCTTTGGACAAGGTGCGGCCACGCATGTAAGCTAGGGGGGCAATCTCGATAACGCCTTTTTCCATTAACTTCTCAGCGTTTTCTTTCCCGAGCATGTCGTGAATGGCATCATAAAGCGGTCGCAGGTACGGAGTGATTTTCTCCTCTAGGTCACCTGGCAAAAAGCCAAGGGCTTCTCCGGCTTCGACTGCCGGGCGAGTCAAAATGATTTTTTCAATTTCTCCTTTAAGTAAGGCATTGATAGCTGCTGCCATTGCCAAGTAAGTTTTACCGGTGCCAGCCGGGCCTATTCCAAACACGACTTCCTTTTCGAATATGGCTTCGAGGTACCGCTTTTGATTCAGCGTTTTTGGGATGATCTTTTTCTTAGGAAATTTTAAAATAAGAGGCTCCTCGACGAGTGCTTTGAGAGCTTTGGTTTTGCCATTAACTACTTGGTTTAAAACTGCGAAAAAGTCAGATTGGCGAATCTGCATACCTTGAGCTCGTACTTTATCAAGGTACTGAAAAAAACTATCTGCTTTTTCAACTGCATCCTGATCTCCGGTGACCTGGATCCAGGCATCTCGCGCTACCAACTCAACTCCTAGCTGATTCTCGACTTCCTTCAAATACTCTACCTTTCCGCAGTACAATTGACTTGCGATTCGAGGTGTCTGGAATTGAAACGTTTTCTCTTCAGTCATGGTGACTAGGATTGAAGGTGGTTGCTGGCCTCCTTCAATCGTTCCCACATGGATTCAAGGGAAGTAGGAAGAACGCGCGTTTGTCCTAGCACCGGCATAAAGTTCGTGTCGCCGTTCCATCTCGGAACAATGTGTGCGTGTATGTGCCCAGGTATTCCTGCTCCTGCTGCGCTTCCCAGATTCATGCCCACGTTAAAGCCATCGGGATTGAGCGCCGAGCTCAGGATCTTTTTCCCGCGAATTATCAACTCGAAAAATTCAACTCTTTCCTCCTCGTTCAAATCTTCCAGTTCACCAACCTCGCGATACGGCAAGACCAGTATATGGCCAGCATTGTATGGAAATCGGTTCATGATCAAATACCCGGTTTCCCCTCTAAATAGCATCAACGACTCCCGCTCGTTTTCGATCTTCGGGAGCTCAACAAAAGGATTTTTGCCCTTTAGGCCTTCAGGAGTTTCGATGTACTCCATCCGCCAATAGGCGTGCAGCTGCTCGTAAGGATTAGACATAATGGGTCAGGAAATTAATTTCTCAGAAGTCAGAGAAAATTGCGATCAAGGTGTAAGAATTGTAGCTACTGGCAATCTCTTATTTATCGGCACAATCTAAGAAAAACGGGAGTTTATCGGATAAATTCGAGTTGGGAAAAGGATTTTAAAGCTATTTAACGGAGTAGGGTATAATTCTAGGTAAGACAGGCTTTGTAGGGCTTGCGTTCAATGAACAACCGGTTTTTTCTGCTCCTTCCTTTTACATGAGCCTGCTTGATCGATACATTCCCGGTTTTAGGGGATTTCCTCACTATTTTCTTACACCCTATTGTTGGGCGGTGGTTTCCCTGTTTCATTTGGATTATTTCTGCACCGCTTGTTTCTGCCATCGAAAAAGCCCTAAGTTTGTTTCTACTCAACAAAGTTGTGACCGTGGTTTTCTTTGTTTTCGAAATGGGCGGTTTTGCATTGGAGCAGGAGGGCAATACACTCATTCTTCCCACGAGCCGTGTCGGCGTTGAAAATGCATGTTCGGGGATTCGCCCTTTAATGGGGTGCCTCTTTGCCGGCACTTTTCTGGGTGCTATATTTTTTAAGAGTACGATCAAGAAAGTGCTACTTGTCGTATTTGCCATGTGTTTTGCATTTGTAACCAACTTAATGCGCAGCGTCTTCCTAACCGCTTGGGCCTACACCCATGGTCCTGATGCGATTAGTGGATTTGTCCATGACGCCGCCGGCTACTTCGTCCTTGGACTGACCAGCGTCATGCTCCTCCTATTGATCCCTATCATGAATATTCAGATCACGATAGGGAACAGGAAAGCGAAGAGTTAAGTGTAGGTTTTAAGCGGTTTATCGATCCGGGCTAGTACTTGTCGTATTTCACCACGCCGTAAGGCACATTTTCCTTTTGCTTCTCTTCGAGCTCTTCTGATGAACAACCACAACGTTCTGCTTTACGCATGGTGATAGCACCCGTTGGGCAAATGCGTAGGCACTTTCCGCACCGTATACATTCGTTGCTGTCGATCCAAATGTAGGTGGTCTCATCCGCCAAGTTTGACTCAAGACTTGTGGTTACCGCTCCGTCATCATCAGTAAATAATTGTGAGACGCGGTTAATACAATCCCGTGGAGCAACAGCGATACACCAGTCACAATGGATACAGGCGTCTTGGTTGATTTCAAATTTGTAGTTACAGAAATAACAACGCGTTGCATGAAGGAGGGTTCCGTCATCATTGTGACCAAGCTCGACTTCAGCAGTCCCATCGCGTTCAACCAAAGGAAGCTTTGGCATTTCGACCGGGAACTGAATGTCGTGATCTCTCACACGTCCAGTTTCGCCATTGGTTTCAATCATCGTGATACCAACATGCTCTTTTCTTCTTTGCATCCCCATTAAACTGAGGTCGATTTTATCGGCGACAGCTTTACCATCGGCGACGGCAGTTATCACATCAAAACTACCATAGTTGAAATCTCCGGCTACGTATACATTCTCGTGGGACGTTTCGTGTCCTTCCGAATGTGTGACGCCTTCGGGAAGAATTTTCAGTTCCCGTGTCTGGCCAATAGCCATGATCAGTAGGTCGCAGGGATATTCTTCCGCTGTGCCTTCGATGGCGTGAACTCTGGGTTTACCACCGTCGTCCGCAGAATCATCGAGTGAATTGCGTTGGAATGTTACGCCACGGAGTTTTCCATTCTCAGTGCGGGCTGAAATAGGATTCATCAAAGATTCTACTTCGATTTCCTCCAGGCGCATCTGATTGATTTCGTCTGGGTCTGCCGACATCTGAGCCTCGGTCCGACGATACATGATGGCAACACTTCCTTCTTCGCCTACCAACCGTTTGGCAGCACGTGCACAGGAACGACCGCAATCGACCGCTGTAAATCCACCACCAACAATTATTACGTTTTGGCCTTTCATATCGGCGACCTTGCCCATGTTGTAATCGTACATGAACTTCAGTCCGGAGATGGTGTGCCCATCGCCAGATAATCCCGGAAGTTTAAGATTGGACGGATGGACCGCTCCAACGGCGACTAGAACAGAATCGTAATCATCGATTAGCTCCTGTATTTTTGTCGCATCAACGGACGTGTTAAACTGAACGTCGATGCCACTTTCGATAATTGCTTTGACCTCGGCTTCGACTGCTTCACGCGGTAGGCGAAAAACAGGAATACCTTGAACCATCATTCCGCCGAGCATGCTGTCGCGCTCAAAAATGGTCACGCTGTGACCGTAGCGTTTTAGTTCGCGAGCCGCTGTCAGACCTGCTGGTCCACCACCGATAACGGCAACCCGTTTGCCAGTGTCTTCAAACCAGCCCGGTAATGGTTTTGGCGGATTCTCTTTAGTGTCCGATGCGGAACGCTTGAGGTGACAGATATGAACGGGGCCTGAGATACCCGTCCAGTTATGACGACAGGCATCCTCGCAGGGACGTGAGCAAACTCGACCGAGCACTCCGGAAAATACGTTATCTTCCTGATTTATCAGATAGGCCTTATCCGGATCGCCTTTGGCGATGGCTTCGATGTAAGCGGGGACGTTTGTTTTGGCTGGGCAAGCCTCTTGGCAGGGAACGTCTTTCGCGTAGGTCTTAAAATCCAATGCCTCGTTAGCTGCACCGGTGAATACCGAATTCTCCTGAGGATTCGGCGCCATGTCATATGAAATACCAAGGTCATCGATTGCCTTAATAAACTCGTTCAGTGATTTATCGTCGTCCATGATTAGAATCCCATGCGTTGAACGCATGTAGCTAAAGTTTCATCGCCTTTGCGGACCTCTAGAAAGGTATCGAGAATTTTTTCCAATACTCTTGGGCAATCGTCTTTTTTAAATTTTCCAAGCTTTTTTGCCAGGCGATCGTGTTCACCGCCGATTCTCATTTCGTAGGCTTCTGTTGAACCCAGGTGTTCGCGAATACGCATTCCGCGGAAACCGATATCCGCTATGCGGTAAGGTGAGCAGCTGTTAGGGCAACCTGTAATGTTGATGATCGCCTTGTCCCAGATCTCGCTGTATTTCTCCTGGCTGAC
>Ga0114999_10001796_pt1 | contig 29281 bp, 19 predicted proteins | sample ArcticOcean_MG_C_3_FD_89820 | JGI IMG/M metagenome (GOLD analysis project Ga0114999, IMG submission 89820) | Marine microbial communities from western Arctic Ocean - ArcticOcean_MG_CB8_126 | ecosystem: Environmental > Aquatic > Marine > Oceanic | place: Arctic Ocean: Canada Basin | collected...
GGAGTCCCCCATCTCTAGGTACCCGTCCCCACGCGCTCCCGAAGCTAGCGCTCCGGAGTCCGAGCCCAATAGGTCGTTTCTGCCCCAGCACTTCACCGAGCCGTCGTTGATCAATGCGCACGTGTGGTCCTCACCAGCACCCACATCCGTGAAGGTGAGTCCGCTGCCGACGTCCGTGAACATGAGGTACTGCCCCATCTCCTTCTCGTCGTCACCGTAGCTGGCTGTGTTCTCGTGCCCCGTCTTGCCACCCGAGCCCTCTCCCCAGCACTTCATCTGGTTCAATGACCCGATTACGCATGAGTGGCCCAGGCCTAGGTCGAGGACGGACGCTCCGGAGTTGTCGATCTCGAACCTCTGCGCCCCTCGCTCGAGTTCGTCGGAGGAGTAGTCTAGCGAGGTCAGAAAGATAAGCTGCGTGCTCGTGAGCATGAGCAGGACTAGTATCAGTGCCCGAATCGATGCCCTTGCTTGCACTCGCATACCATCTTACGACAAAATCTTGCTTTTGATATTATCCAATGAAAACTCTGTTTTCATTATTTAGACACCCTAAAGGGTGTCTACTTCTTCACTCAAGGAGGATCTTTGCCTGCTCAGCCCATAACTGCCTGCGAATCCTTCCTGGCATGTACTCTATCGCATCGTTGATGTCGTCGGACATGTCGTCGTCCATCTTGGAGAGCTGGTCCAGAGTGGTTACTCCGAGGGTGTTCAGTCTATTCTCCAGGGAATCGTCAATACCGTCAATCTGCTGCAGGTCGTCGTCCCTTCCGCCTGACTCGCCGATGACCGAGAAGTCCACCGTTATCGCCTTGATCTTGATCCTGGCAGTGATGTAGTCCTCCTTGGACATCGAGCCCTCCTGCGTCTTCAGGTCGTTCAGTCTCAGTTCGACCTCCAGCTTGATCACCTCAGCGGCCCGCTCGGCCTCGGCCTCGGCCAGGCTCTTCCTCTGGCGTATCTCCTCGGCTTTCTTTCGCCTCTTCTCCGCCTTCTTCCTGACCTTTTTCTTGGCTTCCTGACGTTTCCGTGCCTCTTCCATGGCAAGCTCCTCGGCACTGAGCTTCTTCTTCTCCAGTAACCTCTTCTTCGCCCTAGCAGCCTTGCGACGCTTCTCTTCCTCTTCGATTTCCTCCTCGAGATCACGTCTGGCCTTGGCCTCGGCTTCTGCGCGCCTCCGTGCCTCCCTCATATCTCGCTCTTCTTGTTTGGTCGCGTTCTCGGCCTCTATCCTGATCTGCTTCGCCTCTTGGTACTCCTTTTGGGTGATTTCCTTCTCTTTCTGGGCCTTGGCTGCCTCTCCCTGAGACTTCTTACGAGCACCGGTCGCCTTGCCCAGAATCCTCTCTGCTTCCTTCCATGACTCTGTCTCTCTCTTCAGGTCCTCCTTGGCCTTCTTGTGGGCCTGCGCCTCGGATTCTGCCTTCTTCTCCTGCTCTGCCTTGAGCTTGGCCTCCGAATCCGTCTTCTTGTTTGCGTCCGAGGTTGCCTTCCTCTTCAGAGCGGACTCATCCTCGAGGGCCTCTCTCTTCTTGCTCTCTGCGGAGGCACGCTTCTGATAGACAAGCTTGGCCTTGACGACCTCATCTAATCTACTCAGTGCCTTCTTTCTCTCCTCGTCCGCGGCAGCAGTTTCCTCCTTTGCCTTCTCGCCTCTCTTTTTGTGTTCGGCGTGTTTGATCTTGGCCTCCTTGCCGGCTTTGCTCTCGTCATCCACTCTCTTGGCGGCGTTTTCGGCGCTAGCCTTGCTGGAGGCTGCCTTTTTTGTGAGCTCCTCCGTCTCTGCCTTGGCCTTCGCTGATCTCTCCTGCGCGGCTTTCCTCTCTCCCTCGGCCTTCCGTAGGCTTTCGCTGATCTCCTTCATCTTGGCCCTTGTCTCGGAAAGCAGTGATCTTGCTTTGTCTGTGGCCTTGATGAGATCATCCCGGGCCTTCTCCACATCTGCCTTGGCCTTCTCCGCAGCTGCCTTGGCCTTCTCTGCATCCTTCCTGTCAGCTAATCCCTGCTTCGCCTCCGCCTCGGCCTTCTTCTGGAGTGATTCCCTTTTCTCGAGTTCCCTCTCGACTTTCTTCCTGTCGGCATCGGCCCTCTTGGCTCGGTCCTCGGCGTCCCTTCTGGGCTTGACCGTGGATTTGTATGTCTTTTCTGCCTTCCTTGTCTTCGCCTCCGCCTGCTCTCTCTTTGAGATGGCAGATTCGGTTGCTTTCTTTGCATTGTTCAGCCTCTTCTCCGCCTCAGCCTTCACCTTGGTCTCCTCTGCTAGTCTGCTTTCGAAGTCCTTCAGCATCTTCGACTCGTCCTCCGTCCTCGTCCTCGTCTCCTTGACTTTCTTGGCCAACTCGGAGATCTTGACTTTCAGGCTCCTAATTGAATCGGTTAGTTGTTTCAATTTTGCCTTCTCAGAGGCGCCCTTATTGGACTCTACAATTAGCTCTGAATTGGCCTTCTTTTGTTCAATCTCAGACTTCTTGAGGTCGCTTTGTAGGGATCTGAGCTCTTTGGATAGGCCTCCTGATTTCTTGGCGTCTTTGTCGAATCTCTCCCTTTCCTTCTCCAGTCGACTCTTCGCCTCCGATGCTGTCTTCTTGGAGTGCTCTAGCTTTGACTTGGTTGAATTTACCTGCCTTTCAAGGTTCTCGAGCTGTTTTGTCTCTCCGACAATCGACTTCTTCTTCCGAACCAGGTCGTTTTCCACCCTCTTCCTTGTCGATTCTTGATTCTTGAGGTCCCTCTCGGCGATCGATTTTACCTTCTTCAGTTCGCTAATCTTGCTGGACGCTTCTTTGATGGATGATACTGTCTTCTTGAGGTCCTGTTCGGCCTTTTCTCGGGCTTTCTTTGCGCCCTCAAGATTCTTCTCGACCACGACCCTTTCCTTGGCAGCGGAGTCCGTGGCCTTCTTCAGTTCGCTAATCTTGCTGGATGCTTCTTTGATGGATGATAATGTCTTCTTGAGGTCCTGTTCGGCCTTTTCTCGGGCTTTCTTTGCGCCCTCAAGATTCTTCTCGACCACGACCCTTTCCTTGGCAGCGGCGTCTATGGCCTTCTTCAGTTGGCTAATCTCACTGGACGCTTCTTTGATGGATGATACTGTCTTCTTGAGGTCCTGTTCGGCCTTTTCTCGGGCTTTCTTTGCGCCCTCAAGATTCTTCTCGACCACGACCCTTTCCTTGGCAGCGGCGTCTGCGGCCTTCTTTTGCTCCTGTAGATTCTTCTTCTCCGCCTCGTCCTTTTTCTTGGCTACCTCAGCGGCCTTCTTCTCAGCCTCAGCCTTCTTCTTGGCTGCCTCTGTAGCCTGCTTATCTTTGGCCGCGTTGCTCCCCTTGCCTCCAGCCATGTAGGGTCTTGTTGGTCCGGATATATTTAGGATGCGGAAGGTCCCTTCTGATGAACCGAAACTATTCCTCGCGCTGCTGGATTAGTTTACTATTGCTGGCTGGAGTCTTCTGCCTTCGAACTTCCTCGATTTTAGTACGTCGATTACGTACGAGGCCTTATTCACGTGCACCTCTACTGTGGACTCATCGTCCCCTATCGAAATTTCCCCAATCGCCACCTCTGGTATCCTTGCTTGTTTGATTATCCAGTCAGCCAGGGCGAGCTTACTCGCGTCCCCGCTCCCTAGCGATAGCCTGATAGTGACCATCCCAAAGCAGTCCGATAGCTCGTCCCAGTCTTCCTTTAGTTTCGCCATCTCCCTGGTCCCATCTGGTAGTTCTGGGGCGTCCACCATTGGAATCGTCATCCCCCACGTGTTGGCAATTTTGTCCAGTTGCGACATGTCCGAACCACTCACGAAGCTCCAGGCTTGACCGCTTCTCCCCATTCTTCCAGTGCGTCCGATTCTGTGGACGTATGATTCCGTCTCATCGGGTAGGTCGTAGTTAATCACGTGAGTGATGCCATCCACATCCAGTCCCCTTGCGGCCACGTCAGTGGCCACGAGGATACTCTTCTTGCCTTCGCGAAAACTATCTAGAATCCTCTCCCTCTTGTTCTGTGGCATGTCGCCATGGAGGGAGGACGAGTCAACACCTTGCCTCTCGAGCCTCTCGTCAAGCATGTCAACCATCCTCTTTGTGTTGGTGAAGATAAGCATCTGGTCTCCTTTCGACATATTTGCGATGATTCTGCCTAGGGCCCACATCTTATTGAGTCGGCCGACTTTGATTGCGAATTGATCTATCTCTGGGACTTCGACCTCAAGATCCTCACTCATCACGTGTACTGGGTCGTTGGTGAACTCCTCCGTAGCATCTAGTACCTCTTGAGGGAACGTGGCACTGAAGAGCAGCGTCTGCTTCCTGCTGGTCATCTTCTCCACTACCCATAGTACGTCAGGGAAGAAGCCCATGTCGAGCATTCTGTCTGCCTCGTCAAGACAGAAGATTCCGATCGCGGACAGGTCGATGTGTCCCCTTTTGCTCATGTCGATGACTCTCCCAGGAGTCCCTACAATCACGTCCACTCCCTTTCCTAGCATTTTTGCCTGCTTCTCTATGTCAGTACCTCCGTAGACAGTCTCAATCTTGAGTCCCTTGTTTCCCTGAAGACTATTCATCTCCTCGGCAACTTGGACTGCTAGCTCCCTTGTTGGACAGAGAACGAGAGACTGCAAGGTCCCATTCGGCTCGCATGACTCGATAATCGGTATCCCAAAGGCAGCCGTCTTACCAGAACCGGTCCTAGCCTGCCCAACTACGTCCTTGCCCCTGCGGGCTACTGGAACCGCCTCGGCTTGGATCTGAGTCGGCTCGTTCCAACCCAACCCCTTGATCGCCTCAGCGATATCGCTCTCAAGTCGCCAGTCGTTGAAGGTTAGAGAAGACATCGTTTGGCCTCAGGACCAGGTCTCTGCTTCTCTGATGTTCTTCTGGAGCTCTCCCATCCAGTACTTCCTGCAATTATCCTTTGTCAGGAACTGGTCTTTGCTCGAGAATCCGTGGTTGTAGTGGCCCTTGTCTGCATTGGCCCACTGGTCCTTCCGGCGCTTGTGGAACTTCTGAAGAACATGGTTCCTCATGTACTGCCTGAACTTCAGGGACTTGGTGCGGTTCACTCCCTTAGGGGTGACTCCGTCCCACAGTTTCTCGAATCGAGCCAACTTATCGTCGAATTCTTCACTCATTTGCTTTCCTCGCTGGCCGGCCGACCTGACTGGCGTTTATCATCCTCACCCAAGGTAGGAGGATGCGGGAGAGCAATATCTTCGTCTTCTTTTGGAACATACTCGGCTGGAGCGAGCTTGCGGTTCTTCTCCTCTTCGGAACCCTCGAAGTCAGGGTCCAAAGCGAGGGATCGAAGTCTTTTCTTGAGACTCGGGTCTTTCTCCTTCTTCAGAAGCTCACCTGCTGCCTCTTGAAGCTCCTGGCCCGACAGGATGATCGAGATCTGGCTCACGCAGGCCTTCCGCATCTCCAAGTCTTCGTCCGACGCACCCTTCAGAATCATCTGGACGACTCTCGGGCTCTGTATGTCCAGCTTCTTAAGGGCCTTTATCACCGAATTTCTGATGGACCTGTCATTCTCTCCGAGACTGGACTCGACAAGTATGACGGCCACTCTAGGCTCAACATTGGCGAGAACGGTGAGGGTCTTGGCTGCATTCCTGCGAACCCTGACTTCTTCATCCTGAAGTGACCATGTGATCAGGTCCCATGCCTCTGCACCCCCCTTCGAAGTAACGGTACTGAGAATCAGCGAACCTCTGATTCGGAGGTCAACGTCGTCCTCTCTGATAATCTCATCCAGATGTAGGCACCCCACCTCTGGCCACTCTCTTGCCGTAAGTTTGAGTGCTCCGAAGGCATTATCTCGATGCTCCTTTCTTTTGTCACGTAGCTCTCTTCGAAGCATATCCTCACATCCCGAGGGGAATAGAGGGGCTATCTTCTTCAGGCAGTTCATCGCCTCCCACCTAACTGATTCCTCATCGTCAAGCAGCCTGTCAGAAAGGCAGTGGAGGAGTATCCCCTGCCTCCTTAGTGCGAATGAGGGGAGTGTCTTCAAAGCGGCAATCCTGACGTCGGGGAATTTATCCTCCAAGGCGTCAACCAAGGCCTCGTATGCCTTCTCGGCGTCTCTCTCGTCAACTTTGCTCAGAGCTTTAATCGCGTCAATCCTGCCGAGCATCCATCTTTCCTCATCTATCCGGATCTCTATCTTTTCGGACTCTCCTGTGGCAAGGGGGAGTATTTCGGAAATCTCAAGCCTCTGCCATGGGCCACCGTCGGGAGATAGAGCAGCAAAACCAGAACTTTTCTTCCCCCTCTTCTTTCCCTCACCGATCCTTTTTCCCGTCCTCGGGTCGCGTGCGATATACTCCCTGGGCATAGAAAATCGCTCGTGGATAGAGCCATCACATTTCAATCAAACGCGGAAATGTTCTGGGCAATCATGAAGCATGTCTGCCGCTAGCATGGCCTGAAACATGTCCTCAGAGGTAGAAATCGAAATTTCAAAGCTACTCCACGCTTCTTTCAACGGAGGTGCCGGGGAGCCGATTGGAGCGATGGATTTAGCTCGTATGTGGTCTCTGGAGATGCAATGGTTCTCTCCAGAAGTTGCTTACACTCTAGTGGAGAGGCTACATGTCTCGGGATGGCTAGTTGGCAAGGAGGGATGTCTATTCTCATGTGCTTCTTCCTTCGATCACCCTCCAGAACTTGGTTGGCGACCATTTTTGTCCAGGGTTGGCGAAATACCCACCCCTCCTGCAAGTTCCACTGAAGCTTCGGTGGAGACCCCAACCCCACTCATCTCCATTAGCACCGATAATCTACCGGATAAGGAAGAGGGGACAACGGGCAAGTTGGCCTCTAGGGTTGCAAAAATGTCTGGTTTGGAGAAGAGAGAGGTAATCCGCAGGGCGCAGAGGAAGAGGAGGGCATTGGGGCCTGTGTCGCTGGAGGTCGCCATGCTTCTCTTGGCAAGGGAACAGAACTTGGAGATGGATGATCTCGCCGAGTTAACCTAGTTTGAGTCGTTCCCATTTGTTCTGACCTCCGCTGCAAGCAGTCCTGGGAGGACCAGGAGGGCAAGGATCAGGGAAAAAGCTACAGAAATCGAACTCACGACTCCGAAATCTCTGATTACTGGGATGGGGGAGAGAAGCAGCACCATAAAGCCGCAAATAGTCGTGCCTGCTGACATCAGAAGGGCAGAACCCGTGTTAGCATACATGTCTCTCATAGCCGGCCATATCGCCATCCCGGATTCTCTATTCGACTCGAAGCGCCTCCATACGTGAATCGAGTAGTCAATTCCGAGCCCTATGGTAAGCGCCGTGATCATAATCGTCAGAACATTCCAATTGATGCCCATGACAGCCATCGAACCTACTACCCAAGAGCCAGCTAGTCCGACTGGTAGAATGATTAGCAAAGATTGCCCGATCTTTCTTGTCAGTACCGTCAACACCAGTAGGGAAACTGTCAGGCTAATTGCAGTGGAACTGACGATTGACGATATCAAACTGGAAAGGAGGTTGGACAGAGTCATCAGATCACCGACTGCGTATGCCCTGCCACCAGTATCTGAAGAGACGATGAATGACTCTTCCTTCATATCTCCTGATATCTGCTCCACCATCGCACTACTCCTGGCCTCAACGTCTACCCTAATCCTCAGGAATCTAATCGCCGAGCCATCGTCCGTGAGGCCAACGTGCTCACTCGTTCTCTCTGACCAGGTTGCTCCTCTGAGTTGGTCTCCAACTGTGTCATTCGATAGGAGTGAGGAGAGGGCGGACGTCAAGTCGCCCTCGACGAAACTATCCCCTGGAGCAAGGTCTTCCCCAAACACCTCTAGGTTGTGTTCGATTCCGAACTCGGGGTCCTGCTCGATTGCATCGGCAACGATTCTGTAAATGCTATCGTATGAGGGCCACTCGTTGCTCGTTCCCGGCGCCTCGGTTACAACCGTGCCTTCCATCCTAGCGAGAGCGTCTTCCAAGTCGCCGAGCGCCTCGATTAACCCCTCTTCACTGTCGAAAGAGGATTCTCCCTCTCCCGGCTCAACAAGAATGTAGACGGACTTCAGAGCGTTCACTTCGTAGGATTGGTAGAGCTCGTCCCTGACTTCCATTATCTCCATCTCGTCATCGGAAAGGAAGTCCGTCAGCTCGAAGCTGGTGTCGAGACCCTGCATTGCAACTACGATCGAGCCCGCTGTGATTATTGCCACAGATAGCAGGACTAAGGGGGCGTTCCCTCTCTGGAATTCAGCGGCCTTCTCCGCCAAACTGCCCAGTTCTAGGCCCCGGTTCCGTGATGCACCCATCGTCCTCTCGACGTAAACGTGCATAGCTCCGACCGTGACTGTGCTCGCGAGGAAAGCTGAGACGACCCCCAGTGCTAGTGTGGCTCCGAATGTCCGGAGTGGAGGGAGGGGTGAAAGCGAATTGGCCAGGAAAGCGAAGACAGTGGTGATTACTGCTAGAGATAGGGCGACCCTTAGCTCCATCAAAGCCTTCGCCCATGCCTCCGCCGAACTGCTAGACTCTTCCTTTGCTCGTTCGTACGCCCTCTGCAGATGGATGGAGTAATCTATGCCAAGGCCAAGTACAACGGGAGCAACCGCGACCTCTAGGATGGAGAAACGCATCCCTATTAGAGAAATAGCACCATATGTCCAGACTAGGGATGCCAGTAGCGCCACTAGGGGGGCGACTACCATTGTTGCTGATCGGAATGTTAGGGCGAGTAGGACGACCACGACCAATACGGCTAGGAAGATCAACCAAACCAAATTATCTAAGGTCGATTCGTTGATGTCGTTGCTGATGAGGTCGTCTGAGATAACTCCATACTCGAGGATGGTTGTGCCACTCAGCATCTCCCTGATTTCATTGGCATACCTCTGGCGGTCCTCACCCTCTATATCTCCGCTGATTTCGATGAGCCAGAGTGTGCTACTGGCCGTAGGAGTCGGATTTCCTTCTCCGCTCTCCAGCCAGTTACAAACAGGGGCATAATCCAAATCCTTGTGTAGCAAGGCAGAGGATGCGAAGGCAGCGGTGGCAATCGATCTCTCATCGTTTCCAATTGCATCTCCGCATTCCTCATCACCTAAAGCAGCGTCCAGCATCTCCTTCCAATCGTTGAAATCAGAGAGATTTCCTGAGAGGTTCCTCTGCTCCAGGAATCTCTGAAGGACTTCGGCAGCATTAATCTGAGAGGATATGAAAAAGTCGTTTTCTTCCGAATATGCTTGAATCATTGCATAATCTTCAGCCAGTTGGTGTAAAGCCTTCATTTCTAGCACGTTAGCCACTTGATCCTCGCTCGCAGCAGGTCTGACATTGATGTACACCAAGTGAGGTGACGCCCCAATAGCGCCCTCTATTCTGTCTTGTGCGTCATCAGCATCAGTTTCCGGTGCGAATGATGAGAGTTCGGTTGTGAATGCAAGATTCCCGACTAGGAAATATGCCAGAAAACTAGTCAATAATAGGCTAACTATGAGGATAGGTAATGACATCCTCTCGAACGATTCAGCCACGCGTTTTGTCACGGCTTCCATGCCTGACATCGATACCCCCAAAACCTCCCGCTGTAAAACTTAGGGGGGGTTTGTGGGGAGATTGGCCCGGCTTTAGCATGCAAGGCCTCAAAAGGGTCCCTCGAGTCGACCGCCCGTCCTATGCCAATCAAAGTAATGAAGAACAAGGGTCGAGAACTGCGAATCAGAGTCATTGACGGGAATCATACGGCACTCCAGCTGTTCCGCACCCGCCTGAATGACCGGGACGATGTAGAGTATGCAAACTACTTTCAGAACCACCCGGATCTCGATGACCCGGAATTGTATGTACGTTCGGTCAAGGGTAAGAAGCCTGACAAAATTCTCAAAGCCATATGCTCCGAGATCACCAAGGAATTCTCCAGCATCAAGCTTTGAGGGGGTGATTCCCTGAAAGGGAGCGAAATCGAGAATTACTTGGGACTCTCTACATGGATGGTCCCTGCAGAGGGAATTGGCGGGCTACTCAAAACTAGGGTCGAGGACTTCAGGGTCGAGGAATCCTCTAAGGTCCCCGCACTCGATGACAAGGGACGCTTCACAGTTGCCCGGGTGACAATGACAAACTGGGAGACCAATAGATACCTAAGGCGGCTAGCCAGGGCATGCGGGATAAACAAGAACAGGATTTTCAGCTCGGGCTTGAAGGATAAACGAGCCATTACGACCCAGATTCTAGTCATTGATGCACCAAGAAGCAAGGTCGAGTCGGTAGAAATACCGGATAGTACTATCGAAGTCCTGGGTCGAACTCATCAGAAGGTTGCAATGGGTGATCATGACGGAAATCGATTCACCATTACTGTCCGTGGATGCTGCGACATTTCAGGAAGTCCTATTGACGCCAAAGAGGCAATGAGGAGGGTAAACGAAATCAGGGACGGTCTCGCCAAATCGATGGGCTCGGATGCATTTCCCAATTGGATTGGCCCACAGAGATTCGGTTCGACGAGACCCGTAACTCCGCAAGTTGGAGCTGCGGTGATAGATGGTGACTTCGAAAGAGCAGTCGATCTTTATGTCGGCATGGCGGGCACCCGAGAGGGACCCGAAGCAGCGGACTTCCGGACTTCTTGGAGGGACGCTCGGGACCCTCATAAATCACTTGAACTGGCACCGAAAAGACTTGGCTATGAATCTGCCATGTTGCAGCATCTGACGAAGAAACCGGATGATTACATAGGTGCATTCAAGACTCTCCCGAACTCACTGCAACTCTTGATGGTCCATTCGATTCAGTCATTAGCATTCAATCACGCACTCTCGGAGAGAATTGACTCGGGACTTTCTTTGATTGAACCAGTGGAGGGCGACCTTGTCGCACCACTCCTGTCCAACGGGAGGATCGACGTCGGAAAGATGGCCCATGTTAGTGCCACGAACCTTGAGAGGTGCCGTAGAAACTGCAAACTTGGAAGACTGGTAGTGACCGGTACTCTTCCGGGCAGGGATTCGTCCTTCGCCGTAGGCGCGCCAGGCAAGAATGAGGAGGAGGGGGTCCGCCAAGCTGGCCTAGAAGGAGTAGAATGGGCGGTCAAACAGATTCCCAGACTCACTACTTCAGGAACCAGGAGGGCCCTGTCCGTGCCCTTCAGGGACATCAGTGTCGAGCAGGCCCCCGAAGCAAACACTCCTTTCCAGAGGTGGGAAGATGGCCCAATGGAAGGTGACAGGTGGCATCCCGAGGGAGCATCCCTCCGCCTCAGATTCACCTTACCAGCCGGAGTCTATGCGACAGTGATGATGCGCGAGATAATGCGCTCCCCTCTCGACCACTACTGATCAGAGGCGACCCATCTCTAAGGCCTCGATTTGGCCAACGAGATCATCAACGGCCCTAACTCTGTCCTCAAAACCGTCTACGATCCCCTCTCTCTCTCCGAGAACCGCTTGAACCTCTATGTACATCATCCCGAATGCAAGAGGCTTAATCTCCACCGCTTGAACCTCTTCAAAATCAGAGATAACTTTCGCAATAGCTTCGTAGTCTGGCCCGCCATCCTCTGGTTGGTCAAGTGTTACCTTGTATTTCACCACGACATGCCCCATTGTTTCACCTCAGGGTCCCTCGAATCTGCATTGAGGACATATGTACTTTACAGATTGAACTCTGCACCGCTGGCTCCTCCCTAGAGGTGCTGAACACTCCGGGCATGGGAACGAGGTACTCTCACTATCTACTAGCGGCGTCCCTGAGGACGCGCATACAGTTGCTCTTTCATTTGCTCCGGTCATCGACTTGCTGGCGTACTGGGGTCCCTTTTTAGCGTTGATTGTGATTCTTCGTCTTCACCATCGGCTCGAATTGGTAATATATTACTGAAAATTGAAAAGATAGAACCAGTCAACGTGACCATGACTGAAGAGGAACTGAAGCTCTCTGGAACTCAATCCAACCTGTCCGATTTCGTTACTGACGAGGGTGGCATTTGGAGTTTGAGGGAAGTGGAGAAAGTACGAGGTTGGAACAGCATAGAGTACGGAGCTGGCCTTTCTGGGAAGAATACGCCATCGACCGGGCTGTCGATGAATAGGGCGTACATCCCTCCAGGAGGAGTTGCAAAGGCTCACATTCACGTAGGGTTCGATGTAATGGTTTACCTTCTCAAGGGGAGTGTTAGGCACGAATATGGAGAGGGTTGCAGGAAATCAGTAGTTCACAGTGCTGGCGACATGTTCTACATCGAACCGGGACTTCCTCACGAGGTATTCAATTGCTCAGAAGACGATTGGGTCCATGCAGTCGTCTCAAGATCGGATGCGTCGGAGTGGCAGAACATTGTGCCATATGACCGAGATTCGGAGTAGTTACTCTCGCTTCGGAATCCTTCGGAATCCAACTTTGGGGTCTAATTCCTTCTCCTCGCTTTCATCAACCACGATCCCGATTGAGGCGAGGTGTCTCTGGACATGTTCCATCGCAGTCCTCCCTATCTTGGGGCTTTGGTGCTTGTTCTGGCAAATCAGGTAGGTCTCCGATGAAGCGGTCCTGCTTGCGGTGGGCGAATACCTCCCAACGGCCGAGAATCGGAGCTTTGCAGCATCAATAAGACCTTCTATCCCTGCCCCTTGGAATACCTTAGTGATGAAGCATCCACCTGGAACCAGTAGTTCGTCGGCCACATCTAGGGCCATGGTGGAAAGCTCCAGAGAAATTGTCTGATCAGTGTCATACCTACCAGTGAGCCTCGGAGAGATGTCGCTAATCACGGCATTCAGTTTTCGTTTGCCCAGGTGGCTAACCACTTCCTCAATTGTAGATTCTTCGGTGATGTCGCCGACCATGACGATAGCGCCGCCTATCGGGGAGGTTACTAGGAGGTCGACTCCGATTACTATCCCATTCTCCCCGACCTCCTCAATTGCGACTTGGGTCCATCCCCCTGGGTGGCACCCAATGTCCAGAACAGAATCGCCATCCCGGAGTAGGCCAAACTTGTCTTGTATCTGTTTCAGCTTGTACGCTGAGCGAGCCCTATACCCCTTGGACTTGGCATCTCTCCGCCATGGGTCGCGCTTGTTCTCTTGGTACCAGCGCTTACTCATACGCCCACCCTCACACGGACAGTTATGAATCCGAACGATGAATGGGCCCTGGTTAGGGCAATTGTTACGTGTTCAATCACAGGCCAATCTCGGAAATTAGCACGCGGGCAGTGTCTCTTACAGCTTGCTCGGACATGGTCGTAGGCTCGAAACCAGTGTCAAGCAACTTGGTCACGTCAAGGTATGTCTTAGGAACGTCTCCTGCCCAACCCCTATCGCCACCAGTAAAATCGATGGATACACCTTCGAGACCACTCTCTTCTATCACAATCTCCGCAATCCTAGAAACAGAGCAAGTATCGCCCGTACCCAGATTGTTGAGAACAGGGCCATCCCCACCTAGGCCTATCACATGAATCATTGATTGTACGCAATCATGCGCTGACATGTATGACTTCTCTTGATTCCCATCACCTAGGACTTCGAGCCTTGCAGGGTCTCTCTTGAGCTTGTGTATGAAGTCAAAGATGACTCCATGAGTCCCCCTCGGACCGACGATGTTGGCGAATCTGTGTATGAATCCCTGGGCGCCAAATGTCCCTGCCCATGCTGTAATCAAAGCCTCGCCCGCTAGTTTGGATGCCCCGTAAAGAGAAATTGGCATTACTGGGCCGTAGTCTTCTGGCGTTGGCATCACGTCTGCTTCTCCATAAACTGCACAAGATGATGCAAAGGAAATCCTGTGTACTTCTGCAATCCTCATAGCTTCGAGGACATTGTAAGTCGCTATTGTCCCCTGCCTGAGGTCTGTATCTGTGAATTCTATACCCAGTCTGATGTCCGGATTTGCTGCTAGGTGGTGCACTGTCTCCACCCCTTCCATGGCCGCAATCACTGCACCTTGGTCCAGAAGATCCCCTCTGTGAACTTCTACCGATCCATTACCGTCGTGGTGAGATAGGAACTCCTCCCTGCCACTGCTGAAGTTGTCAATTACTCGGACTTCATTTCCTTGTTCTACCAATGCGTCGACCAAATGCGAGCCGATGAAGCCACCTCCTCCAGTGACTAGCTCCATGAATGGCGGTTACCCCTTCTCCCCTTGAGCCCATCGGGCCATGGGCATCTGTGTATTACTCTCTAATCGCCCCCTCTGGATGGCAGTTATGCGAACGCTTCATTTGGCTTGGGTCGGGGAACGTGGACGTGACCTTGAGCGATGGGAGTCCACAGCAGGACGAGGAACTTGCTTTCTGGGCATGGTTCTTCGAAAGGATTAGCCCCATTTCGGACTATGTCTCCAAGATTCGTCAGACTGTTAGAGGCAGCGCAGTAGGAGGTTTCCTAGACACTACAAGCCAATTGGTAAACGATATTTCTGACACTGCTCACATGGCTACCCAGAGGGCAGCCGAACTGACTTACAGCGCGATTTTGAGGAGTCCGGCATACCTCATCATCACTCTTCTGTTGGCATCGGCACTGATTGGGTGGAGGGCAGAAGACTTCGAGCATCAGATTAACGGCGACGTTGAGATATACCTCCCTGACGGAGCCAACTCAACCGTACTCTTGAATGAGGTCAGAACCCAGTGGTCAACCGATATCGTGATCCTGTACGTCCAGACGAACAACGCCGCAGTGACTACACCGAATGGCGACGAGAACATTACCGATGCGAATATACTGAATCAGATTTCTTGGATCGAGGGAGACGATAACAATGCAGCTGAAAGCGGATACGGCAGAGGACTCGACTACAACAAGGAGGATCGGGGCTCCCATGCATGCAGTAGCCCGTTGTCTGGGTGTGACGGGGTTGTCTGGATCTTATCTCCAGCCCAGATAGTTAAAGAGGCCAACTCAACGAACTATAGGTTCTCTTGTGCCGTTGAGAAGTATGGGCTGCCGGGTTCCGATGGAAGCTGTGCGATAGCGAGTCAGAATCCAAACGAGGGCTACTCAATACCTCAGGGTGATGGCGCCCAAGAGAGAATCGATGGCTACGTGGATAACTCTGGAGCACTCCTGTCTAACTTTGTAAGGGACACCAACAACGACGGAATATGGGACACTGGCGTCATCATAATGGGAATTTCCTTCGATATGTCGAATTCGGACATAACGCCTAGGACGGATCTCAAGACTGGAGGCGAAATAAGGGACCACAAGGCATTCATTGCGTACGTGAAGTCATTGCTTGCTTCTGATCCAGCCAGGGAAAATTGTGAATTATGTTCACGGACATATTCCAAAACATGGACTATGGACGAGGAGCGTTTGGATACTATCCCTCTTAGGCGGGCTGTTACCGTTACGGGGCTAACTCCGGTTCTGCATGATGTATCAGACTCTATTTACGATGAACTGCGATACACGATGCTGCCCATCAGCCTGCTGCTGGTCGGCTTGACAATGTTCATCCTTCACCGTAGCTGGAAGGTTCTGGTGATTTGCGGCACTCCTATCGCAATGAGTCTTGCAGTGACTTTTGGCTCCACTGTCATTTTTGACATCATGCTGACTCCCATGATAATCTCGGCAGGACCGATACTGGTCGGCCTCGGCGTCGACTATTCCCTCCATCTGACTAATAGGATAGAGGAGAACCGGACCGAGATTCTGAGAAAGATGGAGGAGGATGCATGGGTATCCAGAAGGGATGGGAAAGAGGTATCTGAGCCCGATCCATTCGATCCACAGATTAGCCTCATTGCCAATGTTAGGGCTGCCATGACCACTGGAAACGCCATCTTCCTCTCTGCACTCACTACAATAGTTGGGTTCAGTGTGCTGATGTGGCACAGCCTTGTCCCAATAGAGCCTATGAGAACAGTGGGAAAGACTCTCTTGATTGGAATATCTACAACTTTCATCATATCCATGCTGATGGTCCCAGCTTGGATAGAACTACTCAGATATAGGAAAGGGGACTCGAACAATCTGTTCAGAACTGGTGTGGTTGACTCTTCGAGGAGGAAGAGGATTGCTGAAGAGAAGGCTTCTGAGGCCAAATCACTGTCGAGGGGGGCGCGCGACTCTGAAATCGACACTTCCGACGTATTCGGCACCATACTGGGAATCAACAGTCTACTATTCTACATCGTTTCCACTGCCATATTCACCGGGGTCCTATTCCTATTCACCGACCTAACTCGAAACGGGTACCTCATCCTAGGCTTCACTCTCTCAACTACTCTCACCTTCTCCTTTCTGGATGACTTCTGGGATTCAGTCGGAAAGGTCCCACTGAAGGCTACACTTCTCGTGATCATAATTTCTTCCGCAGTAACCATCGGGGGCGGAATGATGTTCAAAGAACAATTAGGCAAGGACATCACAGGCTCCTCGGACGAAGTTCCACCTGGTCTGGAGTCATACGAGGCACTGAGGGAGTATAGCATCGTTTTCGAGGGCGGTCAAACAAACATGTTCATCGTCGATGCAACCGAGAGGGGTGCACAGAACGAAACGGCCCCTATCCGGGACCTGCCGATATTGGATGCAATCGAGTACATGCAGACGACGAAGATCGACAATGTAGATAATACCACAACAATTAGTCTCGTCAACATTCTGAAGGCAGTTCACGTAGATGTTGAGATAGGGGGACTCGAACTATATGACCAAAGCCTCTGGGAACTTATTCACGACGATTGCTGGGATGAATTTGCGAATCCACTGCGGCCAGATTGCTGGCCTTACTCGATAAGCAGCAGGGAAGACATGGTCAACATAGCATTCGACACCCTCAGCCCAGAAGTGAGGTCCATGTTGATGAATTCGGACGATGGCGATGGCGAGACGAAGACACTAGTGTACGTGAACCAGCCTTACATCAACCTAGCAGTTGCCGGAGGCCTCAGGGACACAATAGACGGCCATTTAGACGAGGGAGGCTGCGATGATGCTCTGAATTGCCGCGCACTTTCTACATCCGAAGGCAAACCCGTACCAGGGATGGCAGGCATCTACAACTCGTTACTGACTGGTGGCCTCCCAGTCTCCCTTGACATCAATGATGGAATTCATGAGGCTCAATCGAAGACAACTATCGCGACCATGCTGATTCTTCTTCTCGTCATGGCACTTCTGTTCAGGTCCACAAGGTTGGCTATATTCACAATGACGGCAGTGGGGGTAGTCGTGCTATGGCAGCCATTATTGATGTGGTTTTACAAGGTTAACGTCAACGTGTTCACTGCAATGATTGGCACGTTGGTATTCGGAATTGGGGTTGATGACTCGATTCACATCATCGACCGCATCAAGGACGAGCGTGAAACCCCAGCGGGAATCCAAAAGGCTGTTTCAAGGACAGGGAGGACCATCTTTGAGACAACAGCCACAACTTGCGCCGGCCTAGCTGCAGGCCTATTCGTTGCTATCCCCGGCTTGCAGAATTTCTTCGTCCTGATGATGCTTCTTCTCGTCCTAGCCCTTCTAACCAGCTCGATTCTCCTGCCAAGTCTCATTGTGGCTCATCACGAACTTTCTCATGCCCTGAGAGGCAGAATTGGAACCTGGCAGGACTACGACGAGAGCGGAACAATAGCCGACGCCTCCCCCGTTGACGCTGTCGTCTTCGACTAGGTTAGTAGGTGAGGGTGCAGGGAGTAAGCCCCTTTCTGTTCACCTTTCGGTTGGTCGCATTCAACTTTGCATCCTACCCGGTCCTGTCGATGCCATGCGGACCTGCTTGGACTTGCTCCGGCGTGGTTGCCCGTTCCAGCCACACTCAGGAAACCTCTCCCTTTCGGGTTCATCGTACCCCTGGCATGGTTCGTTTCTGCTGCAGAGCCGGCCCTCCCGGACCCTCGTCTTGTGACGAGACGCCTGCATCGCGGAGAGGGGACTTTCCTCAGTGTCTAACACTGTCAGCGACCCTCCTGCTCCCTCGTTTGTGCGGCTACACCATACCGGAAGAACCCACCGGAGGCATAGGGCAACCATCATGCACGTCCTATTCATCGTGCGTCGCATGCCGGGCGTTGAGCAATTGAAGGAGCAGGCAGGTATCGCTGCATGCCGATTTGTCTCGGATGGTATGTCCCTAGGACTTGGTACCGGCTCTACCGTGCGATACTCCATTATTGAGATTGCGAGGATGATTAAACAGGAAGGAATCGATGTCGTAGGCGTTCCCACCAGCGAGGACACGAGACAGCTTGCAGAGCATCTCGGGATTCCACTCAGTCCCATCGAGGCGTCAACGAGTCTTGACTTGACCATCGATGGAGCTGATGAGTTCGACCCGAACTTCGATCTCATCAAGGGCGGAGGAGGGGCTCTGACAAAGGAGAAGATCGTGGCAAATGCCTCGAACTCGATGGTAGTCGTCGTGGACGAAACCAAGCAGGTTAGCACACTTGGGGAATTCGACCTCCCCATCGAGGTCGATTCAATCCTCTGGGAAGACGTTAGGGATGACATTTCTCCCATCTGTCCCGGCGAGGTCAGTCTCAGAGGGGGTGATGAAGAGCCGTACATTACAGACAATCACGGATTCATCTTGGACTGCTCATTCGGTCCGAGTATCTCCGATCCAGAATCCCTAGAGAGAGAGATTTCTGAGGTCGCTGGTGTCGTCGAAGTGGGCCTTTTCGTGGGAATCTGCGATGCAGTTGTCATGGCCTCCAGCGAAGGTGTAGAAACGCTAGTCAAGCCCAGTGGCAGACTATAACCATCCGTCGTGGTTAAAGAGGGGCCGCCAATCCCGAGCCGGGTCTGTAGCTTAGTCAGGTAGAGCACCCGGCTCTTAACCGGGCGGTCGCGGGTTCGAACCCCGTCAGACTCGCCATTACCATTCATCCTCAATCGAAGTTTCATAACCATCGGCCAAGACGGTCGATTGAGTGGCACTATGGGCAAGCAGTACTGGATTGGAGATGTTAGGTCCGGCTCCCATGATGGGCAAACCGTCGAACTTAAGGGCTGGGTTCACAGGACGAGGGGCTCAAACAAGATCTGGTTCGTCGTATTGCGCGATTCCACTGGGCATGTCCAATGCGTCGCAAAGAGAGACAAAGTAGGAGATGAGTGCTTTGAGGTTCTCAAAAACGCCCTGATAGAATCAAGCGTAGTCATCAGGGGTGTCGTTGAGCCCACTGACCGGGAGCATGGGTACGAGGTCCAGGTAACATCAGCTGATGTAATCGGGCCGGTAAATCCAGATCGCCCGTTTCCTATCACCGAGTCAGCGATGGAGGAATCAGATGGGGGCGAGACAGAGTTCCTCTTGGATAACCGCCACCTATACCTAAGGACCAGCCGGATGACCACCATGCTAAAGATCCGCAGCTCGGTCTTCGGCGCCGTTCACTCATACTTCCGTGAAAGGAACTTCATCGAGTATCAGGCACCAAGTTTCGTCGCTGGTGCAGTTGAGGGTGGCAGCACCCTCTTCGAGGTGCCATACTTCGGCAAGAAGGCGTATCTTACCCAATCGTGGCAACTCTACGCAGAGGCCGCGATGCCTGCTCTCGAGAGGCTATACACGATGGCACCCTCTTTCCGTGCCGAAAAGAGCAGGACAAGGAGGCATCTGACGGAGTTCTGGCACGCCGAGATGGAAGTCGCATGGGCATGTAACGAAGAGATCATGCAGCACGGCGAGGGCTTAGTCAGGAGCATAGCGAGGACTCTTCTGGACGAGAGATCAGACGAACTAGAGCACCTCGGCAGAGATCTCTCCCTCGTCGAGAAGTACGCCGAAAGCGAGTATCCAAGGATTCGCTACGACGAGGCCGTCGAGACCCTTCAGAAGAAAGGTGTAGAGATTGAGTGGGGGCAAGACCTCGATTACTCGAAGGAAAAGGTACTCACCGCAGACTTCGATGTCCCTCACTTCCTGACTCACTACCCCAGAGTAGCCAAGCCATTCTACCACCGCCCCGACCCAGATGACAAGAAGTACGTCCTCTGCCACGATCTTCTAGCTCCCGAGGGTTACGGCGAGATACTCGGTGGCGGAGAGAGGACCTGGTCCGAAGACGAGATCTTAGAGAGGATAGACGAAGAGGGCACCCCCCGGGACCCATACGAGTTCTACATCGATATCAGGAGGTACGGAGGAGTGCCGCATGGTGGCTTCGGAATGGGCGTCGACAGGGTATGCACGTGGCTTACTGGAGCCGATCACATCAGAGAAGCCATCCCATTCCCGAGGGACAGCAGAAGGGTTACTCCCTAGGGTGGTAAGATGGACTTAGAACAAACAAAACCCCTCGCGAAGCTTGTGACAGTCTCCGTAATCACCGCGAGCCTGTGCTGCCTCCCATCCGTGATTTGGGTGCTGTTCGCTGGCTCCTCGGCAATAGTCGCCGCAGATCAGCTCTCAAGCGATCTCTACTACTCGTGGGTGAGGTTCGCTTTGTACGGAGTATCATTCTCCATGGTTTCCTATGGACTAGTCTTGTACTTCCGCAATCAGGGCGTCTGCACAATGGATGACGCGAAGAGAGAGAGAAAGAGAGTGGTGAACACGTCTCTTGCAGTCTTCACAGCAGCCGTGCTAGCTTACTTAATCTGGAACTTCGTAGTCCTCGAAATAATCGGCATCACCATTGGTCTACCCTGGGAAGACTCGGCCTTCTGGAACTAGAACTCTGACCAACGAATGCCTCTTACGAAGAGCACCCCTAGCATCACCATGAGTGAGGACTGGTGTGATATCGATATCGCAAATCCCACAGAGGAGCACGCAATGCTCCGCGAGATGGTGCGGAAGTTCGTCAAGGATCGGGTCGAACCACAGGCCCTGGAGAACAATCGAGACGAGAGATTCAACCTGCAACTTTTCCGCGAGATGGGAGAGATGGGGCTCCTAGGCCTCACAGCTCCGCCTGAATTCGGTGGTTCTGGGATGGATGCCACGTCGGTCGCCATAGTGAACGAGGAGCTCTCTTACTCAGATCCGGGTCTGTGCCTCGCGTTCCTTGCCCATGACCAACTATTCGTGAACAACCTCGTTCACAGCGGGACAGCCGACCAGAAGGAGAGGATTCTGCCCAAGGTGTGCAGCGGTGAGTGGATAGGTTGCCTGGCGATGAGCGAGCCCGACTACGGCACCGATGTCCTTGGAATGAAGACCAATGCAGTTCAGTCCGACGACGGTTCATGGGTCATCAACGGGAGGAAGATGTGGATAACAAACGGAATTATCGACGAAGATGGGACTCCTGCCGATGTCGTCTGGCTCTATGCAAGGACCGGAACTGACGAGAGGGGCAGGGCCGAGCTCACAACATTTCTAGTAGAGAGGGGAATGGAAGGATTCTCAGCCGGGCAGAAGATTACCGACAAGCTTGGGATGAGGTCCAGCACAACGGCAGAGCTCGTATTCGAGGACTGCGTAGTCCCAGCGGCGAACGTCGTAGGCGATCCCGGAGAGTCTATGATTCACTTAATGAGGAATCTGGAGCACGAGAGGGTCGGCCTCGCTGCCATGAGCGTGGGCATCGCTAGGAGGTGCTTGGCAGACATGAACGGCTATGCCTCCGAGAGGGAGGCATTCGGCAAGCAGATCAGGGACTTCGGGCAGATTCAGCGTCACATAGGGGAGTCATGGGCCGAGTACAGAGCCATGCGAGCCTACGTATACGACACGGCAAGGCAGATCAAACTCTCCGAGGCGGGGCATAGGTTGGATTCAGATGGTGTCAAGCTGTTTGCCACCACTGCGGCCAAGAACATTGCCGACAGGGCCATCCAGGTGATGGGTGGTTACGGCTACGTGGGCGAGTATGTAGTAGAGAGGATGTGGAGGGATGCCAAGCTCCTGGAGATAGGTGGCGGAACCCTTGAGAGCCACCAGAAGAACATCACCAAGGATCTGGAGAGAGATTCGAGCGTAATCGATGACTAATCAGTCGACGTCCTCAATTAGGCTCATCTTCAATGATCCGTTTGAGGCGCTGTACTTCACCGATTTGAAAGCCACCTTGACCTCCTTGCCATCGAATGGGTCGATGATGTACGGTTGCCCACCTCTGAACAGTTCCATTATGGACTGGTATTCAGAAACGGATGCCGTGGAAACAACATCGTAAACGGCAGATTCAGATCCCTCGTCTAGTAAGTCATCACCCTCTCCCCCTCTGATGACGGTCCTCTGGATTCTTCGTTCAATTTGGATTGTGATTTCTATGCATGGTAGGGTCAACTCAACCAGATTTTTCTTCTTGGGCTTCAGTAAAGACGACTCTTCCGCCTTCCCCGGTCCCTTCATTGTCAGGCTCAGTGGTCTAACCAGTCTCTCATCAGCCATACCACTCGACTCCTGTATCAATTAATCAACATTGCATGTGTATTGAACTCAATAATATTCACTAGAATAGTGATTTCTTCGCCATCATCCCCGTGCAATGTGAACTACTGAGGCAACGAACAGAAGCTCGTTGAAGGACTCATAATATCCATCGGCATGGTTCCCTAGTTGCCGGATTGACTAGTCTTTTGTTCAACTGTCCGTTGTCTAATTTGGTAGTCCCGCCCGGATTCGAACCAGGGTCCCCGGGATCAAAACCCGAGATGATGGACCACTACACTACGGGACTCCGACCTCCCCTTTGTGTCCCTACTCTTGTATTTGACGGGACTCCAAGCCGTCAATATCAAGCATCAATCTCTCCGCCGTCGACTCGTGCGTCGCAGACTCGTGCTAGTCGTTTTGGCATTGCTCCTATCCTCTTCACTCCCATCTATTGCATCCGATGGCCTCCCGAACAATGCCCCTTTTTCGGGAGAAACCGATTTACCATCCACAGACGCAGTGCTCCCTTTTGCTAACCCCTGGATTGACAACTCTTTACAGCAGAGGGTCGATTCTGGCCAGGAGAGGGTCTGGATAACTGCCATCACCCGTTCGCTCGGACACTTGGATACATGGCAGAGGCAGGTAGGGGCAATCGAGAGGCAAGCACCCCCTGGGCCAGGAGAATCAATGACCCAATACGACCTCATATCTCAGGGGATAGATCACCGTACCTTCTGGACCAACTCCAGCTATCTCCCCAAACTCATCTCAGTCCCGGGGATAATCGCCATACTGGACGCCGAGAAATCACCCGAGCCATACGGAGTCATGCCGACGGAACCCGCACCTAACACCGTCAGATCAGGCGAGATCCATGGTGCCAATGACGCGTGGGAGATGGGCTACTCAGGAGAGGGGCTAATCGTCGCTGTGGCTGACACCGGAGTTGACTTCGGTCATCCTGACCTGAATGGGACCCAAGCCAGGGTCGGATACAACAATTCCACGTACTACGGCTGGCCACTGATGTTCGATCACAACAGCATGTACATATGGATGGTGGATGGCAAGGCATACCCGGAGTCTAGTACGTGGTACGCGGACACTTCTACCATCGATTTCGACAATGACAGTAATGGTCTTCTGGACGAGTCTGGATTCAACATCTCAGGAGTGAACGTATCCATCTCAGGAGAGTACCACCTTGGAGAGCATCCAGACTGGAAGCTCCAGGACAAGGCTGGCGGTGACGTGCTCATTCTGGTGGTCGACGACAGGATTTCCGGACTTTACGAGACCGTCTGGCCCGATACGGACAGGGACGAATGGTTCGGGAACGAGACTCCTATGCGCCCCGGGGAGGAGACGTCTGGCAGAGATACAGACGGAGATGGCCTCTGGGACGTATCAGCAGGCCTCATCTACTGGGTTTCTGACGGGGTAAACGGAGTCCCGTATGGAGCAACATACTCGGCTAGGCATGGATACTCTAACAGGATCGCCGGCCCCGGGAACCTGACCCTGTTCATGCTGGAGTCTGGAAGTCATGGTACCCTATGCGCCAGCGCGATTTCTGCACAAGGGGTCATCGACGATGGCAGGGTATTGGGAATGGCTCCAAATGCTACGATTTCCTCCATCGGGAACCACTACTCGGGAGGGCACTCATTGGATGCTTGGAGATTCATCGCCGAGGGTTACGACGGTGATCCAAGCACTCCTGATCAGCCTCACATCGGCTCCTTTTCGTTTGGATACTCCTCCGTTGACGACTCCGGCTCAGATGGGTACTCTTTGTACTTGGACTGGCTCACTAGAGTGTACAATTCCAATGCCTCATACGCTGTAGCAATAGGCAACGGAGGACATGGATTCGGGACGACTAAGGTCCCCGGGGCCGCTCATGGTGTTTTCTCCGTAGGGGCATTCAGTAGCAGGTCCTCTGACTCATGGGGTCAGAGTGCGCCATGGTCTAACAGGGGTCCGAACGTCGTCGGAAGGATGGATCCTGACATCGTCTCAGTGGGTTGGTCAGCAACAGGTGACATGCCTCTCAATAGCTATGACAACGCAAACCAGGCATGGACAACTTGGGGAGGAACAAGTCTGGCAACCCCCGTGGTAGCGGGGCTACTTGCCCTTGTCGAGGAGGCTTGGATTGAGGAAAGGGGGCAGCATCCAAATTCTCAGGAACTTCGTGATTTCGTGCTTTCCACAGCCGACGATCGCGGTTACGAACCTTTTGTCCAGGGTGGAGGGTGGATGAATGCCTCGAGGGCGGTAAGGACTCTAGAGGGGGACAACGGGACATGGACCGCATCCCCTGCCCAATGGAACACCGGATGGTTCCATGACAAGCACAGGGATGCAAACCTGAATTCGATTCTACCAGGAGAGTCTCAGACCTTTGACGTTCAGTTCAGCAACCCTAGCGACTCGGAACTTCAGTTGAATCTGACTCCCGTCTCATTCCAACCACTTGCTCATGAGGTTCTGGTGTGGAACAGCACGGGTAACGGCACCGGTAACGGGGAGAATGATACGTGGGACGGATATCAGGAAGACAGACCGGATCTCCTAATCCCTCTGCACATCACTAACGACTCAATCTACCAACTACCCTCAGAAACCGTGCAGTTCAGAGCGAGGGCGACCATCCAGTACGAGGCTTTCGATCATGATCTCGACAGGTCATCGATGGAGAGGGTGTACCTGGAAGTATTCCGGTGGAGTGACTTCGATGGCGATGGCGAATATCACAACGACACGGATTCAGACGGAATGGTGGACGAGTCCGAGTGGGGAGACTCGGACGAACTCGAGGAAGTCACATACTGGTGGTCTCATGGGCCTCAGGCAGAGGTAAGGGTCGGACTGCCGTTCGAGGACGCTAGAGACGGACTTCTACTAGGGGTCTGGAGATACGACGCGTCTTCATCGGGACTCGATCCAGTCCGCATTGAAGTGGATTGGACGTCTTTCGGGGTGGCAGAGGACGAATGGATTTCAGTAAGCGAGACGGTCCAGATAGACGCAGGTTCGGAACTATCGGTTCCAGTGACCGTTTTCGTCCCGGAGGGAGCGACCCCCGGGCTGCACCAGCATGGCATCAAGGTTGAATCTCAACCCGACCTCGATGAGAACATCTCGAGGAGCTGGACCCTCCCAATCGTGACCAATGTCCCATGGGATGGCCCCTTCTCCTTACTCCCGAAACCCCTAGATGGCAATCCCGAGAACCAGACCCTATACTCGGAGTCTTGGATCAGCGGAGCTATGCGCTGGGACTGGAGACCGGAAAGCGGTGACTGGAGATTCCTGACAGTCGATTGGCCGGAGGAGCTAGATGAGGACGGGGTAGTCATCCTCGACGTCGACTGGGATGACAACCCCTTCACCGACATTGACATTCTCTGGCTATCTGAGACTCCTCACGAGTACTCCGACGACGATCCAGATGCATATGGTCCAAGCACCTTCTTCATCGAAGAAAGATCGGTGAACAACCATGCTACGAGCGGGCAGCACAATTGGGGGACCTATACAGGGACATCTAGGGAGACATTTACCGTCCCGGCTTCACCTGGGGTGCACCAGATGGTTCTCCATACCGCGTTGCACGGAGTCGAGACCAACGACAACCCACTCAACATCTCCGTTGGCTACATCTCCGCCGAGTCATCTGGATTCAGCAGGACGGTTTCCGATTGGTCGGAATCAGAGGACAATGAAAGTGCGCTAGTAGTCTCGACAATGCCACTGCCAGTCGAAACCGTAACGGCACAGGGTTGGGTCCGACCGATTAGTCTGAACAACCAGTCGGCATTTCAGGACGATCCAAACGACAAGATGACCGCATCATGGTGGCACAATGTATCAATCGAGGAAGCAACCGAACTGAGCATTTCTATGGATTCGTACGATAGCAGCGACTTGGATCTCTTCCTCTTCCGTGACGATGACGGCGATGGGGTTTTCTCCTCGGGAGAGGAGGTGACGAGGTCATGGGGGGGGACCTCATCCGAGTCAATTTCACTGACCGATCCACAGGATGGCCTGTACGGAATCTCTGTCCACGGTTGGTCCGTTGACGGGCAGTCGTCGAGATTCTGGATTGACATAGAGGTCGTGGCTGGATCCTCTCTCGACGTCCCGTCATTCCACAATCTGAACGAATCCCAAATCGCCAGCATCTGGCCGGGAGGATCCGATTCTCTCGGAGGCATGGTGCCAGAGGGCGCCCTTGAGCTGAACCTCAGCTTCCAGAGGCCACCGGAAGAGGGCAACTGGACCGGCTTCATCGACATAGTGCTGGAAGGCGGGGCAATGATCAGACTCCCATACCAGTACGAGCTAATAGAATTGGACCCAGAGATATCATTCACCACGCCACAGAACCAAACAGAGACCAATTCCCAGATTCCCCTGAACCTCCATGCTATCGACATCGGAATAGGCTTCAACATCTCCGAACTCTCATGGACATGGCCGTCGAACAACACGACCTTCCCCGCCGACTCAGTCTGGGGGCTCGGGACGAACGGTAGTCTCCACGACCTCACACAGGTATGGAATGAGATGGTGAACGATACCGACCCAGTTCTACTGAGGGAGGCATGGGTGAATGCAACGCTACCTGCATCCGAGCAGTGGTTCCAATTCCACGCCTCGGTGTCAGATGCATCGGGACGATACTCGGAATCGAACCTCTCAGTGTCCTACGACGCTACATCACCAATGCTCGCAGTGCACGGAATCCCATGGATTTCCAACACGCCTACTCTGGAATACCAGATTCAGACTGAGCCCGGGTCTCTCTTGATAGTAGACGGGGAAATCACCCTCACCAACGCCACTGGATTGGCAAACATGTCAGCCGAACTAGAAGTATCGTCCATGGGGGTCTACGATGATTCCGAGGGAGGGTACTTCTTCTTTCACAATGGGGCTCCAAACGTATTCTCGATTTCATCCACTGACAACGCAGGAAACACCGCTCACTCATCATTCCAAGTGGTCTACGACCCAAACCCCCCATCGGATGTCTCTCTGATATCTCTGCAGGATCAGGCTTCCTACTCTTACGGGCCGGATGATCTCCAATATCCCATCAACATAACAAGCGGCGAGGTTATTCTAGAGATTCCCGCGGATGCAAAGGAATGGTGCGTTTTTGTGCTATACTTCTCATGGGTTCAGACTTCGGAATGTGTACAAGAGAGTGATCCGCCACCCATTCTCAATGAAAGCACAGGCTTCCCAATCCCGGGGAATTCCCAATACGCCTCTACGAGAACGATCTCAGTACCCTTGGCACTAGATGGTTTGGGAGAGGGGGAAATTAGAATCTCAATCACCTTGGAGGACTGGGCAAGTAATACCCATCAACACAATTGGTCGTTGATGATGGACGCGACCCCTCCCGAGGTTTCCTGGGTCCTCTCTCCGTCCTATGGAGATGCTCTGGGAGATCATATTCAGAACTTGTCTTGGTGGTCATCCGAGGACGTCACCCTCAGTGTGACGGTAAACGGCGCAGAGCTAACCACCCAAATGGGGATGACAGGCTATCAAGCAGTCATTCTGAACACAACCGGAACCAAAACCTTCTGCATCCACGCCACTGACCGGACGATCGAGCAGGAGAATCGCAATTCCTTCCACGAGTGCAGGGAGATGGAACTTCCAGAGAGCAACTACGACACTGCAGTATCAGGCGATAACCATCCCCTCGTCTCATTAGACAGCGTTGAGATTGTCCTTGATAGGCATCACTCGCAAGAGGTTCGTTGGACCAGTTTGACCACGGGCGCCACCGGTGTCGTTGACCCCGGAGAGGGGGTCTCTGTGCTTTCACTCGAACTAGTGGAGGGGCAGAATGATTTCGTCATCGAGATAGATTCTCTCGATAGCACTGACTCTTACTCGATTTCAATAGAGCGTGACTCAACTCCTCCGGCATTGCAGTTCACCGAGGAGTCATACCATGGTTCGACTCTCACCACCCTCAGGGAAATCTCGGGGGAATGCGAGCCAGGGCTACTAGTCAGAATCAGCAGCCAAGTACAATCACGTGACATCATTTGCCCCGAAAGCGGTCAGTTCTACCTCAACATCACTGTCCCCGGAGTCCAGGGGCAGCATGTCATTGAGGGATTCTCAATGGACGCGGCGAAGAACACCAAATCCCATCAAATCGAGGTGCTCAAGCAAGATTGGGTCGATTGGGCCATTGACGATGCCCAGTCTTCAGGGACAATGCTATGGGTCTTTTCACTCGGGACCATTTCCCTGCTCTCAGTGATTGTAGTATTGACTCTGAGGTTCTCAAGGAGTAGGTTTCGTAGGACGGAATAGTCCCATCCCAAACCTCATGGCTCTCCCTCCGCTGGAATAATCCATGGCAATACAAACAGTTGGAGTCGTTGGTTCCGGGCAGATGGGTAACGGAATCGCACAGGTTGCAGCATGCTGTGGAATGGAAGTTACGATGGTGGACATCAAGCAGGAGTACCTGGATCGGGGAGTCTCGGCAATCTCGAACTCACTGGAGAAGCTGGTCTCGAAGGAGAGGATGAGCCGAGAAGACGCAGATTCGGCATTCTCTCAGATAGATTCGTCTGTGGATTTGGAGTCCCTATCCGACTGCGACCTAGTTGTGGAGGCAATCCCCGAGATACCCGAGCTCAAGTTCTCGACGTTCAGCAAGTTAGACTCGATTTGCAAGCCTCAAGCAATCCTCGCTAGCAACACCTCTAGCATATCGATTAACGAAATAGCAAGGCACACTAATAGGGCGGACAGGGTGATTGGAATGCATTTCATGAATCCCGTGCCGATAATGAAACTGGTCGAGATAATCAACGGCAGCGAAACTTCCGAAGAAGTGACATCTCAGGTCGTCTCCGCATCAGAGGAGATGGGAAAAACTCCACTATCATGCAGTGACTCTCCGGGTTTCGTCAGCAACAGAATCCTCATGCCAATGATCAACGAAGCGATTCTGACCCTCCA
>Ga0114999_10001797_pt1 | contig 29279 bp, 30 predicted proteins | sample ArcticOcean_MG_C_3_FD_89820 | JGI IMG/M metagenome (GOLD analysis project Ga0114999, IMG submission 89820) | Marine microbial communities from western Arctic Ocean - ArcticOcean_MG_CB8_126 | ecosystem: Environmental > Aquatic > Marine > Oceanic | place: Arctic Ocean: Canada Basin | collected...
TATTTTAGTTAATTCATTTAATAAAGAACAAAATCTTGTTACGTTAGCATCATCTAATGGGGCATCCACTTCATCCAAAACACAAATTGGAGATGGACTAGTTAAAAAAACTGCAAAAATTAAAGACAAGGCTGTTAGAGCCTGCTCACCCCCTGACAAAAGTGTAATAGATTGTAATCTTTTACCTGGAGGACTAACTAGCATTTCAAGTCCAGCCTCGAGTGGATCGTCAGATTCAACAAATTCCAATTTTGCTGAACCTCCATTAAAAAGTTTTGTATAAACTTCGTTAAATTTTCTATTAACTTTTTCAAAAGCATCCAAAAGTCTTTCTCTTCCTTTATGATTTAACTCATTTATGCTTGTTCTGAGCTTGGCAATAGCAGAAACTAAATCCTCTCTATCTTCCTCCATTTTTTTGATATTAGTTGAGTACTTTTGTGTTTCTTCATCCGCTCTCAAATTTACTGATCCCAATTTATCTCTTGTATTTTTCTTAGCATCCAATTTATCTTCTTGTTCGACAACATTAGGTAACTCTTGAGCATTTTGTAGATCAGAACTATTTAACAAATCTTTCTCTTCTATATTAAGATTGTTTTTTAAATTTTTAATTAAATCATTTTTTCTATTTTCTAAACCTTCTAATGTTGCTCCAGATCTTGCCTTGCTTTCTCTTACTAACATCATTCTTTCTTCAATTTTTTTTAGTTCTTTATTTATTTTTTGATATTCTTCATCAGATTTGATTAAATCTTCTGAAATTTCTTTTTTCTTTTCTTCAGTATCAGACATATTTTGCATTAATTGACCCTTTTTTATTGCAATAGACTCTGGAAGTTTTGCAATATTATCTAAATCAACTTTTAATTTACTCATACGGTCACTCAATTCTTTTGACATTTCTTCTGAATTAAATTTTAAATTTTTCCAATTTTGAATTTCTGTATCTATATTTTTTATTCTTTCCTGTCTTTTGATAGAGTCAGCTTTAATTGATTGATTTTTGCTAAACGCGTTAGCATATTTTTCTTGAGCAATTTTTATTTTATTATTGGTATTATTAAATTCACCTAAATTATTTTTATTTACAGAACTTTCTAGATTTTTTATTATTCCTTTTATTGTTATTTTTGATTTATCAATTAAAGCAGAGGCTTCATCAATTTTTCCCTCCTTAATAAAATCTTGACTTTTTTCTAAGTCAGAAATTGAATTTTTTAAACTAAATAAATCTCCCTCAGTATTTGAGCTAAATGCCAGATTTTCAGAAATTTTTTCAAGATATTCTTGTTCAGCTTTTAGGTTAGACGTAGCTGCATGCAAATCTTCTTCAGTTTTTTTTTCTAAATCATAATATTTTTTTTCAGTATCTATTAAAACATTTTTTTCTTCGTCTAATCTTTTTTCGTTAGATTTTGCCTCTAAGATAATATTTTTCTCTCTCTCAATGTCTTCTTTAAGAGTATCTTGAGATTTTATTAATCTTTCTTTGTCTGTTTTGGTTCTTTTTTCTTCATCTTCTAAGTTTTGGAATTCTAAGTTTAATCTTTGCAACTTTGATAATATTTCAATATTTTTATCCCTTAAAGGTTTTAGTTTTTTATAAGATATTTCCACCAAACTATTTTTATGATTAATTTCCATCTGTATGCTGCTTATTTTACCTTCAGACTCACTAGTTATTTCTTTTGAGTTTTTTATATCTTTTATGATTTCAACTGATTTCAAATAATATAATCCAGCTTCGATCTTTTTAATTTCTTCTGAAATTAATTTATATTTTGATGCTTCGGCCGCTTGCTTCTTTAAACTGTCTAACATTCTTTCTTGCTGTCTTCTCAGTTCATCAGCTCTTTTGAGGTTATTCTCTGCTGAATTAAGTCTAAGTTCAGATTCATGTCTTCTTGCATGCAAACCTGAAATACCTGCGGCCTCTTCTAATATAGCTCTTCTATCAGTAGGTTTTGCAGTTACTAAGGCTCCAATCCTTCCTTGGCTTATCATTGAAGGTGAATGAGCGCCAGTTGATAAGTCCGCAAAAAATGTTTGGGCCTCTCTTGCTCTAACCTCTTTTCCATTTATATAATATCTGGAACCCCTATCTCTTTCAATTTTTCTTTTTACATTAATTATATCAACATCTTTAAACTGAACTGGGCAATTTTTATCAGAATTATCTATAGTTAAGGTTGCTTCAGCAATATTTTTTGATGCTTTATTAGCTGTGCCAGAAAAAATAACATCTTCCATCCCAGCACCACGCATACTTTTCGCTGATGTCTCTCCCATGCACCACCGAATAGATTCTACTATATTTGACTTTCCACAACCATTTGGACCAACAATACCAGTTAATCCATTTTCAATAAAAAAATTTGTTTTTTCAACAAATGATTTGAAACCATTTAATTCTAATTTTTTGAATTCCATATACTATATTAAATCTTCTATTTCATTTTTAATATTATCAAAATTGGGGTTATCAATTTTTTTTTCATTTATAACTATTGTAGGAGTAGAACTCACAGAATATTTTTTTTGGGCATCAATTCTTTCAACTAAAATTTTGTCACTTATTGTTTCGTCCTTTAAACACTCATTGAATTTTACTGAATCTAAATTTAAATCTTTTAATATTTGTTTCAAGTTATTATTAATTGCATCTAAATCGGATCCAGATGTCCATTGTTCTTGATTTTTATATATTGTGTTCATGAACTCCATCTTGTTTTTTTTATTTATGCAATTTAATAATTTAGATGCATTGAATGCCGCTTGATCTAAAGGAAAGTCAATAAAAGTTATTTTGACTTTTCCAGTGATAACAAATTTTTTTTCTATTTTAGGTATTATTTTCATATGAAAATTTGCACAATGTGGGCAAGTAAAGGAGGAAAAAACTTTAATATTAACTGGAGCATCACTTTCGCCTATAAAAAAAGAATTTTCTTCTGCATAGCTATTATTTAAAATTAAACTCGATAATATTATTAATAGAGAGAAAACTTTGAATAAATTAATATATTTTTTAGAAATTTTCATTTTAACGATTCCATTAGCTTTGTAAGAGAATTTTTGATTGTTTCACTTTTAATATCTAGAACTTTTTTTACAAATTTATCTGAAAAATTCATAGAATTATTTTTAACCTCCTGTTTTTTGGCTTCCGAGTTGTAAGCTTGAAGCCTTACATCATTTACTAGCTGATAACCAAAATAACTATTTATTTTATTCATAATTTCACTTTTAGAATATTCAACTATTATTTCATCTCCCCGTTTAACAGCAAGAACCAACGTGCATCTTGAGTCGCCTGGTTTCATTTTTATAGATTTGGGAAAACTACATTCAGAAATCTCTTTTCCAACTAGCATATTCCATTTGCTCATTATTTCTGAATAATTATAACCATTCTTTTTTAATATACCTTTGACTGATTTTGGTAGTATATTGCCAAATGGTCTTAGCCCTTGAACGTAAGTTTTGCTTTGTTTATTGTTTTCTTTATTATGCATATAAATAATACCAATTTATCAAAAAAAATTCTTACATGGTATGATAATAACCACCGCACACTCCCTTGGCGAATAAGCAATAATTCAAAAAAAAAGCATTATTACAGACTATTAAGTGAATTTATGCTTCAACAAACTCAAGTAAAAACTGTAATCCCATTTTTTAATAATTTTGTAAAAAAAATTCCAGATTTAAAAGCTTTATCTAAAACTAAAGAACAAACAGTTTTGAAATTATGGGAAGGATTAGGTTATTACAGAAGAGTAAAAAATTTACATAAAAGCTCAAAAATATTGATTAAAAAATATGAAGGAAAAATTCCTAATAACTATGAGAAATTAAAAGCACTTCCAGGCATAGGAGATTATACTGCAAATATACTTTTGGCATTAATTCATAATAAACCAAATATTGGAATTGATGGAAACGTCAAACGAGTATTATCTAGATTATATAATTTAAATGATTGGAAAAAAAATATTTCAATTAAAACTTCAAGAAATGCAGACTTTGCTGAGGCGTTGATGGAATTTGGAGCTTTAGTATGCAAACCCAAAGAACCGAAATGTTTAGAATGTAACATTAAAAAAATATGTTCATATTATAAATCAAAATCTAAAAATAAATTAAAAAATAAAATAAAAATTAATCTAAAAAGCTATGATGTTTTCTGCTATTTAAAAAAAGATAAAAAACAAATAGCATTAACTAAGAATAATAATTTAGGTTTTTTAAAAAAATTTAATTTACCACAGGTTAAAGAGAGGGCTAAAAAAAAGGGGAAATGGAAATTTTTATGCAGATATAAAAATTCTATTTCTAATAAAAAATTAAATATTAATTTATATTATAAATTTTCATCAAAGATACCATCCAAGTATAGTTGGCATAGCTTGAATAAAAATAATGAATTTATCCCTTCTTTTACTAAAAAAATAATTAAACAAGTTTCACATTTATATTAATGAGAAAGAAAATTGCAATTATTGGCTCAGGCATATCGGGACTCACCCTTTCCAGGTTTTTTAGAAAAGACCAAAATTTTGAAGTTGCTCTATATGAAAAAGAAAATAATCTAAATCTGGATGAAGGATTTGGAATCCAATTATCAGTTAATAGTATATCCATTTTAAACAAGATTGGTTTTGATAAAATAAATAAAAATGAAAAATACCATCCATCTAAATTAGATTTTTATTCAATGAATTGTAATAAAGTTTGTGACTTAGATTTAACCTCCTATAACTCAGTAAATGAAAAATATACGACACTCAAGAGATCAACATTAATTAAATTTTTAAAAGAAAATCTTTTTTCTAATTCAATAATATTTCGTAAAAAAATTAATAAAGTTGAAAAAATAAATGATAAAATTAATATTTATTTTATTGATGGCTCAAATGATGAAGTGGACTACTTGATAGTTTCTGATGGTGTTTTTTCCAATACAAAATCAGTTATTGAAGATAAAATTTTTCAACCAATTTATTACGGATCTCTAGCTATTAGATCACAAATTAGCGCACAAGATTTTAAAGATTTTAATAATAACAATATTTCTTTAATTATGGGTTCCAATGCACATTTAATATTATATCCAATAAACCAAAAAAAGGACATTAATCTAGTTTGTGTTATTAGAAAAAAAAAGGAAAAAATTGAAAATTTGGAAAATATCTTAAAAAATTCAATTTTCAGACAGAATAAAAATTTGGCAAGTTTATTTAAAAAAGATTTAAAATCATGGTCTATTTATACTTCAGAAAATCCCACTAAATCTATTTATAAAAATGTTTTATACATTGGTGATGCTTTTTATACTTTTCCACCAACGATGGCACAAGGTGCTTCGCAAGCAGTTGAATCTGCATATGAAACTTTTAATTTAATTAAAGATAATCATTCTGACATTCAAAATGTATATTTTTACAATAGAGCAGACAGAACAAAGCTAATTATAAAAAGATCAAAGTTGAATTATTTTAGTTTTCATATTTCTAATTCAATATTAAAAATTTTTAGAAATAAGATTTTAAAAATTCTTGTAAAAAATAAAAACTTTATTAATAGCTATTTAGGAAAAGTTTATAAAAAATAATTTTTGTCTTTGGATTTAAAGCTATTATATATTTTTTAAATATTTTTACTTAAAAACCTTTGTCTAAGATTATCTATTGGAACAGTTGAGCCATCTATATTGCAATACCAATAAGTCCAGCCATTACAACTCTCAGTTCCCATTATTTTAGCTGCAACCTTATGTATAGAGCCTGAAGATTCTTTGTGTTTAATGCTACCGTCTACCATAATTTTTGCATTAATTTTTTTCTTTTGGTCAAAAATATTTGCGCCTGGTTTAATTATTCCTAATTCAACAAGTGATCCAAAAGGTATCCTTGGTTTAGATTTGTTGTTTTCTAATGTATCTAAGTTGCTCTCTTCAATAATATGAGTTTTGTTAATTCTATCATTAGCGGCTTTGAAATACTTTTTATCTTTTTCTATTCCAAAATATTTTCTACCTAGTTTTTTTGCTGCAACTGCAGTTGTTCCTGTTCCTAAAAAAGGATCAAATATAGAGTCACCTTTATTTGTTGTTGCTAAAATAATTCTATGTAAGAGAGCCTCTGGTTTTTGTGTTGAGTGAACTTTCTTACCATTTTTCTTTAATCTTTCCTTACCATTACAAATAGGAAGCATCCAATCCGAACGCATCTGTAAATCATCATTTAAGCATTTTAAAGATTGATAGTTAAAAGTATATTTTGATTTTTTACTTTTAGAAGCCCATATTAAAGTTTCATGGGCGTTAGTAAATCTAGTACCTCTAAAGTTTGGCATAGGGTTATTTTTTCTCCAAATAACATCATTTAACAACCAGTAATTTAAGTTTTGTAAGTGATAACCTAAACGAAATATATTATGATATGATCCAATTACCCAAATACAGCCATTGTCTTTTAAAACTCTTCTGCATTCAATTAGCCAAGTTTTACAGAAATCATCGTAATGTTTGAAACTTTTGAATTGATCCCATTTGTCATCTACACCTTTAACTTTACTTGAATCGGGTCTTCTTAAAGTTTCACCAATTTGCATATTGTATGGAGGGTCAGCAAAAACCAAATCAAAAGATTTATCTGGAATTTTTTTTAATTCACTTAGGGAGTTCCCGTTAACAATTCTATTTATAAATTCAGACATATCTAGATTCAACTTTACGTTGAATTAGACTCTAAAAAGTTGTTTCAGTCAAAAGATAAATTTACAAAAATGAGTCTTATAGTGTTTCACGTTTATTACCCAACAAGATGTTGTGTATTGGTTTAAATTTCTTTCTATGGTGTAGTGTTATTCCATATTTTTTTAAAGCAACTAAGTGTTCTTTGGTTCCGTAACCAAAGTTCTTTTGCCATAAATATCCAGGATAATTTTTTGCTAAATTAATCATAAATAAATCACGCGAAACTTTAGCAATAATTGATGCTGCTGAAATACAAGTTATTTTTTCATCTCCTCTTATAAAAGTTTTATATTCAATTTTTAAATTTTTAGGAGCATAAATTCCATCTATGTAAGCTATAGAAGGTTTATATTTTAATTTATCCAAAGCTCTTTTCATTGAAAGAAGTGACGCATTTAAGATATTAATTTTATTAATTTCTTCAACACTTGCAGTTCCAATTGCATAAATAGAATTTTTCTTAATATATTCTGACAGTAAAATTCTTTTATTAAAAGCAATTTTTTTTGAATCTTTAATATCTTTAATATTTATATTTGCATTTAAAATTACAGCTGCAGCAAATACTGGACCTGCCAAACAGCCTCTGCCCACTTCATCTACACCAGCAATAATATTATTTTTTAGCAATATTTTAAATTTTAGAGCTTTTTTAGTTTTTCTCTTATCATTTTTAAATCAATCCAAGCTAGTTTTTTTTGTTCTGGTTGCCTCATAAGAAAAGCTGGATGAAAGGAAGCAATAATCCATGGATTTAATGAGTTTATTTGTTTTTGAATCCATTTACCTCTAGCCTTAGATATTACCACCTCATCATCCACTATTGCATTTAGCGCTGTACTACCTAATAATAATAGTATTTGTGGTTTTATAATTTCTATATGACTTTTTAAATAAGGTAAGTATCTTATAATCTCTTCCTCCGTTGGTTTTCTATTTTCTGGCGGTCTATAATTAACAACATTAGTAATATAAACTTTAGATCTGTTTAATTGAATAGCCTCCAGCATTTTACTTAATAATTTGCCAGCTCTTCCCACAAAAGGTTTGCCTTCTTTATCTTCATTTGCACCAGGTCCTTCTCCAATTATCATTAACTTAGAATTAATATCACCATCTGCAAAAACTAGATTATTTGCACTTTTTTTCAAATCACAATTTTTAATTAGCCCAATAGCTTTTTTTAACTTTTCCAGCTTTTCAGATTTAGATCCAATAAAAGAAATAGGTGAATTGTCGCTTTTTCTTTTTATTTCATTTACACTTAGTAAAAGATTGCTATTTAATAATGTATAATATTCAATAAGGTTAATTAACTTTTGATTTAAATTTTTTTTCATTTTATAAACTACAATATACAATAAATGAAATATTTTCTAAAAAAAATTTGTCTAAAAACTGTTTTGGCATTGATGGCATTTTTTCATTTTGAGGCCATAGGCCTGGAAAACAAAACTAAATATTCACCAGAAAACTTCACTAATTATCTTTCGGGGGTGATGTCCTTGAATATAAAAAACAATGAAGAAGCTCTAAAATATTTTAGAGAAATAAACTTCAAAAATTTTAACCATAATAACTTTAATCTTGAGTTTATTAGAACTTTAGTCCTCCTAGAAAAATTTGATGAAGCCATTGCCTTTTCTAAAAATGCTTGGAATAAGGAAGATGCTATTTTTGAAGCTGATCTATTGCTTGGATTAAATTATTTTGTAAAAAAAGATTATATAAAAGCAGAACAACACTTTAAAAGACTTAATAAAGTATCAAAGTACAATATTTTTTTTGATAATTTCATTGGAAATATGCTGATGGCTTGGACTGAAGCTGCTAAAAAAAATGAATATAAGGCTTTTAGTTTACTTCAACAAATTCCAAAAAAATATTCTAATTTAAAGCAAGTACAAAATATTTTTTTGCATTGTCACTTTAATTCTAGCGAAACACAAAAAAAATATAATCATTTAATTAATAATAAGGAGCATGATTTTTCAAGATATAACTTTTTTTTAGCTAATTATTTATTATCAATTAATAAAGTTGATGAAGCAAAAAAAATTATTTTCGTAAGTGCTAAAAAACATGATTCAAATTTATTATTAAAACAAACAAGAGATTTTTTGACTAACAACAACATAAGCAAAACTCAGAATGTGTTTGATTGCAAAAACCCCAAAGATGCTTTAGCAGAATTTTTTTATATAATAGCTAATTTATATGCAAGCGAGGAGTACTACAAATTATCCAATTTCTATCTTAAAATTTCTCTATATATAAATAAAAAATTTAAGCAGAATAAAGCTTTATTGGCCGAAAACTATTTTTATCAAGAAAAGCACGAAGCATCTAAAAAAGTTTATGGCACTGTAGCAAAAGTTGGAGATGTTTATTTTTGGCATTCTGCAAAAAATATTTCTGCAATTTATTCGCATTTAGATAACAAAAAAGAATCTGTATCAAGTTTAAAGAAAGCTTTTAGTCTTTTAAAAAATCCAGATTATCGTCAATATTACGAAATGGCTAACTTTTATAAAGATAACAAATATTACGAAGAATCTATAAAATTTTATTCTTTATCTATGAAGGCTTTAGAGAAAATAGAAAAAAACCATTCTTTAATACCTAAAATTTTGGAAAAAAGAGGAAGTAGTTATGAAAGGATTGGTGAGTGGGAAAAAGCTGAAAGGGATCTTAAGATGTCTTTAACTATTTTGCCTGATCAAGCTTATGTTTTAAATTATTTAGCTTATTCCTGGATTGAAAAAAAAATAAACATAGATGAGGCACTCAAAATGCTCATCAAAGCATCTGAGTTAAGAAAAAATGATGCTTATATTATTGATTCACTTGGTTGGGCTTATTATGCACTTAAAGATTATCATAAAGCAAAAAAATATTTGCAAAGAGCGGTTGAGCTGATGCCCTTCGATCCAGTAGTCAATGATCATTATGGTGATGCTCTCTGGATGACAAATAAAAGCATACAGGCACGATATTTTTGGAAACACTCTTTAAGCTTAGAAGGTGCAGAAGATAAATTAAAAAATGATGTAAGACAAAAATTAATTGAAGGTATTCTAAAAAAATCGTAATTTTTAATAGTGAAAATATTCAAGATAAAATCTTTTTGTAAAATTAATATAAATTTAAGAGTTTTAAAAAAACTAAAAAATGGCTATCACTCAATACAATCTTTAATTTTGTTTTGTGATATTTTTGATTTAGTATCAGTATCACAAATAAAAAGTGCAAAAGATAAAATAAAATTTTATGGTAAATTTAAAAAAGGTATTGATAATAAATCTAACACTATAACTAAATTGTTAAATTTATTAAGAAAAAATGGACTAATAAAAAGAAAATTTTTTTCAATTAAAGTTAAAAAAAATATACCACATGGATCAGGTTTGGGTGGGGGATCCGCAAACGCAGCGACTTTACTTAACTTCCTTAACTCAAAAATAAAATTAAATTTAAGCACTGAGGAAATGATAAGTGTAGGATCTAAAATTGGGTCTGATGTTCCAGTTTTACTAAATACTAAGAACGCATTGTTAACTGGTAAAAAAGATCAAATTAAAAGAATAAATCATAAGTTTAAACTAGATATGTTAATTGTTTATCCTAATCTTATTTGCTCTACAAAAAAAATATATAAAAAAAATAAAAATTTCTCACTCCCTTTGCCGATATCTACTTTCAATTTTAAAAGCAAAAAAAAATTAATTAATTTTTTAAAATATGAAAAAAACGACCTTCAAAATCCAGCAATTAGGCTTTATCCAAAAATTAGAATGATTATCAGGCAATTATCAATGACGAAAGGGTGTTATTTTTCTAGAATAACTGGCTCAGGCTCAGCCTGCGTAGCAATTTTTTCTAACATGAGTAGAGCAATTGATGCACAAAAGTTAATAAAACTAAAATATCCTAAGTATTGGACTGCTGCATCAAAAACTATATAAAATAAATCTTTTATGATATATGTCACAAGTATAAAATTGGGGCGTAGCCAAGCGGTAAGGCAGCGGTTTTTGATACCGCCATCCTAGGTTCGAATCCTAGCGCCCCAGCCACAAAATGCTAAAAAATATAAAAAAAATTTTATTAGAAGTAGATATATTCCTACTCAAACTATTTAGATCGCATAAAAGTATTAAATACTTGCAAAATATGAAGGAAGCTCAGATTCTTTTCTCTGCTTTAAATACTGCAGAAGAAGATAGAAATGTTAAATTTGTAGGTGGGTGCATAAGAAAATCATTAAATGGGGAATTGATAGATGATATTGATTTGGCAACATTGCTTGAACCAACTGAAGTAAAAGAAAAACTTAATAAAGAAAATATTCAAGTTATCGATACTGGCATTGAACATGGCACAGTAACTGCAATAATAAATAATAAAAAATTTGAAATAACAACGTTAAGAAGAGATATTTTAACAGATGGAAGACATGCTGAAGTGAAGTTTACTAAAGATTGGCAAGAAGATGCATCAAGAAGAGATTTTACTATAAATGCCATTTATGCAGATTTAGATGGAAGAATATTTGATCCACTTAATGGAGAATCAGATCTAAAAGAAGGACAAGTTAAATTTATTGGATCGCCTGAAAAAAGAATTAAAGAAGATTACTTACGAATTTTAAGATATTTTAGGTTTTTTACGCAGTATAGTAAATTTGATTATAAAAATGAAGATATTCAAGAAATAAAAAAAAATATAAATGGCTTAAATAAAATTTCTAAAGAAAGAATTTTTGACGAATTAAAGAAAATTTTATTACTTAATGATTTATATAGTATTTTTTTAAACAAAGATTCAAAAGAGTGTATTTTAAATATATTTCCTCAATTTAAATTTTATAAAAGATTAAAAAATTTTAAGAATTTAGACACTAAATTAAAAGTTCAGTATGATTTTAAAATCATACTTGCTATTTTAATTGTAGACCAAAGTGATAATTACGAATTTTTTTGTTTCAAATACAAAGTATCAAATGATATTAAAAATAGATTAAAAGTTATTTCTAATTATTATGAGAGTTTAAAAGATAGTAGTCTTTTTTCAGATATGAATTTAAAAAAATTAATTTATTCTTTGGGAAAAAATACAGTAAAAGATTTACTTTTATTTTCAAAGTTTTCTGACAACAAATTACAAGACTCAGATTTAATAAATAAATTAAAATTAATTAATAAATACAGTATTCCAAAATTTCCTATTTCTGGAGATGATCTAAAACAATATGGTTACGAAAAAGGTCTAGAGCTTGGGTTGAAACTTAAATCATTAGAAGCAAAATGGGTAAATAATAATTTTATTTTAGAAGATCAATTTTTAGAAAAATATTTAAATAGAATTAATTAAATTTAAATATATTTAACCTCAATTATTTCAAAATTTCTTTCTCCGGATGGAGTGTTAACTGATATTAGATCTTTTTTACTCTTGCCGATCAAAGCTTTACCAATAGGTGATCTAAAGTATATATAGTTATTTTTAATATCAGCTTCATCTTTTCCTACTAGTTTATAAGTTTTTTTTTGACCATCTTCTAAATCTTTGACTGAGACAGTAGAACCAAATATTACATTATTTTTATTTTCTATTTGGGTGACATCAATAACATTTGCTCTTGCTATTAAATCATTTATTTCTATTACTCGGCTTTCAATTTTGGCTTGCTCTTCTTTTGCCGCATGGTACTCAGCATTTTCTTTTAAGTCACCATGAGCTCTGGCCTCCGCAATTGCTTCTACTATTTTTGGACGTTTAATATTTTTTAAAGTTGCTAATTCAGTTTTTATTTTTTCTAAACCTTGAAGAGTAATTGGTTCTTTTTCCATATTTTATTTCCATTTCGCTTCTGGCGGCAAAGACATCAAAATAGCCTCAACATTACCACCTGTACTTAAACCAAATTTTGTTCCTCTATCATATAGCAAATTAAATTCTATATATCTTCCTCTTTTTAACAGTTGAGAATTTTTTTTCTCATAAGACCATTTTTTATACATTTTTCTTTTTATAATTTGAATAGAGCACTCCAGAAAACACAGACCAACATCTTTAACGAATTTAAAATCCTTGTCCCAATTGTTTTTTTTATAATCAAAAAAAATACCTCCAACGCCACGCATTTCTTTTCTATGTGGCAAGTAAAAATAGTTGTCGCACCATTTTTTATATTTAGGATAATAATTTTTATTATGATTATTGCACATAAGTTTAATCTTTTTATGATATTCCGTTTTCTCATCATTATCTTTTATGCAGGGAGTTAAATCCATTCCACCACCAAACCATTGTTCTGAGGTTGTAATAAACCTAGTATTAAAGTGCATAGCAGGAATATTTGGATTTTTCATGTGAGCAACGACAGAAATCCCAGAGGCCCAATATTTTGGATTTTTTTTAGCACCCAAAATCTGTGACTTAAATTTTTCTTGAAACCTGCCAGAAACTTTAGAGAAGTTTACTCCCACACTGTCAAATAGGAGTCCGTCTTTGATAATTGCATATGAACCACCACCCCCATTTTTAGTTTTTTTCCAACTTTTTTTTTTAAAAGTTTTTGGTCTTAGATTGGTTTTTTGTCCAAAATCTTTTTCTAGTTTTTCAAACTCATTACAAATTAATTTTTGTAGTTGATAAAACCATGAACTTGTTAATTTTTTTTTTAAATTAATGCTTTTATTCATTTTTTTAAGATATATTTTGTCTTAAAGCTTCTGACAAGGTTATTGCTGTTGCCACACTTATATTTAGTGACCTCATATTTTTTTTTAGAGGTATTTTTAGCCTTTCGTATGAATTTTCATGTACAATTTTGGGCACCCCTTCACTTTCTCTACCAAAAAGAAGAGTATCTTTAGATTTAAATTTAAAATCATAGTAATTTTTTTTAGCTTTAGTTGTCATCAGTATTATTCTTGAATTTTTCTTTTTATCTAAAAAATCTTCATATGATTTATATGAAATTATTTTTTTTTTATCTAAATAATCCATAGCAACTCTTTTAAATCTTTTATCATTAAGGTGAAAACCACAAGGTTCTATTATTTCTAGTGAAGCGTCAAAACAAGAACATAAACGAACAATTGCGGCTGTATTTTGAGGTATATCAGGTTGATATAAGGCTATATTAAACATATTTTAATTGTGTATAAATTCGTGTGTCATTCTGACCCTAGCAAATTTATATTAAATGTAATCAATTAATATTATATAATACATAAAAGCTTCAATATATGAGTAAAGAAATTAACCCAAAAAGAAGAAATTTTTTATTTACCACAACATATTCAGTTGGAGCCATCGGTATTGGCGCCGCAATTTGGCCTCTTGTAGATCAGATGAACCCAGATTCATCTGTGAAAGCTCTATCTACCACTGAAGTAGATGTGAGTTCTTTAGAACTGGGAAAGTCTATAACCGTATTGTGGAGAGGTAAACCAATATTTATAAAAAGAAGAACAGAACAAGAAATTGATGAAGCAAAAAAAGTTGAATTAAAAGATTTAAAAGATCCACAAACAGATTCAGACAGAGCAAAGAATCCAGAATGGTTAGTAATGGTAGGAGTATGCACGCATCTTGGGTGCGTTCCTTTATCAGACAAAGGTGATTACAAAGGTTGGTTTTGTCCTTGCCACGGATCTCATTATGATACTTCTGGTAGAATTAGAAAAGGTCCTGCGCCAAAAAATTTAGAAATACCAAAGTATGAGTTTGTCGATAGCAAAACAATTAAAATAGGCTAATTAGATTATGAGTGAAGAAAAATATATTCCTGGATCTAAACTTGCAAAGTGGTTCGATAGTAGATTACCTCTCTTAACACTTTCACACCACTTGAAAGAATATCCTACTCCAAAAAATTTAAATTACTGGTGGACTTTTGGAGGAATATTAACATTTTGTTTAATCACTCAGATAGTTACAGGATTGGTTCTTGCAATGCATTATGTTGCACATGTTGATCATGCTTTTGAAAGTATTGAACATATAATGCGAAATGTAAATTATGGATGGTTAATAAGATATGTTCATGCAAATGGTGCTTCAATGTTTTTTTTAGCTGTATACATTCATATTTTTAGAGCTTTGTTTTATGGATCATATAAAGCTCCAAGGGAAGTAATTTGGATTATTGGTCTTATAATTTATATACTTATGATGGCTACTGCATTTATGGGTTACGTCTTACCTTGGGGTCAGATGAGCTTTTGGGGAGCCACCGTAATAACAAATTTATTTAGTGCAATACCTTTTATTGGGGAAAGTGTTACTACTTGGTTATGGGGAGGCTACTCTGTTGACAACCCAACTCTGAATAGATTTTATAGTTTACACTACCTATTACCCTTTCTAATTTTTGGACTCGTCATTCTTCACATTTGGGCACTTCATATTCCAGGAAATAATAACCCTATTGGTATTGATGTTAAAAAAAATAAAAACGAAACAATGCCTTTTCATCCCTACATGGTAATGAAAGATTTGTTAGCTTTGCTTATGTTTGTTATAGTTTTTTTGTGGTTTGTTTTTTTTGCACCAAATGTTTTAGGCCATCCAGATAATTATATTGAAGCTAATCCATTAGTAACACCTGCGCATATAGTGCCTGAATGGTACTTGCTTCCATTTTATGCAATTTTACGAGCCATACCAAGTAAACTGGGTGGTGTAATTTTTATGTTTGCGGCGATTTTTATACTAATGTTATTACCTTGGCTAGATAGCTCTAAAGTTAGATCATGCACGTTTAGACCCATTTATAAAAAATTCTTTTGGGTTTTGTTATTTGTAGTAATTCTCCTTGGATATCTAGGTGCTAAACCACCAGAAGGTGTTTATCTAATCTTGTCGCGATTAGCCACTGCTTATTATTTTATTCACTTTTTAATTTTACTTCCTTTACTAGGAAGATATGAAAAAACAGATCCCTTACCACGAAGTATATCAGATCCCGTATTAGATAAACCGAGCGTTATTGATAAACTTAAAAAAGCAGCCGCAACATATGAAGGGGGAAATGTTGGTTCATTCAAATAATTTTATAAAAATTTTTTCTCTAATCGCATGTTTAATTTTAGTTCCTTTTTCAGTTTCTTCTGAAGAAAAAAAATTTGATTTTATTGAAACAAATTGGAGCTTTAGCGGTCTTTTCGGCACTTTTGACAGAAGCTCTCTTCAAAGAGGCTATCAGGTTTATCAAGAAGTTTGTTCAGGTTGCCACTCAATAAAACATTTAAGTTATAGAAACTTACAAGAAAAAGGTGGTCAAGAGTTCACAGAAAGTGAGGCTAAAGCAATAGCGGCGCAATTTGATGTTACAGATGGACCCAATAGTGATGGAGAGATGTTTGAAAGATCAGGTAAGTTATCTGATAAATTTGTGATGCCCTACCCAAATGTTCAAGCGTCAATGGCAGCAAATGGAGGTGCTTACCCTCCAGATATGTCAGTTTTGGCAAAAGCGAGAGCGGGTGGGGCAGATTATTTGTACTCTCTTTTATTAGGATATGAAGATCCTCCAGAAAGTATCAAGCTAGATGAAGGCGTCTATTACAATAAATTTATGAGTGGCAATAAAATTAAAATGTCAGCACCATTAGATGATGATTTGGTTACATACGCTGACGGTACAAATGCAACCACAGAACAAATGGCAAAAGACGTTACAACTTTTCTTGTTTGGGCAGCCGAACCTCACTTAGAATCTCAACATAAGATGGGTTTTAGAACAATTATTTATCTTCTTATACTTCTTTCATTAGTTTATTTTAGTAAACAGAAAGTATGGTCAAGGTTTAATTCTACAACAGCAGACAAAAAAGAAGTTTTTGATAAATTAGAGGAAATAGTAACTGAATATGAAGGCGAAGATCCAAAAAGTTTTAAGTAATTATAACTAAGCGCCAGTTCTAAAAAACATAACGTCGCCATCTTTTACAATATAATCCTTACCTTCAAGTCTTAGCTTACCAGCAGTTTTACATTCATTAAAACCTTTATATTTTACAAAATCATTGTGAGATACCGTTTCAGATCTAATAAATTTTTTTTCAAAATCTGTATGTATGACTCCTGCTGCCTGAGGAGCACTAAAGTTTTTTTCTATAGTCCAAGCTCTTGTTTCTTCAGGACCAGATGTAAAAAAGGTACTTAAACCAAGAGTATCATAGCCTGCTTTTATTAAGTTATTAAGACCGGTACTCTTAATGCCTGACTCGACCATAAAATCTTTTCTATCTTCTGCTTGTAAATTCATAATTTGATCCTCTATATCAGCACAAACTACAATTACATTTTGTTCCAAAAACTGTGCTTTACATAAATCAGAGTATTTATTTCCATCTGGAAGGCTTTTTTCATCAACATTACAAACAATTATTTTTGGTTTAAGGGATAAAAGTCCAGACTTTTTAATTAAATTTTTATCAAATTTTTCTTTTATAATTTGAATTTTATTACCTCCATTAATTAATTTATAACATTCTTCTAAAAAGATAATTTCATCTTTTTCTAATTTTTTATTTTTTTTATCTAATCTTTTTTGTAAAGATTCTAAATCAGCAAGCAAGATTTCAGTTTCAATAATTTCCAAATCTCTTATTGGATTAACATTTTCATTTACATTTTGTACTTTTTCAGAATCAAAACATCTAACCAAATGTACGATTGCGTCTACCTCTCTAACATGAGATAAAAATCTGTTCCCCAGACCCTCACCTTTTGAGGCACCCTTGACAAGACCAGCTATATCAACAAATGTTATTGCTGCATTGATAGTTTTTTCAGATTTAGAAATTTCAGTGATTTTATCTAATCTTTCGTCTGGAACTGCTACAATTCCAATATTTGGATCTATAGTGCAAAATGGAAAATTTTCAGCTTGAGCTTGTTTGGATGCAGTCAAAGCATTAAATAAAGTAGACTTACCGACATTTGGTAAACCAACTATTCCACACTTAAAACCCATTTTTAATTTTGATTAACCTTACTTGAGAAGAGATCTAAATCTTTTTTTATTAAGGTTGATATAGAATCGACTATATTTTTTGTTATTGCTTCAACATTCATTTTTTCATCAGATGAAAAATTATCTAAAACGTGATCTACTCCTGTAGAATTAATTTTTGGTCTTCCAATGCCTATTCTTATTCTAGAGTATTTTTTTCCAATGTTTTTATCTATAGATTCTATACCATTATGACCAGCGCTGCTTCCTCCAAATTTAGCTTTTACTTTTCCAAGATCAATGTCCATATCATCATGGAATACAAAAACATCTTTTGGATTGATTTTAAAATATTCCATTAGTTCCTTAATACATACGCCTGAGCTGTTCATAAAAGTTAATGGTTTTATAGCAAATATTTTTTGATCTTCAATTTTTCCAGTTGTTAGTAATCCTTTAAATTTTGGCTTTTGTTTTGATAATTTAAATTTCTCGTTTATTGCATCAATAACAAGAAATCCTACATTGTGTCGATTGTTTGAACTATTTGGGCTAGGATTTCCTAGTCCAACTAAAAGCAGCATAATTAAAGATTCATCCTATATTATTTTTTCTTATTTTCTTTGGCAGTTGGTTTTCCTTTATCCGCAGGAGCGGCTTTATTTTTGTCATCACCAGACTTATCGTCAGTAGGTTTTGCCGCATCTTCTTCACCCGCTGCAGCGCCTTCTACAGCACCTTCTGCGGGAGCTTCTCCTTCAGCCGCAGTCTCCTCAGGTTTTTCTGGCTCAACTAAGACTGTAGGCGCAACAACTGTTCCGATAACAAAATCTCTATCAGTGATTGTTGGTGTTACACCCTCAGGCAATTTAACAGTTGATATTTTAAGACTAGTATTAATTTCTGTATTATCTAAATCCACAATTATTTCATCAGGAATATTTTCGGCAGGACATTTTAATTCAACTTTTCTTCTTACTATATTTAGCACTCCACCTTTTTTTAATCCAGGTGATTTATCTGAATTTATAAATCTCACAGGTATTTCTAAAATTAATTTTGTACCTTTAACGATTCTTATAAAATCAATATGTATTGGTTCGTCAGAAACAGGATCATAAGCAATTTCTTTTGCTAAAGCTTTTTCAGCAGCTCCATCTATATCTAAATCAATAACTTTTGACATAAAAGTTCCTGTTTTGATTATTTCTTGCAAATGTAATTTTTTTAAACTTATATTTAAGTTATTTTTTTCACCTCCATATAATACGGCAGGTATAAAACCCTCAGATCTTAATTTATTTATTTGACCTGATGTTGCGGTAGTTCTTTTTGTTGCTTTTATAATATTCATAAAATGAAAGGGTGTTTTTATATTATGTTTGGAAAAAAAACAAGTTAAATTATTTAAAAAGGCTGGAAACCGAAGTCGAGTTAGAAATTCTTTTCATGGCCTCTGAAATCATTGGTGCAATTGAAATTACTTCTATTTTTTTGCTTTTAGAAATTTTTTTCGAGTTGTCTATAGTATCAGTAGTTATCAATTTTTTTACTTGTGATTTTTCTATTTTTTCGACAGCTTTTCCACTTAATACAGCATGAGTTATATAAACATAAACATCTTTAGCACCTTTATCTTTTAGTGCTTTTGCTGCATTAACAATAGTTCCTCCCGAATCTATTATATCGTCTATAATCACACAATTTTTATTTTTAACATCACCAACCAAATTCATAACTTCTGATTTTCCTGGGGCAGGTCTTCTTTTATCTATAATTGCAATATTTACATTAAGTCTCCTACTTAAAGCACGTGTTCTTTCGACACCCCCAACATCTGGAGCAACACAAATTAAATTATTTAATTTAATTTTATTTTTTATATGTCTTGCAAAAATAGGAGTAGAAAACAAATTATCTACAGGTATATTAAAAAAACCTTGAATTTGTCCTGCATGCAAATCAACACTTAAAATTCTATTCGCACCAGCATTTGTAATTAAGTCAGAAACTAGTTTTGCGGTTATTGCAGTTCTTGGCACAACTTTCCTATCTTGTCTTGCATAACCAAAATATGGAATGACTGCAGTAATATTTTTTGCAGAAGATCTTTTCAATGCGTCAATACAAATTAGCAACTCCATCAGGTTATCATTAGCGGGATTTGATGTAGATTGAACTACAAATATAGTATTGCCTCTAATGTTCTCATTTACCTCAACATAAATTTCATCATCAGCAAACCTTTTAATACTTGAATTGACCAATTTTAGTTTAAGATTTTTTGCTATCTTTTTGCAGAGGCTAGAATTACTTGTACCGGCAAGAACTTTCATAAGATAAGCTGTTTATACAACTTTAATAAAACTTTTCAATTTAATAAAACATTTAATTAAGTCATTAATATGACAGAAATACATCTTCCATAATCGATCTCGTTGTTATGACGTGATCTTCTATAGCTATAAAATAAATCTCTTTGAGAATAAGTATCTTTATTAATATTTTCTATATTTTTGACTTTTAAATTTATTAACTCCTGGTTAATAAAACCTCTTAAATCAAAATTATATTTTTTATTAATATTTTTTTTAAAAAAAGTTTCATTTCTTTTATCTAAATTCAAAAATTTTTCGAAAAAATCATTTTTAACTTCATAATTATCTTTATTTAAACATGGACCCACAACAGCAATTAAATCACTTCTATTAGAATTTAGTTTGTTAAATTTTTTTACTGTATTTTTTATTATACCATTTAAAGCACCTTTCCATCCTGAGTGCACACAACCAATGATTTTTTTACGTGGATCATAAAATAAAATAGGAGCACAATCTGCTGCTAATATTCCTATTCCAACTTTTTTAACACTACAAACAATAGCATCACCATTTAATTTATTTTTAATATTTTTTCCTTTTTTAAAAAATAAAACTTTATTAGAGTGCTTTTGATTTAGAGTAATTAAAGATTCTTTTTTACACCCAATTTTCTTACTAATCAGTTCAAGATTTTTTAGTACAATTTCTTTTTTATCATTAGAACCCATGCCACAGTTTAAGCTTTTATATATTCCCTTTGAATAGCCATTTTTTCTTGAAAAAAAACAGTGTTTTAAATTTTTAAATTTTTTTAATTTAGCTGAAAAAAACATATTAAAATCCTAAAGAAAATTTATTTTTTTTATTTCTTGCAAACATAACTTTAAAAATAGCTCCCATCTCATCAGAATGAATTAATCTTCTTAATCTATAAAAAACATCAGCTTTTTTTTTAAAACTTAAATTTTTGGAAACAATATTTGCTCGATCCACTATTCCTAATTTCTGTAGGAATTCACTTTGCGTAGTAATTTTCTCTACTTTTAGGTTATTTTGCTCAAGAATTTTTAAAAAGAGTTTAAAATTTATAAGGGAAGTAATGTCGGCACTCCCAGGATCCAAAAAAATATTAGTCTTTTTATGTTTTTTTACTGCTTGCAAAGTATCAAATGTTTTATTTTTATAATATCCATAATCAAACGTTAAAAGACCACCATTATTTTTTTTAATACTATTAGATATTATATTTAGATACTTTATGGCAGCTACCGGATACTCTATAATATTATTATTTGGATTTAATTTAAAATTTTTGATTTTTTTAATAAGTGTTTTGTCAGCTCTTATATTTAAAAATTCAATTGTTTTTTTGTTTTTGCATAATGTTACATGTCTTTCAAAAAATATATTTTTATTAATATACACTTGTTTTATTGGCAGGGAATCGAAGAATTCATTTCCCAAGAAAATTATAGGACCATAATGCTTGTTACTGATTTTTTTAATCCACCTAACTTTGTCACTCTTGATTTTACCCTTTTGAATTTTTATCAATTTTTCACTTTTTTCTAATAAATTAATTTTTAAGCAGTTATAAAATTCTTTAAAATTTTTGAAGGAATTTAACAAATCTGCACATAAAGATCCGTCACCAGGACCCAACTCAACTAGTAAAATTCTTTTTGGCTTTCCTAGTTTTTCCCAAAAGGCTACACACCAGATACTAATTACTTCTCCAAAAAGATTTGAAATTAATGGAGATGTAGTAAAATCACCTTTATTACCTAAGGGGTTTTTTTTCATATAATAACCATAAGTTTTGTCATAAAGAGCTAATTCAATAAATTTGTCTAATGGAATAGATTTTTTCTTCTTTAAAATTTCAATTATTTTTTTCATTTTTTTTAATATACAAAATAATTAATAAACCTGAAATTAAAGTGCCAAAACTCAAGATCATTCCCATAGAATAATAGTCAAAAAAATAACCAATATGATTATCAGGTTCTCTAAAAATTTCTGACAAAAGTCTAAAGATTGAATAAAATATTAAAAATATACCTGAGGTGTAACCTTTCTCAAGTATCATATTTTTTTTGAAAGAAAAAAAATTGACTACCAATAATAAAATTAAACCTTCTAAAATAGCTTCATAAATTTGAGAAGGGTGTCTAGGAAAATTGTCTATTTTAGGAAAAATTATAGCCCAAGGAACACTAGATACTTTGCCATAAAGTTCCCCATTAATAAAGTTAGCCAACCTACCAAAAAATATACCAATAGGAGACACACATGCAATTATATCTGCAATCCTAAAAAAATTAATTTTTTTAATTTTAGAGAAAATTATAGTACCAAAAACTACACCAATTAACCCTCCGTGAAAAGACATTCCACCTTCCCACAGTTTAAAAGAATCTATAAAATTTTCACTATAATACTCTAAGTTATAAAATACGATATATCCAATGCGACCACCTATGATGATACCTATTATTATGTAAATAATTAAGTCATCAAATATTTTGGTTGTTATATTTGATCTTTTATAAATTGTATTATTTTCTATTATCCTATTAGCAAACCACCAACCTAATACTATACCCATAATGTAGGCAATCGAATACCATCTAATTTGGAAAAAAACTAAATCAATAAAAATTGGACTAAAATTATGTATGATCATTTTAATAAAAAGGTTTATTTAATAATAAAATTAAAATATCTTAAACATATTTAAAAATATATGAAAAAATATAATAAGTTATTTAGCAATATAACAGAATTAATAGAAAATAGTTTGCTAACTTCAAAAGATTTAAAAAAAGAGCTAGATAATATAATTAAAAATAACATGGAAATATTTGCTAGCAAACTTAATTTAGTTAGCAGAGAAGAATTTGAGGTACAAAAAAAAATAGTTGAAAATCTTCGTAAAAAGTTAGAAAAACTAAAAAATGAAAAAAAAAATGGATATAAAAAAACCTTAAGAAGGTAAGGATAACTTCACTCTTAAGCCATTCAAAGGGCTTTTATCTAACGATATACTACCACCATGAGAACTCATTATATCATTTGCAATAGATAGTCCCAGCCCAACACCAGATTTATTTTGCCCTCTACTTTTGTCAATTCTATAAAATGGTTTCATTACATTTTGATACTCGGCTTCAGGAATTCCAGGTCCATCATCATCAACAAAAACTACGACATTATTAATTGTTTTTTTTAAAGTAATTTTAATACTATTTCCATACGATAAACCATTGTCAATTAAATTTGTTAGGCATCTTTTTATTGCATTGATTCTAATATTAATTTCTACTTGATTTTCCGATTCTAACTTAATATTTTTACCGTCATATTTTTTAATTATTTCATTAACTAACTGGTTAAGATTAATATGTTTTGTCATTTCGCCACGTTGATGACTGGTAAATTCTAAATAATCATTAAGCATTCTTTCCATTTCCTCAATATCATCAGCCATTTTTTTTGATAAATCTTTTTGATTTAAAAATGCTAATTGCAACTTTAATCTAGTTAATGGAGTACGAAGATCATGGCTAATACCTGATAACATCTCAGACCTTTGGTTTAAATGAATCGAAATTCTTTTTCTCATTCGGTCAAATTCGTATGCAGCCTGTCTAATTTCTTTAGCTCCTGAGGGCCTGAATTCTTTAACAAATTCTCCTTTTCCAAATTTTTCAGCAGCTTTAGCTAAATTTACTATAGGACGAGTTTGATTTTTTAAGAATACTATAGCAATCAAAATTAATACAATTCCTGGAAAGGTAATCCAAAGGGCAAAAATTCTAGCAGAAGAAGGTGAGATTTTATTTTTAGGAAAAAATATTTGTAAATAACCATCTTTATATTTAATTCTTAACTCTACTAATTCTTTATATGTAGTTGTATCAAACCAAAATATACCACCAAAAGAAGATTTTAATTCACGCCTTAAACTTCGATCCATTGGACTAAACCATCTTTCTTCTATTTTTTTATTAAAAATTTTTTTTTCTTTAAAAGAAACAATAAAATCAAAGTTCTTATTATATAAATTTATTATTGACTCTTTTTGTGAAACATCAGGATTTTTATAAACATCGTAAAGAGTTTTTACTTCACTCACCAATGAACGAGTCATTCCTTTATTTGCTTTTATCCAAAGACTATCAAAAAATACTACTGTTATAATAATTTGTAACAATATCATCGGTGTCGCTACAATTATTAAAGATCTATAAAATAATCTTTTAGGTAAAAATTTTTTTATAAAATTATTCAATCCATAAAACATAGCCAGATCCTCTTATTGTTTGCAAATATTTTGGATTTTTTGGATTAGATTCAATCTTATGTCTTAATCTTGTTATCATAACATCTATAGTTCTTTCTTTAGAAATATTTATAATTTTTCCAATATCTGCTCGTGAGAAAATTTTTCCTGGTGTTTCTATCATTTTATCTAAAATTTTTTTTTCTTGAGGATTAATTTTTTTAGTTTTATTGTTTACTTTAATACTTAATTTTTTTAAATCAACAAGTGTACTTCCTATATAAACTTGATCAGGTAAGCTGACTTTTTTTACTTTATTTAGTATATTTTTAATTCTTAATAAAAGCTCTTTGGGTTCAAAAGGTTTGCCCAAATAGTCATCTGCACCCAACTCCAACCCTTCAATTCTTTCACTAGTTTTACCTTTTGCAGTTAAAAGAATTATTGGTGTTGGATTATTTTTTTTAATATATTTGGTTAAAGATAAACCACTTTCACCAGGCATCATAATATCTAAAATCATTATATCAAATTTTATAATACCTATTTTTCTCTTTGCATCAAAAGCATCTTTAGCAGTAGTTATAATAAAATTATTTTTTTCTAAATATTGTTTTACTAACTCTCTGATTCTATCGTCATCATCAACTACTAATATATGATATGTATTTTTATTCATTAATAATTTTACCTAAAATATTTTTAAATTTTATTACTGAGTCTGAATCTGAATTTTTTAATGCATTATAAATTCTTTTTTTTTGTTCTGAAAATATTTCATTAAAAAGTTTTTTACCTTTTTCATTTAAAAATATTTTCCTTTGCCTTGAGTCAATCTCACCTTTTTTTAATAGTATTGTTTTATTAGCTATTAAATCTCTTAAAACTCTATTTAGACTTTGTTTAGTGATTTTAAGTTTATTTAAGAGATCTGAAACTGTAAGACCTTCATATCTTTCAATTAAATGTATGGCCCTGTGATGTGCTGTCCCAAATGAGTATTTTTTTAGTATTTTCTTGGGGTCTGAATAAGTTTCCCTATATGCATAAAATATTTGTTCTATAAAATCTTTAATCTGATCATCCTTTAAATATAATAAGTCTTTCATAAATTGTTTTGGGTCAGTTATATTGACATATCTACATAAGATAGATACTTTTTTGAAACAAAAAAATCAATTAAGATTAGTAAAATTTTTATGGAACCCATACCTTTTGATAAAAGATCTGGAAAAATCTGGTTTAACGGAGAGTTAATAAACTGGGAAGATGTTAAAATTCATGTTTTAAATCATGGATTGCATTATGCAAGTTGCGTTTTCGAAGGTGAAAGAGTTTACGACGGTGAAATATTTAAACTAGAAGAACACACTGAAAGACTTTTTCATTCCGCGGCCAGACTTGGTTTTAATATTCCTTATACTCAAGAATCCATTAACAAAAGTAGCAGGGAGATAGTAAAAATCCAAAATGTAAAAAATGGCTATGTTAGACCAGTTGCGTGGAGAGGTAGCGAAATGATGGCAATCTCAGCTCAAAAAACAAAAATCCATACGGCAATAGCGACATGGGAATGGGGCTCCTATTTTGATCCCAATCTTAAACTAAAAGGTATTAAATTAAATATTTCAAAATGGAGAAGACCAGCTCCAAACACAATACCTTGGGACACTAAAGCTTCAGGCTTATATATGATTTGTACATTGTCAAAACATGAAGCTGAAAAAGAAGGCTTTACAGATTCTTTGATGCTTGATTACCAAGAAAATATAGCAGAAGCTACAGGTGCTAATATATTTTTTAAAAACGACAAGGGCGAGCTGCATACACCTATTCCAGACTCTTTTTTAAATGGCATCACAAGAAGATGTATTATTGAAATAGCAAAGTCCAAAAATATAAAAATCTTTGAAAGAAAAATTAAGACTGAAGAGCTATCAAATTTTACTGGGTGTTTCTTAACTGGTACTGCTGCCGAAGTAACACCTGTTTCGCAAATTGATAAGTATAAGTTTAAGGTTTGTGATGTTATACAAGATTTGTCTGAAAGTTATCAAGCTTTAGTAAGAAAATAAATATAATTTCATTTTAATCAGTAGCTTGATCAATTCCTTTTTTCACGTAATCATATCCCGTTAATAAAGTTAGAAAAGCAGACAACCACAATAAAATAATTCCAATTGTGTGCGCGTTATAATCTTGGAAAGCTACAATTGTATTCCCACTTTCACCAGTTAGCAGTATAGCAATAGCAAACATTTGAATAAAAGTTTTAAACTTAGCCAGCCCAGTTACTGGCATTGATATTTGTGATTTAGCTAAAAATTCTCTCAATCCAGAAATCATTATTTCTCTAGTAAGAATAATAATTGCAGCAATTACTTCATAGTTTCTAATTGTATCATTCATTACAAGAAGAACTAAAGCTGTGGCCACAATTATTTTATCTGCAATAGGATCCAAAAGCTCTCCAAGTTTTGATTCTTCTTTGTAAAGTCTTGCTAATAGACCGTCTAAAAAATCTGTAAAGCTGGCAAGTAAAAATATAAAAAAAGGTATTAAATCACCTAAAGTACCTGGGAGATAAAAGGCTATTACAAATATTGGAACTAAGATTATTCTACCTATAGTAAGAGTATTTGGTATTTGAAGTTTCATATATATTTTTAGTTATGAAAAAAATCGTGTATTTTTTTTGCAACCGAAGTTTTTATCCCATCAACATTTTTTAAATCATCAAAACTAGCTGACTCAACAGCTTTAGCTGAACCAAAATAATTTAGTAATGCTCTTTTTCTAGTTCTACCAATACCATTTATTTCATCTAATAGTGACTTTGACAAACTTTTTTTTCTTTTTATTCTGTGGCTACTTATAGCAAATCTGTGTGCCTCATCCCTTAACCTTTGGAGAAAAAACAATAAAGGTTCTCTTTTATTTAACTTAATACTTGTATTATTATGAATAAAGGTTTCATCACCTTGAGTTCTATTTTTTCCTTTTGCAATACCAATGATAGGTAAATCATGAAAACCATAGTTGTCTAATACCTTTCTGCTTACTGAATATTGTCCCTTCCCTCCATCAACAATTATTAAATCCGGGATTATAACATCTGTTTGATTTTTATTTTGAACAATTTTTCCAAACCTTCTTTCTAAAACTTCCTTTAACATGCCATAATCATCTCCTAAATTAAGATTTGTATTTTTAATATTAAACTTTCTATATCTTTTTTTAACAAATCCTTCGGTTCCAAAAGAAATTAAAGCACCCACTGAATATGCACCCTGAATATGACTATTATCATAAACTTCAATTATTCGTGGAGAAATATTTAATTTAAATTTTTCAGCGACCTGATCTAACAATTTAGTATTTGTTTCAGATTCAAAAATTCTTCTTGTTAAAGCTTCTTTTGCATTCTTTTCAGCCATTTTAGATATTTTGAGAGCACTTCCTTTAGTAGCTATTTTGATTGACACCAACTTACTCTCCTTTTTTCCCAAAGCTAATTTGATTAATTTTAAATCGTTAATTTTTTTGTTTATTAAAATTTCCGCTGGAACATTTTTATTTTCGTAAAACTGTGTAATAAAAGAAGTTAACACTTCCTCAGGTGTGTGGGTTTCATCATGTCTAGGAAAGAAAGATTGGTTACCCCAATTTTGTTTGGATCTATAAAAAAATACCTGAATACAACTTTTTGATGCTTCTTGAGAAATAGATATAACATCTGCGTTATTTAAATTAGTAGAACTTATATTTTGTGAAGACTGTATTTGAGTCAGTGCTTTGATCCTATCTCTAATAATAGCTGCTTTTTCATAATCCATTTTTTTACTACTTTTTTCCATTTCAAAAGATAATTTTTTTTGGATAGTTTTTGATTTTCCAGAAAGAAAATCTACAGCATCACCAACAAGCTTAGCATACTCCTCCTTATTTATAGAATGTACGCAGGGAGCTGCACATCTTTTGATTTGAAAAAGTATACATGCTCTATCTCTATTTTTAAAAACTGAATCGTTGCAGACTCTCAATAAAAAAACTTTTTGAAGAATTTTAATTGTCCAATTAGCTGATCCGACAGAAGCAAATGGACCAAAGTAATGACCTTTTTTATTTTTAGCACCTCTATGTTTTGATAATTGTGGCCAGTCGCAATCTTTTTCAATAAAAATATATGGGAAAGATTTATCATCTTTCAAAAGAATATTAAATTTTGGTTTAAATTTTTTAATTAAATTGGCTTCCAGAAGTAATGCTTCAGCCTCACTGCTAGTTGTTATTATTTCTAAATTACTAGTTAAGGCTAACATCCTGTTAGTTCTTATTGGAAGGTTCTTTCCATTTGCATAATTTTTAAGGCGATTAGGTAAATTCTTTGCTTTACCAACGTAGAGAACTTGGTTTTTTTTACCAAGCATTCTGTATACTCCAGGGCTATTCGAAACTAGTGGAATTTTTTTTTTAATTAAGTCTTTACCAAAATCAAGATCCTTCATAATCGTTTCTGCTTTTAAAAACCTCTATACCAACAGCTTGAGCATTTGCTATAGCCTCAGGTTTTTCAATTTTTATTTTTACAGAATTAATTCTCTTATCTTCAAATATTTCGTTAAATGAATCTTCTGCCAAACTTTCTAAAAAGTTGTATTTCTTATTTTTAGCCAATTTTTTTAATTTATTGGTAATTTTTTCATAATCTACAATACTTGATAAATCATTTTCATCTGGATATATATTTTGATTAACATCAATAACTATATTAAAAATTATTTTTTGTTTATTAGTTTTCTCATTTTGATGAATTCCAATTATTTCATAAATAATAAAATCTTTAATTAATACAGTTCTCTTAATTGTATTTTTATTTTTTTTTGATTTAAGTTCAACAATTTTAAAATTATTCTTTTTCATTTTTAACATCCCACA
>Ga0114999_10001798_pt1 | contig 29247 bp, 19 predicted proteins | sample ArcticOcean_MG_C_3_FD_89820 | JGI IMG/M metagenome (GOLD analysis project Ga0114999, IMG submission 89820) | Marine microbial communities from western Arctic Ocean - ArcticOcean_MG_CB8_126 | ecosystem: Environmental > Aquatic > Marine > Oceanic | place: Arctic Ocean: Canada Basin | collected...
CGACAGCGACGACAGCGACGACAGCGACGACAGCGACGACAGCGACGACAGCGACACCGACAGCGACAGCGACGACTGACAACTCCCCAATCCACTCACGGTCGGACCACCCATGGATGGGATCCCGACACGACGGACCAACAGGCACATCGGGAACACCCGCTGGACAGCCCGTTGGCAAACCGGCCAGCAATCGCTCTGGTGGCCGCTGCTGCTGGTCATCACGCTCCTCGGCTGCACCACGCCCGCTCGAGTCGAACAACTCGAAGCCCGACTCCGCGACCAGCAAGACCAACTCGCCGACCAGGCCAACTCGCTCGAATCACTCGAATCCGAACGAGACGCTCTCAGACACCAGCGAGACCTGCTGCTGGCCCGATCCGATTCGCTCGTCCGACCCGAAGCGGCCGAACTGCTGGTCCGAATCGATCACCTCGCAATCAACTCGTGGCTCACCGGCGGCCGAAACACCGATGGACAACCCGGCGACGATGAACTCGTCGTCATGATCCAACCACGTGACCGGGACAACGAACCAGTCAAACTCCCCGGCACACTCAGACTCCAACTCACCGACCCCGCTGCCCCAAAAGGCTCGCGACAAATCGGTGCCTGGACATTCACTCCCGAACAATGCCGCACTCACTGGCTCGGCAGCATGCTCTCCCGAGGCTTCCTCTTCAAACTCCCCTGGCAATCGCCACCCACCCGAAACCGACTCCTGCTCCACTCGCGCTTCGACACCACCGATGGACGACGCTTTGACGCCGATCTGCTGATCCACATTCAACCATCCGGTCCTTCCGATCGCAAACCGCTCGTTCCGCCCGCTCACACCTCAAACGCGTCGCCCGACGGCCGCTGATCCAAGTCCGAGCCTCCCGGCCCCCCCGGCCCCCCCGCTCCCCCCGCCAGGCTCCGGGCTCGAGCCATCGCCTGGTCGCCCTGGTCACTCAGACCACACCGCTGACAAATCACAGCCAGCTGAGTCCAGGCAAACGCATCGTTGGGATCCAACTCCGTCACGCGACGGGCATGAGTCACCGCCTGGTCACCTCGACCCAACTTCTGCAGGTAGACGGCCAAAGCCGAATGCGACAGGACATGGTTGTCGTCCATCGCCACAATCTCGGCCAACTCCAAAACCGCCGCTTCAAAATCCCCGGCGTCCTTGTGCGCCATCGCCCGGTCGTACCGCTCAATCATCTCAGACGTCACACTCAACCTCCCGTCACGTTTTTCAAAAGCAACCCGGCTCCGTCACGAGCCTCACTCACGCTATGATGCCGTCTGGACGTTTCACGTGAAACGCCACTCGCCCGTTTTCCTGCTCCTCGATCCGAATAGCCGGTTGAACAACTCGCCGCTCCCAACCACCGAACCACTCAACACCCCGCCCATCGGCTCCTCCAGGCCTTGGTGGATCTTCCTGGCCGTCGCTACGCTGGCCGCAGCCCTGTTGCGAACCGCAGCCCCCTCGGGCCTGGCCGTCGAACACTTCGATGAAGGCGTCTACGCATCCAACACCTGGTGCCCCGACCTGGCCGACACCTACCCCGATCGTCACCTCTACGCGCCACCAGGACTGCCACGACTGATCCAGGAAACCCACCTCTGGCTGGGCCCCTCGGACCTCTCGAGCATCGCGCCCTCACTGCTGGCCGGAATCCTGCTGATCCCCCTGCTGGGACTCATGACCCGAGACTGGTTCAGCGAACCGGCCGCTCGAGCCGCCGTGCTGCTGGCCGTCACAAGCGATCCACACATCCTCTTCAGTCGCACTGCCCTGACCGACGTCCCCTGGATCACCTGGCTCGTGCTCGCCATCTGGCTCACTCATAAAGCCCTGATCAGCGGACGACTCGGTACACTCGCACTCGCCGGACTGGCCGTCGCCGCCGGATGGTGGACCAAGTACTCCGGCTGGTTGCCGCTCGCCATCGCCGCCACAGGGGTCCTTGCCACCCGATTTTCCGGCCAAGTCAAAAAAGCAAACCATAGCCCCGCCAGCCCCGCCCTCACCACGTGGATCAAGCGACTGGCCCTGATCTCTACCGTCACCGCCCTGGCCATCACACCCCTGTTCGTCATGCTCAAGGACACCGGTGGCTACGCCGCCGTCGCCACCAATCACGCCCGATACCTCGTCGGACTCTCCGGTTGGCTCGATTCAGCCCGAGCACACGCCGAACACCTTTGGCTCTTCGAAAGCCCGCTGACTGCTTTCGGAGTCGCTCTCGCCTGCTGCTTCGCTGCAAAACACCCTGGGCGTTTCACGTGGAACGCGATACGACGCCGACTCGCACTCGCAACCCTGCTCGCCGGACTCACTGCTGCCGTCTCGTTCCCCACCCTCGTCCTGATCGCAGCCGCACAAACTCTCCGAGACGGCTGGGCACATCTTCGACAACACCAACACCAACAACAAGAAAACACACACCACACGCTCGCCTGGGCCATGCTCGCCGCCTGGTGGGTCGCCATGTCCGTCACAACGCCGCTCTATCACCCCTACCCTCGACTCGCACTCCCCTGGCTCGTCGCCGGCTGGCTGATCGTCGCACAACAAATCGCACGACTGATCTACCACGAACCAGCCCCGGACCAGCCACCCCGAATCGGCCGACGACTGGCCGTGGCCGCCGCCATCGGAACCGCTCTGCTTCTTGCCGCCATCCCGATCCGCTTCGCGTCACGTGGCATCCCCGCCATGGAACCCCGGACCGCCATCGCCCATCTCGCCGATCAAGTCGTCGCCACCGTTTCGGAACACGTACCCAAGGGCCATTCCGTGATCCGTGTCTGGGGCGAACCCGCTCTCTTCTTTCAGCTCAGCAACCGATCACCTCGCCGATTGCTGATACAGCCGGCCGGAGGACTTGAAGTGGTCCGACCCGGTGAACCACCACCCGATCTCCCCGTCTTCCTGGTCATCGGTCCGCATGCCACCGACGGACAAAACCCCAAGCCCGACGCGATGATCGACTACCAGCCGCTGCGAATCTTCGAAGCCAAACCCGGCCTGCAAGTCCGACGCAACCAACCTCCCGCTCGACGCGACGGGCCCATGACCTTTCACCTCTACCGCTGGAAACCCCCCGCCCGCGTTTCACGTGAAACGCCTCAGACCGCTCGACGTTCCAGCACACGCACCACCCGCTGAAATTCGTCCGAATCTCCAAACGGGATTACGATGCGGCCCGATTGCAGGTCCGACAGCCGGATCTCAACCCGAGTGCCAAACTGACACCTCAAATGGTCCTGCAACTGCAAAAGATGATTGCTCAGTTCCGGCGACTCGCCACGTGACGGCTTCTTGTCCACCTTCGCGTCCGGATCGATCACCAGGACCTTCGGCGGCACAACACCCTCCCGAATCGCCTTCGCCGCTGCCTCGGTCGCACGCACCGTCATGCCCTCCTCGACGATCCGTGCACACAAACTCAGCTGATCCGCCTCACCCAAGGTCACCAGCGTTCGAGCATGACCGGCCGTGATCTTGCGGTCCGACAACGCCTGCTGCACTCCACCAGTCAACTCCAACAGACGCAACAAGTTGCTCACCGCCGAACGACTCATGCTCAAACGACTCGCCAACTGGTCGATCGACGCGTCGAATTCGTTCAGGTAACCACGGAAGGCCTCGGCCTGCTCCAATGGATTGAGATCCTCTCGCTTGAGATTCTCTTCCATCGCCGTTTCGTACACCTGCTGATCGGTGTAGTGACGCACCTGACAAGGGACCAACTCCAGGCCCGCCGAAAGAGCCGCCAGCCAACGCCGCTCGCCGGCAATCAACTGGTACCGATTCCCCTCGGCCGGCCGCACCAGCAAGGGACTCAGCACACCGTGCTTCCCAATGCTGTCGGACAACTCCTGCAACGCCGCCACATCGAAATCCTTGCGCGGCTGATACGGGTTCCGCTGCAACAACTCGACGGAAATCTCCAACAACTCACCATCACCGGCCGACGACTCCAATGCCGGTGACCGAGACAACTCGATCGTTTCTTGCTCCGACTGCTCGAGTGGACTCGATTCGGCCTCGATGTGCGAAGCGACCAGTTCCTCATCGGTCGGTCCAAACTGCGTCAGTCCCACCAGGCCAGCCAGCCCACGACCCAGCCGACTCGGACGACTCGAAACGTCCGATCCGGTTTGACGTGAGGATGGAGTAGTAGGATCGTTGGGGATCGACGACATCACGGACTCTCCGCAGAGACTGACGGGCGCGGGATTCTAGTGATCGTCTCGCCATCCCAACAAGACTGGTTCGCACATCGCACGTGAAATGCCCCATCGAACTGGTCGCCCCAGGTCTTGCTGCGTTTCACGTGAAACGCGATTGGGCGACACGACTTCGCGTTGACGCCCCAAGGCTCCGGTCCCTAGACTCGACTCCGATCACCTTGTCCAGAAGACCGGGGGATCCCACGGGACGTAGCTCAGCCTGGCAGAGCGCCGGCTTTGGGAGCCGGAAGTCGCAGGTTCGAATCCTGTCGTCCCGACTTGCACACACCCTGCAACGCGCTAACCCACCAACTCGGGCATCGCACGCTGCTCGCCGACCAGGTAGTGAGGCCGGCCGGCCAGGTCAGTGAACTGTGTCGTCGCCACGTCGATCCCCAATCGCTGGTACAGCGACGCGAAGACCTCGCGAAAGTGCACCGGTCGCTCGTGAGGCTCTTCGCCCAGACGACTGCTCGAACCAATCACCTGCCCGTGGTTCATGCCGCCGCCGGCCAACAACGCTCCGGCAACGTTCGGCCAATGGTCCCGACCCGCGTTGCCGTTGATCTTGGGAGTCCGACCAAACTCGCCCCACGAAACTACCGCCACGTCGTCCAGCAACCCACGCTCGTCGAGATCCGAAATCATCGTCGAGAGACCCAAGTCCAGCAAAGGCAATGCGCCACGTGCCTCGGTGAAGTTGTCCTTGTGCCAGTCCCAGTTGTAGTCGCCCTGCAACATTCGACCGAATGGCCAACGAGAAAACGCGATCGTCACACACCGAGCCCCCGCCTCGATCACGCGACGCGCCAATAGGAACTGGTGCAAATACGTCTTCCCCGTTCGCTCGTTGGGGTACTCACCCTCCAGACCGTAGCGCCGCTTTACCGATCGATCCTCGCGACTCAAATCCAACGCCTCGGCCAATCGCGCTGACGTCAATACTTCGAAGGCCTGCTTGTGGAACTCGTCGATCCCGTCACTCAGACCGTCAACCTCCACCTGCCGACGGAAACGATCGAAACTCGACAGCAATTGCCGGCGATCACCCAGCCGACGCAGGCTCACTCCGTTGAGACGCAAATTGCGACGGTCCACGGCATCGACTTCGAATCCGGCATGAGCCGAACCGAGGAAACCGGGTTGAGTCGGACCGATCCGCATGATGAAACGTGCGTCCGCGTCGGTCGGTACCAGGTCCACCGCCGGGGACACTCCCGGGACCAATGGACCAAATCGCTTCGACAACACCGAACCCAATGACGGCCAGCCGCCTGTCGGAAAACCGGGGATCACTGGCGACGCAGCCATCTCCTTGTGCGATTCCCAACCGGTGGAACACCAGTGAGTGTTGTGGTCGTTGCGGAATCCATGAAGCGATCGGATCACCGACAACTTGTCCGCGATGCCCGCCAAACCAGGCATCAACTCGCACACGTCCAAACCCGGCACCTTCGTCGCAATCGGAGCCAACTCGCCACGAATCTCCGCCGGAGCCTGCGGCTTCAAATCGTACATGTCCAAATGAGACGGACCGCCAGGCAGGATCACCATGATCACACCCTTGATCGGCCGGTCAGACTTCGACTGAGACTCGGCTCGAAGAATCTCCGGCAACGACAAACCACCCAGCGCCAGACCGCCAATCTGCATGCAACTGCGACGGGTCATCCCGTCGCAATAGCTCGACTCGATCCCTGGTATCGTCAGCATCGATCACCCTCCGCTACCATCAACCACATCAACCACATCAACCAACTCGCTCAACGCATCAATCCACGCCAACCTATCCCAGTCTATCGGAATTCGCAACATCTTCCGACCTGTCATTTTCTCCAGCGAAGAACGCATGTAAACAAATGTACACTCACTGGTCCGGGCGGCCTCTGATACCGAAACAGTCCACGCTCAACTGCGTTGGACGTGATTGAGTCAGCCGGATGACGTACAATCCACACCGCAAGACTCACCAGCCGATTCGGCAGACAGAAAAGAGAGAGCCCCGATGAGCCAAGCCAATCCGACCTCCGACAACTCACGCCGCAAGTTCCTCAAGGTCGCCGGTGCAGCGGCTCTGGTCGGATCAACCTATTCGGGCGCCTACGCGGCTGAGAACAACACGATCCAGGTGGCGTTGGTTGGTGCCGGAGGTCGTGGCACGGGTGCGGCAGCGAACGCCTTGGCCAGCAAGGCTGGCCCAACCCGCCTGGTCGCCATGGCCGACGTCTTCGAAGACCGCCTGTCCAATTCTCACCAGGCCCTCACTACCCGCTACCGCGGCGGTGTCGACGTACCCAAAAGCCGCCAGTTCATAGGCTTCGAAGCCTACCGCGAAGCGATGGACGTGCTCAGTCCCGGCGACATCGTCATCCTGACCACGCCGGCCGCCTTCCGCTGGGTGCAGTTCACCTACGCCATCGAAAAGGGCTTGAACGTCTTCATGGAAAAGCCGATCTCGGTCGACGGACCGGCCAGCCGCCGCATGATCGAGTTGGGCAAGCAGTCGGTCAAGAAGAACCTCAAGGTCGGAGTCGGCCTGATGTGCCGACACTGCAAGGCGCGACAGGAACTGTTTCGTCGCATCCAGGACGGCCAGATCGGCGACATCACCGAGCTCCGAGCCTACCGCATGGCCGGCCCAACCGGTTCGGCAGCCACCGGCAAGGCACCCAAGGGCGCCTCGGACCTGCTCTACCAGATCCGCCGCTTCCACGCATTCCTCTGGCTCTCCGGCGGAGCAGTCAGCGATTTCCTGATCCACAACATCGATGAATGTAGCTGGATGAAAAACGCGTTCCCGATCATGGCCGAAGCCTCCGGAGGCCGTCACTATCGCGGTGATGATATCGACCAGAACTTCGACACCTACTCGATCGAATACACCTACGCCGACGGCACCAAACTGCTCGTCAATGGCCGCACCATCCCCGGATGCAACCAACGCTTCGCCAGCTTCGCCCACGGTACCAAGGGCTCGGCTGTCATCTCGTCCCGAGGACACGCTCCCTCACGAGCACGGATCTACAAGGGATGGAACATGAACAAGGAAAACATCACCTGGAAGTGGGAAGGTCCCGAACCGAACCCGTACCAGGTCGAATGGGACGACTTGCTGACCGCGATTCGACGCGACGAACCCTACAACGAGGTCGAACGAGGTGCCGAAGCGAGCCTGGTGACCGCCATGGGACGTATGGCCGCCCACACCGGACAAATCATCACACGCGATCAAATGCTCAACTGCAAGCACGAGTTCGCACCCAACGTCGACAAACTGACGCTCGATGGACCCTCACCCCTGAAATCCAACCCGGACGGCACCTACCAGGTGCCCATGCCCGGTTTTATCAAGGACCGAGAATACGGCTCACTGGTCTAACCCAAACTCCCTCAGGGACTGGCTCACTCCCCGTCCCGAACAATCCCCTCAACCCGCACCTCAGCCGGCAGCTTCAGGTCCCCCTTCGTCCCCCGCCCGATCCGCGACCCCGCCACCAGGCCCCCTCGACCGCTCCCGGTCCACACCACCGCGTGCTCCATCCGCTTCGGCTCGCGATCGTCGGTCACCGTGCAACCGGTGATCACCGTGTCCTGGCAGTCCTCCAACAGCATCCCGTTGGGTGTGCCATCCAGGATCTGCACACCCGAAACGTTCACCCGGCGGCAGCGGACCAATTCCACCAACGCCTCGCGACGAATCGGTTCGGCGCCAGCAAGCGTATGCTGCCCCGCCTCGGCGTCCTCGATCAACACGCCCGTCAGATTGCAGTTCTGCGAATCGACCAGCCGAATCCCCGTCGCCAGTTCCGTCTTGCGGTAGTCGGGGTTGTGGCCAAAACAGTTGGGCCCGACGACGATGTTCCGAGACGACTCGATCAGCAGGTTGCGATGGTGGCCGCTGTAGATGTGGTTTCCGCTGATCACCACGCCGCGAACACTCGTCAGGTGGATATTCGTCCGCTGACTGCCAATCAGGTTGCCACTGATCGTCCACATCCCCGCCTTGTGATTCACCGTCTCGCGATCCCCGCCCGGGCTGCCAATCATGCGAATATTGGCCCCGTTGGCACTGGCGGTGGCCTGGATCGTGTTGCTGACAATCGTCCCTTCGCGAACACTGCCAGCCACCACGTCGATGTAGATTTCAGCGGTCGGCTCGTCGTCGGCCCCTTCGACTCCATGAGACGCGTTGTTGTTGTACTCGATGTCGTTGCCGGTAATCTGCAGGTTGCGGATCTCGCTATTCTCGATCCGGATCCCACCCAGCCTGCAATAGCTGATGTGGCTGTCGGCAATGATCGACTGGTGCAGGTTCACGCTGTCCAGGTGCACCCCCACGCCGGTGTTGTGATAAAAGTGGCAACCATCGATCAGCAGGTTACGAGCGCCACTGGTGACATGAACGGCCGTGTGAACCTCGCGAATCAACACGCCTGACAACGTCGGCTGCATCACTCCCAGGATCCGAATCCCGTCCGCCTTGGCATGCCGCCCTTCGATCTCGATGTCCCGCACGATCGGCATCCGCTCGTTCTGCCACTCCGCCGGCCGGAATCCGGCCGGGTCGGCTGTACTGGCATGAGTCCCCTTCAAGAAGATGGCCGGGCCGGATCCGGCCATCAGCAACTTGGCCGTTCCCAGCGACCCGTCAATCCCCGTGCGGCCGACCCGCGACAGGTCGACCTGCAGAGTGCGAGTGATCAGGTAATCGCCTCGAGTCAACTCGACACGGCCGACCCCCTCGTCGATCGCATGCTGAATCGCTTCGGTGTCGTCAGTCTTGCCGTCACCGACGGCTCCAAAATCACGAACATTTGTCATCGTGGCAGGCTCTTGAAAATCAGTAGAATGGGTCCCACACCCTTTCTACTCGCCACCACCAACCAGCGGCAACACCGAGAGAATGGCCTACGCCGCCGGAGTTTCGCCCAGCTGCTTCAGCAAGTCGCGGATGATCCGCTCGGCCTGGTCCTTTTCGGCAATCCAGCGAGTCTGCATCTGATCCCAGTGTGACTCACCCGATGGGACCTCGGCAATCTGACGCCTGAGTTCCTCTTCCGTTTCACCAATCACTCGCTCACGCTCCACCAACCGCTCACCGTGCTCGACATAGACCTTCTGCTGCTGAGTCACCTGGGCAATGAGCTGCTTCTGAGCGTCCTCGAGATCGGTTCGCTGAGTCTGAAGCGTCTCACGCATCTGACGGTAATGACCCTCGACCGCATCACGTGCCGCCTCCAGCCGTACCGTCGCCACGTCGTCGCCCTCGCGACCCTGTTCGGCTCGGTACGACTCCAACGACTCCTCCACCGCCAACCGCAACTCAAGACTCTCGCGATGACTCCCCTCGAGCTCCTCACGCAATACCTCGATCCGCTGCTTCCGAGACTCCAAGGCCCGTGACTCGGACCTCAAATGCTCACGCAAACCGGAAACCTCCTGCCGCTGTTCCTCTCGAGTCTTCCGCCAGTTCTCGCGAGACGTCGCCAAACGCTGCTGGTGCAGGTTCAGTGACTCCTCGGCCGCTCGAGTCCTTCGCTGCAGACTCGACAAACCCTCCTCGACCAACGCTTCACGCTCCTCAAGCAGTCCCCGGCAATGAGCCAACTGACGACGCAAACCGTCCAGCATCTGCAGGCGACGCTCAAGGTCCGCACGCTGATCCTGAACCTCCTTCCGGAACACCGCCTGATCGACCTCCAGCATGCTGCGGACCTTGGCCAAATGCTCTTGCTGGAACAGGTGACGGTTCTCCATCAACGCCCGTTCCTGCTGGAGCTCACTTCGAGCCGACTCCTGCTCGGCGGCAAACGACCTACCTACCTCCTCGAGTTCTCGCTCCTGACTCCTGCGATTCAGAGCCAATTCCTGCTCCTGACCCGATTCACGCTCCGATCGCTCGGCATCGAATAACCGCACAGCACGATCGTGCTCAGACGTCTTCCTCTCCAACTCCAGCCGCTGACTCTCAACCCGACGCTTCCATTCGTCCTGGTCGCGGTCCAACTGCTTGCGCCGTGCTCGCAGCTCGTCGCCGATCACCCGCTCGGTCACCTCTTCACGCAACTCGTCGCCACGACGTGCCAAATCGGCTTCCAACTGCTTGAGTCGTGCAGAGTGTTCCGCGTCCTGAGTCGCAGCTCGAGCGACCAGTTCCTCCGACCGGACCTCCAACTTGTCACGACGTAAGTCCAGTTCCGACTGGACGTCGGCAGACAAAGATTCCTTGCGAGCCGCCAACTGCTGACAACTCGACTCGATCTCTCGCCCACGCAACGACAACTCCTCGGACCCCTGCTCCAATTGACGCTCCCGTCGCGACAAGTCCTCGGCGCGAGCCTCCAAGGACTCCTGCTCCTGACGAACCGCCAGACGACCGCTGCGACGCTCCTGGTCCAGCTGCGAAAGCTGAGAATTCAGACTGCTCTCGCGACGATCCAACTCGCTGACCTGAGTCTGCAAGTGACCGGCAATCTCGCTGGCCTGCTCCAACAACCGCTGACTCGTACCCGAACCAACGGCCGACTCGGACGCCGATGAAGAGTCCACCGATGAAGCTGGCTGGGAAGCTGGCTGGGAAGCTGGCTGGGAAGCTGGCTGGGAAGCTGGCTGGGAAGCTGGCTGGGAAGCTGGCTCGGGTGTTGTCTCGGCTGGTGGACGGGCAACCGGTTTGGGCTGATCGGTACCTGGCCAACCGGCGATCGGCGACGGACCCTGTGGTCCGGAACCGTGAGTGCCATCGGCGCGAGCCGAACGGGTCGCATCCTGCTCGGGTGTGGAGGGAGAGCCAGGCCGGGAGCCATTCTGGGAATCGAGTGGTGGTCCGGAAGCTGGAGCCGGATCGCTCATCGTGGGAGTCCTTTCCCAAGTGGCACAGACATCCAGGTCGGCCTAGCCAATATGCTGGTCCAGCACCTCGGCAAACTTGGCCTTCTCCGCCACGCCCGTGTAACTCCAGACAACCTCACCGCCTTTGAAAACCAAGACCGTGGGAATGCTGCCGACGTTGTATTTCTGAGCCACATCGCTGGCGTCGTCGACGTTCAACTTGGCCACCGTCGCTCGACCCTCGTAATCGCTCGCCAACTCCTCGACCACCGGAGCCAACATGCGGCAGGGACCACACCATGGAGCCCAGAAATCGACCAGAACCGGAGCCGCATTGCCCAAGACCTCGGTCTCGAAATTCTCGTTCGTGATCTCAAGGATGTTCTCTGCCATCGTTGCCGCTCCTCTGCCGTTCCGCTGGTTGATACGCACGTAAGCTGGGCCCAGGTCGTGGCGGGATGATAGGGGAAATCCAGAAAGAGTGTCAACGCGGAGCACGCCGGCTCAAACAGCGACCCGCCGACTACTCGACCACCACCGGCACCAGCTCAGTCGTCGTGCACGGCACCTGACGCTCGATGTAACGAGGCACCATCTTCGTGCAGGTGACTTCGATCTGACGAGCCACTTGCCGAGCCACTCGCCGGGTCACCGTGTAGGGCACGCGACGTGTGACCCGCACCGGCACCTGACGCGTCCTGGTCTCCCGCACCTGCTTGTACGTCGTCACCGGAACCGTCCGAGTCACCATCTTGGTCTCGTAACGAAGTCGTCGAACCGGCACCTTGCGTGTCTTCGTCTCGACCACCCAGCGGCACGTCTCCACCGGTACCGTCTTCACTTCTTCAGATACCTCGACCCGCTGAACCGTGACCGGCACCTCCTTAGTCTCAACCCGCGTCACGTAACTCGTGCAGGTCACCTCGCCAGTCACCAGGTTCGGGCACCACTCGAGTCGACTCGAGTTGTAGCCCATCGATGACCATCTCAGACCCAACTGACCGCATGGTTTTTGACCCAGCCCCGGCAACATCGGACCGCGGTGGTAGACACTCCGACTCACGTAACGACCCTTGTCTTCGGTCACCGTCCGAGTCGAAGTCACCGGTACCACCGTGCGAACGCACACCGTGCGAGTCACCTGCTCGGTCACCGGACGGTAAACCTTCCGACGGATCTCCCGCTGACTCGTCTCACGCACCAGCCGACGCTCCTGGTACTGACACTCCTGCTCGATCGTCTCCCACACCGGCCGTCGAAACGTCTCGGTGATCTCTCGCTGACTCGTCTCCGATACCGTTCGACACACCTCGTATTTCTGCTCCTGCATCTGCGTCTCACAGACCACCCGGTGCAACGTCACCAGCTGATTCTCATAAACCCTCTCGTACACCGTCCGCGGCACTTTGACCTCGGTCGGCTCGTACACCACTTCGACCACCGTCCGCATCGTCGTCACCGGACGCAGCATGTACGCCATCGACGGACTGCCCGGCCGAGAACAGTGCTTCAAGGGACGAGCACACGTGACCGCCTGCTTCACCCCGGGATCGTAGGGTTTGTCGTCGCCAGCCATGGCCGAAGCCGGTAACAGGATCGACAGGACCAGAACCAAGGAGGTCACCTGCGAGATGATGCGGTCGATCATAGGTCGGTCACTCCTGTTTGTTGCCAACACCGGGCCCCAATGGCACACGGCAGAAGATTCTGTTGACTCCATCATCCGCTCCAGTCGGTACCAGACGCAATAACCAACCAAACCGAAGACCCGCCAATACCCGTAAAGTTGCCCGACATGGTCCGGCTGTAGGGGTTACGATGTGGCCCGGATTCGCCAGAATGGAACTCACACCGCACGACCCCAGGAACTCCTGCCACGTGACCGAACGACCCGACACCGTCGACGCCGCTCAACTGGCCGCCCTGCTCGAAACGCTCACCAGCCAGTTCCCAAACCGGATCTCGACATCCGAGTCGGACCTCGCCGGTCACGCTGCCGATGTGTCCCACCACCAGCCGCGAGCACCTCAGGCCGTCTGCTGGCCGTTGACCACCACGGAAGTCGTCGCGGCGGTCAATGCCTGCCACAAGCACCGCGTGCCGCTGATCCCCTACGGCACCGGCACCGCGGTCGAAGGGGGCGTGGTCGCCGTGTATGGTGGGCTGTGCCTGGACACCAGCCGCATGAACCGGATCCTCGCCGTCCACCCCCGCGACATGGATGCCACCGTCCAGGCCGGTGTCACACACCTGGAACTCAATCGACAACTCTCCGAAACCGAAACCGGACTCTTTTTCCCCGTCGACCCCGGTGCCGATGCCAGCCTCGGAGGCATGGCCGCCACGTCGGCTTCGGGGAGCACCGCCGTCCGCTACGGCACGATGCGAGACCGCGTGCTGGCCGTCGAAGCCGTCATGGCCGATGGCTCGGTCGTTCGCACCGCCGGTCGAGCACGCAAGACCGTCGCCGGCTACGACCTGACCGCTCTGCTCGTCGGATCCGAAGGCACGCTCGGAGTCATCACCGAAGTCACACTCAGACTCGCTCCCGTGCCTCAGGCCGTCTCGGCCGCCGTCTGTGGCTTCGATTCCGTCGAATCCGCTGTCGACGCTGTCATCGATTGCCTCGTCGATGGTATCCCACTGGCCAGGATGGAACTGCTCGATGAGGTCCAGATCGAAGCCGTCAATCACTACTCGGGACTCCAAAACACCATCCAACCCACCGTCTTCTTCGAATTCCACGGCTCCGAAACAGCCGTCGCCGAACAGACCGAAGCCACCCGAGAAATCACCTCGAGACACGGCGGATCCGACTTCCGCTTCGCCACCGACCAGGACGATCGAGACCGACTGTGGCAGGCTCGACACGATAGCTACTATGCCACGCTCGCACTCCGAGACGGCAGCACCGGGTATGTGACCGACGTCTGTGTTCCGGTCACCGCACTCGCCGAAGCTATCACACGGACGAGACGAGAACTCGATCGCACCAACGTCCCATCACCGCTGTTCGGACACGTCGGAGACGGCAACTTTCATGTCGTCTTCCCCATCCAACCCGGTGACCCCGATGAACTCGCCCAGGTGCAACAGATCAGCGATCGCATCGCCGAAATCGCACTCGATCTCGGTGGCACCACCACCGGCGAACACGGCATCGGACTCGGTAAACGACACCTGCTCGAACGCGAACACCCGGCCGGAATCGCCGTCATGAAGACCATCAAACAGGCCCTCGATCCGCTCAATATCCTCAACCCCGGCAAAGTGCTCTAGCACGCCGGTCGCATACCTGGCCGTACTACCCAAGGATCCCGGTCAACGCGTCGGCCTTGACCAGATCGCGTGGCTGATCCAAGTGGTTCAGCACCACCGTGCGAGGATTGATCCCCACGCTGTGGTAAATCGTCGCCAGCAACTCGCGAGGATGTACCGGGTTCGAGATCGGGGCCGACGCCGTCTTGTCACTCTTGCCATGCACGTTGCCACGCTTCACGCCCGCACCGGCCATCACCGCCGTGTAACAGTAAGGCCAGTGGTCGCGGCCGTCGTTGGAGTTCGTGTTGCCCGAAGTCGATACGCCACGCTTCGGACTGCGACCAAACTCGCCCACGGCAATCACCAATGTCTCGTCCAACAACCCCCGCTCGTCCAGATCCGAAATCAGAGTCGACAGGCCCGCATCGAGCATCGGGCTGTTCTGAGTCTTCATCCGCTTCGACAGACCGACGTGGACGTCCCACGAATGGTTGTCCGAATTGGCTACCTTCGGCCAGTTCACCTCCACCACACGAGTCCCCGCCTCGACCAGCCGACGTGCCAATAGACAACTCTGGCCGAACGTGTTCTTCCCATACCGCTCGCGAACATCCTTCGTCTCGGCACCCAGGTCAAATGCGTCCCGAGCACGACCCGACAACACCAGCCCCAATGCCTTGTCGTAATACTCGTTCAAGGCGTACTTCTGCACGGCAACCTCCAGGTCGCCCAGGCCCGCGTTGATCTTGTCACGCAACGACGCCCGACGCTGCAGACGCGCCAAAGGCACCTCCTTGCGCAACTTCAAATCGTCGACGTTGATCTTGTCCATCTTGGCCATGTCCATGTCGCCGCCCGATGGATACAGGTAGTACGGGTCGTGAGCCCGGCCCAGGAACCCAGCCGTTCCCGCCTTGCCGATCACCGAACTTTCCTGCAACGGTCGAGGCATCATCACGTAGGGCAACATCGGCACCGACAACGGCTTCAACTTCGTGATGTTGCAGCCGAAGTTGGGGAAATCCTTCGGACTCGGAGGCTCCAGCTGACCCGACGGCGAAACCTTGTCCGCCGTGTAACCGGTCAACATCATGTAGATCGCCGCCGTGTGATTGAACAATCCGATCGGAGTGTAACTCATCGATCGGATCATCGTGAACTTGTCGTTCTGAGTCGCCAGCTTCGGCATGTTCTCGGTGAATTGAACACCCGGCAACTTCGTGGCGATCGGCTTGAAGACACTCTTGACGTTGTCCGGAACGTCAGGCTTTGGGTCCCACAAATCCAGATGACTCGGACCACCCTGCAAGTACAGCATGATCACATGCTTCGCCTTGCCGAAACCCGGACCGCCGTAACGGGCATCCTCGGCCGCCGTCACATCCTGCAATCGCAACATCTCGGGAAGACTCAGGCCCAACGCCGCCGAACCGCCCACCCTCAAAATGTCGCGACGCGAAACGCCGTCGCACAGATCACGCCCGACATGTCCGGTGATTCCCAGCATCTGGCCTCTCCCCGACGCAGTCACGCGCCGCTACACTGTTCCGACGGATCAAAGTATCGGCATATGTGCCGACCCGACGTCACTATAGCCCCGTTTCCCGAGCACTGTCAATCAGATCATCCCGCCGATACCATGCGGCCATGATCGACCACAGCAAACACCTCACAACCATCCTCCCAATCACCACGTCACTGCTGCTGCTGCTCGTGCCCACTCTGCCAGCCGCCAGCCCCAAGCCGTCACCGGAGCCGCGTTTTCAGTTCCAGGACGGCGATCGCATCGTCCTGATCGGGAACACCCTGGTCGAACGAACCCAGCGATTCGGGCACCTCGAAACCGCACTGCTGGCCCGACTCGCACCACTGAAACTCAGCTTCCGAAACCTCGGCTGGAGCGGAGATACGGTGTTCGCCGAATCCCGAGGCATCTTCGACAACCCCGCCAAAGGCTACCAGCGACTGCTCCAACACGTCGCTCGCCTGAAACCCACCGTGCTGATTCTCGGCTATGGCAGCAACGAATCATTCGACGGCCCAAAGGGGCTTCCCAGGTTTCTCGAACAATACCGCAAACTGATCGCCGACCTGAAATCTCGAAGCGAACCCTCAGCACGCGTCGTGATCCTTACCTTACCCCCGCAGCAACTGCCCGGTCTCCGTCGACTCGACACCACACGTCTCTTCTCGACCAAGACCAAGACCAAGACCAAGACCAAGACCAACCGCTCCGCCGAAGCAACACCAGGGTTCTCTCGCTTCTTTATCGATTCGACCGTCGCCCGCAACCGGCAGATCAACCAGTTCAACACCGACCTTGCCAACTTCGCGAGCCACAACCGCCTCGCAGTACTCGATCTCAATGCCCCGTTCCAAAGGCTGCAAAGCCAAAGGCCCTCTGACGTCGAACAACTGCTGTTCACCGTCGACGGACGGGCACTCGACTCGACCGGATACCAGATCCTCGCCTCCGCTGTCATCGACCAACTGTATCCGCTGGGCTCGCTGACGGTTCACCTGGCCGACAATCAGCCTCCACGTGTCACCGGACCACTGGCCATCCAGCGAGCCAGCTACCGTGACGGACGGCTGGTACTGGCCACACGCCCAGGTCGATTCGTACTGCGAGTCCACGGCCTGGCCAAGAAACGTTACACGCTAAAAATCAATCAGCAGGACTTCGGCAACGTCTCCGCCAAAGAACTCTCGGCCGGCATTTCCCCCTCAGTGTCCAATCCTCCAGACGGCCTCGCCAAGCTCCGCGAAGCCGTCATCGCCAAGAATCGCCTCTATTTCCACCGCTGGAGACCGCAGAACACCACCTACCTCTTCGGATTCCGCAAACACGAACAGGGGAACAACGCCAAGGAAATCGCACAGTTCGAGAAACTGGTCGCGAAAAACGAAACCGAAATCAACCGGCTGAAACACCAGGTCCTCAACCGGATCACCATTCAACCGGCCAGATAACCCACGAGAACCGCAGACCCATCATGCCCCACCGCAAGCTCATGTCCGGCGGCCCGTTGCTGGCCGCCGCCCTCCTGCTAACGATCGCCACCCCGGCAATCGCCCAGCGCAACCTCAAGGACATCCCGCCTCCGGATCCCGAGATCGAACGCAAGTCGTTTCAGGTCGCCCCCGGATTCGAAGTCAACCTCTATGCCTCCGACCCCAAGATCGCCAAGCCGATCCAGATGAACTTCGACGCCGCCGGTCGACTCTGGATCGCTAGCTCAGAAACCTACCCCCAGATCAAACCCGGCCAAGTCGCCAACGATCGCATCCTGGTCGTCGAAGACACCAACCAAGACGGCCGAGCCGACAAGACAACCGTCTTTGCCAGCGGACTGCTGATCCCCACCGGAGTCGCTCCCGGCGACAACGGCTGCTATGTCGCCAACTCGACACAACTGCTGCACCTGGGCGATACCGACGGAGACCTCAAAGCCGATACCCGACGCGTCGTCCTCTCGGGCTTCGGAACCGAAGACACTCACCACATCCTTCATACACTCCGCTGGGGACCCGACGGACGCCTGTATCTCAATCAGTCGATCTATATCCACAGCCACATTGAAACCCCCTGGGGCATTCGACGACTCAACGCCGGTGGCATCTGGCGATTCCACCCCGAGACGATGCGATTGAGCGTGCTGGCCCGCGGCTGGGTCAATAGCTGGGGACACCATCACGACCGATTCGGACAGTCGTTTGTGACCGATGGAGCCGGCGGAGACGGCATCAATCACCTGGTGCCCGGTGCCGCATACCGCACCGCTCGAGATGTCCCCAGGATCCTCAGGGGACTCAACCCCGGCAGCCCGAAATACTGCGGCCTGGAAATCCTCAGCGGCAATCACCTGCCCGAGGACTGGCAGGGCGACCTGCTGACGAACGACTTTCGAGCCAACCGGGTCTGCCGGTTCAAGATCACTCCCAGCGGCTCGAGCTACCAGTCGAAACTCATGCCCGACCTGATCCGCACCAAACACATCGCCTTCAGACCCATCGACATCAAGATGGGCCCCGACGGAGCCATCTACATCGCCGACTGGTACAACCCGATCATTCAACACGGCGAAGTCGACTTTCGCGACCCGCGACGCGACCACGTCCACGGCCGAATCTGGCGAATCACCGCCAAGGGACGGCCACTCGTCAAACGCCAGAACCTAACCCACTCCTCGATCACCCAACTCGTCAATAACCTCCAGGCACCCGAACTTTGGGTCCGACGCCAGTCGCGACGCGTACTGCAGGAACGGCCGACCGCCGACCGGCCACTGATTCAAACCGCACTCAACACGCTGCTCAAGACACTCGATCCGCCAGACACCGCAGATGGCAGCGATCCTCAGGGCGAATCGACAGCACTCGAGGTGATCTGGACCTTCCAGGCACTCAACTCACCCGCCCCAAAACTGCTCGAGAGACTGCTGGCTGCCCATGACCCGCGTGTCCGGGCGGCCGCCTGTCGAGTGGCTGCCTACTGGAAAGACCTCGGCGGCAACCATCTGGCCAAGCTTGTTCGTGACCCGAACCCCCAAGTCCGACTCGAAGCCGTCCGAGCCATCGCCCGGCGAGGAACCGACGTCCTGCCCCTGGCCATGACCGCACTGGCCACACCTCGCGACACGTCACTCGACTACGCACTCTGGCTGACCGCCTGGGAACAGCGATCCAATTGGCTCGGCCAGATCCAGCAGGGCAACCCACAGATCGACCCCGATCTCGACGACGCCGGACGGTTGTTTGTCTATTCGAGCATCAAGAACCCGGCTGTCGTCCCGGCCGTGCTGGGCCTGTTGCGACGCGGAGCTCTGAGCGAAACCGACCGAAACCGTGCCGTGGCACTCCTGGCCGACCTCGGCGGACCCGCCCAACTCCGGATTGCCCTGAACATGGCGCTGGACACCACGACCCCCGACCCGCAGGTGGCCAACCTGCTCGATGCACTGGCTCGGACCACAGCCACCCGAAACGTCAAACCGTCCGGCTCGCTTGCCGCCATCGCAGGACTCTTCGAATCCCCATCATTGCCCGTGCAACTGGCCGCCGTCCGATGCGCCGGGCTCTGGAAACTCGAGTCGTTGCGCCCCTCGCTGAAGTCCCTTGCCGACGACAACAACCCAAGCAACTCGCAACTGCGAGCCACCGCGTTGGCCGGACTCGCCGCTCTCGGCGGAGACGCCAGCCGCAAACAACTCTCCCAACTGGCTCTCAGCCTGCCCGATTCCCAGTCCCGCCTACTGGCCGTCGCAGCACTCGTCTCGATCGACCCCAAGGCCGCGGCCGCACTGCTGACCGAAGTCCTTGCCGCCGATGCCAATTCGGGTGATCCCTCGGGAGTCATCGAAGCATTCCTGAGCCGCAAGGACGGGACGGCGGTGCTGACCAATTCGCTCGACGGCAAGACATTGCACCCCGATCACGCCAAGCTCATCCTGAGGACCATCGATGCCTCGGGACGCAAACTGCCCAAGTTGGTCGCAGCTGCACGTACTGCCGGCGGCCTGAAAACCGGGCCCACCAAACTGTCCGCCCAGGACATGAAGACTCTCGTCGCCGATGTCGCGCGGCAGGGAGATCCGCAACGAGGCGAGACGATCTACAGACGCGACAAACTCGGCTGCCTGGCCTGCCATGCGATCGGCGGAGCCGGAGGACGAGTCGGACCCGATCTGGTCAGTCTCGGTGCCAGTGCCCCCCTCGACTACATCGCCAACTCGCTGCTGGATCCCAATAGCAAGGTCAAGGAAAACTACCACTCGCTGGTCGTCGTGACCAAGCAGGGCAAAGTCGTCGCCGGCATCAAGCTCAGACAGACAGACACCGAACTGGTGCTCCGTGACGCCAACGACCGCGAGATCGCCGTGCCACGCAAGTCGATCGACGAACAGGTAGTCGGCACCTCACTGATGCCGGCCGGGTTGATCGAGAACCTGACTCGAGACGAACTGCTCGACCTCGTTGCCTTCCTCTCGGCACTGGGCAAACCTGGCCCCTACGCCGCCAGCCGTCGACCCACCGCACGACGCTGGCGAGTGCTGGCAGACACACAGCCGGCAAGATTCCGGATCAGGCGAACTCGAGACGGCCAGGCGGCCACCGACGATACGGCCTTCACCTGGACACCCCGTTACGCCACTGTCGCAGGACGACTGCCGTTGCAGGACCTGCCAGAATTGGAGATCAGGAACCGGCGACTGAGTGTTGCGAGATGCGAGATCGAGGTGATCGCAGCCGGTGAGGTGACAATCAATGTCGGCGACACCGTCGGCCTGAACGCCTGGCTCGGCACCGAACCGCTGGAACTCAAACCCGTCACCCGACGCAGGCTGGCTCAAGGCCGACACCGCCTGACCCTGGTCATCGATCGCAGCCTCCGCACCACACCGCTCGGCATTACCATCGACGAATCCAGCACCAACGCCCGCTTCGTCACCGGCAAGTAGGCCAGGGCCACGCTCGTACCGCCGCAGGCAGTGGTGCCTGTCGCCCTCGCCCTCGCCCTCAAGCACCCCACAGCCTCAAATACCAATCCAACGTAGCCTCGCCGAACTCCGAGGAAGTCCCGAACCACTCGATCGGCATATAAATCACGTCGATAACCGGCCACTGATCGATCAATCGACCTCGGCTGACCTGGTGCATCACCGGCCCGTAACTCAACGGGTACATGACCAGCAACAACGTAAACGCCACTTCCACCAGCCAGATCGAACGGCGAGGCCGTCCGGGAACCGCAACGGTGACACAATCGGTGGATTCGTCAGCCATCAATCGCTCTCAAAGGACTCACTTTCCACTGATCGGCAGATGACGGTGCACGGCTCCGTGCATCGTGTAGAACACGAACCGTGACCCGTCACGCACAAACACGCCACTCGACTTGTTCTCCACCCGTGGACGAAGCGGATTGCCCGAGTACTTGGTCCAACTCTTCAAGTCGTCCGAGACAGCCAGTCCCGAAGACCAAAGCGCCGGAGTCTCCTCGCCACGAGCCGCTCCGTGATACGACGCAAAATACCGGCCCTTGTGACGAAACACCTGGTTGAGCGCCACCAGATCGCGGTCGAACAACTTCGGGCCAGGCTTCAATACCGCCTCGTCACTGACATTGGTCCAGATCAGCATGTCCGTCGACGTCGCCAGCCAAATGCCCGCGTCACGTCGCTCGTAAAACAGATACCACGTGCCATTCTCGTAATACCCGGTCGGAGTCCCATACGGACCCTGCGGAATCGTCTTGCCGTTGGTCAACCGAACGTCGATCGGGCCGCGGCGGGTCCAGCCAATGCCATCGCTCGAGACCAGCAGTTGGGCCACGTCACCCCGGCCTTCGGCGAACATGAAGTACACCGACCCCTGCTTGACCACCATCATGTCTTCGACCCAGTGTGCCTTGTAGATCGGATTGGACTTGTGCCGAGTCCACCTCACGCCGTCGCGACTGCTGGCGTAGCCAAGCATCTTCAGACCCGACCGGGTGCCGTCGTAACCGGTGAACCACATATGCCACAGAGGTCCTTCCCTGAGAATGAAGCCACGTTCGCGGATCTTCACGTCCCAGCGACCCTCACCCCCGGCCACGAAGACCGGCCCGGCCCCAGTCGGTTCAAACGAAACCAGCTCCCGAGGAAACTTCGGCTCATCCGCCCAGCCGATTCCAACAACACACATCAACACCGCCATCACAACCCATCGCACAAGCATCTCCCTTCGAGAGTCTCATCAACTCTCGTAACTGAATTCCCAATATCTCTCGCGTCAACCGTCCCTCGACTCTCCTCACCAACACACCCAAGACTCCGCTTCCACAAAGTTTCAAGTGTAAAGAGTTGACCCCCGGGATGACGAACCCCGGGACAAGCTCTGCTTACAGAACCGCCGCAAGGTCCCACCCGACATCCCCACCTTGCATATTTCCGGGGGCCAGCTCTATTACACTTGATACCTCGAGAACAACATCCGAACCGCCTCTGGACACCGATGCCAAAACCGCTGCCTCTCCTTGTTTCAGCGACACTGGCCATCCTGGCCATTGGCCTGCCACCGCTCGAGGCCTCGGAACGACGCGAGCCACAGGCCGTTGACTACCAGAAGCACGTCAAACCAATCCTCCGGCAACACTGTTGGGCCTGTCACGGGGCATTCAAACAGGAAGCCGGCCTCAGGCTCGATGCGGCTCAGCTGATCCGCAAAGGAAGTGACGACGGACCGGTCGTCGTCGCCGGACAACTCGATCACAGTTCGCTGTGGCAAAAAATTACCGCCCAACTGCCCGACCGCATGCCTCCCGAAGGCAAACCGCTCTCCAAGACAGAACTCGATACGCTCAAGACATGGATCCGACAAGGAGCCAAGTCACCCGTCTCAGAACAACCTCCCGACAATCCGACCGAACACTGGTCCTTCAATCCGATCCGCCGACCAGCCGTTCCCCGGTCCAAAACTCCCGGTAACTGGCCACGTAACCCGATCGATTCGTTCGTCACCGCTCGACACACCGCCGCCAATCTCACGCCGCGACCTCAGGCCAACCGCTCGACATTGCTCCGGCGTGTCGTCCTGGACCTCACCGGACTGCCGCCCACTCGCGACCAACTGCATCGATTCCTCGCCGACACCAAACCCGGTGCCTACCAACGGCTCGTCCAACGGCTCTTGTCGAGTCCTTTATATGGACAACGGTGGGGGCGGCACTGGATGGACGTCTGGCGGTATAGCGACTGGTACGGACGACGCGGCAGCAACGAAATTCGCTATAGCCAGCGGCACATCTGGAGATGGCGAGACTGGATCATCGAATCGCTGAACCAGAACACCGGCTATGACCGGATGCTGTTGGAAATGCTCGCCGCCGACGAGATCGCTCCCGGCGATGACAAGGCCCTGCGAGCGACCGGCTTCCTCGGCCGCAACTGGTACAAGTTCGATCGCAATGCCTGGCTGTTCGAAACCGTCGAACGGACCAGCCAGGGACTACTGGGCCTGACCTTTCGTTGTGCTCGGTGCCATGACCACAAGTTCGACCCCGTCACGCAGCGCGAGTACTACCGTTTTCGAGCCTTCTTCGAACCGCACGGGTTCCGCACCGAAATCGTCTCGGCCGACGTCAAGACCGAGACCGACAACCGCAAGTCCACCGTGCTTTCAGACGGACTACCCCGAGTCTTCGACGAAACACTCGACGCCCAGACCTTCCTGTTCATCCGCGGCGACGACCGCAACCCCGACACCACCAACCCGCTCGCACCAGGCGTCCCCGCCGCGTTGGGCGGCAAACGGTTCGACCAGACACCCATCCCACCCGTCCAACTGCCTCCGATCGCCTACGTGCCGATTCTGCGTCCCCTCGAGGCCGCCAAACGACTGAAAACCGAATCGCTCAAGGTCCAGGCCGCCGCCAGACAAGTCGACTCGCTTCAGGCCACCATTCAGACAACCGCAACTCAACTGGCCACCGCTCGGAAATCGCCGGCCACCAGCGACGCCCCCAACACACTGGCCTTTTCCGACTCGTTCAAGTCCTTCGACAAGTCGGCCTGGAAGGTCGTCTCGGGCAGTTGGTCGGTCCGCGACGGACAACTGGTCCAGACCGCCCTGGGCAGCTTCGTCAGTCTCGTCTCGACCACCGACCATCCCCGCAACTTCCAACTCACACTCAAGTACCGAACACTCGCTCCGGGCAACCCCCGCTCGGTCGGTTTCAGCTTCGACCACGTCGGCCCCAAACAGTCACACGACATCTACACCGCCATCAGCCCCAACGCACAAACCTCCAGCGTGCAGGCTTTTCACCGTACCGGCGGCCGCGAGATCTACCCGTCTGCGGGGATCCGTAGGGCACCCGGCCTGAAGATCGGGCGGACCATCCTGCTCGAAGCCACCGTCATTGACCGCTCGCTCACGATCGTGCTCGACGGCAAGACGGTGCTCGAGTACACGCTGCCCATGGAGCGACGCAACGGCAAGTTCGCACTCTGGGCTCACCAGGCCCACGCCGAATTCGACGAGATCCAAATCCACGCCATCCGCCCCACGATCAAGAGTCTCGAACACTCACTCGCCCAGGCCCGCAGCGACCTGCCCGTCAAGCAGGCCGAAGTCACACTCGCCCAAACACGTCTCGATTCACTTGCCGCACGCATCGCTGCCGAACAGGCTCGACACACCGGCGATCCAGGCACCCGCGAACGCCTCGCACTGACCGCCAGCCGAGCCGAACGTCAGATCGCCGTCGAACAGGCCCGCCTGAAACTGGTCCAGGCTCCCGACTCGACAACCACCAAGGCCCTCGCCACCGCGATCGCCGCTCGTAACGCCGCCGACGGCAGTTACTCCCCGTTCCCGGCCACCTACCCCAAGACCAGCACCGGTCGCCGCACCGCCCTGGCTCGATGGATGACACGACGCGATAATCCCCGCACGGCCCGAGTCGCCATCAACCAGATCTGGCTCCGGCACACCGGACAACGCTTCGTCAATACCGTCTCCGACTTCGGACTCCGCAGCAAACCCCGCGACTTCCCGCTGCTGATGGATTGGCTGTCGGCCGAGTTGATCGAAAGCGGCTGGGACATGAAGCACATCCACCGCCTGATCGTCTCCTCGGCGACGTACCGCATGAGTTCCTCGCCGGGGGGCGAACCGGCCGAACTGCTCAACCGCGAGATCGATCCCGACAACAGCCGGTTATGGCGGATGAACTCGCGACGAATGGAAGCCGAAGTCGTCCGAGACAGCCTGCTGGCCATCTCGGACACTCTCGACCCGGCATTCGGCGGCCCCGACATCCCCGAAACACAGGGCCAGAGTTCGCCTCGCCGAAGCCTCTACTTCCGCACCACGCCCGACAACAAAATGCTGATGCTCGAGCTGTTCGACCTGGCCAACCCCAACGAATGCTACGACCGACAGCAAAGTGTCGTGCCCGGACAGGCACTGGTGATGACCAACAGCCCCCTCGCCCTCGACCGCTCCAGACGCCTGGCACGCCGGCTCGCCATCGACCTCACCCGACACCACGGACCCATCACCGACTCGAATCACCAGTCACTGGTCACCAGTTTCACCACCTCCGCCTTCGAAATAGTGCTCGGACGCCGACCCAGCCCCGAAGAACTGACCACCTGCAGCGGTTTCGTCGAACACAACACCAGGCTGTTGATCGACTCGAAATCTCTCACACCCTTCCCGAAAGGGACCGGAAGCGTGATCGCCGCTTCCACCGACCCGCTGACTCGAGCCCTGGAAAACCTGGTCCACGTGCTGCTGAGCCACAACGACTTTGTCACAATCCGCTGATCACTCAAACACCCCGAATCAACTCGGCCACGCCGGAATAGTCTCATGACACTCCGCCCCACATCGACACCGACCACCCCCTGCGGCCGGATCCCCCGCCGTACATTCCTGGCCGACACCGGCATGGGCTTCACCGGCCTGGCCCTGGGGGCGATGCTGGCCGAGGAGGGTATCGGTCGCACGGCGAATGCCGCCGTAGGAGCTCGAACAGACGGCTGGTCGCCACCCTCAGGCCTGGCCCGCCTGGCCCCCAAGGCCAAGAGCGTGATCTGGCTGTTCATGATCGGTGGCACCAGCCATCTCGAATCGTTCGACCCCAAACCCGCACTCAACAAGTATGCCGGGTTGACCATCGACGAGAGTCCCTACGCCAAGCAGGTGCTCGAGTCGCCGTTCTACCGCAAAAACGTCCGCGACTTTGCTGGTACGCCTCGGAAACTGATGAACAAGCTCTACCCGCTGCAGATCGGGTACCGCAAGCGAGGCGAATCGGGCACCGAGATCAGTGACTGGTGGCCGCATCTCTCGACCTGCATCGACGACATCAGCGTCGTCCGCTCAATGTGGACAACCGATAACGACCACGCCGCACAACTGCAGTTCCACACCGGCCGACACATCTTCGACGGCTTCTTCCCCTCGCTCGGATCCTGGGTCCACTACGGACTCGGCACGCTCAACAGAAACCTCCCCCGGTTCATCGTCCTGGGCAACCCGCCGGGCGACTGCTGCGGTGGAGTGGGAACTCATGGGGCCGATTACCTGGGGCCCGAACATGCCGGAGTCAAGATGCGGATCGATCCACGCAACCCGCTTCCCTTTGGATCACCCGGCTCGACGGTGTTCCGTGAAGAACGAGCCGACCAGATGGGACTGCTCAAACAACTCAATCAACTCGCCGCCGTCGAGTACCCCGGCGACAAGTCGATGCGGGCTCGGATCAAGTCGTACGAACTGGCCTACCGCATGCAAATGGCCGTCCCCGAAGCCATGACACTCGACGGAGAAACCGCTGCCACGCAATCGCTTTACGGCCTCGACAACAAGACCACCCGGCCGTTCGGACAACAGTGCCTGCTGGCCAGACGGTTTGTCGAACGAGGTGTCCGATTCGTGCAGCTGTATCACAACGGCTGGGACGCCCACAGCAAACTCATCGCCAACCACTCGTCCAAGATCGGACAGACCGACCTACCGATCGCCGGTTTGCTCAAGGACCTCAAACAACGAGGCCTGCTCGACGAAACGCTGGTCGTCTGGGGTACCGAGTTCGGACGCACCCCCGGTGCCGAAAACTCCGACGGACGCGATCATCACCCCTACGGCTTCTCGGTCTGGCTGGCCGGTGGAGGCATCAAGCAGGGCACCGTGCACGGAGCGACCGACGAACTGGGATTTCACGCCGCAGAAAACCGCCACTACGTCACCGATCTGCACGCCACCGTCCTGCACCAACTCGGCCTCGACCCCAAGACGCTCGAAGTCCCTGGCCACAAACGACTCGATATCGACTACGGCACACCGATCCAACAGATCATTGCCTAGATCCCACCGGCTCAAGCCCCCCGTGACAAAACAGCCGGCATCCTTCATCATGTCCGGCCAAGCCCCAAAGGCCTAAATCAGCACTTCATCACACCCGCTCCGAGCAACACAACAGTGGCCGACACCGCGGAAGCACTCAAGACCTTCCAACACAACGGCGTCGACATCGCCGACACCTTCGCCGAAGCCTTCACGATGGTCGGCACGCGGGTGATCGTGACCGCGCTGACGCCCGAGTGGGCCAGGACGGCCGGAGACCAGGCCACCGGGTTTGCCACCAGCGTCATCGCCTGCAACGCCGAAGCCGCCATCGAATGCACTCTCGAACCCGAACTGACACCAGACGGCCGACCCGGCGTTTCGCTGCTCATCTTCGCCTTCAACCGCGATGCCCTCGCACAAGCCGTCATCGACCGGGTCGGACAGTGCGTGCTCACCTGCCCGACAACCGCCTGCTACAACGGACTGTTCGATACCGACCGAGACAAACAGATCAACGTCGGAGGACAACTCAGGTTCTTCGGCGACGGATACCAGGCCTCCAAGAAACTCGGCGACCGACGCCTCTGGCGAGTCCCCGTCATGGACGGCGAATTTCTCTGTGAAGAACGCTTTGGGTCCACCAAGGGCGTCGCCGGTGGCAACCTGCTGATCTGTGGCCACACCACCGAGCTTGCACTCGCAGCTGCCACCGCTGCGGCCGACGCCATGAGAACCGTGACCGGCTGCATTCTGCCGTTCCCTGGCGGACTGGTCCGTAGTGGCAGCAAGGTCGGTTCACAATACAAGACACTCAAGGCCAGCACCAACGATGCCTGGTGCCCCTCGCTCAGAGCACAGGTCGATTCCGTGCTGCCCGATAACGTCCAGGCCGTTTACGAAATCGTCATCGATGGAATGACTCTCGATGCCGTCACACAAGCCATGACCGTCGGACTGAATACCGCTACGAATTGCGACGGAATCGAACTGATCGGAGCCGGCAACTACGGCGGACAACTTGGACAACACCACATACAGCTCCGAGACTGTCTCTAGAACCACAGCAGCGGAGCCGTCGTGTCCGATCCTCCACTGAATCCTGCGATCCGCTGGGGGCTGGTCGGCATCGGCTCGCTGGTGGCCGCGCTGGCGATCGGGCAGGCCGAAAGCTGCCTGAGTGCCAACGACCGGTCGAGATGGGCCACCGCCTGGTCGCTGGTCGAACGAGGCACTTACCAGATCGACGAGATCGACTCGAAACGCATCCTCCACAAACCGTCCGGGAAGCGTCGACTCCGATTCCGCACCATCGACAAGGTGCGTCACGAAGGACACTTCTACTCCAGCAAACCGACGCTGCTGCCGACGCTGGTTGCCGGAGTCTACTCGGGGGTCCGAGCCGTTACCGGCTGGAACCTGGTCGATGACACCGAGGCGGTCTCACGAGTCATCCTGCTGCTGGTCAACTGGCTGCCCTGGACCATCGCACTGATCGTCCTCGCCAACCTCCTCGACCGACACGCCCGCCACCAATCCACTCGTGTTCTGATCCTGGCCACCGCCTCGCTCGGCACCCTGCTGCTCCCCTTCCTCGTGGCACTGAACAACCACACCGTGGCCGCCACCGCCGTCGTGTTTGTTATTGCCGCGATCCTGAAAGTCACCGTCGAAGACGACCGCTGCCCGCGACACTTCATCCTCGCCGGACTGTTTTCCGGTTGGGCCGCCGCCAACGACCTGCCCGCACTCGCACTGGTCGCCGTCGCCGGGTGGCTGCTGCTGCAGACCGACCGACGACGAACCCTGGCCATCTTCCTGCCAGCCGTGCTGCTGATGCTGGTCGCCTTCTTGACAACCAACCTGATCGCCACCGGTGGCTGGAAACCGTTCTATGCCTACTTCGGTACCGACAAGTACCTCTGGACCGTCGACGGACAACACAGCTATTGGCTCAACCCGCAGGGGATCGACCGAGGCGGCGACTCGACAATGGTCTACCTGCTGCACTGCCTCGTCGGACACCACGGCATCTTCTCGCTCTCACCCATCTTCCTGATCACTCTCCTGGGACTCTCGCCACGTGTC
>Ga0114999_10001800_pt1 | contig 29239 bp, 23 predicted proteins | sample ArcticOcean_MG_C_3_FD_89820 | JGI IMG/M metagenome (GOLD analysis project Ga0114999, IMG submission 89820) | Marine microbial communities from western Arctic Ocean - ArcticOcean_MG_CB8_126 | ecosystem: Environmental > Aquatic > Marine > Oceanic | place: Arctic Ocean: Canada Basin | collected...
AGAGCCTGTGCCGATTTCGGAGTGAATAGAGCTTAGGTGTCAGGTCGCCGCTATTCCATAAACGTCGTGAGGGGCGAAAGCGTCACGATGTAGAGGCAATACATATTTGCTTCGTCAGTTGACCGGCAGCTTTCTGTTGCGGTTCCTACGGGCGCACTCCGTGCGTACAAAATCGTTCCGGACGATTTTGTTGTTACTTCGTTCCTCGCAAAGACGGAGCGTGGAGGTTTTGCATCTCGCAATGACGGAGCGTGGAGGTTTTTTTCCTCGCCCTACGCGCACACTTGCGATGCTTGTGTTTCCAAATCGTCTTGGCGCCGATTTGTGCCTGTCAGTTACTTGGTCAGTTACTTGATGGGTCGATGCGGGCACAGACGGCCTAGCGGGGAATCCTCGCGTCTGTACTCGAGAAGTCGCTTTTCTGAAATCCACTCGAACAATCAAGAGTAAGCTGGCGTAGTATGTGCCCGATAGGGTCTGCGAATTCGATCCCGCACTTGGGGCAAAATGTCATGAGTAAAGAACGAAATAGTAAGAAAGAAACAAAGAAACAGCCTGCTATGACGGCAAAAGAGAAGAAAGCCGCAAAGAAAGCCAAGAAAAATGAAAAGGGTCGAATAGGCGAGTAAACAGCCTCGCTACGTAGCGAAACGATATTTTAACAGCCGCCAGGTATCGGAAGCGGCATTCACGCCGGTACCCCAACTACAACGACTGACCGCAACCAGTGAGCCTTGATTGGCTCGCAGGGTTTGGGCATGTCCGTTGCTTATCTCCATCGACAAACAAAAGTCATCCCATTTATGTCTCTGTTCAAAAATTCTCGGATAGAAATTCTATCCGGACTCACCGTCGCGCTCGCTCTGGTCCCCGAAGCGGTTGCCTTTGCCTTCGTCACTGCGTTCCTCGCAAAGACGAAGTTTAGAAGTTTGGGTTCCTGCAATGACGAAGTTTAGAGGATTGGTTTCCCGCAATGACAGATTATGTTGGGTCAGAGTCTCTTGTGCTAACTTCACATCGATTCGTGGATACGTGTATCGGTGCTCGTCAATCCAGAGCAAAGAACAGAAGCGCTAACCTTGTCACAAGCGAAGCGAATCCTAGCTCAGGTCACGCCCGCGAGACCAATGGCCTCAACCGTTTCCTGATGCAGACCCGGTGCCATTAGGTGCGCGCCCGATACACCATTGATACCACTGGCTTGTTGCATCAACTCGGCACAGATTTCGATGCCTTTCTGGCGCGGGTCATGTGCGGCTTCCATCCGCTCGATGACTACGGTCGGCATGATGGTGCCGAAGAGATTATCTCGCATCCAAGTCGCGGCTTCGGCTGAGCGCAATGGGCCGAGTCCGACAATGAAATGGAGTTTCTCGGTAACGCCATGATCGGTTAGTCGCTGCATGTATCGTGCAAACACATCCATGTCGTAGCAATACTGCGTTTGAATAAACCTCGCCCCGGCCGTGTGTTTTTCCAGTAGCCCGTCGGGCTTCCAGTCGTCATCTGGATCACGTGGCGCGTCTGCTGCTCCCGGGAAAAAGCTTGGCGCCGTGCTCAAGGTAGCGCCTGACAAGGTTGTTCCGCTGTCGGTCATTGTATGCAACGCGGACACCAGCTCTTTTGAGCTGAAGTCGAAAACGGCCTTGGCGTCAGCATTATCCCCGGCGTCCACACTATCGCCCGTCAAAACCAAAACGTTACTAATGCCAAACGCAGCGGCGCCGAGCAGATCGCTTTGGATTGCAATCCGATTTCTGTCACGGCAGGTTATTTGCATCACCGGCTCAACACCCATTTGCTTCAACTTAATTGAGGCAGCGAGGCTCGACATGCGAACCCGGGCGCCTGCACCGTCGGTCAGGTTGATTGCGGTTACGGCCGGTTTCAGAATATTCGCGGCGGCCTCAAGTGAGTGAAAATCGGCACCGCGTGGCGGTGTTAACTCGGCAGTCACAGCGAATTGTCCTGACTCGAGTCGTTCACGTAAAGGGTTGCTCATAGGGGTGTAGTAGATGCAGTTTGGGTTGAATAAAAAATGGATTGTGACTCAATTTTGGGAGAATTGTCAGAACCCATTTCACAGGCCAACGCGAAGAATCGGTCGATCTAGATTCGGTGTTTGCGTCCAGCGACTGAATCTGCTGCAAAAAATGACCCCTGCAATTGGGGCGAAAACAAATCGGGTGCTGAAGCACAAGCTTACATGGACGCTGCTATAGAAGCTGGGTGGTGAGCGGTGACGGAGCAAACGCTGTAGCGCGGACTATACTTCCTCACGCTGTTTCGTTCCTCACAAAGACAGATCTACACACTTCGTCATCGCGAACGCAGTGACGCGATCCAGTCTGAGATGAAGAAACTGGATTGCATCGTTACTTCGTTCCTTGCAAAGACGGCATCCAAAAAAGTTACGTTTCGAACGAAGTTCACTCCGCAGGGTAGACGATAGAATTTCGGCGGTCATTCAACGCGGTCCATTTCACTGTGCCTTGACAATCGATATACCACTGGATTGGTGCATTACAGCTACCAATGTTGCCACCAAGGCTTCCAACCGCATCCATTGGACATAAGGAATCAGTGTTTCTTCAGACAGTTCCGAAAGTCTTGGCAAAAAGCACTATAATGCAAAGAAAAAGAGTCCTCAGGACCGCCCATGACCGACCAAATTTTTATCTCTTATCGCCGTGACGATGCGGCTTACGTCACGGGCCACATTAACGATCTCTTGCGTAAGGAGTTTGGCGATGAGGCTGTATTTACTGACGTAGACAACATTGCCCTGGGTGTGGACTTCAGAGCGGTCCTCGATACAACGGTCAGTCAGTGTCAGGTTCTTCTGGCGGTGATCGGTTCGGAGTGGCTCAATGCGAGCGACAAGGACGGTCATCACCGGCTGCAAGATCCTGCTGATTTTGTCAGGATCGAGATCGAGTCCGCGCTGAAGCGAAACATTCCCGTCATTCCATTGCTTGTCTCGGGCGCGAAGATGCCGACTGAGGTAGAGTTGCCGGAATCACTTCGCGGTCTGGTATTTCGTAACGGAACACAGATCAGGCCGGCACCGGATTTTCGTTCCGACATGGCTCGCCTCATCAATAATCTGCGGCGGCATTTTGATTCGATACGGCAAAACGAACCGGCGACGACGGTGCCCGATGCGGGTCCGGGCCCTGAATCAAACAATAAACCGCTGCCAGCCGAAAGCAATTCAACGCAAGATTCGCAATCGACCCAAGGCGAAGCTTCCGAAGTCATGCTGCAGGTCGGGGATGACGAAAGGGTACGCAAGACAGCGGAGTTCGGACAGGAGCAACAATCAGAACGCCGGTCTACAGGTTTATGGCGGATTGCCGCTGCCGTCGTCGTTGTGCTAGCGGATCCTGGTATTTCGCTAACCAGAACCCGGAGGCAGTTCAGTCAGTTCTGTCGGCCGTACAATCCTTCACATCCAACACTGAGCAAAGTGCCGATGGCACTGCTGATATTGAAGCCAATCAAAATAGCAGCACCGATTCTTCCGACCTCACTGTGGAGACGGCTGACGAAGAAACGGAAGCCGGTTTTAGTAACCTTGAATCGATCGGCGAAGATTCAGTAGCCGTTGCAACAAACGGAATCGAGACAATTGGTGAGATGAGCGACCAATCTACAGCAGCGCTCGCCGACGAAGTCGAAGTCGCAATAACGGAGCGTATTGCTGCAATGCCTCTCGGTAATGCGGATGACGAAGTCATCCTCACTCCTGACTCACAGCGTCAGTCGGATGTATCCAGTTCTATAAGTGGAGGCGTTCGCCTCGCTGCCGTAGGGGATCATGAAGCCGCAATCGAAAGCTTCACGGAAGCTATTCAGCTGGGCATCGAACCGGCGTTTGGGTGCAAACAAAGAGCTGCTTCGTACCGAGCACTTGAACAGCATGAAGCGGCGATCAAGGACTATGACGAAGCCATTAAGCTCAATGGTGAAGACGTCAATGCATACTACAATCGAGGCGCGTCTCATCATGCGCTTCAAGACTATGCATCCGCGGTCTTGGATTATGATGTCGTAATACAGCTTGATCCTGAATATGTCACTGCGTATTCTAGGCGTGCGGACGCACATGAGGCGAATGGCAATATCGAGGCAGCTCTGCAAGATCGTGCGATTGCCACGGTGTTTGAGAACAATCAGGAAGATCGCCGCTGAGTTCGGTGCAGTATTCCACCCTTACCTGGCGTGCCTCATCTATGAGGGTAATTTGAGCGACTATTGCACGTGGATGCGACATCCTTTGGTCGTGACAGTCACGGGTGATCGCGACTTGGATGAATTTGAAGCCGACCGCATTCAGCAGCGAGCCGTAGAATAGTGAGTTGGCGGCCCAGGTTTCCAGCATCTCGATTATTACCGCTACATATCTCGCAACTCAATTCTAGAATTCTGCCCCTAGCTGTTGTCGATTTTCCAAGGTAGAACTCTTAATTCTGGTCCACATCAGGAATTGACTAAATGAATTTTTCGATTGCAAAACTACCCAACAAAATAATTAAATTGTCGGTTGCGTTTGTACTAATGATTGCGCTGGATGCAAATGCGGTCGAGTGGCCAGGAGAGGTGCAACTCGCCGTCAACATCACGTTTGACCTTGATGCTGAAACACTTTGGTGGGACAACCCTGACACGATGGCAGGGAATCCGAGTTCTTTGTCTCAGGGCAACTATGGACCTACGGTTGCCGTACCAAAAATCCTGGCACTGCTGAGCAAACACAATGTCCGAGCCACTTTTTTTATTCCTTCCTGGGTTGCCGAGGAATATCCAGACACCGTTCTTGCGATGGTTGCTGACGGGCATGAAATTGCCGCGCACGGCGTTAAGCACATTCCACCGGTTCAACTAACTCCGAGTGAGGAATTAAATGTTTTTGCAGAGAGCATTCGGGTACTGACGGATATTAGCGGCAAGAAACCGCTCGGTTACCGCGCGCCAGCATGGGCATTTAGCGATGTAACGTTAAAGATGGCTGCAGAGCACGGTTTTATCTATTCCAGCAACATGATGAATTCCGATGTTCCTTATGTGCATGCGGAACCTGCAGGTCTTGTAGAACTACTGGTTAGTTGGATTCTCGATGACGCACCCTATTTCTGGTTTGATGAGGGCTCCTGGAATAAAAAGATTCATTCGGCAGCATCTGTAAAGGAAATCTGGCAGGAAGAATTTTCTGCCGCCTATGAAGCCCGTGGTTATCTGGATTTGACCATGCACCCGCAAATTATCGGACGGCCTGCACGTCTAAAAATGCTGGACGATTACATCACCTGGATGAAGGGTTTCGAGAATGTATGGTTCGCGACGTGTAGCGAAGTCGCCGAGCACATGCAGCAAATTCATGACTGACTTCAATGTGTAACAGCAGCTACGGACACCCATAATCAAAGGGAATTAATTCGTCTCGATCCCCACAATAGTGGGTGTCCCCATTGTTTCTAACTCCAATTTTTGCGAATTTCCAGGCGGCACTACTCCCAGTCCGGAACACCCACTGCCGGCCCTGCACTGCGAGAATATTCTGCGACGTTCGAATTCAGCATCGTTTCCCAGCGCTGCATGGCCGCAGTCCATTCAGGTTCCAGATCATTCAAACGATCCCGTTGACCTTGCGTCACACCGAGCACGGCCGAATCCGCTTCCTGATAAAGAATCGTCAGGAACGCGTCCAACGTGGGTTCGATATTCAAAACATCCTGGCCATTGCCGCGGTTAGGCGTGGTCACTGACTCCTGCCATTCTTTCAGTGTTTCGAGCAACGTCTCGGAACGTTGGACAAGATCGTCATCGTTCATGTCTTCCGCAATCGATTTTCGCAACTCAACCTGCTTCTGAATTGTCTGCAAGCCGTCAATGCGTTTATAGATTGTATCGAGCATCGAATAGGCACCGGCTAAAAATTGTTGCTGATCCTTTATGGCCCGATCGTTGTAGTGGTTGATTGGATCCCATTCAACTTCGATCGTGCTTTCCTGAACAACATCGCCATAGGTCATTCGCACACCGTAGGTGCCGGGCGCGACCGTGTAGCCCTGGATGGCCTTATCACCGCGCGCGGCGCCAAAAAGAAAACTGTAGTCCACAGACGTGATTGGTTTGCGGCGTAAATCCCACGTAATTCGATTGATGCCAGTCTCCGCCGGAATCGCAACACTGGCATTGCTTCCGCCACCCTCGATGCCCTTGTCCTGGTCGGTTTTCAATGACCGAATGACGGTGCCGGCAGCGTCGAGAATCTCAATGCTGAGTTCCTGTTCTTCGAGATCAGGCTCGTCCGCAAGTGCGTAATAAATCACCGCACCCGTTGGTGCGCTTGGCGCGAAACTTTCTCCACCACCGTTCCTGCCTCTGGTCGGTGTCAGTCGATAGGCCATTGATGGGTCGTACAAGTGCGCGGTTTCCGTCTCATGGTCTGCCGCATATTGTCGTAGCGGTGCAATGTCATCGACAACCCAGAAGCCGCGACCCTGCGTGGCTAATACCAGGTCGCCGCGCCGCACCATCAGGTCGGTAATGGGCACGATCGGCAGATTGGTTTGAAAGGCCTGCCAGTCTTCGCCGCCGTTTAATGAGATGTACAAGCCACGCTCCATGCCGGCATACAGCAGGTTTGCTCGCTCTGGGTCTTCGCGAACGACTCTGGTGAAATCGTCCTCTGGCAGGCCATCGGTAATCGTGTTCCAGCTGCGTCCGTAGTTCGTGGTTTTATATATATAGGGCGTGTGGTCACCCTCTTTATATTTCATCGCAACGACATAGGCTGTCGCCGGATCATGCGGCGACACATCGATTGAATTAATCATGCCTCGGCCTGCGCCGCGAGGCGTCACGTTTGTCCAGTTCTCGCCACCGTCTCGCGTGACATGCACCAGCCCATCGTCGGCTCCCGTCCAGATTGTGTTTGCCTCGTGCGGGCTTTCCTCTAGCGCAAATATCGTGTTGTACACCTCGATGTTCTCATTGGTGTACGGCCCCGAACCCTTACCCTGTTTGTCGACTTCGTTTCGCGTCAGATCCGGACTGACCTCAGTCCAGTTGAAGCCGCGATCGTCGGAGCGCAGCAAAACCTGTGCCGCGTGATAGATAACTTTCGGATCGTGGGATGAAACATGAATCGGCGCATTCCAGTTGAAGCGATATTTCTGCTCGGTTGCCATCACGCCAAGACCGAGTTCTTCGTAGGCTTTAACCGATCGCGCGGTTCGCGTCTCGGTGTCGAATTCTTCGATCAATCCCAAGTAGCAGCCCGCGTAGGTGTAGCGGGGGTTATCCGGGTCGAATGCAACGTGTGCGCTCTCACACCCGCCGTGAATCTCCCAGTCGTCGCGCCCAATAGTGCCGTCTCGTGAGCGACTCTTAATTGCGACGGTCGAGTTATCCTGCTGGCCGCCGTAGATTTTGTATTCGAATGTATTGTCAGTGTTGACACGATAGAACTGCGCCGTCGGTTGATTGTCCTGTCGCGACCATGTCGTGCCGCCGTCGAAGGAAACATTGGCGCCGCCATCGTTGGCATTGATCATCCGTTTCGAATCATCCGGATTGATCCACAAATAGTGATTATCGCCGTGCGGCACACGCACACTGTCGAACGTTTTGCCGCCGTCGACGGATTTCAGGAACGGAGCGTTCAGTACATAAACTGTGTTCTCGTCATTCGGGTCGGCGAAAATATGCATGTAGTACCAGGACCGCGTCTGGATGTTGCGCTCCTTGTTGATGTGCTCCCAGCTATCGCCTCCGTCGTCCGATCGATACAGGCCACCTTTGTCGTCGCCAGCCTCGATAACTGCCCAGACTCGTCCAGATTTTGTCGGCGATACTGCGACGCCAATCTTGCCCATGCCATCCGGTAGATCATCTGCCAGTCTCTCCCAGTTTTCGCCGCCGTCTGTGGAGCGCCAGATGCCACTGCCGTCGCCACCCGAGCGTAATTCCCATGCTGTGCGCTGGTTATCCCACATTGCGGCAAAAAGAATGCGTGGATTGCCCGGGTCGATCGCGAGATCGACAGCGCCGGTTGATGCGTTCAATGGTTCCAGGACGCGTCGCCACGTAACGCCACCATCTATTGTTTTATAAATGCCTGTGTTCGACCCAGGCAAGTAAGCATTACCCTGCGCCGCTATCCACATGACATCCGCGTTATCCGGATGAATTCTTATTTCACCAATCTGCTTAACATCGCGGAAGCCGATATGTGTCCAACTCTTCCCGGCATCGGTGGATTTGTAAACACCGTCTCCCTGCGAAGACGCAATGTTTCGAAAAGGAGATTCACCCATGCCGACCACAACGACATTGGGATCAGAGGGTGCGACCGCGATTGCGCCAACAGCAGCGGTGCCAAAGTCGTCGTCAGACATTGGCTGCCAGGTTGCGCCGGCATTGATGGTTTTCCAAACGCCGCCGGTGGTGCCCATGTAATAGACGTGCGGGTTTTGGCGAACACCCACGGCAACCATGGCGCGTCCACCCCTGAACGGGCCAACGTTTCGCGCCTGTATGCCATCTAGAAACTGCCGTTCATCGTCGGCAGCAAAGACGAACGACGGATCTGCCATCGCCACAATAAAGCAAATACATACAGAAACTAATCTCATCAAAATTCCCCGGTGGATGAGCTTATTATTGACCCTATTGTTTCATTTCTGTCTGGATCACGATAGCGGGATGTGTTTCGCCGCGAACCGATGATTTTGGACGAACAAACAGGAGTGTCTCCGTTGTCTATCCCTATCCTGAGTTTTAATGTCACAATAAATTCGCATCATTGTGGTTTGAACTGTTCCGTTCGAGGGTTAGTCAACAGTATCAAGTAACGTGAAACCCAAAAATTGGCAGTTGGGAATGGACCGCGATATTACACGTCGCGATTTTCTGAGCGGCAGCTCGATTGCCGTTGGTGGTTCGCTGCTTGGGTCTCCCTTGTAGCAGGCTTTGGCGGGGCTGGAGTCATCGAACAGCGCCTAAAACAGGCCCGGTTACTATCCGCCTGTCCGGGGCGGATCGCGGGGGAGCCATCCAGGGTCGTTCGAAGTAGGGCACCAGTTACATGATGGTGCACGTTTCGATGATCCATCCGATTCGACTGATACAGGTGAAGAATACGACCTCGTCGTGGTTGGTGGTGGGTTAAGCGATCTTTCTGCGGCGCATTTTTTCCGTAAAGAAGTTGGACCTGATGCGCGCATATTGATCATTGAGAACCACGACGACTTCGGCGGTCACGCCAAGCGAAATGAATTCGAATACAAAGGTCGTACCCTCGTCGACCTAGGTGGTACCGAATACATCGAAGCGCCATGGAGATACCCGGACGCTGCGAAAACATTGATGAACGATATTGGAGTTGACGTAAGTCTCGCACCCAAAGTCTTTGACCATGGTTTGTATCCGTCATTGGGAATGCAGTGCGGTGTGTTTTTTGATGAGAAAACCTTTGGAAAAGATGCGCTAGTTGCAGGTGATCCCAGCATTCCATTGAGCGAACAACAACACGCATATGTGACGATACCTGCCGAATTGGAAAATACTGTCGGCGATCCGGATGCGGTGCGCGCATTCTTAGATAAGACGCCATTGTCCACAGGCGCACAGCAGCAAATCTTTTCGTTGTTTTGTGACAAGGTAAATTACCTCGAGGGAAAGTCACGGGAAGAGAAGCTGTCTATTGTGCGTTCGACGTCTTACACAGATTTCTTACAGGAGCACGTCGACGCTAGTAGCGAGGTGATCGATTTTTTCTGGATGTGGCACGGTGGATACATGGGCATTGGCACGGACTTAGCACCTGCCATTGCTGCGTTCCGCTATGGCTTACCCGGCGGCGCCGGACTTGGGTTGGACGACGACATAGATCGTAACAACGGCGCAGAAGAACATAGTTACAAAGAAGACTTTCATTTTCCAGATGGGAGCGCGTCCGTGGCTCGCTTGCTTGTCCGTCAAATGATTCCAGCGGTCGCACCCAGGCATTCGATGCACGATATCGTTGCGGCGAAATTTGATTACGGTGAGCTTGACCGCCCGCAATCACCAGTCCGTGTCCGGCTGAACTCGACCGTCGCGCGGGTGAGTCACCTGGGAATTCCCGAGACCGCGAAAAAGTTCGTCGGCTTCGCCTCCTCGCAAAGACGTAGTGTTGGGTTTTGACGCAGCCTCCGCCGTCCATGGCCGCCGCGACATTCGGACGCCTGTCCATCAAGGCGATCCTACGAATCTTCGCCCTGAATCGGTGTCACCTTTAAACTCGGCACGACCACAGGTCCTGTCGGATAAGCCTTAGCAACGGTTTCACCACGACTTTATGGGACAGTAGTGATCTAACCTCTTTTTTTGGGCGCTAGAGCTTAATTAGGCAGCGCGAGTCTTATCGATCAATCCTTGAGAACGCAGGTACTCTTCGTAGGTGCCGCCAAAGTCGACAATCTTTTCAGGCGTCATATCGATGATGCGAGTTGCCAGGGAAGATACAAAACCCCTGTCGTGACTCACAAAGATAAGCGTGCCGGGATAATTTTCGAGCGCCAGGTTGAGCGCCTCAATGGATTCCATATCGAGGTGATTCGTAGGTTCATCCATAACGATCACATTCGGAGACTGTAATGTCAGTTTGCCGAACATCAGGCGACGCTGCTCGCCGCCCGAAACAACCTTCACCGATTTCTCGCTGTCTTCTTTCGAAAACAACATTCGGCCTAGCGTTGCACGCAACAATTCCTCGGGTGCGCCTTTCGGTTGCCACTGCGACATCCAATCAAACAGGTTAACGTTTTCCTGGAATTCGGGTGCGACATCTTGAGCGAAGTAACCGACTTTCGCATTTTCCGCCCACTTAACGTTACCGCTGTCGATGTCGATTTGTTTTAACAGAGACCGAAGCAAAGTCGTTTTGCCAATACCGTTTTGCCCGAGTATCGCTACGCGAGAGCCGGCATCAATAGTCAGGTCCAGGTCCTTAAAGAGTTGCTCATCGTCAAATCCCTTGCACATTTCTGTTGCTTCGACGGCGAGTCGACGCAAAGGTTTTTCTTGCTCAAAACGAATGTACGGGCTGACACGGCTTGAGGGTTTTATGTCCTCGAGTTTAATTTTTTCCAGTTGCTTCGCACGCGAGGTCGCCTGACGTGCTTTTGATGCATTGGCAGAAAAGCGACTAACGAACGCCTGCAACTCGGCCATCTTGACCTTCTTCTTGGCATTGTCGGTGTACATGCGTTCGCGAGCTTGCGTCGCCGCTGTCATGTATTCGTCGTAGTTGCCCGGAAATAGCTGCACCTTGCCGTAGTCGAGGTCGGCCATGTGTGTGCACACACTGTTTAGAAAGTGACGATCATGCGAAATGATGATCATCGTCGATTTTTTCGACCCCAGAAAATCTTCCAACCAGCGGATTGTATTGATGTCGAGGTTATTAGTCGGCTCATCGAGGAGCAACACGTCGGGGTCCGAAAACAACGCCTGTGCGAGCAGTACTCGGAGTTTCCAGCCAGGGGCCACGGCACTCATGACGCCATGATGCTGACTGACCGGAATTCCGATGTCCTCGAGTAGTTCACCCGCTCGCGATTCTGCGGAATACCCGTCCATTTCCGCAAATTCGACCTCAAGGTTTGCGACCTGCACACCTTCTTCGTCACTCATTTCAGGGAGCGAATAGAGCCGATCGCGCTCCTGGCTCACTTCCCAGAACTTTTCATAGCCCATCATCACCACGTCTAGTACGCGGTATTCCTCGTAGGCGAACTGGTCTTGTGACAGCTGCCCGAGTCGGGCATTGGGTTCTACAGAAACGTTGCCAGCACTGGGCTCCAGCTCTCCAGCCAAAATCTTCATCAAAGTCGATTTGCCGCTGCCGTTTGCACCAATCAGGCCATAGCGGTTGCCATTCCCGAAGGTGGCGGATACGTTTTCGAATAAGGGTTTGGCGCCGAACTGAATCGACAAATTAGCAGCAGAGATCAAGGGCTTGGACCGGGTGAGTGTGAATTGGCGGCCGGATGGTATCATGCGCCGCCCGCCGGTGGGGTCTCCACCGGCATTTCCTGAATTTAGAGCAATGTGATGTCCAAGTCCGATGCCAAGGCTGGCACGACCAGTTTCCGTGACCTTAAATTATCCGACCCATTAGTAAAGGTGCTGAATGAGATCGGCTATGAGACGCCGACGCCCATTCAAAGTCAGGCGATACCGCATTTGCTGGCCGGTCGGGACATCCTGGGGCATGCGCCAACGGGTACGGGCAAGACAGCGGCGTTCGCGCTGCCGCTTCTATCTGGCATTGACGTCAAGAGCAATAAAATTCAGGTACTGACATTGACGCCAACCCGCGAGCTGGCCATTCAAGTCGCTGAAGCGTTTCAACATTACGCGTCCTACATTAAAGACTTTCACGTTCTGCCCGTTTACGGCGGCCAGGAATATGGTGGTCAAATTAGACAACTAAAACGCGGTGTGCAGGTCGTTGTTGGTACACCCGGCCGTCTCAAGGATCACATCCGCAAGGGTACTTTGAAGCTCGACGGATTACGGGCACTGGTGTTGGACGAAGCTGACGAAATGCTACGTATGGGATTCATTGAAGAGGTGGAGTGGATACTGGAACAGACGCCCGATAAGCGTCAGATGGCATTGTTTTCAGCGACGATGCCGAAACAGGTTGAACGAATCGCTCGCCGCTATCTGAATGATCCGCAGGAAATTTCGATCAAGTCGAAGACTGCAACCGCAGAAACTATTCGACAACGGTATTGGCAGGTTAGCGGTGTACACAAACTTGATGCACTTACGCGGATACTGGAAGTTGAAACCTTCGATGCAATTTTGATGTTTGTTCGCACGAAGATTGCGACGACAGAGCTTGCCGAGAAACTTGAGGCCCGCGGCTATGCCGCCGCTGCGATGAACGGCGATATGGCTCAAAATCATCGCGAGAAAACGGTCGAGCGATTGAAGAACGGATCTCTCGAAATTTTGGTTGCCACCGATGTTGCAGCACGTGGTCTCGACGTTCAAAGAATAAGCCACGTTATTAACTATGATGTTCCTTATGACATTGAGGCGTACATTCACCGCATCGGTCGTACGGGCAGAGCAGGGCGGAGTGGCGATGCAATCCTGTTTGTAGCACCGCGTGAACGACGCATGTTGGCGGCGATCGAAAAGGCGACACGGCAGAAAATCGAACAATTAGTGTTGCCGACCACAGAAACCGTCAACAACAAGCGCATTGCTGATTTCAAGCAGAAAATCACAGACACGCTGGCCGTCGGTGAGCTTGCGTTCATGCAGGGTTTGATTGAGCAATACCGCCAGGAGCATGACGTGCCCGCCGTTGAAATTGCTGCCGCTCTGGCAAAGATGTCTACCGGTGGCAAATCGATGTTACTCAGTGCGGATAAATTCAAAGAAAAAGGTAAAGGCAAAGACAACGGCCATGAAAAGAATAGCAATAAGGCCAATAGGAAGTCGCTTCGGGATATTGGAGATGGACAAGAACGTTTCCGGATAGAGGTAGGTCATGTGCACGGCGTTAAGCCCGGAAACATCGTTGGCGCTATTGCAAATGAATCTGGATTAGATGGCGAGCACATCGGGTCAATCGAAATTGACTCGGAATTTAGTTTGATCGATCTACCTGTCGGCATGCCAGACGACGTATTGATCGACCTGAAGAAGACCCGGATTTGTGGTCAGTTGATGAACATCAGTCGGCACGGTGAAGCTCAACCGGGTAAACGAAAGAGTAAGCCAAATCCAAAGGGACGTTCTGAGGGTAAGTCAAAGCCAAGAGGACATTCAGATAGTAAGCCAAGTTCAAAAGCACGCGCCGAAGGTAAGTCAAAGCCAAAAGGATATTCAGATAGTAAGCCAAGTCCAAAAGCGCGCTCTGAAGGTAAGTCGAAGCCAAAAGCGTATTCAAAAGGTAAGCCTAGTCCAAACGGACGTTCAGAGGGTAAGCCAAGTCCAAAAGCACGTTTAAAGGGCAAGCTCAAGATAAAGTCCACTGCAAAGCCCAAGGTCAGGGGTAAGCCGAAGCCATCGTCGCGCGGAGCCAAATGAGAGCGCCCGCTAATTAGCAAGGTGTCATGACGTCGTCTGCATCCGAACTCGGCGGGTGAAATTCCGTTTCTCTGGTGTTCTGCGACAGCTTCGATAAAACTACCGTGGGTGACCGCGCATGGTTTCGCCGCAATATTTTTTGCGCCGGCGTTTTTCGCCCAAAGTTGCACAATGCCGAGATCTAAGCGCGAGTATCGTTAAGCCAACAAATTGACATTCTGTACGAGGGACAGACAGATGAAAAATGTTTTGGCTATGCTGGTTGCTGCACTACTTACCTTGGTTCTCGGTGGTGGCGGCGGAGGTGGTGCACCAGTTGCCTCCGTGCTGAACGGAGTGCCGGCAACCGGCACAATTCAACGGTTAAATTGGACGGGCTGTTAAATTAACTGACTTCATCTAATGACTTGTACTGCCTCCGGAATACCAATTGCGGTCATTCTGTTTAGCCGTACGCCGGCGAATTCGTCATCAGTCAGAGAATCGCGTCGCAAGCGGCGGTGCAACAAATCGTTCGCCTAAATAGATCTGACCTCCTTACCCCGATCGAGGCACACAATTGCAATGGTCCATTTCATCGGCTACGGCGGATACTTTATACTCGAGCGATCAACATCCGCAGGCCCGCAAACGCGGGCACCAGGAGAACTTTAGTGGGGATAGCGTATTTCGATAATTCGGCCACGATTCAGAGCGTCGTCGAAGCCTTGCGGCGTGATGGTGCGGTCGTCGTAACCAACGTGGCCGAGCATGATTTGATCGATACCGTTATATCCGAATTGCGGCCGAAACTTGATTCGGTAGGGCTCAATACGCTCGGCGAATTTAACGGTAGCAGCACGCTGCGAGCGGCATTTGGCTTGCTGCGAGCAGCGCCCAGTGCCGCCGCTCTGATGGACCACGATCTGGCGCTTGCCGTCGCGGACGAGATTCTCTTGCCGCATTGCGCAACTTATACGCTTGGCAGCATGACTGCGATCGAAATAATGCCCGGCGAGTCCGGCCAGGCATTACACCGGGATGATTCTTTATATCCGCTCGAGAACCCAGGAATGGAACTTCTAATGGGCGCTATGTGGGCGCTGGATGATTTCACGGTGGAGAACGGTGGTACCCGCGTTGTACCGCGCAGCCACCGTTTCCTCCGGTCCTGGCATCTGCCCGACGTTACTAAATGGGAATCGACCGTGATGCCAAAAGGCTCCGTTCTTTTTTACCTGGGTTCGACCTGGCATGGAGGCGGCGCGAACAACAGTGAGGGGTCGCGCATGGGACTCATCAACACTTACTCTCTTGGGTGGCTGCGGCAGGAATCGAATCAGAATCTGGATACGCCGCCGGATGTTGCGATCCAATTCGGACCGCGTATGCGTGCGCTACTGGGCTACATGCCACATGGCAGTGGCGATGACAGAATCGGCACTTTCCGCGGCGACTGTCCTGCCTGGGTCGATACGCCCCCCGAACCGGCATGGCGAGAGGAGCGAGGGCAGATTGGATCGGCAGAAGACGCGGACGCGCAGGACGGCGTCTGATACGACTTATCAGACAGACCTGCGGGCGAGATACCGATACACCGGCCAGGACACGGCCGCCATAGCCACCGCATACACTGCGGTTTCTATTTCGACGTAGGCTTGGAATAACGTAATGATGGCCCACGCGATCAGACAGAAGATTGTGCTGTAAGGGTGGCCCCACGCCAGGATCGGACGTTCGGTGTTGGGCTCGCGCTTCCGCATTACCAAAACGCCGATAATCAACGCGAGATAAAGCGGTACAAACAGGAATACGGAAAACAACAGAAGAAACTCAAAGCCGCCCAACAAAATCAGCCCGACTGATACTGCCCAGGTAAATACAACTGCCCAGACAGGATTGCCGCCTTTGCCGACAACACCCGCCTGGCGTGCGGCGAAACCATCCTCCGAAAGTGCCTGGAGAATCCGCGGTCCGGTCATGTACTCGAGATTCTGATGACTTAGTAAAATCAGTATGGCGGCAACAACGATGACGGTGCCGGCTGCCGGGTGCACGGCAAGCTCAAGCGCACGTGCCAGCGCCAGTTCGCTTCCAACAAGTGGTGCCAGTCCGACGCTATTCACGAGTGCGAGATTCAGCAGCATGTACAAAACGATGACGATAACCATGCCTTTGATGCAGGATCGCGCTACCGCACCGGGGCCGCCTTGAATTTCACCGCTGAAGTACGACGCATACAACCAACCGTCGTAGGTAAAGATGATAGTTGCGATCACCAGACTCCAGTCATTGTATGAGCGATCCACAGACACAGAATCTGCCGCGCTGATCTCTGTAGCGCCCGCAAAAAACAGCACAAGTGCCAATACAAATACGACCAGTCCGATCAAAGAGGTTGCGGTTTCCTGGATCAGTGCACCTAGACCGATTCCGCGCAGCTGAATTGTCGCGAAGAGGCTTGTCACCGCAATGGCGAGCGGCGTACTCCACGCTGACGATTCAGGAATCAGAATGGAAACAAACTCGATAATGACCACCGCTTTCAGGGCGAGATCCGCAGCATAAGTGAGCCAGTCTGCCCAACCTATGACGAAGCCGGTGTAAGGCCCATATGCGCGGCGTATCAGCGAGTAAAAGCCGCCCGATCGCGGCGTCATGCCGACCAGTTCGACGGTAACGGCCGTGCTCAGCAGTACAAACAGACCCGCGAACAGCCAGAGTGCGAGGTACAACGTGGAATCCGTGATGACCTCGGCGATTTCACCGGGGCCACGCAGGATACCGAGGCCAATAACACCGCCAACGGTGACGGCGAGCACGAATCGGCTGGGCAGTGTCCGCGTAGGATTAACCTGTGTCACATTCGTGCCTCGAACGTGTTCGGTTTGAAATCGATGCGCGATTCCTCGTTTTACCAATTCGTGCGGATTGACCCCTGATCACAATCCTCCCGGCTAACCCTAGCTCACAATCAAATAAACTTTGCGAACAGTGTCCACCACTTCGGCTGTGCCTTTCCACCCTTTTGGGAAAACCCAGCTATCGCCCGCTTTAATTTCAGTGACCTGCCCTGATTCGGAGGTCAGGATCCAATGACCCTTTAGCAAGTGGCAGAACTCCGTGATATTCAAGTCCAGCTGCAATTTTCCAGGGGCGCATTCCCATGTGCCGGTAGTAAGATTTCCTTCCCCGTAGAAACTGGAGTCGGTCTGTTTTGGCAAGTCGCCGATGGGTGCACCGAAAGATTCACAATCGACTAAGTCTGTTAGCGCCGCACACTGATGTTGAACACTGATTTCTGGCATTACTTCTATTCCTCAATTAAAAAATTCGACTATTCGGGACGGACGCGAAATGGTCGATGTTGCAGTATCGAGCTGGCTACCTTGCCTATAGGATCCTGCACGCGTCAGCAAAGAATCAAATGGTGTCTTTATGAACTAACTTTCTTACGGCATTGGTTGCTCAAGATGAGTCGGCGAGCGCTGGAATCGTCTTTTTCAACATCAAGTACATATAGAGATAAACAAGCATCGCCGCAATCGACGCGATCGCACACACGATGAACACGCCGTTGTATCCAAAACCATAGGCCAGTACCGATGCCCCGATATTCGGGCCAAGAAAATTGCCCAAGCCCTGTGCGGCAGGAATCATCGCAGGGAAGCGACCGGACCGATCAACATTTGAGATGGTCGCTGCTTGATAAATATCCACGAAAATCCAGCAGAAGTTAAAGAAGAACATGCTGAACGCAACGGCAAAATTAGTGATACCGAAAACCAGCATGAGCACGATGCCGGCCTGAAAAACCAAGGTGACGAGCAACGGACGTGCGAGCCCGTAGCGATTGCTTAGTAGCACGGCAAACAGGCAGCCGATCACAGAGAACACGGAGGAGATCCACAGCATGCTGGCGACCCATTCCGGCGAGGCATCAGAGTCTACCGTGGACAATTCGATGTAAGTCCAATAGGCGCCGATGTTGATATAGGTAAGCACGATTGCTCCCAACACCATCCATGGTACGTAAGTCGGGACGTGGTTTTTCTCAGCTTGAGGTTCGCCGTCAGGGTTCTCGACATCTATATCGACATTCAAGGTTTGGTTGGTCGGACGCGCGGGTAGCCAAGATATAAATAAGAGGCCGACCACGTAGCTGACGATCAGCGCTATGTAGACACCCTCAATAGAGAGGTATGGCAAGAGTTTGAGTTCGGCGCCCTGCGAACCGGCGAATGCAAACAATTCAAGGCCGAACGCGAATGCAGGTCTGGAATGGCCACCGATCGTTGCTACGGCAATACCGGTATAAATTCCTGCACCGATGCCCGAGGCTAGGCGCAACCAAAGCATGGCCTCGTAACTTTGGTAAAAGATACATAGTGCGTTCGCGGCAATCGCGAACAGTGCCGCACCTACCGCCATATAACGACGATTAATCCTGGCAATAAATATCGCGGAGATTACAGCGCCGATCGCCAGCCCACCGAGATCGGCACCCGCCACCCGACCTACTTGGACGGCGGAGAACCCCAGGTTGCCAACCCATGACGTGCTGATGACGGGTAGACCGACCATTACCGCATAGCCGGCGAGCGCCATGTAGATACCAATGGTCAAAGACCGCCAGTCGTCGAACTCAGTCCGATGGTGGAGAGGTTTGCTGCCGTCGTCAGTCATTCTGATTTATCCTGTTTTTACGGGCTTCGCTTAAAGGTCAGATAGGCTTTGCGGACAGTATCCGACACTTCCCAGGTTCCTTTGCTGTTGTTGTCAAAATACACGGTATCGCCCGTCTTTATATCGATCGTTTCACCATCGTCCGGATGAAACAAGGCATGTCCCTTAACGAATGTACTGATTTCGGCATCCATAACCTGCCGCGTCCATGTGCCTGGCGTGCATTCCCAGATTCCGGCCTCCGAGCCGTCCTCGTTTTCGTTAATAATGCGCCCGCGAAGATTTGATACCTGCTCCGAAACAGGTAATTCCACCGGACCCCAATCATCGAGTTCCTCGGAAGGGATATTGGCTACAGATTTGACTTGTTTGATTGCCATGGAAATTTCATGTAAAGAATAGAAAACTTTAACGCAGAAGCCCACTGTTCGCGCCATTGCGTATAGGCAATGTAAACTAAGTCCTCGCGCGGGATTGGCTGGTAGGGCTTAGGGTTGAATCGCGCTTTCGCCTATTAGTAGTACCAGCTCAGACGAAACTGCAAGTAGTCGTCCTGTTCAATCGCAAATAGTGCGTCGCCTGGCCCAGAACTTCTCCAGCACCAACAATGGCGCTAACCGGTAGTGACATCGTGTGTCCTTTCAATACTGTTCAAGAATCCGAAGATCTATAGTATCTGCAGGTATCGCCGTGTCGAGATCGGCGCGAATTTCCTAAGGATGGTAGCGTCCTAAGGCAGTGATGCCAACAACGGTGGGCGTTAGGGAATTATACGGTGCCCGGCACTTCCGGATTGGGATTCGCGATAGTATTTCCAATTATTGGCACAAGGCAAAATGGGGAAAGCAGTGCAGACCAATAGAATCCTTTTTAGCGTTATTGCAACGTTTCTGTACATGCATGCTGGCTGTGCTGTCGCTGATCAGTTAAATCGGGACCAGGCCACTCACAACCAACTGACGTCTAACACTTATTCTCCGAATTCTCCGGTGGCCAATCACAATTTCATACCGATAGACGGTGCTACGCCACAGCATCAGTTCTCCGGTGCGATTGCTATTCTTGAACATACAATGCGTACCGAGCCTGCGGCTATAAAGCCGGTCGTTATTCGGGGCCGAAAAACCCAGCTATTTCCTGGTGTGACGCTGCAATTCGTGTCGCACGGCGAATATCTCGTACCTGTCGAACGGAATATCATCGAACCGCTCGGCGGCGATAGTTATTGGCATTTTCATGCGGGTCCCGGGCGCGTCTGGTCAGAAGAAAATGACGACGGTATGTCACGCGCATCGTTCCCGTTCTTTCTGACAAATCTATTTGAGAACGAAACCTACAACGGCATAGCGACATTTCTGTACGACGATGATTCTGTCTCGGAACTTCGATACCAAATCGTGCAACAACTATCACCGTTCATGGTCGCGACGAAATTCGTCGCCTGGAATCAGCAACCGATTGCGTATACGCCGCAGGTTATCGCAACCGAACCATTACTCTCTCAGTTCGATGCCGAGCTTTCGGATCAACTCGCTTGGCGCGACTGGTCAGAACTTGAAGATACCTACGGCGCCGGGCTTTTCGCAGACTTCGATACCGGAATCGATCCGCAACTGGTCGTTGCCGGCGGTCTCGTAATCGATGGCGATGTGTATGTGCACTCGATGGCCACGCCGTACGGTGACTATCCGTATCCTCGCGAAATGCGGCATGGCGTGTGGTCGGTGACGAAAACGATCACCGGTTTGGTGACGCTGATGAGAATGGCAGAAAAATACGGCGATGAGATTCTTGATTACAAGATAAAGGATTACGTTCAGGTCACTGCGAATCACGACGGCTGGGAGAACGTTACCTTTCGGCATGCCATGAGCATGGCAACAGGCATCGGTCCTGGATCGATCAATACCAATCCGAATGTTTTCAGTGACGGCAACTACGACATCGACACCGATGCATACATGGATTGGATGTTCGCACCTACAACACAGGCTAAGCTGGATTTACTTTTTCAAGTGCCCAACTATCCGTGGGGGCCGGGCGAAGTCGCTCGTTATCGAGATCGGGATATTTTTATCGGTGCGGTTGCGTTGGCCAATCTTTATCGGAGCAAGGAAGGGCGCGATGCCGATCTGTGGCAGATGATGCAGGATGAGGTGTACGGCCCAATTGGCGTACATCACCTGCCGATGAGCCAAACGTGGGAAACCGATAGGCCGCCTGTGCCATTGCTGGCCTGGGGTGTTTATCTGACGATTGATGACGTCGCCAAAATCGCTGGGCTGATTGAAAGCCGCGGCATGCACAACGGCGCGCAATTGCTGAGCGCGAGTGGATTGGCAGAGGCGCTCTATGACACCGACGAACGGGGCTTGCCAGCGGGTGCGTCAAATCGATATGGCGAAAACACCTACCACCTGACTGTTTGGCATGAGAATTACACGACGACCTTAGGAAAGACCTACACCATTCCCTCAATGAACGGCTACGGCGGCAATCTCGTCAAGATTATGCCGAACGGCATCATCGGTTTCAGGATGGGCAATGGCGGTGACAAGCCGGTCGAGCAGATGATCGTCATCGCCGACAAACTTTTCCCGTTTGACCAATACAACCGAAAATCAGGAAAGGCAGTCGTCGTAGCCAAACCCTGAACCGTATCCGCAGGAGCGGATGCGGCCTGTAGACCAATCCAGGTGACATTACGATACCACCGGTTTATGACCAGACCGGTTTTCTGATGGTTCGGTTTCCATGTCCTGCAGCGACAGCGTCAGAGATTAATCGTATACAATGATCCGCTGACGCAGGAGTTCACGTGATAAGAAAAAATTTAGTAGCAACTTTTATTCTGCTGTTCGTAACATCGATTAGTTACGGTGCAGAATTCCCGCAGAAAGATATTCGATTGGTTGTCCCGTTCGAGCCAGGCGGCGCCGGTGACACGACGTCGAGAATCATTGTTGAAGCAGCGAACGAAATCCTGGATGGCAGAAAAATTTCTGTAGTGAATCGATCGGGCGGAGGTGGAATCGTTGGTCAGACATTTGTTTCCCGTGCACGCGCTGACGGATATACGATCCTGGCGATGACCAACTCCGTTATCACGAATCCGACATTAAAAGGTGCCAGCTACTCGATTGACGATTTTGAGCCAATCGCCATTTACAATTTCGATCCAGACGTCATCGCGGTAGCGGCCGATTCGACCCTCACGAGCGTCGCGGACTTGATTGCGACAGCAAAGAAACGCGAGCCCAATATGGTTACTGCCGGCATCGCGACGGCACATCACATGGTTGGCCTGGCGATTGAGCAAAATACGGATCTTACCTTTAACTATCTCCCGGTCCGGGGATTCGGTAATCAGCTGCAAACGGTTATGGGGAACCACGTCGATGGTGGTTTCTGGCCACTGGGCGAAGCGGCTAGCCATGCACGAGGCGGCAGCATACGCATACTTGCTATCGCGTCAGAATCTCGCGATCCGGATTTTCCGGATGTCCCAACATTCCAGGAATCGGGCTTAGGCGTACCGGTTTGGGCAACTTTTCGCGGCTGGGCAGTTCCAGCGGGAACCCCGGATGACGCCGTCAATTTTCTTTCGGATCTGCTGGCAGAAGTACATGCATCTCCGGAGTATCGACGAAAAATGGAGGCGGCCGGGTACAAGCCCGTTTATCAAGATGCACAGGAATTCCAGAAAGCGATCGCTGAGTATAAGAATCTAACAAGTACGGTTATCGCCGCACACGGCTTGGGTAACTAATCAGCTTTTCTGACCAGGCGTCGACTTAGTCACCTAGAGAAAAAGAAAAATAATTTTGCCGGATTTAATCAAGAAATCGAAGTTCGATTTTCGAAGCTCCGTGACAGGCGCTCTATTAACGGTTGTCGGCGGACTGGCATCGTTCCGAGCGTTGAGCTTCGATGGCGAGTCGCGATTTTTCCCACTGGCTGTTGCTCTCGCACTCGCCGTAACGGGAACGGCAATATTAGTTCATGCATTGCTCACTCAGAGAGCAGTCGCATCCTCTGCTGAAAAATACACTGCAGTCTTGCTTGCAGCGGCGATCGTGACCGCCTGGGCGGCAGCATTTTCGGGTGGCATGGGCTTTGTCTTGCCAACATTTGTCATGCAGGCCTCGCTTCTATGGATCACGGGCGTGCGACGTCCGGCACATATTGCGTTTATAGCTGTATTGGTCACCGCGTTGGCGTATATGTTGTTTGTGAAATTGTTGGACATCCCGATGCCAGCATCACTATTACCAAACGCACTCCAGGGTTTCTGAAGTGGACTTGATAGCAATTGGTTTCACGACGCTTCTGGAACCTAGTGTTCTCTTGATGCTAGTCATTGGCCTATTCGTGGGCTTAATTGTAGGTTCAATTCCAGGCATCAATGACAATATTGCGTTTGCCGTTTTTATTCCGTTTTCATTCGCTCTGCCGGCGGCTCAAGCCCTGGCACTAATGGTAGGTGTTTACTGTGCAGCGGCAACTGGCGGTGCAATTCCTGCGATTATGATCAAAGTGCCGGGCACGGCGTCGGCGTTGTTGACCGCTGTCGACGGTAATGCGATGGCGCGCCAGGGCCAGGCTGGCAAAGCACTCTCAATCGCGATCACATCTTCCGTTATTGGTGGAGTTGTATGTTCAATTGTATTGCTGCTGTTTGCGCCGCTGTTAGCGAATTTGGCGTTACTTTTCGGTTTTGTAGAAACCTTCGCGCTGACAATTCTTGGGCTGTCGAGTGTTGTCGGACTGTTAGCTGGAAATGTTCTGCGAGGCCTGGCTTCGGCATTAATCGGGCTACTCGTTTCAACGATTGGATTCAGCCTCACCACCGGCTACCCGCGTTATACGTTTGACAACGTCAACCTGATAGAAGGCGTGCCGTTCGTTCCGCTGTTAGTGGGACTGTTTGGTGTCGCATCGGTGTTCGAGTTGGTCGCTGATATTGCCCGCGAGCGATCTGAATCCGGCCGGTCGGAAGCCTTGCCTCGAATCGGTTCTATGCGACTCGGCAAGCGTCTAATTCGACGGTTGATACCCGTGTGGGCCACCAGCATTACCATCGGTAATCTCATTGGCATGCTACCCGGTGCGGGAATGTTGATGGCGATCTATCTTTCTTACGATCAGGCAGCGCGGCGGTTCAAACGTTTGTTCGCGCATAATCCTGATGAATCTAAGTGGGGCGAAGGTGCGCCGGAAGGTATTGCCGCGCCGGAATCGGCAAACAATGCAGTGACGGCGAGTTCGATGGTGCCGTTATTGTCACTCGGTATTCCCGGTAATTCCACGTCCGCTCTATTCATTGGCGCCCTTGGCGTACAAGGAATGGTGCCTGGGCCTTTGTTATTCGCACAGCATGCAGATATTGCGTGGATGATCATTGTCGCATTCTTAGTAGCGAACCTCCTGATGTGGCCCGTTGCCTTCCTGGTCATTAAGTCGGTGTCTCGCACAGTTTTTGCAATCAAAAAAGAAGTGTTGGTTGGCGTCATTGTTCTTCTGTGTATGCTCGGCGCCTATGCAGACGGCGCGAACAGCTTTAATATCGGGGTCGCGTTGAGCGCTGGCTTGGTCGCGTATCTTATGAAGCTCGCCAACATACCGCTGGGACCCGCAATTCTAGGCCTGGTTTTAGGCGGCCAAATGGAATCTGCGTTGTCTAATTCGTTGTCTGTATCAGGCGGCAGCTGGTTGGTTTTCGTCGATATTAAGAATCACCCAATTAGTGCGGTGATGATCGTCGTTGCTGGTCTGATGTGGGTAGTTCCTATCGTTCGTCATTTGCGAAGTCGAACGCAAGAGGAAGTCTAAAAAGTAAGGCGGTAACGTAGCGTTACCTGGAGAGCACAATGGTAGATATGCAGGAAAACAGATCAGAACTAGCGGCGAAGTTTGTCGAAGAAACGCGTTCGCTTAGCGACTCGAGAGAAATCGATCGTCAGTGTCTGGATGAAATTCGTACTCAACTTCTGTCACTAGCGGCGCGATCCGAGTTTTGGTCGGAGGAAGAATACCCGTCCCCGCCGGAGGATGAGTTACAGAACCGATACCTTATTGCCAGCGAGCTGAATGGGGGGATTTCTCTATACCTCAACGTAGTTCGGTCTGGAAAAAAAGTGCCTCCACACGATCATACAACCTGGGCCTGCATCGCCGCCGTCGAAGGTGTTGAGCACAACATGTTCTATACCCGTACCGATGACGGTAGTGTCGATGGAAAAGCGACGTTAACGATGGACGATGTGATCGCAGTTGGACCGGGAAACGCAATAGCGATGATGCGGGACGATATTCACAATTTTGAGGTGCGTGGCGACCAGATCATTAGGCATTTGCATCTTTATGGGCGGCCACTGGAGTCGCTCTCCGAGCGCAAAGCATTTGACCTTGAGAACGGCACGTACAAGATTATGGACGTCGGCGTAAAGACCATTGGCTAAGAGAGTAACTTGAATTCAATCACCGCTCATGCACTGAAGCCGTTACTAACGGCGGAGGATGAAATTGCTCTCCTGGATGTTCGGGAATATGGCCAATATGGGGAAGGTCACCCATTCTTCAGCGTGCCATTTCCCTACAGTCGTCTTGAAGCGCGGGCCCCTTTATTGCTGCCCAGAAAAGATGTTCATCTTGTTCTGTTAGACGACGGTGATGGCGTTGCCGCTCGAGCCGCATCTCAATTCGAGTCACTCGGCTACCAAAACGTCTCGATATTGGAAGGCGGTGCCCCGGCCTGGGTTGCGGCGGGTTACACCTTGTATAAGGGTGTTAATGTCCAGTCCAAGACTTACGGTGAGCTCCTCGAGCATGTTGCCGAAACACCAAGCGTTACCGCCAGTGAGCTGAGTGCGCTGCTTGAACGCGATCCGTCAGTGGTCGTTTTGGATGGCAGATCTCCCGAGGAGTATCAAAATATGTCTCTTCCGGGTGCGCTCTGCTGTCCGAATGCAGAGTTAGGATTTCGCATTCAGTCTTTGGTGCCGGACGAAGCCACGACTATTGTCATTAATTGTGCCGGTCGGACCCGTTCCATACTGGGTGTTGAAGGACTCCGAGTGTTGAATATCAAAAATCCGATCTTCGCCCTGGAAAATGGCACTCAGGGTTGGCGACTTGCGGGCCTTGATCTGGATCATGGTGTTTTGCCGCAGGCGCTTCCCGAACCAGACGATCATCAGTTCGCTCGTATGACGGCAAGCGCGCAGGCGCTCATTGCTGCAGGCCAGCTGAAATTGATTGCACCCACTATGGTGGCCGACTGGCTGAACAACAAGGATCGCACGACGTACCTGCTCGATGTGAGAACGAAAAGCGAGTTTGAAAAATCTCATTGGCCGAATTCGCGCCACGCGCCTGGCGGACAGTTAGTGCAAGCGACCGATCAATATGTCGCCGTTAGGAATGCTCGCATCGTGTTAAGTGACGACAATCAGTTGCGGGCAGCAACGACGGCTATTCGGTTACAGGATATGGGTCATGATGTTTATCTCCTCGACGCAGATGCCCGAGCCGGAACGTCGGACGCCTCAGGTTTTCAGCAAATCGGTGTAAATACAATTCAGTTCGAGGCGCTTCCTCAAGCGAACCATGCTCGCGGTTTGAAAATACTGGATGCGTCACCGGGAATGCAGTTCAGGGAAGCGCACATTGATGGCGCAGTTTGGGTAACCCGTGCACGACTTGATCGATTGGCTTTAGCGCCTGACGAGGATGTTTTGGTTACCGGACATGATGCGGCCCTGATCGAAGGAATAGTCATCGAACTCAATGTGCTTGGTTTCACTAATGTGCGTTGTAGTAAAGGATCTTTGGCGATCTGGATGAACGCCGGTTATACGGTCATTAGCACTCCGGATGAACCCTCTGATGACGAGTGCATCGACTACTTGTTCTTCGTGCACGACCGACATGACGGAAATATGGATGCTGCTCGGCGCTATCTGGCGTGGGAGGTCGGGCTTATCGACCAACTGGATGCGCAGGAACGTTCTGTGCTGAATCCGCGAACACAATTTATGTCGGAGTGACGAATTCAATGCGTCGAGAAACGAAGTTATTGCACTATGGCCGTGGTGATCTCCCGGCTTCTGCCAATCCTCCCGTTGTACGTGCATCGACCATACTGCACGACTCGATAGAGAGTTACAGCAACACGCTGGCGGCACGAGAGCTGGACGACAGCGTCATGTCGTACGGTCGACGCGGTACCACGACAGCGCACGCGCTTATGCAGGCGATCAATGACATGGAGGGCGGTGACGGATGTTGGTTGTTTCCTTCCGGTGTTGCTGCCATTGCGACGACCCTGCAGGCGTTTCTACGTAAGGGTGATCACGTGTTAATTGCCGAGACATCCTTTCACGCAACGCACACTGTTTGTGAGCAGTTTCTGAAACCCAATGGTGTAGAGGTTGAGCCTTTCCCTTGGGATGCGACCGACGTCTCGCCATGGATCAAGCCTAATACAAAGGTGATTTTTGTTGAGTCGCCGGGTTCAGAAACAATGGAAGTGATGGACCTGCCAGCGCTTTGCAAAAGCGCACATGAAAACGACGTCGTTGTCATTGCCGACAATACTTACGGGTCGGGGTGGCTTTATCATCCGCTGCAACTCGGCTGTGACGTGTCCATCATTGCCGGGACCAAGTATCTCAGCGGTCATGCCGACGTCATGATGGGCGCGGCGACGGCCCGTGGGGCGGCAGCTGGCCCGCTGCGCCAGGCTGTTTTGGCGTCGGGGCAAATGCTTGCGCCAGATGAGGCATACGCTACATTGCGCGGCATGAGAACGCTCAATTTGCGACTGGAGCGGCATGAGGAAAACGGATTGGAGGTTGCGCGCTGGATGGACGGTCAAGAAGCGGTCAAAGATGTATTACATCCCGCCTTATCCACTAACGCCGGGCACGCCATCTGGCAGCGCGATGCGAAAGGAACCAACGGGCTTGTCACCGTGGTATTTGATGAGGCATTCGATACCAAACGTTTCTTAAATAGTTTGAAAATATTTTCGATTGGCAGTTCTTGGGGAGGTTTTGAAAGCCTGGCGAAGACCGTTAACAGAAAAGAATATGGGACGAGCTCCGGTAGTCGCCGCAGCGAAAATATTGTGCGTTTGCATGTCGGATTGGAACACCTGTCCGACATTCTCGAGGATCTCGAAAACGGATTCAGAGAGTGCGCCGCGGAATAGAATAAATTCTGGCCCCTGGCCGGGGACTTAAACGGAGAGAGTAATGCTCAAGCGCAGTTCAGTCATAGCTGGCATTGGTCTGGCTATTTTCTGTGTCAGCCAGGTTGTTTGGTCACAGAATGCGCTCGTATTTCAATCAGATTTTGGTCTGGAGGAGCCAGCTGTTGCGTCAATGAAGGGCGTGGCCTATGGAGTTTCTCCAGAACTTAAGATGTTTGACATCACACATGAAATTCCAGTATTCAATATCTGGGAAGCAGCCTACCGATTAAATCAGACGGCCAAATACTGGCCGGCAGGTACCGTTTTTGTCTCTGTCGTTGACCCCGGAGTGGGTACCGACAGACAGTCTGTTGTGCTGAAAACGAAGTCTGGTCACTTTTTCGTTAGCCCTGATAACGGTTCATTGACACTCGTGGCTGAGACGTTGGGAATCGCGGCAGTGCGGAAGATAGATGAGGCAGTGAACAGACTGGAGGGATCCGAACGGTCCCACACTTTTCATGGTCGCGACGTCTATGCGTATACGGGCGCGCGTTTGGCATCAGGAACGATTCGCTACGAGCAGGTCGGACCCGTTCAGGATCGGTCGGTGGTTAGTATCGAGTATAAAAAGCCGTCGCTCGTCAATGGAAGGATTGAGGGCAACATTCCTATTCTGGATATTCACTACGGTAATGTCTGGACCAATATAGACACCGAGTTATTTGACCGGCTTGGAGTAGCGGCAGGCGACTTCGCCTGGGTGAGAATCACCGATGGAGAAAACACCTTGTTCGAGGAAAAAGTCCGCTTTGTAAGTTCATTCGGTGGCGTCGAGCTCGGCGACCCGGCGTTGTACGTTAACGATATTTTGAATATCGGCCTCGCTGTGAACCAGGGTGACTTCGCTGCACAATATGGAATCGAACCCGGCCCCGACCGGAACATAGAAATCTGGAAGTAGGTTAAATTCAGGCGCGAAAGTCGTTAATTTTTCCGTGCCGGCCAGTGAAAGGGGTGTTCTACGAGCGTTGGGTTATAAGAACGGTCAAAGCAGCCTATCGGTTGGCGGAACCATTGGTGTGTGTCGCGATCTTTCGCTAGAGTACTGGGATAATCACTGGCAGAGATCGATGATGATGAAAAAATTACTAACAATTTCGATTTGCGTGTTTGCGACGGCCACTTCGCAAGCACAGACCCGTCTTCCATTCGACGTTACCCACATCACGACATTTGACGAGCCTTGGGCGATGGCATTTTTGCCTGACGGCC
>Ga0114999_10001803_pt1 | contig 29199 bp, 29 predicted proteins | sample ArcticOcean_MG_C_3_FD_89820 | JGI IMG/M metagenome (GOLD analysis project Ga0114999, IMG submission 89820) | Marine microbial communities from western Arctic Ocean - ArcticOcean_MG_CB8_126 | ecosystem: Environmental > Aquatic > Marine > Oceanic | place: Arctic Ocean: Canada Basin | collected...
CGCGAACTTGTTCAGGTTGTCGAGAACGTATCCCCTTCCCTCATTATTGCCCTGGTCCATCCGCGCCGGGATCTTCTTTGCGTCGATGCCGGCAACGTAGCGACAGGCTTGTGCGACGTCGATGTTTTGACTGAACTTCTCATTCCACTCATCGCCCAGTATGTGACCGCCAATGATCATCCGAAGGTGTTCTGGGTCCGGCGCGAAACGACGTTTGGCTTCTGCAACGACCTTGCTTAGCTTTTTGAGATCAGAGCGGAAGCCCCACCAGGCTTTATAACGTTGTTCCTCCTTGAGCGCATCGGCCGCCTCGTCGTGCAGATTCTCGTCGAACAGCAAACGGACATTACCGGGTTCGTCTAACCAGCAAAACGCAGCGGACAGCTTGTCACTCTGATCCTCGGCGCGACCCAGAAACGGTTGTGACGCAAAGAGGCCCCGCAATTCGTCAAAGACCTCGCTCGGACCTCCGTCCGCTTTCTCCGGGGCCTGCAAAGGCCTGACCGGTAGGCTGCCGAGCGCCATGGCCAGCAGGTCTTCGAGGCCGGCAACGGCGGTGTTGAAGTCCTTGGCACCCCAGTCCCAGAAGCCGTAGTTGTCCATCAGCAGCATGTCGTCGTCCGGCCACATCGCACACAACATGGGGTTGAAGAGAAGAATGACGCCTTCGGGCAACTTGTCGAACAGATACTGCCCTCGAAGCTGCTTCAGATGATTCGAATCAGCGCGTTGGAGGTTGCGAAACAAGTGACGGCAGACCCCGTAGTGCAGGTCTGCGTACTGGCGACGAAATTCGGTGGCGCGTTCCTGGGTTGTCAGCAAGCCGCGCGAGCCTGCCTGTTGCTGCTGTGTTATCGCCTCGTTGAGTTGGCTCGCGTATTCGCCGAGGCGAAACCTGACCCCCATGATGATGACTTTCGGGACCGCAAACTGCAACACGTTGAACTGATCAGGTGTCAGGTCAACCTCGATCCGGTGCAGGGCCGCGGTCATCATTTCCGTGTAACGAGTGCGCAACTGTGTCATGCCATCGGCGGTCTGGTTGTCCAACCGTCTGCCAGCGATCGCCTTTTTTACCTGATCCTCGGTCACTTCTTTCATCTGAAAGATGAAGTCGTCGCTCAGTTGAACATCAACGTGGAAGTTATCGTTGCCTTTGTTCAATCCGGAGCAGTCAAGTCGGATAGATCGCGGGACGCGAACGCCCTTGATCAGATCCGCAACGGATTCGATTTTCATTGCCCTTACCTCATCTCGTCCCTGCGCCACCCACAGTGCGCGGGATGGCTGTCAAGGCCTGTGCTTCAGCCAGCCGTCGCTGACGTCCGCGTTCAGGCCCCCTGCCACTCGCATCTGCCGAAAAGGTACCTCTTCAGCCGATTGCATGAAATCTGCCGTGCCACTGCTTCTTCGTTTGCCTCCCTGCCTCTGCTTCCTCACGGCGCACCCATTTTCACCACCTGGCGTTTCGGACCCCAGGTTCCCGGGGTCGCTTCAAACACCCCGGCCAGCGATTCTCCGCAGGTGGTGCAACCACCGTCGGCATTGAGCGACCAGCCGCCGAGCGTATACCAATCCCGTGTTATGACTCGCTCTCCACAACCCGCACAGTAAGTCGAGTCGCTCGCTACATTGTGCATATTCCCAGTGTAGACGTGGCGGATGCCATGCGCGCGAGCGATGTCGCGCGCATGAAGCAGCGTCGTGGGTGGCGTCGGGGACTTGTCGAGCATGCGATAGTCGGGGTGGAATGCAGAAAAATGAATGGGAACGTCGGCGCCCAGATTGTCGATCACCCAGCGGCTCAGCGCTTCGATCTCGCTCGGGCTGTCGTTCTCCCCCGGGATCAAAAGGGTCGTCAGTTCCAGCCACACATCGGTCTCGTGATGCAGATAAAGCAACGTGTCCAGCACGTTGGCCAGATGACCGCCGCAAACCCGATGATAAAACTGTTCGGTGAATGCCTTGAGATCGACATTCGCGGCATCCATGGCACCAAAGAGGCGTCGTCGCGGTTCGTCACACACATATCCTGCGGTGACGGCGATGGACTTGACGCCCACTTCACGAGACGCTTCGGCAACATCAATTGCGTACTCAAGGAAGATGACAGGATCGTTGTAGGTATACGCGATGCTGCGGCAACCACTTTCGCTCGCTGCCCGCGCAAGTTGCGCGGGACTTGCGGCGTCCGCCAGAGTGTCCATCTCTCGTGACTTGCTCATGTCCCAATTCTGGCAGAACTTACATGCGAGATTGCAGCCCGCTGTTCCGAATGACAGGACCGGTGTGCCGGGGAGAAAGTGATAGAGCGGTTTCTTCTCAACTGGATCGATGCAAAAACCGCTTGAGCGGCCGTAAGTCGTCAGGACGATCTCGTCGTCCTGACGGGCGCGGACGAAACATAGTCCGCTCTGACCTTCACGAAGTTTGCAGGCACGCGGACACACATCACACTGCAGCCGACCGTCGGGCAGGGCGTGCCAAAACTCTGTCTGAGCGGTCGTATTGGGCGGTTTCGCCGACCCGGCACCGAATTGCCAGGTTAAAAAAGAGGAAGACATTGACCAGGTCCCAGGTTGCCCGCAAGGATATCGCATTATCGCATAACGCCCAGTGGACCCTTGGCCACAACCGACGGCCGGGCGCCCTGCCGATGTTCGGTTCCCTACAGTGGTGTCGTTGCCGGGCTTTTCCGTCGTGCTTGCGCCCAACGAGCGGCATTTGCCCTTCCGGCTGTCCTCCACAGGGTTGGAGAAAGGCCATGGATCCTGCTGGTGTGCAGGGCCCAAGAGTGCATTGGAACCCGGGTGCCAAAGTCGCACGGAATTCGATACCGCATTCGGCAGGCATTCGGTACGGAATGCGCGACAGGATAGGCCGGTCATGATGCGGCCTGTCATGGAACTAAAACAATGCGCCGCAGTGTTCCCTGTGCGACAGCGCGGTGATCCGGCACTATGCGATGCTGATAGAATCCGGACCGACCTGCAGCCATGTGCCAACCGGAGGATTGCCCCTTGAACCCCGTGAGGAAGCCAGCCATCGCCGGATCTTTCTATCCTGGTGAGGCGAATGTTCTCGCCCGGGAGGTAGACGAGCTGCTGGCGACGGCGGCGACCGACGCACCTGCGCCAAAAGCCTGCATCGTGCCGCACGCAGGGCATGTCTACTCGGGGCAGCTCGCTGCAATGGTCTATGCACGGTTGCGCAACGCGACGACCCCGATCACGCGGGTCGTGTTGCTGGGCCCTTCCCATCAAATCGCGTTTCGCGGGATTGCGACAAGCAACGCCCCTGCCTTCCAAACGCCACTCGGCGAGGTCCCGGTCGACCATGCGGCGATCAAGGAGATTGAGCGACTCGAAGGCGTGGGGGCACGCGAGGCCGCACACGCGACGGAGCACAGTGTCGAAGTCCACCTACCGTTTCTACAACGCTGCCTGAAGAATTTTCAACTGGTGCCGCTCGTGGTCGGCGACGCAACGCCGGCCCAGGTCGCTGATGTGCTTGAGGTTTTATGGGGTGGGCCTGAGACCCTCGTCGTGGTGAGCTCCGATCTCAGTCACTTCCATGACTACGACACGGCCCGCACACAGGACGCGCGCACCTCGCAGCGAATCACCGGGCTTGCGACCGATATTAGCGGCGAGGAAGCCTGCGGCTGCCACCCGATCAACGGACTGACGACATTCGCGCGGCGCAGAGGGATCGGTTTGTCGGAGGTTGATACCTGCAACTCTGGCGACACAGCGGGCGACCGCGTCCGCGTCGTCGGCTATGGGGCCTATGTGATGACAGATGACCAGGCAGGAAGCCTCGGCACTGCCGAGAAGCAGCAACTCTTGTATGTTGCGCGTGGCGCAATACACCACAAGCTCACGTCGAGGGACGACTACAACATCAACCTCGATCATTTCCCGGAAGTGTTCAAGGTAGATCGCGCGGCCTTTGTTACCCTCAACCTGGGCGGGACATTGCGCGGCTGCATTGGATCCCTGTCTGCGCACCGAGCCCTCGCTGCTGATGTGGCCCACAACGCCCAGGCGGCCGCGTTCAATGATTCGCGATTCAAGCCGCTAACCCTCGCCGAGCTTCGATCGGTTGAGATTCACGTGTCAGTCCTCAGTCCGCCTGCCCCGATTAGCGTTGACAGCCACAGTGCGCTGCTGCGCGAGCTCCGACCGGGCATTGACGGGCTCATCTTCGAAGAGCGCGGTATGCGTGCGACGTATTTACCGTCCGTGTGGGAACAGCTCCCAGACGCCGACACGTTTGTCTCGCAACTCCGCCAGAAGGCCGGATTGCCCGCAAGCGGTTGGGACGAATCGACCCGGGTCTACAGGTACACGACGGACGAATTTGCGTGAACCTGGCGAGCGCAGCGTCGTCCCCGGAAGAGATCCCGTGTGGCGAACGCATCCTTGTGAAGCTTGCACCCGAACATGCCGGCGAGTTGTATACGGCGGCCCTTGAATCGATTGAGCATGTCCACCCCTTCCTTGCGTGGTGCCACCCCGGCTATCAGCGCGCGGAGAGCATTGGGTTTCTGGAAACGGTCGATCTGGACTGGCAGGCAGGGAGCAGTTTCACGTTTGGCATCTTCGATGGCCCCCGACTTGTCGGGGGCTGTGGCATTAGCCGCATCGATGATCATCCGGTCGGGAATCTGGGCTATTGGGTCCGGCACGGGGCGTTAGGACGAGGCATTGCCACGTCGGCAACGAGTGCGCTGGCGGCATGGGGCTTCAAACATCTCAAACTGCATCGAATCGAGATCATCATGGCGACCCATAACCACGCGAGCAGCGGTGTCGCGCGGGGGGTTGGTGCGACTTATGAGGGTGAACTGCGTAATCGGTTGTACCTCCATGGTGCGGCCTGCAACGCCTGGTGCTATTCATTGACGCCCGCCGATCTCAGTACCGGATGAGGGTGAGGGTGAGTTCGCGATCCGTCGGCGGGAGTCCCTCAGACCTCGCCCCGCATGACCCTCGAGGTATCTGAAGACTAACGTGTAACGCGCGCCGGGCACGGCGCAGGATCACGGTCTGTCATCCCTCAAATGCTGTAGTGTTCACGTCATTTGAAGGTCTCTCATATGATGGAGCTATCGAGACGATAACGGGGGACCAGACGATGTACGATCTGACCGGGCGCTTTGACGCTCAACACGCGGCCTCGAGGCAATCGTGTCACGTGGATGCGGCAACGCGCATCGACCGCATCGAGCGCGCCGTCAACTTGCTGCAAGCCCACGGCGACGCGCTTTGTGATGCGATGAGCGCAGACTTTGGCCAGCGCTCGCTCGACCAATCACGTATGACCGACATCCGCGGCGCGATAGGCCCCCTGAAGCACGCAGCGAAGCACTTGCGCCGTTGGATGCGTCCCGCCCGACGCAGCACCGGCTTTCCCATGAATCTGCTGGGCGGTCGTGCCCGCATCGAATATCAGCCATTGGGCGTCGTCGGGTGCATCAGTCCATGGAACTTTCCGGTGCAGCTTGCCTTCGGACCCCTGGGTGGCATCTTCGCGGCGGGCAACCGTTGCATGGTAAAGCCCTCGGAATTCACGCCGGCAACGTCTGCGCTGATGGCCGAGGCGGTTGCGAACGCTTTCGATGCCGACGAACTCACGATTATTGAGGGGGATGCAGAGATCGGCGCAGCCTTCAGTGCGCTGCCGTTTGATCATCTGATGTTCACGGGCGCGACGTCGATCGCAACGCACATTCTGCGGGCAGCGGCGACTAATCTCGTACCCGTTACCCTTGAACTCGGTGGCAAGTCCCCAGCGATAGTCGGGACCAATGCCGACATCACGGCGGCGGCCGACAGCATCATGGCCGGCAAGACGATGAACGCAGGACAGATCTGCCTCGCCCCAGACTATGCACTCGTACCCGAGGCCGCCGTTGCAGAATTCGTCTCAGCCGCGAAGGCCGCCGTTGGCACCCTATATCCAATGATCAAAGACAACCCTGACTACACGTCGGTCATCAATGACCGCCATTTCGACCGACTGCAGGGTTATCTGAGTGACGCCCGGGCGAAGGGCGTCGAAGTCATTCCGATCAACCCCGCCGATGAAGACTTCAGCCAGCAGGAGCACCGGCGCATCCCGCCTACCCTCCTTATTAACCCCGGCGACGACACGCTCGTAATGGCCGACGAGATATTTGGCCCATTACTACCGATCCGTTCGTACACGGATCTTGGTGACACGCTCGGTTACATTAACGACCGGCCTCGTCCGCTCGGCCTCTATTATTTTGGCAACGACCGGGACGAACAGAGACAGGTACTGGACGGTACGATCTCCGGCGGGGTCACGCTGAATGACGTGATGATGCATATTGCCCCGGAGGATTTGCCGTTCGGCGGCGTCGGTGCGAGCGGCACTGGCAGCTATCACGGCTTCGATGGCTTCCGCAATTTCAGTCACGCGAGGGCGATTTACTCACAATCAAGCCTGATCGCGCGGCTTGCCAAAACAATACGGCCCCCTTACCGCAAGGCTGCGTGACTGACGCAGGAAAGGCTGGAGCGCCGGAAATATGCGGGCACTCGCGTGCGATGCAGGAATGGAATGCACCCCCATTTTCGGCAAGAAAATGCGAGGTTTTCTCCGCGAAACTGGAAAAAGCTAGCGCCCCGTGAAGTCCGGCTTACGGCGTTCGAGAAACGCCGTCACCCCTTCCTGGAAATCTTCAGAGTTGAACATGGACCCGAGGTGCACCATCAGGTGGTCGACCGCCGTGTCATACGACTCTTCGAGGCCCATACGCATCATGCGTTTGGTCGTCTGCACCGCGACAGGTGCGTTGTCCGCGATCTCTTGCGCCCATTCAAGGGCAGTCTCGAGCACCTTGTCGTCCGGAACGATGGTGTTGACCAGACCGATTTCAAGGCACTCCTCGGCGCCAACCACGCGAGCGCGGTAATAGAGTTCAGACGCCTTGGCCCAACCGACCAGACGCGGGAGCAGCCAGGTGCCTCCGCTTTCGGGGACGACATTGCGCTTTGCGGTGACCGCCGCCATTTTCGCTGACTCACCGGCCACCCGCATGTCACAGAGCAAGCTGAGATCCATGCCGTAGCCCGCGGCTGCGCCGTTCAATGCACACACGATTGGCGTGTCGATATTCCACATCACGTTGATGGGGGCATCGCGAAGGTCAAACAGTTGTTTCGGCGGACGATTCTCACCGGATGTGGCTTTACTGCCGATCCCGCCCTGACTGACATCGACCAGATCGAGACCGGCGCAGAATCCGCGACCCGCACCCGTCAACACGATGCAGCGTATTTCCGGGTCCTTGTTTGCCTCGACCATCTTGGCGGAGAGTTCGCCCAGCATGGCGCCGCTGATGGCGTTTAGCCGTTCTGGTCGATTGAGCGTAATGATCACAATCCGACCGCGATTCTCGACCAGCAGTTCATCGGTACTGGAATCACTCACTGCCATGTCCGGGCTCCTTTCATTATTGAGTCAGTTTTTTCATCTTGGGCTTTGCTGTGTATCTGGAACGCAGGTTCGTGCTCTTGGATTGCGCGCCCGCCAGCGTTCGTTAATGTCGTATCATATCGATTCGGCACCCGCTTGCCCATTAGCGCCCACGCGTGGGTAATTCATCGCCGGCGCTGGAACGCGGCGATGAAATGGTCGCCCACCGGTGCGGTCAAGCGTGCAGTTGCGCGCTCGACTGCACTGAGGGTCGCGAACGTCCGGGGGAACCGCCCGACCAGACACTTCAGTTCACTGGGCGGAAGAAAAAGCCCGAGACTCTCCGAATACCGATAGTGAAAATGCGGCGATAGCGCGCGTACAAGCTGAGCCCGGCGTGGATACCAGACAGGCATCACCGCCTCCCCTACACTTGCGCTCACCGGGCCGCACTAAAACGCCGAAACGCCTCCCGCGGTTGGCGATGCCAGAGAAAGTGGGCGATCTCCCACGGGTAGATTCGCCCCATCGGTACCAGGATCAGCCAGGCATCCGGCTTTGTGCACCGGGCGATCGCTGCAGCGAACGTGGCGACGAACGCGTCATCAAAGGGGATCGCATTCAACCCGCCGAAGTTGCTGAAAACGCCGTCGAACGATTTGCTGAACTCATGTCGAGGCAGGTCACCCTGCGACAACTGCTGCAGGGTGACGTGGCTCTCACCCTGCGTGTTCTCCCCGGCGACAGCCAACATGCCGGCTGATCCGTCCGTCGCTGTAACGTGGATGCCTTTTGTTGCGAGCTAGCGAGCGTCCTGGCCGGTGCCACAGGCAAGTTCAAGGACTTGATCGCCCGCCACGAAGTGTTGCGCCAGATGTGAGCGAACGCGCGCGCGCAACATTCGTCCGAGTGCGCTTCGGGTGAAGTCGTCGTCAAAGTCCTGTGCAACACCATCAAATGCGTCAGGTGCAAGTTTCGGCGAAAGGTCGCGCGCCGCCGGTTCACCTCGTTTGTGCATATGCTCGCCTGATTCCGCACGACGCAACGTCAAACCGTGAGGTCAAATGTGACCACGCCCGTCTCAACTGACACGCCTTCAAGAGATCCTTCTAAAGGCCTTTTCCAAAGACCCTTTCCAAAGACAGTCCGTCTCTCAGCGGTAGTTGTGAGATGAGATTGACCGTTTGCATGTCAAACGATCAATCTGATCCGAGCCTAGCATGGCGGGGCACCGGGATTCGGGCCCCCGGCGTCCCGCAGGCACCCGCAGTGTCCGCGGTCTTGCACCGACTTCGACGTTGCATAGCCTCCATACCCAAGGGACAGTATTGCACTGCTCCCCGTCACTCGCGGCCCGACGATAAGGCCGGGCGTCTTTGCACCTGTGCGGTGGCGGCTGATGCCAACCCCTTCGCGTTTGAGCTGCACGCGAAATTGACCCGGGGCCTGCTATCTGCGCACAATCTGCGCACGATGTGACCTAAGGTGCAAACTGGGCAGAACTGGCGCATCCAAGCCGGTCGAGTCGAATCGCGACGTTTTCAGCAACCAATTGGAATCGACCCGCCTTTGCCGACTGATCCGGTCACCAGGTTCAGCCGCTGATCAGGTGGGTTCAGGAGGCAGACTATGGCACGAGTAATCTCTGCTGACAGTCATGTAGTCGAGGGACCAGGCGTCTTCGCTGGACTCGCTGAGCGCTTTGGGGATGAGGCGCCCCGGATCATGGACACCGACACTGAGACAGACGCAATCGTCATCCCCTCCCGGGGAGCAAAGGGTGCAGGCGTGGGGCGCATGGGTCTTGCGGGGCTCCGGTTGCGCAAGGGAGCGACGCTGTCACGTCAGCCGGGGCGCAAACCTGATGTCACGGATCTGACTGCCCCCGATGTGCTTGAGATCATCAACCTGGGCTACGCGGGGCTGCGGCCCGGCCTTCGCGAGGGTTCACGCCGGACGGACGATCAGGATCTCGATGGACTCGCTGCAGAGTTTCTGTATCCCGGTTTTTTCGGCATGTTTAGCATGGAGGACCCCGCGCTCACAGTTGCTTTACATCGAAACTACAACGACTGGATCCGGGACTATGCCGCAGAAGCTGATGGTCGGCTTTACGGCCTCGCTGCACTGCCGGTCCAGGACCCCACGGCTGCTGCGAAGGAACTGGCGCGGGTGATTGATATGGGCTTCAGAGGTGCGTGCATTCCCTGCACTGCACCCGCGGCGAAGCCTTATCACGACGCAGACTACTCGCCGATCTGGGCGCTTGCCCAGGAAGCGGGGATACCACTTTCGATGCACGTTGGAACCAATTCGTTCGTACCCACGTCCCTGCGACCCCCAAGGACGATACAAGACACGCTGTTTGGCTACGCAACTGCGCAGACATCGATCCAGCGAACCCTGGCTGACCTCATCTGCCGGGGCGTCGCGGAGCGATATCCACGCCTGCGATTTGTCGTCAGCGAGTTTAACGCCGGGTGGATTGCCCACTTTCTGGAGCGTCTTGCCCAGGGCTTCGCGCGCGAACGTCGCGTGGGCCGTGAGATGGATATGCAGCACACGCCGAGCGAGATATGGCAGCGTCAGTTCTATGCGACGATCGAAGACGATCAGCCTGCCTTGCTCACGCGGCACCTGATTGGCATTGACAATCTTATGTGGGGGTGCGATTACCCACATACCGACTCGACCTGGCCATGCTCGATGGCGGTGCTGGACGAGGTGATGGCGGAGTTGCCCCCAGTTGATCGCGACAAGATCACCCGCATAAATGTCGCGGCACTGTATGGACTGGCGGAAGACGGACTTGCCAATTGAGCGATCCCCGACAGCCGGCAACTGCGCGCCCAGTCGGGCCTGACGACGACCACGAATCGAACGACACCAGCCTCACTCTGTAAGGAAGCGAGCATGTTCTCCAAACGCGCCTTTGTAACGGCATTGGTTGTGGCCTTCGTGGCCGGCCTGATTGCTTCTCTTGCCCTGCGTTCGACGGTCGGTCCTGCGGTTGTTGCGAGTCACAGCAGCGAGGGTGTCGCCCGCCGGATCCACTGGCGCGTACCCCTCAGTACGGCCCAGAATCTGCCCGGCAGTGGCGAGACCATCGTCTGGCTTGCCGAGAACGTGGCTGCGGCGAGCGGTGGCACTATTCATCTCGATCTCTTTGACCCTGGCGAGATCGTCCCGGCATTTGCCATCACTGATGCCGTACGCGACGGCAAGGTCCAGGCCGGAATCACCTGGTTAGGGTACGACCAGGGCAAGATTCCGTCCTCGGCGCTGTTCGGTGCAACGCCCTTCGGGCTCGACCCCCCCGGCTATATCAGCTGGTGGTTTTTCGGGGGCGGCAGGGAACTCGCGGACGAAGTGTACGGCGAGCACAACGTCAAGCCGCTTTTCTGCATGATCACGGGACCCGAAACCGCCGGTTGGTTCTCAACCCCGATCGAGTCCAGCGCCGATCTGAAGGGCCTCAAGATTCGCTTTGCCGGCGTTGGCGGCAAGGTCATGCAGCGGCTTGGTGCATCAATCACCATGTTGCCGAGCGGCGAGATCTTCCAGGCGCTGGAAACCGGCGTCATCGACGCGACTGAATTCAGCCAGCCGATTACGGACAAGGCGCTCGGCTTCTCGCGAATCGCCAAGTACAACTACTTTCCCGGCTGGCACCAGCCATTTTCCGCATCACACCTCATCGTGAACATTGATGTTTGGAATGCCCTGGCGAGCGCTGACCAGGTCTTTCTCGAGAGCATGTGCACAGCGACGGTCGCCCGCCAGTACGGGCTATCGGAATCGTTACAGGGGCCAATCATTCGCGAGTATCGCGACTCTGGCGTAGAGGCGCGGTATCTGCCGCGCGAGATGCTCCTCGAACTCAAACGCACGGCAGACGAAGTTCTCAACGAAGAGGCTGAGAACGATGAATACTTCAAGCGTGTGCTTGCCTCGCAACGGGACTTCAAGGCCATGTATGGCGAATGGAAGAGCCTTGCCTATCTGCCGAGTGACCTGTAAATGGCGCTGCAGCTTCCGCACAATCGCGTTTCCCAGATTCTCGAGCCCGCACTGATCCGGCTGGGTGAAATCTCGTCCTGGATCTGGTTCGTCCTCATGATCATTGTCGTCATCAATGTGGCGCTGCGCCATGTCGTTGGCGAGGGACGGGTGGAACTTGAAGAACTGCAATGGCATCTGAATGCCATCGGGTTTCTGATGGCCGCAATCTACACGTTTCAAATGGATGGCCATATCCGCATCGATCTCGTTTCGTCTCGGTTGCCCGAGCGCCATCAGGCCTGGGTTGAGGCTTACGGTATCGTGCTGATGTTGCTGCTGTTCCTCGGGCTCGTGGTGTGGTTTGCGATCCCGTTTGTGGGACACAGCTGGCAAGCGGGTGAGGTCTCACAGTCTCCCGGGGGGCTGCCCTATCGCTGGTTTTTGAAAGCGGTCCTGCCGATCGCCCTCACCATCCTCTTCGTGGCGGCACTGATTCGACTGGCCCGGGTATGGGCGCTTCTGTCGGGGGCTTCGGCAACGGAGTCTGCGGCCGACCCGGTCGCAGCCAGCGCATCTGGCCACAACGAGCAGTCGCAATGAGCGGCTCCGAGTTTCTCGCGCTGACCATGTTTCTGGGCTTTATTGTCCTCGTTTTCAGCGGTTACCCCATCGCCTGGATTTTGGGCGGCCTCGCCGTCTTTTATACGGCACTGGCGATCATCCTCGAGGTGGACTTCCAGATTCCGACTAACGTCGACTGGCTATATACGTCGATGACGGTCGATCGGATATGGAGTGTCATGGAGAACTGGGTGATGGTGGCCCTACCCATGTTCGTGTTCATGGGCATTCTTCTGGATCGATCGGGCATCGCGCGCGACCTGCTTATCAGCTTTGCGCGCCTGCTTGGCCCGGTGCGTGGCGGCCTTGCCATCACCGTGACCCTCATCGGCGTTCTGCTGGCCGCGACGACCGGGATCATCGGCGCATCGGTGGTCCTGCTGGGCCTGCTGGGCCTGCCGGTCATGCTCGACGCAGGCTACGACCGACGTCTTGCCTGCGGTACCGTCTGCGCCGTGGGTACGCTTGGCATCCTAATTCCGCCATCGATCATGCTTGTGATCATGGCTGACCGTATGGCAATGAGCGTGGGTGATCTCTTTCTGGGGGCCCTCTTTCCCGGAATGATGCTCGGTGCGCTGTACATCGTCTATCTCGTCCTGGTGGGCCTGATCAGACCATCACACGCACCAGCGGCAAAGGGTGAGCCGATTACGGTGGCCGTGTTGTGGGATCTGATTAAGGCTATCGTGCCCGCGGCATTTCTAATTCTTGCGGTGCTTGGCAGCATTTTCTTTGGCTTCGCCACACCGACAGAAGCGGCGGGCGTCGGCGCTGCAGGGGCACTGCTGCTCGCATGGTCCAAGCGTGCACTCAGCGTGCAGGTATTGCAGGACGTGCTCAAGGAAACGGCGCAGACAACGGGCTTTATCTTTGGTGCGTTGCTGGGGGCGGTCGCGTTCACACTCGTCCTGCGCGGACTCGGGGGAGACGAACTGATCGAGCGCGCGCTTTTGTCGCTACCGTTTGATGGTACCGGCATCATCCTGTGTGTGCTGTTGGCGACATTCTTGCTCGGCTTCTTTCTGGACTGGCTTGAACTGACGCTGATCGTTCTGCCGCTCGTGTCGCCGGTGGTCGTTACCCTCGGCTTCGATCCCATCTGGTTCACCGTGCTCTTTGCGGTCTGCCTACAAACCAGTTTCCTGACACCGCCCGTGGGGTTCGCGATCTTCTATCTGAAGGGCGTGGCACCGGACACAATTGATCTGCCGACCATTTATCGTGGCGTCATTCCGTTCATTATCATTCAGGTGATCGGTATGTTCATCATTTTCAACTGGGAGGGCCTTGCCACCTGGCTGCCGTCCCAGGCATACGGTTGAGCCGACCTTTCGACCCATTACATGGACGTCGGCATGACCCATGACCAAGGCCCATTTCGATTTTGACTACATCCTCGCCCACAATGCTCGCTGCGGATGACCATTGACCCGACCGTCGACGTTTCTGTTGGCCCGACCGTTGACGTGGGTGAGGCTCTCTGGATCTTTGGCTATGGTTCGCTTATCTGGCGCCCGGGTTTTCCGTTCGTTGAATCTCAGACCGCCAGCATCACCGGGTACGGTCGGCGCTTCTGGCAAGGCTCAATCGACCATCGCGGCGTACCCGCTGCACCGGGACGTGTGGTCACGCTGGTAACGGCGCCTATGGAGGTTTGTTTCGGCATGGCGTTTCAGGTCGAAGCTGCAGATTGTGACGAGATTACTCGCCAGCTCGACATCAGGGAGCGCGGCGGTTACCAGAGAGAGCAACTTGTCATCAGCCTCGGAGATGGTCGCCCGGTTCACGGTCTGACCTACGTCGCGGCACCGGCCAACCGCAACTACCTCGGCGAAGCGCCGGTGCAGGAAATCGCCGACCAGATCGCCGACGCTAAAGGCCCGAGCGGTCACAACATCGACTACCTGCACCGACTAAAAGAATCCCTCGATACCATGGGCGTTGTTGATCATCACATTGACGCGATTGTCGCGGAGGTCAGGAGGTCAGATAGATCTTAAGCGAGTTATCCGCGTTGTCGGCACTCTGAGTGACTAGCAAGATGCGACATTGCCACAATGAGAACCAGCAACAGGAGCCAGCTTGTTCCTGTCCCAGAACTACGTTCTGGGGCAGGCACTGGCGTGCGGTGCAGGAATGCACCGTCATTTTCTGCAAGCCTCCTTATTGCAAGATCATGCGAGGTTTGTTTGCAAACCGACTCCCAAGAACTGTCAGGATGACAATTTTGGGACAGGAACCAGCTAAAACAGCAAACCGGATACAAAAAGTACAAAACAAAAAAAGGGCCGTACATACGGCCCTTTTTTCAGCAGATTTCAGCGGACCGGAGAGCCGGTCAGAAGCGCTACGATTAATCGACGACCCAAGTGTGGCCAGTTCGCAGTGCCGCATTGATGTCTGGCAACTGTGGCTTAGCGTTGCGTACAGCGTCGCGTTGGCCATAGAGGCTCGACGTGAAGGACTCCTCCGGGTTGCAGTAGATCACACCGATAGGTTCCGGGAAGTCTGGCGTACGCATCGCCGTCAGCATTTGCGCGAGCACCTTATTGGTCTCGTCATGCACAATGAGGTCCGATTCGGCGATGCCGTTGCCTAGCGTCACCACCTGCAGTCTCATGTTGGCCGCGTCCAGCATGACGCCCTTGTCGGCATCGGTACCAAAGATCAGTGGCTGACCATGCTCAAGCACGAGTCGAGTTTCTTTCGCGCTCTTCTTGTCCTTGATGTAGTCAAAAATACCATCGTTGTAGACCGGGCAGTTCTGATAGATCTCAACGAACGACGCGCCATCGTTTGCATGTGCGCGGCGTAGCACCTCCGTCAGATGCTTCATTTCCGTGTCGATTGAGCGCGCGACGAACCGCGCATTGGCACCCAGCGCGACAACGCAGGGAGATAACGGCAGATCGACAGAGCCGTCCGGGGTCGATGGTGACTTGGTGCCAACCCTGGACGTCGGCGAGTACTGGCCCTTGGTCAGGCCGTAGATCTCGTTGTTGAACAACAGGACCTGCAGATTCACATTCCGGCGCAGCACGTGGAGCATATGGTTGCCCCCGATGGACAGACCATCGCCGTCGCCCGTGATCACCCAGACATCGAGGTCTGGATTGGCGAGCTTGACGCCGGTCGCGACCGATGGCGCCCGACCGTGGATTGTATGGAAGCCAAACGTTTCCATGTAGTACGGAAACCGCGAGGAACAACCGATACCGGATACGAAAACCGTCTTCTCCTTCGGCACCCCGAGTTCAGGCATCAGTTTTTGTACGGCTTTCAGGATGGCGTAATCGCCACACCCCGGGCACCAGCGCACTTCCTGATCGGAGGTGTAGTCCTTTAGCGTGAGCTTTTCCGGGGCATTCATGAGTCAGACTCCAATTCAGCGTCGATGGCATCTTCGATCTCTCGGATGAGGAACGGTTTGCCTGATACCTTATTCAACGGACGCGCGTCGATGAGAAACTTCGCGCGCAGGATGTTCACCAGTTGGCCCTTGTTCATTTCAGGCACAAGAACGTGATCGAAGCCGGCCAGTAGTTCTCCGAGGTTGCGCGGCAGGGGGCAGAGGTAGCGTATCTGGATGTGACTGACATCGAGACCCCGCACATGGGCCCGCTTAACGCCCTGATGGATCGCGCCGAAGGTCGAACCCCAACCGACCACCGCTAGCTTGCCGGTCTTGTTGCCAAGTGCCACGTCCTGTTCGGGAATGTCGTTGGCGATGTTGTTGATGCGCTCATGGCGCACATCGGTCATCTTTTGATGGTTGTCATCATCGTATGAAATGTCGCCGGTGTCGTAGTCGTTCTCGATGCCCCCGATCCGATGTTCAAGCCCGGCCACGCCGGGCTTGGCCCATACGCGAGCGAGCGTCTCTGCATCTCGCCCGGCTGGCGAAAAGTCTTCTGACGGTTCGGCATATTTGACGGGGAATGGCTCGTAATCGTTAAAGTCGGGCACGTGCCAGGGTTCTGAGGCATTCGCGAGGTAGCCGTCGCTCAGAAGCATGACAGGCGTCATGTACTTGGTAGCAAGGCGCACTGCCTCAATCGCAACGTCGAAACAGTCTGTGCACGTGGACGCGGAGATCACGGGCATGATCGTGTCAGCGTGGCGCCCGGAGAGCGCGAGATTCAGGTCCGATTGCTCGGTCTTGGTTGGCAGGCCGGTTGATGGACCGCCGCGCTGCGTATTGATCACAATGAGGGGTAATTCCGTCGCGATCGCCAGACTGATGCCCTCGCCCTTGAGCGAGATGCCGGGACCGGAACTGGACGTAATACCCAACGAACCAGCAAAGGAGGCGCCAAGCGCGGCGCAGACTGCCGCAATCTCGTCCTCGGCCTGAAAGGTCACAACGTCGAATTGCTTGTGATTCGACAGGGTGTGCAGAAGGCTTGATGCTGGCGTAATGGGATAGGACGCGAATACGATCGGCACTTCTGCGAGTTGACCGCCGGCCAACAATCCGTACGCGATGGCGTCGGAGCCTGTAGTGTTACGATAAAGCCCGGGAGCCATGACGGCCGCAGGCACCTTGTAGATCTCGACACCACTTGGCAGTTCGGCGGTCTCACCGTAGGCGTGACCCGCGTTGAGCGCGGCAATGTTGGCGTCGCGAATGTCTGGTTTGCTGTTGAATTTGCTGCTCAGTCCGTCGACCGTTGCGTCCCGGCTGCGATCAAAAAGCCACATCACCAGACCCAGGGTCCACATATTCTTGCAACGCACAGCAAACTTGTGCGACAGGTTGAATGGCTTGACCGCTTCCAGCACCTGCTTGGTCACTTCGATGTCAATAACGCGGTAACCGTCCAGGCTGTTGTCGTCAAGGGGATTGGTTGTATATCCCGCCCGCGTCAGGTTTCTAGGCGTGAAAGCGTCCCGGTCGACAATGATTACGCCGCCTTCGACAAGGTCATTCAGCTGGGTGATAAGCGCGGCAGGGTTCATGCAAACCAGCACGTCGACAACATCCCCGGCGGTGGTTACCTCCTCCGATCCGAAGTAGATCTGGAACGCAGAAACGCCGAAGGTCGCCCCTGCAGGTGCCCGAATTTCTGCAGGGAAATCCGGGAAGGTCGCCAGGTCGTTTCCATAGATGGCTGTCGCCTCTGTGAAATTGTTACCTGTCAACTGCATACCGTCGCCGGAATCCCCGGCGAATCTGACCACTACATCGCTGGCATGGGTGAATTGCGGCTCAAGTGACGTGGTTTCTTCAACAACCGACATATTTTGTTTTTCTCGCAAGTAAACTGGACCGTTGCAGCGCTATCCCAACACTCGCTTATCGAATGGGCTGAGTCTGCGTTGATCTGGTCTGGTGAAGGTTGATCTGGTGAAGGTTGATCTGGTGAAGGTTGATCTGGTGAAGGTTGATCCCCGATTAAGCCGCTTATTTTAGCAGATCCCAAGCCGATTTGAATGTGTCTCGGGCGGTTTGCATGACACAAAACCGCTGTGCAATCCGGGCTTTAGCAGATTATTTGTTCATTATAGGACTGACGACGACCGATACCCGACTTTCCTGTCGTCACCGCTGCAGGACCTGGAATTCCATCGCGACGGAGCCAACCATGATCTGATCACCGTATTCGACCGCGACGAGGCCCTTATTCTCAATATTCTGTCCGTTGACACATGTGCCGTTGGTCGACCCCAGGTCTTCGATGAATGTTCGACTTTGGACGACCTTCAGGCGCACATGTTTGCGAGACACATCCACGTGGTTGATGACAAAGGGTGCGTCCTTGGGGTTCCTGACGATGACGACGCCGTCAGCTGCGTTCAGCTGATGATCCGGAATCCTGATAGCATAATGCAGCCCGTTTTCATCCCGACCGTCCAGCACGTATTCCGATAACTCGAGCGAGCGTACGAAACGGGTTTGACTGTCAGGCTATCAAGCACTTCCCCCCGCTTGTCCTAGCGTGCCGCGAGCGCGATTCTGATATAGCTCGAACTATACGCCGGATCATGTAAATTTCAATATTTTCAATATCTTCGGACGCATCTTTCAAGTGCTGTCTCAACTTTGGCTCAAGGCACCAAAAGCTTGACTCCGCGCCGACCGGGCAGCCGGGGTTAATGGCTTGCCGCTCCGACAGCAGGTTGCATCCGAAACTCTCATAGAACTGAATCAAGATCCTGCCATGAGTTCCCCTGCGACCGCGCGATAAGCGCCACCGTGAAATGCTGCTAGAGCATGAGCGGAATCGAGGGGAAGGCAGCCGATCGGGTGCCGGCAATGGGCCGATTGTCATTGGCGTGATAGGTGAAGACAACGGAGTACTTGGTGGTATCCGTCAGATTGCGACCTGCCGCATGAAACAGCCGACTGTGAAACAGCAGTACATCGCCGGCAGCGAGATTGACCGTCCGGGCATTTGCGACGAGGCTTTTGTTTTCACGCTGATCGGTGCGCAGGAACAGTTCCGCGTCAAGGCGCCCGCGCTCGATCGATTCCGTGTGGCTGCCAGGTATTACGCGTAAACAGCCGTTCTTCTTATCTTCATCGCCGAGCGCAAGCCACGCCGTCACCAGATTCGGACGGTCGAACGACCAATAGCGATTATCCTGGTGCCAGCGGGTCGCGCTACTGAAGCCAGGACTCTTGGTCATGATGCAATTGTGGTGGCATTGGGAGAGCGCAACGTCTGCCGACCCTAACAACGGAGCGATCGATCGACCGAGTGAGACGTCTGTGGCCCATTCGCGAACGATGCGGTCACGTGCGTATGCCTGCAAAAGCCGCCGAGGTGTCAGTCCGCCTTTGTCCACCAGGCTTGATGGCGCACCGGGGTATTGCAGGTCCGCCTCATACTCAATAGGTGCGATCGAGCCGGCGTGGTGGACGGTAGCGAGGTCTCGCAGTCGGGCGCAGGTGTCTGCGCCGGAATGCCCGCGCAGAACAGTGAAGCCGTCGCGCTCAAAGGCTCGACTGGCAAGGGCAAATGCCGCCTGGGCCATGGCCAAACACCTACTATTTGAAGACTTGCATACTGCCACCAATGCGCCCTAAGGTCAGCGCACGGTCACGCATTTTGCGAGGTTTCTCGGACGATCCGGGTTGATATCTCGCATGACTGCCAACTGGTACGCTAGCAACTGGCCTGGCACCACCTCAAGTACACTCCCGAGTGCGACATCGTCGTGCCCTAGGGTAGGAAGAAACTCATCAAAGAACTCGCTCGGCCTGTGGTCGATGCCGATCACGTACGCGCCTCGCGATTTGACCTCCGCGGCGGCGTTGGCGAGCAGCGGAGCGCCGCCGGCACCGAAAATGACGACCGGCATGCCTTCCTCAATGAGGGCGATGACCCCGTGTTTAAGCTCCCCCGCCGCAAACGCCTCTGCATGCAGGTGACTCGCTTCTTTCAGATTCAACGCCGTGACGCGGGCAATGGCCAGTTGGGCGCCGGTCCAAGTACAAATGCATGCTGCGCGTCAGCCAGGCGGGTAAGCGACGCGCCGAGTTGCCCCGACGATGCCAGCATCGAGATAGGTTGCGAGCACGTGACCCGCCTGTTCCAGCGCGTCCACCCCAGCGCTAACCGGCCCGGCAAGCATCGATGCTAGGAGATACCCGGTTGCCATCTGGGCAGTCGCAGTTTTGGCTGAAAGGACGCAGATCTCCGCGCCGACCTCGTGGACCAGCGTGACATCCGCATCTCACTCAGATCGCCGTAGCGATTGTTGTCGAGTGCAATGACCGACGCTCCGGTGCCGCGGGCGAATCGCGCTGCGTGCAGGGCGTCTGCGGTCTCGCCGCTCTGGCTGACGCAGACAGCCACATCACGAGCGGACATCGCAATGTGGCTGTCTGGAATCTCATAGGCACGGACCGCCATGATGGTTGTACGGAGCTGAACCCGACTGCCGCGTTTCCGAATCAGCGCCCGGGATGAGCGCCATCTAGTTCTCGACGATGCCGTTGTGCACTAGCGCGAAGTCCCCGGTTGACGCCGCGCGCGGATGGAAATTGCAAAGGCTGACTTCGCCGTGGGTCGCCCATCGGATGTGGCCAAGAACCGCGGTGCTCGGGACCAGACAGTCGTCAAAGCCCCGGACGGAGGACATCTGTGAGGCGAGGGTTCAATTGGCGTCGAAGATCATTCAGGACCTTGCGCTGCTGCAACCAGACAACGCCGTCACCAATGTTCACCACTACGAGGGGCGACGACGGTATCGAGTTTGTGCTCAAAGACATTCTGCGGGTCGTCGATGATGCTGACGAGAAGTTCTACCGGGTCTATTCGACCCGCCTCATCCGCAATTATCTGTACCGTCCATTCCCAACTTCACACGCAAGTGGGTGCAGAAGAATATCTCGGTCAACGTTATTGCGATCGGACCAGGTGGCGAGGACGCGCCACTCGCACAGCGCAAATGGATCGACGCTGCATCTGCGGACGCTGCGGCCAACTATATCGCGATCTACTGCACCCGTTGCGCCATGATCTCACGCGTCAAAGAAGACTATCCCACCGCGGTCATCATCGAATCTGCGGCCGTCTCGCGCGCGCTTGGGATCTCGTTCGACACCCTTTGGAATCTGTTGCCCGCGCCATAGCGCGCAGGACGAACGCGTCCGGGCCCGCCTTCAACCCGCCGGTGCGAGGGCCTCGAGCGCTGCCATGTCAGGGAACCCCGGATTGGACGGCGCAATGGGCTGGATGCAGACGTGCGACGCGCCAGCGGCCAGGTGCTCGTCGATTCGAGCCCTGATCTGCGCCGTATCACCCCAGGCAAAGGTTGCGTCAATGAACGCGTCGGACAAGCCGTTGATATCCTCTTCGCCGAAACCGAGACGCAACCAATTGTTGCGATAGTTCGGCAACTGCGCGTACATGCCCGCAGCGCCGCGGGCGGCGGCCCGCGCCACACCCGGGTCCGAATTGAGGATCACTTTCTGCTCAACGCAAAGCAGAGGTCCCGCGCCCATGATTTCCCGCGCCTTTCGCGTGTGTGCAGGCGTCGTAAAATAGGGATGTGCACCACCGGCGGCGGTGCCCGCCAGCGCAAGCATATTGGGTCCGAGTGCCGCGAGAACGATGGGCACAGGTGAAGAGGGCATGATCGCTCGATAGATCGCCTTGTCCATCGATTCAAGGTAAGTGCGCATAGTGGTGACAGGCTTGCCGTACGCGTGACCGCGCACGCCCTCCACCATTGGCTGATGGCTCACCCCTAAACCGAGAATGAAGCGATTATTCGACTGTTCGGCGAGCGTATTGGCCGCTGCGACGGTTGCGCCAGGATCGCGGTTGTAAATGCTGGCGATGCCGGTCGCGACCACCAGGCGGGATGTCTTTGCCAGTAGCCACGCCGCGTGGGCGAACGGATGACGCCCAACCGCTTCCGGGATCCAGAGTGCCGCGTAGCCGAGCGACTCGATTCGCTGGGCAAACGTCGCGGCGTCCTCTGCTGATTGGGTATCCGTGAAGAACCACACGCCGACCTGACCTAATTCCACAGTATTCTCCTGGGTGGGTTAATTCTTGCGAACCGGTTTGCAAGCAAACCGTGCGTTTTCTCGCGGAAAGGACTCATTAAACGTGGCTCACATCGTTGAAGCTGCGGACCGTTATCAAATCTTCGGCAACCACGATACGACTGATTGACCCGTTATCGTTGTCCTTGAATGCGAAGCCCCGGGACCCGGTTGCACGTGCCAGAATGCTACCGACGACGCCGCCATGGACAACGAGGACAACGAGCTCGTCGGCATGTGCCGCCGCAATCTTTCCTACCGCCCGGTCGAGTCGCTCGGCGAAGAGGTCATCGCACTCGGCGCCCGGGATGACGTCCCAGCGTTCGCGACGATTCATCTCGGCGAAGACCGGATCAGCAGCAGCAGCCTTGACCCGGAACATGCCCCCTTCCCAATCGCCCAACCCGATCTCAATCAGATCTGGTACAGCAGTGAACGGTTGCCCGAGTCGATCGCACAGCGGCGCCGCCGTCTGGTGCGTGCGCACAAGCGGGGTCACGTACACCGCTGCAATTGGCAGGGTGTGAAGACGTTGCGCGATTCGCTCCGCCTGAGCCACGCCGACCTCGCCGAGCGGCGAGTTGCCGTGGCCATCGAGGAGTGGAAGCGGGGAGCCGGGCGTCACGGCCGCAGATTCCCCGTGACGCACCAGTATCATTTCGGTCGCGCCAGCCGGGGTTGTGAACCGAAACTGGCGCAGCGGCGCGTCAGCCATGATGTCTGTCCTCGCAACACGAAGTGCCGCCAGTGTATCAAACCGATGACCGCGCGCTCGCGCTTCTCGACCATGAAAGAGCGGCGGGACAGCACACTTCAACCGGCTGGCTAGTTCCTGTCCCAAAATTGTCGTCCTGACAATTCTTGGGAGTCGGTTTGCAAACAAACCTCGCATTTTCTTGAGAAGCGAGGCTTGTAGAAAAGAGGCTTGCAGAAAATGGTGGTGCATCCCTGCACCGCACGCCAGTTCCTGTCCCAGAACGTAGTTCTGGGACAGGAACTGGCCAATGGTCTTTTGCGTAGCCGGACCCGATGGGCCCATGCGTCAGACGCGACCTTTATCGAGTTCCAGGCGGCCTTTGACGAGATTGATCCGCAGCAGATCGCTCGCGCCTTCAATCAGCCGATATGAGCGAATCTCACGATACAGCGCCTCTAGCGGATGGCCTCGGACGAGTGCCTGCCCGCCGACGAGTTGAACGGCACCGTCAACCACACGCCCGGCCGCTTCTGTGGTGAAGACCTTCGTTGCGACGGTCTCGTTGACGATGTTATCTCCGGTCTCTGCCAATCGCGCGGTTCGGTACAACATGCTGCGCGCCGCGTACGTATCAATCCGCATGTCTGCATAACGAATGCGCACCCCTTCACGATCGCCGAGTGGCGAACCGCTCCGGTGCGGTCGCTTGAGGTGGGCCTCGACGTGATCGAGCACCCACATGCAGATTCCGGTTGCCTGCGCTGACACCATCAGCCTGACATTACCGATGTTGCCAAGGGCACGCGGCATACCCTCGCCGATTTTCCCGATCACCCGGGAGACGGGTACCGTGACGTTCTGGAACAGCATCGAAACGTGGCCCCCACCCTCCATCGAGGAGAACTCGCGATCGATGACCACACCCGGGAGTTCGCGGTCGATGACGACCATCGCAGTTCCCAGTTTGCTGCCTGCCTCGTCCTCAACGTTGACGAGAACGGCGACAAAGTCAGCGCTTGCGCCGCCCGTTACATATGACTTCTGGCCATTGATGATGAGGTCGTCGCCGCGTTTCACGGCCCAGGTCGGACGGGGCGCGCCGTCGGGCTCGGTAAAACCGAAAGCACCGCGAATGTCGCCGCTGAGAATGCGCGGCAGATACGCCGACTTCAACTCGCCGACCGCACTCGCCAACATACCGGGGCCGGGGCCGAACACGAAACGACTGAGCGGCGTGTTGGCGCAGGCGAATGTCTCCCGCAGCATCGTCAACTCGAGCGTGTCTGCCGGGTTGCCACCGAAGTCGCGTGGCTGGGTCTTCTGGAAAAAGCCGCGGCTACGAGCCTCGTCGCGCACTGTCGCGGCGACATCGTCCGTGATCGGACCACCTTCCAGGCGGGCCGTCAGCGGCGTCAGCACCTCGTCGATGAAGGCATTGGCGGCTTGTTTAACTCGGAGCAGGTCTTCGCCCAGGTTATCTGGCATGGGTGGTCCTCGGGATTCACTGGGATGCAATAGACGGTTGTAGCGCATGGCTGGTTAGTGCGCATGACGGGCCAACGGCGTGGGAGGAAGAGTTTATCAATCAAGCGTCAGGGGCGCAGGCTTCTCGGTCATCCATTCGCCACGTCTAATGCGATCCAATTGATCCAGCCTGAGTGAGGCGCAAGCGATACCATGAATGCGACGCGCGCCATCCCCGCGTTTTATCTCTTTGCCGCAAGCCGTGCGCTGATCCCGATCTACCCCCTGTATGCGGTCATGTTCCTCGCCGAGGGAATTACCGCCGTCGGCCTCGCGTCGTTGATCGCGATCTGGTCGAGCGTGGTATTGCTCGCCGAAGTTCCATCCGGGGCGCTGGCCGACAGAACCAGCCGCAAACGACTGGTCCTCGTTGGTATGTGGATGAAGGCGGCCGCTTTTCTTATCTGGTATGTGTGGCGGGACTATTGGGGATTCGCCGCGGGATTCGTCTGTTGGGGGCTGGGGTCGTCGTTGCGGTCCGGCGCGCAGGAAGCGCTGATGTACGAGATGATGCAGGGCTTCGGTCGGGAGGCGGACTTTCTGCGATTCTATGGCGTGTTCAGCTCCCTTACGATGTTGAGTTCAAGTGCGGGGCAGTTGGCCGGCGGCATGCTGATTTTCCTTGGATACGATACGGTCCTGCTGATTAGTGCGGTTATGCCCATCGTCTCGACCATACCCATCATGATATTTGTGGCAGAGCCCACCCGCCGGGCATCGCCGGACCAACGCAACGATTATTGGGCGACCCTGGCAAGCGGCGTGCGGGTGGCCCGGGACGATCGACGCGTCGTCTACATCCTGCTCGTGTCAATGATCGTGCTCGTTGTCCCGGGCATCTTTGATGAGTTCGCCTCGCCAACCTTCGCAGAGGCAGGTTTCTCGCTCGAGTACCTGGGTTATTTCGGTGCCCTCAACGGTATTGCGGCGGCGGCAGGCATGGCGGTGTCCCATCGGCTGCGCGCGACAGACCACGTGACGCTGCTCTGCCTCGCCGCGGTTGCCGGCGTCGTGCTTGCTTGCGCGACATTCAGGCTGAATGTGTGGCTGGTTGCAGGAATCGCTGTCTTTTTCTTTCTGTTTGCGATCGTCTCGACGTCGCTGCAGGTTCAGCTGCAGACACTCATCGACAGCGAAACGCGCGCGACGGTAACTTCCGTCGTTGCCCTTGGCGAAGAGGCCGGCGGAATCATCTTCATCATGGCATTTGGCTTCATTGCTGGCGGCGCAGGAATGATCGGCGCAATGCGCTTCGCGGGCGTCGGCACTGTTATCACGGCGAGCGCGTTCATCGTTCTCGCGCGGGTCTGGCAACTGCGGTTGCAAGCCCAGGATGGATGACCTGCGCCGCGCGGGTGTCAGCGTGCATCACCCGACGAGACTCCGCCCGCTCACGTTGCCTCCTCTCCTATTATCTCTCTCTTGCGCGCGAGCTCTCGCCGCTGTGCCACCGCCCCGAGCCCGCCGCCAAAACGCGGGCGAGGCGGTTGGAACCCGCTGTCTTCGCGGATTGGTTTGCCCAAATAGGAAACAAGCCCAATGGACCTTTATCACATCTGGTGTGACCTCAAACCGGCGGTTCGCGACACCGACTTTGTCGATGCCGCGCGAGCCTATCTCGATCGGCTAGAGGCGAGCGATGCCCTCGTGAGCTACCGCATTACACGGCGCAAGCTCGGGCTGGGATCTGGCCATCTTGGCGAATTTCACCTGCAACTTGAGTTCGCTAATCTGGCGCAACTAGATGCAGCCTTCACAGCCGTGTCACGGCGTGACAACCCCATTGGAGGATTTCACCAGGCGGTCAACAGCAAGGTCCAGAACGTCACATTTGCGCTCTATCGGGACTTTCCCGATCAGCATTGCGAACACGGCGAAGAGCTGTTTTAAGCGACAGTTGCCTGCGGTGCGGCGAGACATCCACACATCCGTTCAGCGGGGCGCACAGCCAACGTGAATGCTGAGTTCACGGCTCGCGGCTTGTTTGTGACAGGGCTGCTAGAATCGAGAGCGCAGGGCCTGACCATGGCAAGCGCACCTTTAATCCGCAACTATTCCGAAACACAGGGACAACGGCATGAATCAGTGGCAGATCGGGAACGTCCGAATCACCCGGGTCGTCGAAATGGAAGTCGCTGGCGGCAGCCGTTTTCTGTTGCCCGATGCAACCCGCGATGCGGTGTTGCCCATATCGTGGCTAAGTCCCCACTTCATGGATGACAAGGGCAACCTCATCATGAGCATTCATGCGCTGATCGTGGAAACGCCTTCCATGAAGCTAATGGTGGACACGTGCATCGGCAACGACAAAGAGCGAAGCATACCGAACTGGAGCAATCTGCAGACGTCGTTCCTGAGCGATATTGAGAAAGCGGGCTACCCCCGCGAGACCATCGACACCGTCATGTGCACACATCTGCACGTTGATCACGTAGGCTGGAACACGATGCTGGTGGATGGGCAATGGGTGCCCACCTTCCCCAACGCCCGATATCTGATGGCGGAGACCGAGTTTGAATACTGGGATCAGGGTGACGGTGATGGATTCGGCGACATCATGGTGGACTCCGTCCGTCCGGTCGTTGACGCCGGGCTGTCAGAGCTCGTACCGATGGACTACGCAATCTGCGACGAGGTGACGCTGGAGCCGACACCAGGACATACCAAGGGTCACGTCAGCGTTCGTATTCGCTCGGAAGGTGCCGAGGCGCTCATCACGGGCGACGCCATACATCATCCCTGTCAGATCGCGCGCACGGAATGGTCCTCCACGGCAGACTACGACGCCGCACAGGCTATTGAGACGCGCGAATCGTTGCTCGAAATCCATTGTGACAGCGACGTCCTGATCATCGGCACGCACTTCGCGACACCAACCGCCGGTCATATCAGACGCAACGATGCCGGCTATTGGTTTGAGGCGCTGGTACAGGAATAACGACTCGCGGCTATCGATGGTGCCGGGCTGCTGCACTAACCGCACTAACCCATCCCTGAGCGTTATGCGGCCCCGAGCGACTCGCGGGCGCCAGCCAGAAGCCGACCGATGCGATCGACAACGTAGCGATCGAACAGCGGAATCAGAAGTTCTCGCTCCGCTGCGGAAACCTCCAGCACCTCGGTTGCCGTCCAGAATATGTGATACATGTTGACAGGTTGCAGCGGCAAGGCCTCGACGGGACGTTCGAGGATGCCAGTGAACCCATCAATCAGGGCCTGCAGCAAAAACTGGAACTGGCCATTGTATTTGCGCGCCATGCGCACAAGGTCAGTCTCGATATGGTCCGGCAGGTCATCGACTTCACGCCGCTGTTTGTTCTTCAACAGATCCACCCACTGTTCCTTCAGGATGTCGCCAAACCTGCCTTCCAGTGCCGGTGCGTGTAGCCGAAGTGCGCGCATCAGGTTGAACTGGCCCGCCATCTGTACTTCCCGGTCCGATTGCTCGTGGTCTGCGACGTCCACCAGACCCTCGAACAGCACTTGTTCGACATTTTCGATCATGCCCGCAAACAGGTGACTGATCTGGGCATCGAATGAAGCCCGGACTCGTTTGATGGCCTTGACGCCATTTTGCTGGCTGACTGTAAGTGAAGACATGAACGGTGGTTGCTGCTGCTGTGGCGTGCATCATAGGAGTCGTTTCGTACCGGAATACAGGAGATTCACGTCGGATGCCTCAGGACGTGCGCTGCGTCACATTCCGCGCCTGACATGTGTCACGATTTCGCAGGAACAAGCGGATTCAGGCCCGTTCATCGGTCTCGTCGCGCTGGTAGGTGGACCGCGTTCAGTCCGATCGGCATCCCTCGTGTAAGCTGTACTTTTGAGGTGATGAATCCCCATGCCACCAGCGCCCGAACCCGGTCCACTTGAGTATCCGTACAGCACGACTCCCCCGTTCGGCACAACGATGGAAGTTGCGCCCGGCGTTCGTTGGTTGCAGATGCCGCTGCCCATGTCCCTCAACCACATCAACCTGTACGCCCTTGAGGACAAGGACGGATGGGTCTTGGTAGACACCGGCATTCGCGGCGAAGAAACCCGCGACCTCTGGTCCCAGATCATCGCGAACGAACTGGGTGGCAAACCGGTCAAGCGCATCATCTGCACCCATATGCACCCCGATCACACTGGACAAGCCGGGTTTCTGTTCGAGACACTTCGGGCCCCGCTCGCGATGAGCGTGAACGAGTACTATCAGGCCCGCAGCATGAGTTTGATGATGCGCGATGGTGCCAACTGGCGAATGTCGCAATATTTCATGAATGCAGGCCTCTCGACCGATTTCCTTGAGAGCATGCGCACGGCGAGCAGCAAATTCTCCCCACAGCCCGATGATTATCCACTGCCGGGGTCGTTCGAGCGCCTGGCGGAAGGCGATGTTCTCTCAATCGGTCATCACGAGTGGCAGATTCTGGTCGGATGCGGGCATTCGCCAGAACACGTCTGCCTGTATTCCCGCGAACTCGGGGTGCTCATTTCGGGGGATCAGATACTGCCCATCATTACGTCTAACGTCAGCGTCTCGCCCAGCGAACCCAATGGCAATCCCATGCCCGGCTGGCTTGAATCCCATGAGCGCTTCAAGCGTATCCTGCCCAATGACATCCTCGTACTACCCGCTCACAATGCACCGTTTTACGGGGTCCAGGAGCGTCTGCAGTACCTGATAGACCACCATGAAGACCGCATGTTGATCATCGAGGAGCAGTGTCAGGAGCCGCGAACCGCAATGGAGTTACTGCCGTTTCTGTTCAAGCGCAAGCTTGAGAGCTTTACGCTCTTCATGGCCCTCGGCGAGGCAATTGCACACATCCACTGTCTGATGTCCCGACACCGGATCGAGCGGATGCTGGTCGGGGATGTGTACCACTATCGCGCGATTGATCCCACGCTTGCCTACCGTGCACGGCCTTTGGAGCACGAAGCGCCGGACGCCGCGCCGATTCTGATCTGACCGCGATCAGAGTCCGGATCAAACGCGTGCAAAGGCGTGGTTTTGAGACTCTGTCGACGATGATGTGCGCTACTGTGCCTGATCTCGATCAGCTGCGTGAGTTCAACCGGATCCGGGTCTACCGTGCAAAACGATTGAGTTCCTCCTTCATCAGAGTGACGAACACCTCCTGCAGGCGATGATCTTCCTGGGACTCGGCGCAAGTCGCGCGGTGTCGCAGGAATTCACGAACTTCGACGCGTGACAGACGCTTCATCACGAAGAGATCAACGATGTGATGCAGCTGGACGTAACGGTGGTCCGTGGACGAACCCGCGTCGTGTTCCAGCTGACGTCGCATGGGTGCCACCAGTTCGCGACAACGCTTAAGTATCCTCATCAATCGTTCTCCTGCTTTGCTGCGGGCTCAAATTACTGTAATCGGACTCAGCCAATCCGCTC